>SXGQ01274752.1_pt1 | contig 11866 bp, 9 predicted proteins | sample 3178371 | NCBI WGS metagenome assembly SXGQ01 (sample SAMN11356859, study PRJNA531348) | freshwater metagenome | isolation source: freshwater sample F1-20 | place: China: Fuxian Lake, Yuxi | collected 2017-12-25 | reverse complement strand
CGACAGCGCCTTTCTTAAAGTAAGCGCCAATAGCCTGTGGGGTTTGTCCGGCGATGAAAGCGCCCGGGGTTCGACCAGCAAATGGCTGAATCCGCCGCAGGCAGACGAAATCGGTGAAGACGGCAGCACCCGCCCGCTTTATGTTGATCGCGATGGCAACGAAACCACCAGTTCTGACGGTTTTGACGAGACCGAGGCGCTCGACCTCTGGGCACCGATCTTCCTCGATAAGGGCGAACTGACTTTCGACACGGCTGGAAATCTGATTTCGCCCGAAAGCGCGATCAAATTCAAGCCGGAGACGATCGGTGACACTGGCGCCACGCTCAGCTTCTCGATCAAATACGAGGGCTCCACCCAGTACACCAATCCGTTCTCGGTACTCGCCCAGAGCCAGGACGGCTCGCCCGAAGGAGACCTCATCGGGCTAGATATTGGGGACGGTGGACTGGTCAGCGCGAACTATTCGAACGGCACTCAGAAGAACCTGGCAAAGATTGTGCTTTCTAACTTTTCAGCCCCGACGGGACTCCGACAGGTGGGTGAGGCCAGCTACCTCGCCACCTCTCAATCCGGACGGGTGACGGTGGGGGAGCCGGGGACCGCAGGTTTTGGAACCATCCGGGCAGGTGCCCGGGAGCGTGCCAACGTCGATCTCACCCAGGAATTGATTGAGCTGATCTCTTCGCAGCGGAACTTCCAGGCCAATGCGAAGGCGATCGAAACGAATAACACGCTGACCCAGTCGATCATCAACATCAGAAGCTGATGATTGACCGGGAGGAGCCCGGAACATGGATCGCCTGGCCTTTACGTCGCTGAAGTCGGTTACCGAGGAGCGGGTTCGCCGCGAATCGCTCACCAACGATCTGGCGAACATCACCTCGGTCGGATTCAAACGCAGCTTCGAAGCCACTACCCGGCCTATCAAGGTTCAGGGGCCAGGGTTTGATAGCCGTTTGATGCCGGTACTCGAGCAGAGCAACCAGATCAACCTGGAACCCGGTTCCCGAATGATTACCGGGCGCAAGCTCGATATCGCGATCGACGGCGCAGGCGTGCTCGGTGTTCGCGCGAAGAACGGTGACCTCGCGTTCACCCGACGCGGCGACCTCCATGTCAACGCGGAAGGGCTGCTCGAAACTGGCGGCGGTCACGCGGTGCTTGGCGAAAACGCAGCGCCCATCAACGTGCCGGTGGGACTCGATCTGGAAATCGGCGCCGACGGGTCGATCTGGGCGCGCGATCCGAATAATGGTGAACAACCGGCGGTACAGGTCGGGCGCCTGATGCTTCGTGACGCCAGCGGCACGCCGCTTGGGCGGCGCGAGGACGGACTGTTCAAGGCCTCAGGCGACGGCCTGCTGCCAACCGGTGACTTCCGGACCGGACCGACTCAAGTCGGCGTCACGGCCGGTGCGGTCGAGGGAAGCAACGTCTCGCCGATCGAGGCAATGGTCCGGATGCTGGATCAGACCCGTTCGTTCGAAACACAGATCAAGATCATCAAAGAAAGCCGCGGGCTCGACGAGTCGGGCGCGACCATGCTACGAGCGCGTTAAGCGCCCGTTACTGATACCTACCGTTTCAAGGAGTTGAGGTATGGATGCCTCGATGTGGATTGCGAAGACCGGTCTCGATGCTCAGCAAAAGCGCATGAGCGTGATATCGAACAACCGGGCCAACGTCAGCACCAACGGTTTCAAGCGCGATCGCGCGTTGTTCGAAGATCTGCTCTACCACAACGTCAGGCAGGCGGGTGGGCAGACGAGCGCGAACGAGCAGGCGCCCACCGGCATGATGCTGGGTACCGGAACCCGCGTGGTGGGAACCGAGAAGCTGTACGCCCAGGGTAATCTGATTTCGACTCAAAACGCCCTGGACCTCGCTGTGAGCGGCGAGGGTTTTTTCCAGGTGCTTCAGCCGGACGGAACCATTGCCTACACGCGTGACGGTAGCTTCAAACTTTCCGCTACAGGGCAGGTGGTCACGGTAAGCGGCGCGCTTTTGCAGCCAGCGATCGTGCTGCCGCCCAACTCGGAAAGTCTCACGATCGGCGCGGATGGCACGGTATCGGTTGCATTGTTCGGCGGCGGTCAGCAGCAGCTCGGGAACATTCAGCTCGCACGGTTTCTGAATCCCGCTGGTCTGCAACCGCTTGGCGGCAACCTCGCCAAGCCAACGGTCGCGAGCGGTCCTCCGCAGGTGGTGCAGCCCGGGCTGAACGGCGCCGGCAAGCTGGTGCAAGGCGCGCTCGAAGCGTCCAATGTGAACGTCGTTGAAGAAATGGTCAACATGATCGAGACCCAACGCGCTTACGAGGTGAACTCGAAAGCGATCTCGGCGGCTGACGGCATGCTTCGCTTCTTGAACAACAACCTTTGATGACTGTCGCCATGAAACACATTCTGAGCCTGACCGCGATCTGCGTTTCCGCCGCGTTGCTTTCCGGCTGCGCGACAACCGAGCCGGTTCTCTCGCCGAGTCCGGCGTTCGCGCCCACGATGCCTGTGGCCGACCCACCCAGGGTCGCTACCGGCTCAATTTACGCCGGAGGTGTCGACGATTGGTTCGGACGCAAGCGCCAGTATCGTGTGGGGGATGTGCTGACAGTCATCCTTCAGGAGCGGACTGCAGCATCGCGCTCGGCGCTCACCGACACGTCGCGTGCGGCGGAAATCTCAGCCAAAGCGCCCACCACCAGTGGTCTCTTGTCCAAGTTAAATCTTGGCGGCGAATCGTCGCTAAAAAGCGAAGGTAAGGGCCGCGCCGATCAGACTGCAGAACTGACAGGGGCCATCTCAGTCACCATCTCAGAGGTTCTGCCCAATGGCAACCTCGTGATTCGCGGCGAAAAACAACTTGCCCTCAGCGAAGGCAGCGAATTCGTCCAGGTTGCGGGCATCGTGCGGCCTGAAGACGTCGCTCCCGACGGAAGCGTTCAATCCCGCCGTCTTGCCAATGCCCAGATCGCTTATCGCGGAACCGGTGAACTTGCCAATGCGACCCGAGGCGGATGGGGTACCCAGGTGCTTCACCGCCTTTGGCCCTTCTGATTACGTCCCCAAGTAATGAATCGGACCATGAAAACAATTCTTGAATCCCTGAAGCGACCCCTGGGTAAGCTCTTTCATGAGGCGGGGGTACAAAGTAGCCTGCGCTTCGGCTTCCTGGTTCGTCCAGTGTGTTGGGCCCTGCTTGCAGCGGCACTGATCGCGGCCGGCCCTGCTCGGGCCGATCGAATCAAGGATCTGGTCAATGTGGGCGGTGTTCGCGCAAACCAGTTGATTGGTTACGGGCTGGTGGTCGGCTTGCAGGGTACCGGTGACGGTCAGGACATCACCTTCACCGGGCAGAGCGTGCGCGCGATGCTTGACCGCCTCGGGGTGAGCGTGACCGCGCCGCTGTCCGACTACGACGCGTCACGACTCAACACCGGTGCAATCAATCTTAAAAACGTCGCTGCGGTCATGGTCACCGCTGAGTTGCCGCCGTTTGCCAAACCTGGTCAGCGTATTGATGTCAATGTCGCCGCGATGGGAAAAGCGGAGAGCCTGAGGGGAGGAAGCCTGCTTCTTACCCGACTTCGCGGTGTTGATGGTCAGGTCTACGCGCTTGCGCAGGGCTCTCTCACGATCACGGGCGTGGACGCCGGGGCGGCTGGATCGCGGGTCTCCGTTGGTGTCACGACATCGGGGCGGGTGCCAAGCGGCGGAATGGTCGAGAGAATGGTTGAGTCGCCTTTCGAGACCGCAGAAAAGATCATTCTCAACGTCCGCGAATCGGATTTCTCGACGGCAGCGGCCATCGCGCAGGCAATCAATGAGCGGTTCGGCGAAGGCGTGGCCAATGCAGTGGACGGGGTCACGGTAACTGTCGAGGCGCCGTCAGGTCCTAATCAGCGGGTGGCGTTTCTCAGCATGATCGAGAACCTGGACGTTAAAGCGCCTGAACCTGTCGCGCGGGTTGTCGTGAATTCCCGGACTGGTACCGTTGTGATCAGTCGCAATGTTCGCGTCACTGCCGCGGCGGTGACACACGGCACGCTGACAGTCAAGATTTCGGCGACCAACGAGGTCAGCCAACCCAACCCGCTCGGGCAGGGGCAGACGGTTGAAGTTCAGAACGCCGATGTTCAGGTCAGCGAGCCCAAGAATCCCATGGTGCTGCTCCAGCCAGGTGTTGACTTGCGATCGATTGTGGACGCGGTCAACCAGATTGGCGCCACGCCCTCATCGCTCATCTCAATCCTCGAGGCCCTGAAGAGCTCGGGAAGCCTGCGTGCGGAACTCGTGGTGATCTGATGAGCCAAGTGTCATCCCGCGTTAATTCGCACCTCGACTTTCAAGGGCTGGGCGAGCTCAAGGGCCAGGCCCAACGCCGGGAGAGCGGTGCGTTGCGCGAGGTTGCGCAGCAGTTTGAGGCGATGTTCATTCAGCAGATTATGAAGACCATGCGCGAAGCAGGCTTCAAGGGCGGGGAATTGATCGAGTCGCAGGCAATGGACACCTTCCAGTCGATGCACGACAAGGAAATATCGCTGCAAATGTCCAGGCGCGGCAGTTTCGGTCTGGCGGACATGCTGGTGCGTTCGATGGAACAGCATCAGAAGGCCATTCCCGCGGCAGAGGCGTTGGCGGCTCGCGAAGGGGCGCAGTCGCGCGCACCGTCGAGGGGGATGGAAATTCGCGGGTTAGGGCAGAACGGCTTCCAGATCTCGCCGCCGGCGGTGGCCCGGCCATTGTCAACTGAACGGCCGGCGTTGCCCGTGCCGAAGACGGATCAGGGCGGAATGAATCTGCAGCGCGACCTCCAGCTGCCTGGGGCGCGCCAGGCGCCAGCACTGATCAAGCGGGGCGCTGAATGAGCGATCTGATCTCAATTGGACGAGGTGGAGTTCAGGTTTACCAGCGGGCGCTCAGCACCACCTCCAACAACATCGCCAATCTGGCGACAGAGGGCTACTCGCGCCAGGAAGCCGTGATCGTCGATAACGTTCCTCGCCAGGAAGGCAGGCATTTTCTTGGTACCGGTTCGATCGTCGAAACCATCGGGCGAAATTTCGACGCCTTCATTGAACAGAGTCTCCGAAAGAGCATCAGTGATCTTGAGACTCAGGGCCCTTTGATCGATTACACAGAGAGGGTTATTGACATTCTCGGAAGCCAGCGTACCGGACTGACGGGCGCCCTCGATTCGTTTTTCGCGGCTGCCCGTGCGGTGTCGAGTGACGCGGCTTCTGCTGAATTGCGCGCCACTTTCCTCAGCGAGTCCGATGGCCTCGCCCAACGGCTTCGGACGCTGGGCAGTCAGCTGGATGTCCTCAACACTGAGACCTCCGAGGCCCTGCAGACTCAGCTCGATCACGTAAATACCCTGTCGAGCCAGCTCGCTACGGTGAATGCGGAGATGAATCGTCGGGGTCTATTAGTACGCCAGGCACCGCGCCTGCTCGATCAGCGCGACAGTCTGCTGCGCGAGCTCTCGACCGTGGTCAAGATTCGGGTCGTCGAGGCGCCATCCGGGGCAGTGGATGTCAGCATCGGCACCACTGACAACAGGGGCCGCATCGTAGAAGGCAAAACGGCACGTAAGCTCGATGCCGAGGTTGATCCGCAAACCCTTGGCGTCAAGCTGATCCTGGACAAGATCGGGAAAAACGAGGTGGTCTCTGGCGTCGCCAGTGGGGCGCTCGGTGGAATTCTCGCCTTTCGAGACCAGATTCTCGATCCGTCGGTTCGACAGCTCGATCTTCTGGCCCAGACCATCGCCACCCAGTTCAATAGCGTCCATCGCCTCGGCATGGACGCTCAGGGTAAGCTCGGCGAGGACCTCTTCACCATCGATCCGGTATTCACGCTGCGGACCGAAACCTCATCGGCTGACCTCGGTATCCGCTGGGAGGTGGTCAAGCCGGCTGAGACCAAGTTTCATAGCTTGCAGTTGACCTTCGACCCCGACAAGGTTCAGTGGACCGCGACCGATCTTGAGTCTGGCGAGACCGCCACCGGCGTGAACGATCTGAAAATCAACGGGATGCAGATCCGTGTGGAGGGGCAACCCACCCAGCAGGAGACCGTACTGCTGGAAGCATCGAACCGACCCGCGGTGGGCATTCGGCGGTTGATTGAAGACCCACGGATGGTTGCGGCTGCCGCACCCTTCCGGATTATCGAAAACCCGATGAACCCCAGTGGTGCGGATGCGAGTATTGCCTGGCAGCCCGACCAGTCGGACCTCACACCGCTCACCTCGCTGGGCGAAGTCACTCAAAGCAATCGGTGGCAAACAAACATCCAGAAGGTGGACCTCTCCATCAACCGTCCGCTGGCTGTTGTGGGGCGAGTCTCCGCGGGGCAGCGGGATATTGATCTCGGCATGGCAAGTGACATCAGTGGTCCGGTCGAACTCGAGGTGTTTACCCGCGACGGTCGTCATATCGCTGGGAGTCTGCTGAGCGAGGCCGAACGCGCTGCAATCATCGATACCGCAAACGGCTTCGTGAAGGGGGCTTCCTACTCGCAGCTCTATCGCAACACCCATGGTGAGGACAGTTACCTCGACCTGCCGATCCTTCGCGGTGCCAGAGCCCGTCCGGTATCTGTCGATAAGATTGAAAGCAATGGGCTGGTGGTCGGCACTACCGTCGATAGAGCCCGACTGCTGACTGAGCGAATCCCCGTTCAGACCGTTCCGGACGACGGCACTTTGCTCGCGTCTGCCGCGCTCGGGCTGAATGGCAACTGGCTGAACGCGTATGCGCCGGCTGGGGGGCCGGGATCGACTCCCCGAGCGGTGGACGCAGCCGCCTGGCTGAGTACCGAAGTCACGCGTCTCGGGCTTTCCGACAAAATTCAGGTGTCTGCGTTCAACGAGGTCCGCGCAGATCCATCGCGTCTGCGGCTTGATTATGGGCTGACCATTAACGGGGTCGATGCGGTTCCCGCAGGCACCCGACCGGCCACTGCGCAGGCGTTGGTCGACATGATCAACCAGGTCACCGTTCACACTAATGTTCGTGGCTACCTTGGCGAGCAGGGCGAGATCGTCCTGACCGGCGACGTCGGTCACGAGGGTGTCGATATTGAAATCGGCCCTGAAAACGATTGGCTGACGGGGAAGGCTGGTAATGCGCTCGGGGTATCGTCGGGCAACTACGCTGGTCGAATCGAATTCAAGGCGCTTGATGATGTGACCGACATCCGTCTTGAGGTCGGACCAGCAGGCGACCCGGCTGCGCTCGCGCGTCTGGGTCTTGCTACCCACGTGTACATCGACGGTCAGATCCCTGAAGATCTCATTGTCGTCGCAAAGGGGACCGCAACGGGCTCGCTTTCCATCGTTCAGAAGTCGGATACGGTTACCCCGCTCAGCGCTTTGCGCGAGCGGAAAATGTCGCTTACATTCACCTCGGATACACGGTATCAGCTGGTGGATGTTGCCACCAACACGCTGCTCGCGGAGCGCGAGTACGTCGCGCTTGATGGCATCCGTTATCGAGGTATTCAAATCAATTTGTCTCGCCGGCCAGCTGAGGGTGATTCGTTTCTGATCAACGGCAACCATGACGGTGTCGGCGACAACTCGAACATCCTTCGCCTTGCCTCGCTTGAAGCGTCCCGCGAGCTGGTTTCCGGAGGCTTCACCATTGCCGAGAGCTGGCATGGACATATCAATGAGATTGGGAACCTTGGCAACCAGGCCCGCATTGCCAAGGAAGCCCTTACGATCGTTCACGAACAGGCAGTTGAGGCGCGAGATCGCGTGTCGGGCGTCAGCCTTGATGAGGAAGCCGCAGATCTGATTCGTTTTCAACAGGCCTATCAGGCATCAGCCCGCATTATCCAAACCGCCAACAACTTGTTTGAAGCCATTCTGCAGGTACGCTGATGAAAATCTCCACACAACAATTTTTTGATCGTGCAGTCGGTCAGATGAGCGAACGTCAGATCTCGCTTTCGACGATCCAGGCTCAGCTGGCTGAGGGCAAGAAGATCGTGAAGCCGAGCGACGAGCCCGACCGCGCCGGAGCCATCCTGCGCATCAAGAGCATGGTTGACCGCCAGGATCGCCACCATCAGGCGCTGGTTGCCGCTAAAAACCGGCTGCAGTCGGAGGAGGCTGTGCTGAAAAACTCCACCAATCTGATCACCCGAATCAAAGAACTCGCGCTGGCGGCATCCAATGACAGCTATGACGCTTCCAATCGAGAGGTGATCGCCATCGAAATTGACGGATTGGCCGAACAGTTGCTCTCGCTCGCAAACGCGCGCGATACCCAGGACAATTATCTGTTTGGCGGGTCCAAGGTTCGGGTGCAGCCCTTTCAGAAAAACGCCGATGGGCGGATTATTTACGAGGGTGACGAGACCCGTTTTCGAATCGCGGTCGGTGATCATCGTGACCTGAACCTCAACCGCAGCGGAACCGATGTGTTCGGTCCCCTGGCGCGCCAGACTGGCGATCCAGAGGCGCCCGTCAAAACCGCTGTCAGCCTGTTTGAATCGCTTCAGGACATGACCGCGGCAATTCGGACCAGTGACCACGCTGAAATGAACCGGGGCATTGGCGAGATCGACAAGATGATGAACCGGTTCACCTTCAACATCTCCGAGGTGGGGACCGATCTGCATGTTGCCTCGATGCAAACCGAGGTGGTTGAGGAAACCCAGCTACAGTTGAAAAGTGTGTTGTCAAACGTGGAGGATCTGGATTACGCGGAGGCAGTCACCCGGATGCAGAAGCAGATGATGTCACTTGAGGCCGCGCAGCGAAGCTTTGCGCAGATCTCTCGCTTATCGCTTTTTGACTATGTGAACTAATGCACTGAAGATTTCCCGCCTGCGGTCGATTCCCTTCGGGAATCGGGTCGGCGGCGAAGGACGCATTCATGAATACCAATCAGATCAGCAGCGCCATCGGGGTGGGTTCCGGCATCGACATCCAGGCGATGGCCAAGAGCCTCACCGATGTCGAGCGCGAGCCGCGCACCCAGGCGCTCGAGCAGAAGATCTCCAAGGCCGAGAAGCGGGTGTCAGGCTATGCCGCGATCATGTTTGGCCTGAAGCAGATCCAGGACGCCTTCAAAGGTTTGAACGATCTGTCAGATTTCAGCGGCGCAACGGTTCGAAACAGCTCGCCGAGTGCGTTCGAGGCCACGGCGCTGCCTGGTGCCCAACTTGGCCAGCACACGGTTCAGGTGAATTCAGTAGCCAAGCCCCAGATCACCCGAAGCGGGTATTTTTCGTCGGCTTCGCAATTACTTAATTCAGGGGCTGAATTCAATCTGCAGGTCACGGTGGGCGGCACCATCAACACGGTCAAGGTCACTGACACCTCTCCTCAGGGGGTGGTGGATGCCCTGAACACCAAATCGGGAGCGACGGGCGTGGAGGCACGCCTGGTGGCCACTGGCGACTCCGCCAATCCCTACACGATCCTGCTTACTGGAAGTAACGGTGCGGCCGGGGCTTTCAGCGTGGCCCAACCAGGAAATGAGGCAACGGTACCCGACCTGAGTTTCGGTACCACGCTCCAAACGTCATCCAATGCAAACCTGGTGGTCGATGGCCTGTCCATCAGCCGCACCAGCAACGCGATCGACGATGCCATTCCAGGCGTACGGCTGGATCTGGTTTCTACAACCTCCACGGCAGGCACCATCAGCCTGTCTCGTGATACTGCGCCCGTCAAAACCAAGATTGAAGCGCTCACTAAAGCCTATAACGAGTTCCAGGAATTTCTGGACACCATGGGCAACCCCAAGTCCACCGACGAGGAATATGGCGGCATTCTCGCCACCGACACGCTGCTTCGTTATGCGCGCGACCAGGCCCGATCATTGGTAACGGCCACGTCAAATACCCCGGGGCCGGTCGTCACGGCCATGCGGGATATCGGGATTACCCTTGACCGGGGAGGGCGCCTGCAAACCGATTCGGTGAAACTCGACGTTTCTCTCAAAGGACGGTTCGAAGAAATCGCCAAGGTGTTTTCGGGTAACAGCGAGAACGCCTCGCTGGCCGACACCTCCACCTCCCTTGGCATCGCGGGTGAAGCACTCCGAAAGCTCGACAAAATGATGGCCGCCGACGGCCCGATTTTGTCGCGCAGTAAATCGGCTGAATCTTTGGTCACCTCCACCCAAGAGGAACTCACTAACCTACAGGCCAGGATGGATGGCGTTTACGAACGCTATCTGAAGCAGTTGGCTGCCATGGATTCAGTTGTTTCGCAGATGAACTCGCTCCGCGATTCTCTCGCCGGGCAGTTTGAGGGCCTCATGGCCATGTACACCAAGAAGTAACCTTCCCGCGGGCAGGTCTGAAGCGTAACTCGCCGTAAGGTCTTTCTGGGTTCGCTCAAGTTCCCATTTGTCTCGCCGATCCTATTGACGAGGTCAAAAGCCGGAAAGCGTTAATGCTTGCCGCGCTGATCTCGTTTTGCCTGTCGCACACCAGCGACAGGCCCTTTAGGGGGGGGACAGGGCTATGGACAGTATCAGGACTCCCGCCGCCGCGCCGACGTCAGGCTTGGCAACGGTGGCGGCTCGGCCAGCGCCTTCAGCGCGGGCGAGCATTGAAGGCGCGTCTCCGGAGCCGGCAGCAGCAAAAGTGCCGCGTGTGTCGCTACAGGTGCCGCAAAAGCCGATGGTTGCACCTGAAGAGCCGGCTTTCGATCCGGGCGAGTTGCGACAGCGTCTGGAGGAGGTCTCCCAGATGTTGAACGACCAATTGCGCGCCACCAAGACCAACCTTACCTTCGGTCTTGACCCTGTGGCTGACCGGACAGTTATCACCGTGACTGATCGGGCAGGCGATGTAGTGCGCAAGATTCCGGGTGAAGTCTTTTTGCGCGTGGCGCGCAATATCGAACGCTTCATCAGAGAGGGTGCCGAATTAAAAGGCGCCGAGCTCGACAAAATTCTTTAATTTCCTACAACAACCGCTAATTGCTTCTAAAGAGGCTGTAATTTCAGTCGAATCAAGAGTTGAGGGCGGGATCGCCGCTCGGGCCTAAACCAGAAGTTCTGTCACATTTGGGGATTGGATCATGTCAGTCATCAACACCAACGTTAAAGCTCAATACGCTCAGAACGCCCTCTCGGTGAATAACCGCGGCATGGCGAACGCCATGCAGCAGTTGTCTACCGGCACGCGGATCAACAGCGCCAAGGACGACGCCGCGGGTCTAGCGATCGCCACGCGCATGACCGCAGACTTGAAAGGCATGACGATGGCGATCAAGAATGCCAACGACGGCATCTCGATGATGCAGACGGCAGAGGGTGCGCTCGGCGAAGTCACCAACATGTTGCAGCGCATGCGGGAGCTGTCGGTTCAGTCGTCAACGGGTAGCCTGACCTCGAGCAACCGGGTTGCGCTGCAAAAGGAAATGGATCAGCTGATCAAGGAGATTGATAACGTCTCCCAAACCACTAATTTCAACGGGATCAAGTTGCTCGACGGCAGCGCCAAGGGGGTGGCCATCCAGACGGGTGTGAAGGAAAAGGATCAGATTGCCGTTACGATTGACGCAGCGGCGAGCAAAACGCTCGGGCTTCAAGGATTTAAGGTTGAGGGCGAAGTGACTAGTGGTCGCGTTCAGAACGGCCTTGCAATTGCCGCAAGTGATGTTCTCATCAATGGGAAAAACGCATTCTCGGCGGACCTCAGTGCGCCGTCCGCCAACGTCGCTTCCGTGCTAGCTTCTGCGTTAAACACCAATGTTGGCGAGCACCGCGTTACTGCGACCGCCTTCAACGTGTTGAAGGGGTCGGCACCGACGACGACCGTCTTTGCGGCTGGCGACCTGACTATCAATACCGCGTCGGTTGGAGCGGCCGCCAGCGTTGAAGAGTTGGTGT
>SXGQ01233341.1_pt1 | contig 11866 bp, 8 predicted proteins | sample 3178371 | NCBI WGS metagenome assembly SXGQ01 (sample SAMN11356859, study PRJNA531348) | freshwater metagenome | isolation source: freshwater sample F1-20 | place: China: Fuxian Lake, Yuxi | collected 2017-12-25 | reverse complement strand
TCACCGGAGATTCAGGGGCGGCTGTTTGAGCCGTTCGCGACGACGAAGGAGCGGGGTACGGGATTGGGTTTGGCGATTTGCCGGCGGATTGTGCGGGATCATGCGGGGCAGATTCAGGCTGACAATCGGCCTGACGGTGGAGCCCTGTTCCGGGTGGAATTGCCTCTGACGGATAGTCTTTGTGGTCTCTGACTCATTGGAAAAGTGGGTGCTGCGATGGAGAAGCTGTTGGTTGTTGATGATGAGTTGCACATTCGGACGACGATTGAGGCGGTGCTGCGTTCGGCGGAGCTGCAGGTGCTGACGGCGGCGGATCCGGCAGAGGCTGAGCGTTTGATGCTGGAGGAGAGTCCGCAGATTGTGCTGCTGGACATACGGATCGGGGGGGCATCAGGCCTTGATTTGTTTGCTGTGCTGCGGCGTTTCAATCCGCGGGTGCTGGTGATCTTCATCACGGGACATGGATCTGCAGAGACGGCGATTGAGACGATGAAGCTGGGGGCGTTTGATTATCTGCTGAAGCCGCTGGATCTGGATCGCCTGCAGGACAGTATCGAGCAGGCTCGCAGAACCTGCCGTCAGATGTATGCTCCGGCCACTCTGGGTGCACCGGCGAGTAACGATGTGGGTTCAGACCGACTGATCGGCAGTGGCACTGCGATGCAGTCGGTGTGTCGGATGATTGGCCGGGTTGCTCCGCAGGATGTGAATGTGCTGATTGTTGGAGAGAGTGGCACTGGAAAGGATCTGGTTGCTCGTGCGATTTACCAGCATAGTCGTCGATCGCAATTGCCGTTTGTGCGGATGAACTGTTCAGCGGTCAGTGAGATGCTGCTGGAGAGTGAGCTGTTTGGTCACGAGAAGGGGGCATTTGCGGGGGCCGAGCACCGGCGGATTGGTCGTCTGGAACAGTGCCACCAGGGAACATTGTATCTGGAGGATGTGGCAGATCTGCCCAGGGGGACTCAGGCAAAACTGCTGCGAGTCCTGCAGGATGGTGAATTCCAGCGTCTGGGCGGAGTGGAATCATTGCGGGTGGACGTGCGGATTCTGGCGTCATCGAATCGCAATCTGGAATCGCAGCTGGCGGATGGCAGTTTTCGTCAGGATCTGTACTACAGGCTGCGTGATGTGACAATTCAGGTGCCGCCTCTGCGGGAGCGGGTGGAGGATATACCGGAGCTGGCCCATTACCTGATGTTCCGATTTAACCAGCAACTGGGCACTGCGGTTTCATCGATTTCGCCGGAGGCTCTTGAGAAGCTGCAGTCGCACCGCTGGCCGGGCAATATTCGCGAGCTGGAGGGGGTGCTCCGTGATGCGCTCGTAATTTCCACCGGGGCATCGTTGTTGCCTGAACATTTTCCGCTGGAGCTGAGGGCTGATGGTGATGAGGCCCTTGCGACGGGGGCAGGGTCGGCAGCGGCGGCGGAGGACTGGCCGGCACTGGGCTTGTTTGCTGAGCAGGCGCTGGAAGATGGTGCTGGAGACGGTTATCGGCGGATTATTCAGCGGTTTGATCGACTGGTGATTCTGCATGCGATGAATCTGGCCGGGGGCCTGCAGTCGCGTGCTGCGGATCTGCTGGGGCTGAGTCGTCCGACGCTGCGACTGAAGCTGCGTGGGATCGTGGCTCAGCATTCGAGCGGGGAATCTGAGGATGTGGTATCAGAGGCTGGTGCCGCAGACCAGCATTAGCGGGATTTGCCGCTTTTTCTGCTGGCGTCTGCGGTCAGACGGGGTCAGGTGCTGAGTGCCTGCTGCAGGTCGGCAATCAGGTCGTCGGCGTGTTCCAGCCCAACTGAGATTCGCACTGTTTTCTCGGTGATGCCGGCTGCGGCTCGCGCGGCGGGCGTCATCGACGCATGGCTCATGGTGGTGGGGAAGGAAATCAGTGATTCGATGCCACCCAACGATTCTGCTACGTCAAACAGATGCGTTCGCATGCAGACTCGCTCGGCAACAGGTCGGCCATCGCGGACGTCGAAGGCCAGCATGGCTCCGGGACCCCGCTGCTGAATCCTGGCCAGCTGGTGCTGGGGATGCGATTCAAGGCCAGGGTAGTAGACTTTTTCAATCAGAGGGTGTTGTTCAAGGAAGCGAGCGATCAGGAGTGCGGAAGCCTGCTGGGCGTCCATGCGGACGCTAAGCGTTTTCAGTCCGCGCAGCACAAGCCACGCGTCGAAGGGCGAGCAGGAGAGGCCGAGAGCATTGCAGGTCCACGCGATCTGCTTTGCGTGTTCCACGGACTTTGAGACGACGCAGCCGCCAACGACGTCCGAATGTCCGTTGATGTACTTGGTGGTGGAATGCACCACGATATCGACACCGAAATCCAGAGGACGCTGCAGATAGGGAGACAAAAAGGTGTTGTCGCAGATTGAGATACAACCGCGAGCACGGGCGAGGCCGGCAACCGCACCGATGTCAATCACCTTAAGCAAAGGATTACTGGGAGTCTCAATCCAGATGGCGCGGGTTTGTGGAGTAAAGGCGGAGCGGACCTGGTTCGAATCAGTCATGTCCACGAAGGTGAAAGTGAGCCCTTTCTCTTTCAGAAATCGTTCGAACAGCCGGAAGGTTCCACCGTACAGGTCGGCTGGAGCGATGATGTGGTCGCCCGGTGAAAACAGGGCCATGGCACAGTGCACAGCAGACATCCCCGTGGATGTCGCTGAGCAGCCCGCGCCGCCTTCCAGTGCGGCGATGTTTTCTTCGAGTGCCTTGCGAGTGGGATTGCTGCTGCGGGTGTAGTCGTAACCGGAATGGGATTCGAGCGAATTCCAGTAGAAGGTCGAAGTTGGATAGATCGGCGTCGTGACGCTGTTGTACTGCTGGTCTTTGTGCACGCCACCGTGGACACACTGGGTGGAGAAGTGCAGATGTGACAGGTCTGAAAGGTGCTTCTGAGACATGATTTGAAGGAGTCCTGATGGGGCTGCCCGGGCGATGACGTATGGCGGAGTGGCCAGGACTGATGGCCGGCCCGGTTCGAGCGTCCGCATTCTCACACGGCACTGCAGGATTACAAGGAACGCCGGCACTCCCTGCCGAACCGTGGAATGAAACTGATGTCAGTGTGTTGTCGTTGTGATGGCGCTTTGGGTGGTGGTCAAACGCAGTGACAGACGCGATGAATTTGACGTAAGTGTCTTGAAGAAAGTGGTTTGTGATTAAATCGGAGGCGTTTCCAGGCGTTTTGGTACGCAGTTGGCTCATGCTGTGGAGTGGATCAGGGAGGCCACTGACGGACCTGTCTGAATCCGCTAAACAATTCCCCCGGGCGATGAACATCAAGGAGATCAGTCATGGCGATGAAACGAGTTCTGGCGGCAGTGTTACTGATGGGCAGTCTGCTGGTGGTTGCCGGTCGAGCGCAGGCGGATGATGACCATCATCATTCCCGCTCCCGCTCACGCAGTCGATCGGGTTTCGGGATCAGCTTCAGCTTTGGCAATGGTCCGAGCAGTTTCAGTGGGGCGTACGGACGCGGTTCACTGGGCGGTTTTGGTCGCCCGATCTACGGCAGCCCGGTGTATGGAGTGCCGGTGTATTCCTACCCGGTCTATGACCCCGGCTTCTACTCCGTGCCGGTCTACGGTGGCGGGTATGGTGGCGGATATGGCGGCGGATATTCACGGCATCGACATTGCCGCTGAGTGAACACGTGAAAGTCCCTCGGACGGAAGTCCGGGGGATTTTCTGTTGTCTGTGCGGTGGCAGTGCTCAGCAGGCCTAGGGTTTCATCAGCATTTCATCGAGGTTGAGAATGACCCCGGCGACAACGGTCATGGCCGCGGCATCTGCGGGTTTCAGATCCGGCGGCAGTGGACCGAGTGGATCGGCAGCGAAAGTCATGGCAGCAGCGGAGTCCTGAGCGTAGCTGTCGCGAGCCTCGTTGAACAGGGCTTTCAGTTCTTCGACTTCTGCGGCTGCTGCCGGACGGATGAGCGCCGTCTGGAAACCGCTGGCAAGCTGTTCTTCAAGTGTTCCCGGGGCTGCAAGCATTTTGCGGGCCAGTGCCTGCGAAGCTTCGACATAGACCGGGTCATTCAGTGTAACCAGGGCCTGCAGTGGAGTGTTGGTGCGATTTCTGCGGAGTGTGCAGACTTCGCGGTTGGGGGCATCGAAGGTGGCCATGGATGGGTAGGGATTGGAGCGTCTCCACGTGGTGTAGATGGCTCGGCGGTAACGGTCTTCGCCAGTACTGGTCTGCCAGTCGGTTGAGCTGCCGAAGGCGGCTGAAAGTCCGAGGCTGGGTTGTGGTGGCTTAACCGGGGGCCCGTACATTTTGTGACTGAGCAGTCCGGCGACGGCCAGTGCCTGATCGCGAACGGTTTCTGACCGCAGGCGGACGCGCGGTCCGCGTGCCAGCCAGCGGTTGTCCGCATCGGCTTTGGCGGATTCGGAGGTGACCTGTGAAGACTGTCTCCAGACGGCCGAGCTGACGATCAGTCGCTGCAGTGCGCGGAGATCCCAGCCGGATTCCAGCAGTTCGACAGCCAGCCAGTCGAGAAGTTCCGGGTGAGTGGGCAATTCTCCCTGGGATCCGAATTCTTCGGAGGTCAGCACGATGCCGCGACCGAACAGCTCTTCCCACATGCGATTCACCTGGACTCGAGCCGTCAGCGGATTGTCGCTGCTGACGAGCCAGCGGGCGAACTGCAGCCGCGGCTGCTGGTCTGCGATTTTCAGCGGGTGGAAGACTGCCGGGACGCCGGCGTCGACATCTGGTCCCTTGTCAAGGTAGTTGCCACGGTACTGCAGTTGCGTGCGTCGGCGTTTGTCGGCCTGCAGCTCGCGCATCACCAGGACCGAGCCTTCCGGTTTCATGACCACAAGTTCTTTTTGAAGCTGTGTCAGTTCCGAGCGTTCGGCGGCGAATTCCGGGGCTGCATTGCTGCGGTACCAGAGTGACAGCTCAGCAGACTGTTCGGCTGTTCGCTGTTCCGTCGGAATTTCCAGCAGTGCCAGAATGTTTGCGGGAACTTTGCTTCGAAGGACAGCGGCCGGGTTGGCTGTGGCCTGCACGCGGAAGCTGCCCAGCAGATGTCCGGCGTAGGGGGCATTTTGTTCGATGCTGAGTCGCAGGATACCCCCGGCACTGAGGGGCAGAGGTTCGGCGAGTGCCAGGACGAGTTCATGGCTGACATTGGTGACGCCCCCGACCGCCCAGCCATTTTCTGCTTCCGTTTGTCCGTCCAGCACTTCTTCGGGCAGGAATCCATCCTGAGAGAAGTCTGCTGCTGCGGCGGAAAGGCGGATGACACGGCTGTTTCCGGGAGTGAATTCCGAGGAGGGTCGGGGAGGTTCGGCGACGGTGCGGCTGGAGACTTCCTGGCGCTGTTCATCGAGCAGCGTGATGGTGAAGTCTGCCAGCCGGGACTGTGTATTACCGTCCGTGCGGTTCCAGAGCACAATTTTTTCGACGGGTATGGCAGACTGCAGATCAAGCTCCCACCACGGCGAATCGGAAATGGCGGTATGGGTGACGGATTTTTTCAGATAATCGCCGTCGGTATTGCCGTCGATGGCGAGTATTGCGGGGCCGTCAAAGTCCGTGGAGCTTTGGGAGGCCACACCTTTGGCTGCGACATTCAGACCCCCGGAAATCACCTGCACTTCGGCCAGTGACAGGATTTTTGAGGCGCCGGGAATGGCGATGCGAATGAATCGGGCGGTCGGCGCGGCATTTTCGGCGGGCAGCCATTCTGCGCGGATTTCTGTAATGACAAAGTTGCCGCCACCGTGGCCGGCTCCGCCGCCGGGCAGCGATGCTGACGGGATGGTCTGCAGTCGGATGGCAGCCAGCGCCTGCTCGCTGAACCCCGGCGGCAAACTGTTCAGGGACAGGTCAGCAAGATACACATCTTTTTCCGCCGTTTTCGGGACAAGCACACTGCCATCCGACTGAATCCGGACTTCGCCACCGCTGGTGCGTACTACCTGCAGGGGCGTCAGTCCGGACCATTCGATGGGTTTCTGCAGCGAGTTTTCCCAGTTCTGCTGAGAGTTGGTGAGGGCATCGGTGGTGGTTGTGAAAAGCTGTCGGATGGCAGCCTGACGCTGTTCGATTTCACTGCGCCGCTGCTTTTGCTGCTGGGTGAAGAACTGGAGTCTGGGTGAGTCATCTCCGCGGTCTGCGTCTTCGGTGTTATTCAGCAGTGCGAACACCCGGAAGTACTCTTCCTGAGACAGTGGATCGTATTTGTGATTGTGGCACTGGGCGCAACTGATGGTGGAACCCATCCAGACAGCCATCGTTGTGTTTACGCGGTCGACGACGGCAACGTTGCGAAACTCCTCGTCCTGAGTGCCACCTTCGTTGTTGGTCATGGTGTTGCGGTGGAAGGCGGTGGCAATCAACTGATCTTCGCTGGCAGCGGGCAGCAGGTCGCCGGCAATCTGTTCGATCGTGAACTGATCGAACCGCATGCCGCTGTTAAAGGCCCGGATGACCCAGTCACGATATGGCCACATGGTGCGGGCCGGGTCGTCAGCATAACCGGAGGAGTCTGCGTAGCGGGCCAGGTCCAGCCACTTGCAGGCCCAGTACTCGCCGTATTCCGGTCGCTGCAGCAGGTGATCAACCAGCTGCTGCCATGCCGTTTCGCTGACACCCTGGTCACTGCCGGACGCCGTCAGCTTTGCCAGCCATTCTGAGGCTTCTGCGGGCGTGGGGGGCAGGCCGATCAGGTCGAGGAAGACGCGTCTGAGCAGGATGGGAGCGGGGGCCTGTGCCTGTGGTGTGAGTCCGTGAGCCAGCATGGTCTGGAGAGCGAAGTTGTCGATGGGGTTGCGCACCCATTTGGAGTAGTCGGGTGCGGGCTGTGGCACTGCGGGGCGAGTGGGCGGTGTGTAGGACCAGTGACGTGCGAACTGAGCACCCTGTGTGATCCATTTCTGCAGGATGGACTGTTCGGCAGCGGTGAGTGGTTTGCCGAATTCCGGAGGCGGCATGCGGATATCATCATCGCTGCTGTGAATTCGCAGCAGCAGTTCACTGTCCTGCGGCTTTCCGGGCACAATGGCGATCTTTCCGGATTCCAGTCGGCTGGTGGCAGATGCGGCATCATCGAGCCGCAGTCCGGCTTCGCGCTGGCCGTCATCGGGCCCGTGACAGGCGAGACAGCGGTTGGAGAGAATTGGCCGGACATCCCGGTTGAAGTCCACGGGAGCATCTGTCCGGGACTGCGGGGCCTGCGCGAGGAGTGCAGCAGTATCAAGAAGCAGGCAGAGGGCCGTGAACAGGCAGGTTGTTTTCATGCAGCACCGGGTGGGATGACTGAGCGGCAGTTGCGAGTGATGGCCGAAGTGGCCGGCGAGCAGGATCGCCTGCGGGAGTATATCGCGGAATGCCGCGGCATTCACCTGGAATTCGAATGAATTCGTGCGGGTCGAACTTCGGCAGGCTGGATTTTCCTGTTATGTTCGGGCCGCAAATCCGGAGTTCCGGACAGAGCGAAAGTCCTGAGGCTGAAGGAAACGTGCACATGTTAACGGATCTGGGTTGTCGGCAGCGACGCAGTCGATTGTGGGAACGCATTCCGGACGAGATCGAGTGGCTGTTGGTCGGGGATGCCCGGCATGTGCAGTACCTGAGCGGATTTCGAGTGAATCCGCTCAGCTTTTCAGCGGACCAGAAGGGACTGCTGCTGCTGAAACGTGGCGGCAGGACGCTGCTGCTGGCGGACAATTTCACGAAACGTTCAGCCGGTTGTCCGTATTTTGTGGATGACGAAATCATCATTCCGGGGTATTCACATCGTCGCTCCGTGGTCAGCCGGCATGCGGCGCTCACGCAGGCCATTGCGGAGGCGAGGCCGTACTGGGCGGGCAGCACAGGCCTGATCGAGCCGGAAGGGCTGACGGAAATGTCGGCCGCGATGGTGGCTGAGGATGCGGCCTGGCAGTTTGCGGCTGACGAAGACGCTGAGCCTCAGACGCTGGGGGAAGTGCTGCGGGATCTGCGACGCAGCAAGGACGCAGACGAAGTGACGCTGCTGCGACGGTGTATGGATGCCTGTGCGGCCGGGCATCGCCGGGCTGTGGAAGTCATCCGGCCGGGCATGAGTGAGCTGGAACTGTATCTGGAGGTGCAGCGAGCTGCACAGCTGGCGGCCGGCGAACCCTGCGTGGTGTATGGCGATTTTCGCGCGACCCATGCCGGATTGCCCAAAGCCGGCGGCCTGCCGACGGATTATCGACTGCGTGATGGCGATCTGTTCATTCTGGATTACAGTGTCATCCTGCACGGTTACCGCAGTGACTTCACCAATACTCTGCCGGTCGGTGTCGCCACAATGGCGGCTGCGGAGCAACTGCATGCCTGTCGGGAAACCCTGGCAGGGACAGCGAAGCTGCTGCGGCCGGGGGCATCCTGCCGCGAACTTTGGCAGGCTGCCTCAGGGATGCTTGAACAGTTCGGCATGGGAACGCTGTCGCATCATGCCGGTCATGGCCTGGGCCTGGAGCATCCCGAGCCTCCGATTATGGTTTCGGAAAGTACGGATGAACTGCGGGTGGGGGATGTTGTCACACTGGAACCAGGCTGCTATCGCGATGGTGTTGGCGGGGTGCGTCTGGAGAACAATTACCTGATTACGGAGAGTGGGTGCGAGCAACTGAATAAGACACCGTGGGAATAGTCACGGGGCTATGACGGCACATTCACCGGTTCCGAAAATTCGCTGATTCGCAGGATCTCGGTGGAGTATCCGGCTGGTGTCAGATCAATGATCCGGAAGCCGGGCTGGCCGGGAACAAATTTCGGCTGGTCGCTGTCCGGGGCAAACTGAATCCCGGTGGACGGAGTGGTATACACGGCAGCGTGTCCTTGCCGGCTGCGTGATTCATGGTGCACGTGTCCGCAGCAGATGAGCCGGATGCGGGGCTCCGCACCGCACAATTCCGCCAGCAGTTCGCGCCCCCGCAGTCCGATGGCATCCATCCAGATACTGTTCAGCAGAACCGGTGGATGGTGCATGAACAGAGCACAGCGGACGTGCGGGCTGGCCTGCAGCTGCGTGCTGATCCATTCAATCTGCTCGGCATCAATCTGACCGGCCACGGATCCAGGGATGTGGGTGTCAACCCCGAGGCACAGCCAGCCGGGGGCTGAAAAACCGAAGCGAATCGGCGCGTCTGCGGTTCCGTTGATTCGATCATGGAACGCCTTTCGCAGTTCCGTGCGATCGTCGTGATTTCCGGGAACCTGCCACAGTCGATCAAGCCACGGGTGCAGCAGTTTTCTGATGGCCTGGTACGTTTCCGGGAGTTCGTCGTGAGTGTGGTCGCCGGTAATGACAACCGCGTCGGGCTGGGGGTCAAGTCTTCGCAGGAGTTCAACCACCTGTTCAAGGAAGTGCCAGGTGGCAACACCCTTCAGCAGAGTCTGCCGGTCGCGGAAAACATGCAGGTCGGTCAGCTGAACAATTCGAAATGCCATGATGATTGCCTGTGCCTTGCGGGAGAGTTCCGGATCAGTGGGCCGTCTGCACGAGGCGGGGGTCCGTCCGCTGGATAATCTCGGTGATCCCTGTTTGATTGAAGCCGCGATAACCGTCGTTGCGCTCAAGGATTTCGAGGTGTGAGCCTGGAGCGCCAGTTGTGCGGAATGCGGCTGCCTGATCGGCGGAAATCAACCCTTCAGAAAGCAGTTGCTGCAGGCGTGACTCATGCACGGGCCAGCGTTCCGGTTCAGTGAAGCACTGTCTGAGAAAGGGAAAATCTGTGAAGGGTTTCATGCTGCCAACGCCCAGGTCGGCCAATTGCTGTCGAGCGGCTGCGAAACTGAACTGACATTCGAGGTGATGCATACCGGCCGAGAACAGAGCTTCTCCGTGCAGCCCGCACCACAGACCGATGGTTCCCAGTGCCCTTGACGGTGCCAGTGGCTGATGGGCAAAGTCACCGGCCAGTTCGTCGGCTGTGAGATCCACGTCGGCGAAGATCACGACCGGGCAGATTGGGTGTTCCAGCACCTGTGCCCCCCAGCCTGCATTGTGTCCGGGATAAAATCGTTCCCGGCAGGTGAAGCCCAGTTGTTCGAACAGTGCGATCATGGGAGCAAAGCAGACGCGACTGCTGCGATAGGTGTGATGGTCGTGATTTCCCCAGCCCAGTCCGAGGGCTGCCTGTCGCATGTACTGCACCTGAGCGGCGTGATTTCGTCCCTGCCAGAAGGCTCGTTCACCGGCGAAGAACACGTCGCAGACGATGTCGCGCCCGACGGTGCGGATGGCACTGCTGAGCAGTTGTGAGAGTGACTGAAAGGCGGCTTCGTGTGTGTCAAACTGTCTGGGTCGCAGCCTCAGCTGTTCCCGAAGTTCCTGCAACTGTTGTTTTTCAGGGGCGTTCAGAGCGGGAGCGGCGTGGCGAATGCTGCAGCCGATTCGCTCGATCACTCCAAAGTGCACTTCAGCCTCCGGGGAGCGGGCAATCCATGCCGTTCGCAGCAGATCACCAGCACGTCCGGTGACTTCGATCGGAAACCGATGGCTGCAGGTCACTGCAAAGTCACTGACCGAATCCACTCGCAGGACAAGGCTGCGGCGACCCGAGACGCGGATCGGTGGCAGCAGAGCCCCGGAATGTTCATACCAGCCGTCGGCCGCCAGCGTGAAGCCGGCATCGGGCAGCCCATCGGTCGTGCACACTTCCAGATGGTCAATCCAGTCCGTCAGGCGGGTGCCTGTGTGGGTCGCCAGCAGTCCTGCGAAATCCCGCAGAACCGAGTTGCGGCTGCAGTATTCTTCAACAATCTGCGAAACCCAGGCGGCTCCAGCCGGCTGCGGCTCCCAGTGAGTCTTCAGACCTGCATTCATTGCTGCAACTCCTGTCTGTGATTCAATCGCTGCAGCCCGCAGAATCCGGCGAGTGCGGGACAGACTGCCCGCCCGGATCTTCTCATGCACCGCTGCTGACTTCCAGAGATCCCACTGTCGTTTTTCTCAACTCCGGACCGGATCCGCCCGAAGCAAAACGAAGCCGAACGCAGAATCGTGGTCGGACACTGCAGCGGTCGTCGCCTTTTTTCCTGCAGCAGAACCGAGGAAGTCACCATGCTTTACATTGCTGTAACACTGCTGCTGCTGCTGACTGCCTGGGTAATTTTCGGCTGGGTGGTTTCTGAATCGTGGAACATACGGTGGCTGAAAAACTGGCTGGCGCTGTTTTCGGTAAGCCTGCTGATTCTGATTTGCGGTGGTGGCGGAGTGTTTCTGACGCGGAAACTGCTGATCGTTCAGCAGCGTCAGAGCATTCAGGCATTTGCCAGCCAACTGAATGCCCGTATTCAGGAAGGTCATCCCGAGGACGCACTGGAGGCGATTCGGATTATTGCTGAGGGGCCTCCTGAGGGATCTGATTACAGTTCGGACGTGCTGCAGCGAATGAGTCAGGTGGGAACGCGTCTGGCCAGTGAGGGCGCGGGGCGACTGTGATCGAAAACGGGTCCCCGCGGACCCGTTACTGCGGATCAGGATTCAGCAGCGATGCCAGTTCTGCTGCCTGTGCCTGCAGTTCTGTAAGCGATTTGGAAGCCAGTTCGCGAGGCGGCACTGTTGGCTGATTGAGCACCTGTTGCAGAGCACGAATGCGACCGGCGAGAAGTGCCTGCTGGAATCCCTGCTGGAATCCCTGTTGGAATCCCTGTTCAACGCCGCGTGCAAAGAGTGCTTCAAGGCAATTGGGCATTTGTTTCTCCGACCCTGGCAGTTGTCCAGTGTGAAATGCGAGTTCCAGTTGTTCGAGGTTCGGCGCGTCAGACACTGAGCACAGGTAGATCGTGATATCGTTGAGCGTGTCCTGTTGGGAATGGATTTTTCCCCAGTTCTGCAGAAGTTTGAAGAGGTCCGCCAGCGAT
>SXGQ01177030.1_pt1 | contig 11866 bp, 12 predicted proteins | sample 3178371 | NCBI WGS metagenome assembly SXGQ01 (sample SAMN11356859, study PRJNA531348) | freshwater metagenome | isolation source: freshwater sample F1-20 | place: China: Fuxian Lake, Yuxi | collected 2017-12-25 | reverse complement strand
TAGTTAAGTTTGGTGGCACGTCGGTTGCAAATATAGAAAGAATTTTGAACGCCGCAAAACTCATTAAAAGTAAGGTCGATGAAGGTCATCAAGTTGTGGTGGTGGTATCTGCAATGTCATAATATTTGTAGCATTCATGAAATACTCCGGTCTCAAAAGTCATATCCCCTATAAAAACCCAAACTCTATTTTTCTGTTTTTTTAATTGAATAGACTTTGCAACTCCTAATGCTATTGGCAATATACCACCGACGATTGCAGAAGAATAAAATTTATATTTGATGTTATTAATTCCCATGCTTCTTCCTTGAATTATTTCTTTTTTTATCCATTCTTTTGGTATTCCTTTAAGTAATGCGTGATAATGATTTCTCCAAGTTGAAAATACCCAGTCATTTTTTTTTATTTTTTTAAAAATTTTAATTAGCTGATCTTCATTATTACCGGACAAATGTATAGGAGCTTTAATTTTTCCGGACTCATATACTTTTTTAATGTCATCTTCAAAATTAATTAGATCGCTTTTCTTTAACATGATTATTATCTGTCTAAAAAATTATGAATTTTTACTTTTTCTCTCCAATAATTTAATAAATCTGACATTGTCTGTTCAAAAGATATTTTTGGCCTCCAACCCGAGTCTTTTGAGAATTTGCTTATATTTGGAATTTGCAAGTCAGCGTCTATAGGTCTCAATCTAACAGGATCTCTGACAATCTTAATATTTTTATTTTTTGATAATGATATTAAATAATTTAACATCTGACCCACTGTGCAAGTATAATTTCCTCCAATATTATATACTTCTCCTGGCTTTGGGTTTTTAAATAATAGCAAATAATAAGCTCTAACAGCATCTCTTACATCGGCATAAGTTCTTAATGACTTTAAATTTCCAACTTTAATTATAGGTTTAATTTTTTTATGTTCTATTAGTGCTATCTGTTTAGCAAAAGAGGATTCGGCAAAAATATCTCCTCTTCTAGGACCGGTATGAGTAAACATTCTAGTGGTTAAAACTTTTAATCCATAAGCCTCATAAAAATATTTTCCTACAAGATCTGTGCCTACTTTTGAAATGGCGTATGGAGACGCAGGATGATAATTACAATTTTCGTCAATAGGTATATTTTCTTTTTTAACTTTTCCAAAAACTTCAGATGAAGAACATACATGAATCAATGGATCAAATTTCAAAAATTTAATTGCATTTAAAAGATTATAAGTTCCTATAAAATTTGTATTGAAAGTCATATTGGCTTCCTCAAAACTGGAAAGGGGGAAACTTTGTGCTGCCAAATGATAAACATAATTAGGCGCAGTATCTTTTACAGCTTTAATCAACGAGCTATAATCATTTAAATCAGCGCTAACAAACTTTAATCTTGAACTTTTTTGATTTGCAAAATTTAAAAGATGCTGAATATTATCAAATGGACTTCTCCATCTACAAAGACCATAAATATTATGATTAGTTTTTTTTAATAAATAATCTGCAAGATGGGATCCTACCATTCCTGTAATCCCGGTTATCAGTATATTTTTTTTCATTTTTTAATTACAATTAGATTAGTATATATAATTATACAATCAAATCTATTACATCGATAATTATGCTTTTAAGTCAAAAAATGCTTGCAAAATTATTTCATTCGAATGTCAAAGAAATCAATAATTTTTGTAAAAAAATTTTAAATAGAAAAATTCAATATAAATTTTTAAAAAGAAATGAAAAAGATAATATTGTAACAAAAATTTTACAAAGGATATTTGAGGATAAGCAAATTATCAATACTCCAAAAAGAAAAAGAGTATGGAGTAAAGGTTGGGGGGAAGTTTTAAAATCTTATCATAAAAATAAAAATCTTAAATGTTTAATCCCAAAATTTTATACTCATAGAGAAAATAAAATTTTTAGACTTAATGGAAAATTTATAAAAGTAAATAACCCTTCATTTGAAATTTACATGGTGAATATTTTTAGACATTGGTACTTCAAAAAATATTTTAGCGGTGTAAATAATATTTATGAATTTGGGGCAGGGACAGGACATAACCTTGTAGAATTATCTAATATTTTTCCAAAAAAAAAACTTTATGGATCAGATTTTGTAAAATCATCTGTTAACTTGTTAAAATTAATTTCTTTAAAAAAAAAATTAAATTTACAAGCTTTCTTGTTTAATATGTTAAATCCAAATATTAAATTTAAAATTTTAAATAAATCAGGTATTTTTACATCTGGGGCTATTGAGCAATTAGGGGGGGATATTAGTAAATTTATAAATTATTTAGTAAATCAAAAACCGGAGGTAATTATACACGTAGAACCAACTGCTTATTTTTATAAATTAGATAAATTACCTGATATTTTAGGTAAAATATTTCAAACCAAAAGAGGCTATAGTTCGAATCTTTTAACATTTTTAAAAAAATTAGAGTCAGAAAAAAAAATAAAAATTTTAAAGACCTTTAGAAGTCCTTTTGGTAGTTTAATGATGGAAGGTTATGATTTTATAGCATGGAAACCAATTAATTAATTATGATTTTTAATTTTAAAAAAAAAAACGTATTTATCTCAGGTGCTACGCATGGCATTGGATTAGCTTGTGCTTATAATTTTGCAAATTTAGGAGCTAATATAATTTCATTTTCCAGAGATAAAAAAAAAATTACTAATTTTAAAAAAAAATTAAATTTTTTAAAAACTAATTATTTAATTGAAGAAGGAGATATTTTAGATGAAGACTTTATTCATTATTTTTCAAAAAAAGTATTAAAAAATTATAAGAAAATAGATATACTTATCCACAATGTAGGTGGTGGTGGTCGATGGGGGGAGAAATGTTTTTTAAATACAGATTTAAATGTTTGGGATGAAGTTTATAAAAAAAATACTAACGGTATTATAATTTTTTCTAAATATTTTCTGCCAACAATGATGAAAAGTAATTGGGGAAGGGTTATTGTAATAAGTTCTGTAACAGGAATAGAGGCTAGAATAGAAGATAGGCCATGGTTTAATGCAGCTAAAACAGCTCAGCACGGAATTATCAAGTCTTTTTCAAAAAAATATAATTTTACAAAAAAAAACATTACTTTTAATACAATTTCGCCAGGCCCTATTTTCATAAAAAACACTGGATGGGACATAGAGAGAAAAAATAATCCTTACAAGTTTAAAAAAAAAATTCACAATTTGGTGCCAACTAAGCATTTCGGAAAACCAGAGGATGTTTCTTTTTTATGTTTATTCTTAAGTTCTAATTATGCAAAATATATTAATGGTAGTAATTATATAATAGACGGAGGCCTTACAAATGCTCTCTGAATTAAAAAAAATATCAAATTATCTTCGTATAAAAATATTAAAAACAATTTTTAGGGTCAAGAAAGGACATATCGGCGGAAGTTTTTCATGTTTAGATATGATAATTTGTGTTTATTTCTCTAAAATTTTTAAATTAACAAAAAATCATTTTAATAATAATTCTAATGACTTTTTCATTTTATCAAAAGGTCATAATGCTATTGCTTTATATTCTGTTCTTGACTTTTTAAAAATTTCAAAAAATTATGAACTAAATAATTTCCATAAGCCTGGTTCACTTCTAATGGAACACCCATCGCCAAATAAAAAATTACCTGGCATAGAAATAGAAACTGGCTCTTTAGGAAACGGACTGGGGATCGCAGCTGGTTTTGCTTTTGCTAATAAACATAATGGAAAAAAAGTAATTGTTTTAGTTGGTGATGGAGAGCTCTATGAGGGATCAAATTGGGAAGCCATGATATTAGCCGCAAATTATAAACTTTATAATTTATTATTAATTGTGGATAGAAACTTTGCAATGACACTAGATAGAACTGAAGATGTAATGAAATTAGAAAATCTACAAAAAAAAATTAAATCATTTGGTTTTGAAACTTCCATCATCGATGGGCATGATTATTCGACTATTTTAAAAAAATTTAAAAAATTTAAAAAGAAAAAAAAAGGTCCTCCTATGTGTATAATAGCTAGAACTAAAAAAGGCAAAGGTTCAAGTGTTATGGAATCAGATTTAAAATTTCATCATGGAGTTCCTAATCAAACTGAATATGAAAATATTTTAAAAGATTTGGGATAAAAAATTGAAAGATATCGATATAAGAGACGCTTTTTTTGAAGAAATTTATAAATATCTTAAAAAAGATAAAAAAATAATTTTACTTACTGTTGATCAGGGTGCCTTAGCTATAAATAAAATAAAAAAAAATTTTCCTAAAAATTATTTAAATATTGGAATATTTGAACAAACTGCAATTAATTTCGCAGCTGGTCTTGCCCAACAAGGGTATAAGCCCTACGTCTATTTAATAGCTCCATTCACTTTAAGAGCTTTGGAACAAATAAAAATAAGTTTATGCTCGATGAAATCAAAAGTAACAATAGTTGCGTCTGGTCCAGGATTTACCTATGCATCAGACGGTCCAACACATTATTTTAATGAAGATTATCAGATCTTAAAAAATTTTCCTAATCTTAACTTTTTTTGTACTTCAGATTATTTATCAGCAATAAAAAGTTTTAGACATTCATATAAATCAAAAAACGCGTCTTATATCAGATTAGAAAAAGGTATTTCCTGCAAAATTCCTGGAAATTTAAAATTGCCAATTAATCATATTTTTAAAGGCAAAAAAATTGTTGTAATTTCAAATGGCCAATTAACAATTGTTATAAAAAAAATATTAGAAAAAAATAAAAAATTAAAAAATCTAGGTTTAGTTGATATTACCCAATTTATACCTCTAGATTTTGGTAAAATCGAAAAAATAATTAAAGACTATAACGTAATAGTTTTAATTGACGAAAGTCCCTTAAGATCATCTATTAATCAAGAATTATATTTTCAAATTAAAAATAAAAATAAATTTTTAAGAAAGAAAATTATATTTATAAACACTCATTTCAAGTTTTGGAAGATTGCTGGTAATAGAGATTATTTAAAAATTAAAAATAATATTGATGAAACTTCAATTAAAAAAAAATTACTTAGTCTTATTTAATAAAAATCTAACTAATATTTATGTTTATTAATTAGTAAACCATATTCTTATTTTCTAACCATCTTTGAGTTTGAATTATATTGTTCTTAATTTCATTTCTATTGAAAGCCTTCCCCCATGTTGCATCTTCTTTATATTCAAATGGAATCCCAACTTCTTCTTCATCTGAAAATCTGTAAAGCAGATGAGCATGTTTACTCCAATCATTATCAATTTTTTTAATCGAGTATAATTTAGGATTTTTATATATTGGGGAGCCAGGCAGAGGACAAAATCCTGAAAGGCTAACATAGTCTGGTTTAATATCATCTAAAAAGTTTGTGGTTTTTTCAACTATATTTCTTGGCTCTCCAGGCAAACCAAAAATTAAGCAAATCTTTACTTTTATTCCAGCTTTTTTTGCATTATTAACAAATTCACTGATAGTTTTTTGATTTTGCCATTGTTTGTTTATCATTTTCATAACATTTTCATCAATTGTCTCAACGCCAACTGACAATTCCTGACAACCGGTTTCTTTTGCTAGTTTTAATTGATCATATGTTGCAATAGAAGTTGTCTGCCCTCTCCACATTATACTCGACTCACCCAAAGCCTCCATTTGACTATGGAACAATTCTTTTTTTGGATTAATAGCTATTTCATCTTTTAATAAAATTGCTTGAACATTATATTTTTCTTTTAAATATTTTATTTCGTCTAACATTTTTTGTTTACTTTTTACCTGCAAAGTATTTGGAACATTGTAAACACAATAAGAGCACTTATAAAAACACCCGCGAGAAAAATAAACCATTGTTGCTCTCGGCGAACCATATTTTTCAAACATTTGATTATTAATAACTCCTTTTTCTGGTAAAAAATCTCTCTTTGGAAATGGAGTATCTCTAAAAGGATAATTCTTGTAATCAGCCAAATACCTTTTATTTTTCTCAAGCTTATCCTCTATTGCTTGTTTAAAACTTTCTTCTCCTGGACCAATTATAATTTTATCAAAAATTAACTCGCACTCATCTGGTAACATATCAACATGCGTACCCCCTGCAATACTAATGGATTTTTTAAATTTATTCTTTAAAAATTTTGAAATTGAGTATACTTCAATTGCATCACCGGACTTCATAATCCAAAATAAATAAAAATCTGACTGAGGTATTTTCTCAATTTCTTCATTAAAAATTTTTTTTTCTAGACTTCTTAAATCATAAATATCTATTTTAGCGTTTGGAAATTGTTTTTCTAAAATTGTTGCATAATACATTTCCCAGTATGGCTGTAATTTAAAGGGATTAAAAAAATAATGCCACGAAGGTACTATAAATGTAATTTTCATTTCTTTTTCTTATACCATTCAAAAGTTTTTTTCAAATGATAATCTATTGTCCGATTATCTACGGTCAAATGTAATTTTTTCATTTTATTATTATCTAAAATTCTATGATCTAATTTTTTTTCAAATGATAATGTTTTTATTATTTTAATATTTTTTTTTGCTATTTTGACAACTTTTTTAGTCAAATCTAATGTTGAATAATTTTTGTCAGAAGAAATATTTATAATATTAATATCTTTATTTTTTTTTAAAAAAATTAATTTAATAATTAAATTTGTAAACTCTGAAACATTTACCCAATTTCTGACTAAAGCACCTGATCCAGGAATTTTTATAGAAAATTTATTTGAAATAACTTTTTTTATTATATAAGGTATTAATCTTGAAGATTTGTTATCAAAGTTATCATATTTTCCATAAATAGCTGAGGGTCTTAAAATTATTATTTTTGTTTTTAAATTATAAAGTCTTTTGTAAATAAAAATAATTTTCTCTAATAATCTAGATACGCAACCTATTAAATAGGATTTCACTGAAGGGTTTTTAGAAAAATAATTAATCTCCTTTAATTTGCATCTTAATCTTGGATATCCTGTAGAACTGCTTATATAGATTAATTTTTCGACTTCTCTTTTTTTGCAAAAATTTAATACATTAATCATTGAAAGAAAGTTTTTATTAAAATCAAATTTTTTTCTAGATTTTTGCATTCTAGAATTTAAGATTTTATTGGACAAATGAACTAATACATTCGGCTTTGATGTAATTTTATTAAAATCAGAAAAATTAGATGAATTAATTTTGATATATTTAACTTTTGAATTTTTAATAAAGTTTTTTTTGATATAATACGTGCCGATAATTAAATTTTTTTTTTTTAATAATCCCTCAACAAGATTTTTTCCGATAAAACCGCAAGCGCCTGTTATTAAAATTAATAAAGTTTTTTTCAAAGAAATTCTATATAAGTAAAATTTTTAAATTACAAAGTACAGTTAAATAAATTTTTCTTTTATCTTTAAGATAATCATCCAGGTACTTAAAAAGCACACGCAGAGAATCTTTATCGCCTAAAATTTTTTTATAAAAACCATTTAAAAGAAAAAAGTATGTTATTCTATTTTTTTTAATCTTTAAAAATAAATTTAATAAATTTGCAAATAATAAATAAATAAAATGTAAAAAAAATGCCAAGTTAATATTAAAAATAAAACTAAAATAAGGATTGTGCCTATAAAATTTATAAGGAAAAAATTTTTTTAGCGTAATAATTAAGATTTTTTTTAAATTCTTGTAAAAGGAATTCATACTTTATATACTTAATAAAAATACGCAGTGATAATTAATTATAACATAATACATTAATGTTAAATCTAGCAAAACACTTTTTAAGAAATTTTTTCTTTTATATAAAATTAGATATCTCTAAAAAAACAGATGAAAAAAAAATTGAAGATTTTTTTAAAAAGCTACGCCCTTATGATTTAGGATATGACCTAATTAGGATTGGGTCAAATAATGATGGTGGTTATTTGGTTCCAAATATTTTAGATAAAATCAATACATGCATATCCCCGGGTGTTGGTAACACAAACTTATTTGAAAAAGATTTGGAGTTGAGAGGCATTAAATCATTTATGCTTGATCACACAGTTGATCAAAATTCTGATTTAGTAAAGGGTTTTGATTTTACCAAAAAGAAACTAAATATTTATGATGACAATAGCAACGTAACACTGGGAAGTTTTTGCTCCTCAAAGTTAAGAGAAAATGATAACTCTATATTACAAATGGATATTGAGGGCGATGAATATCTTAATATTTTATCTACAAACAACGAAACCTTAAACAGATTTAAAATAATAATTATTGAATTTCATTACTTAGAGAGGGTTGCAAATAAATCCTTGTTTAATTTATACAATGAGACAATTAATAAACTTTTAAAATATTTTGATATTTGTCACATTCATGCAAATAATTGGGGTAGAAATTTTTCTGTAACAAGTAAATTAAAAATACCTCAAGTGCTTGAGGTGACTTTTTTAAATAAGAAATTATCAAAGTACAAAAAACCCATAACTATTCTTCCTCATAAATTAGACTCTAAATGTGATATAAATAAACCTGAAATAATTTTAGATAAATTTTTCCTGTCTTACAAATAACTTACTTGTCAATTCTTAGTTAACAAAATTATTTGATCAAATTGTTGAAAATTTCACTTAATTCTTCACTATCTCTAATAACATTTATTGCTGAAGCAGATGGGTAAGAATTAGTATTTGAAAAATCATTAATTAAAATTCTTTTTCCGTGCGGTAAATCAGTAATTATATTTATATTTTTCAAATCATATTTTTCCAAAAAGTTTTTTATAAACTTAATTTGAGATTTTGGTCTAGAAGTAACAATTATTAATTTTACGTTATGAGTTTGATATATTTTTTTTAAAGAGTTCAAATTTTTTGAAATAGGAATGATGTTCCATCCTAATTTTCCAAATTTAGAGCCATTTACAACTAAACACCCATCAAAATCACAAAATATTGTAACTGTTTTTCTTTGCCAATTTCTAAACTCTCTTAAAGTCCCCCAATCAAGGTAATTATAGGCTTCGTTATACTTAAATTGGTTTCCATTTAATAACATTCTTAAAATTACATGTGAGATGTAAACATCTTTAGATGTTTTCAAAAGAACATTGGCATTTGATAAAAAAGATTTTGCACTTTGAAAACCATACGCACCACAACAAAAAAAATCACTTATAATTTTTTTTTCGACAATATTAATTATATTATTATAAACATTTTTTTCTATATATGATTTATTTTTTGCATCCACTAAATCTTGTGTATTAATGTCAATTGCATAAACAGAATTACTTACTTTTTTTAAAAATTTATCTTTAATACTGAATTGATTATCGCAATCTTTTATAAGAATTGCTCCATTAATTTTTTTGTTTTTTATTAATACAGCGACTGTTTCGGCTTGGCATGAAGTTGGCTTATCAAGCTCTACTAATTCGACATTAGTAGATATATTTTTTTTTAAAGAGGATATTAATAAATTTCTATTGCAATATTTTGTAATATGACTTTTTAAAGCTACAACAAAAACTTTTTTAAAGAATTTGCAATTTATTTTACTGACACTTTCTTCAATCATTAATTTTCCGTTAGGCATAGTTAATAACCATTTAGGGCGCATTCCAGGATACCTAGAAGATCTTCCTGCAACAGGCAAAATTAAATACTGCATAATGAATTCGCTTTAAGTTGTTTTTATAAGTTATTTGTTTTATGTATTTTTTTTAATTTTTTTAAACTTTGTAAGACCCAATTAAAAGTTAATTTATCATTTACATTTATGTAGGGGAGTATTCTAAATAAAGTCATATACGTTTCGATAATTATCGCTTTTTTTAACTTAATATCAAGAGATCTCCACTGATTGTGACTGATTATATTTTGATAAACAATTGAAGATCGAGTATTTTGAATTGAATTAAAATATCTACCGGACCAACCTAATTTAAATTCTTGATACAATTTAGCATAGTCTTGAACAATGTTATCATTATAAGTTTTTAAAAAATCAAATAATACAAGTTTTTTTTTTTTTATAATTAATAATCATATTAGCTAAGGTCAGATCTCCATGACATTGTAGAACCTTTGGGTAATATATATTTTTACTATTTAGTAAATTTTTAAAATCAGGAATATATTTTTTTATAAATATTATTAAAAATCTTTTATTTTTAATTTTTTTTGCAATATCATTAAGTTTATTTAAATAAACATTAGGATCTAATTTACAAAAATTTCTTATTTTTTTAGTAAAAAAATTTTTTTCGATCCAGTGTTTTAAAAATTTAATTTCATTAACATTGGCTCTTTGTAAAATCTCATCTCCACTTATTCCGTCATAAAAAAACATATCGTAATATTTTTTATTTTTTATAACTGTATAAGTTGTTTTGACTTTTGCTGAGATAACTTGGAAACCAGCAAGTTTAAGATCTTTAAAATTATTTTGTTTTATTATTGATTGTATATTTCTGCTGCTCGATGATTTTAAAAATTTTCTCAAATATATGATATTTTTGATATTTACTAACTTAAATTTACTATTAGAAAAAGAATTTCCTGATTTAAATATCATTTCAATAATTATTTACTCGGCTTAAAGCTTCTTTTAAAATCTCCAAATCTAAATAAAATGAAGAATGCAAATAACCAAAATCACCCGTGTAACTTGTTAATTCAACACATGGAATAAAAAAAAGATTTATTTTTTTAAAATAAGATAATTGTAAAAAATATTTTTGGTGAAAATACCTGCTAGTTCCAATCAAAATAACTTTAGCGTTAATCTTTTTACAAAAATAAACATTTTGTATTCCTGCGCCAAGCGGAGTTATTATGATCTTTGCATTAGTAAATATTTCTATTTTTTTACTTAAGCTTAGCTTGGACGTTAAAATTATTTTATAACCTTTTTCTTTTAAATAATCCTCAATTTCAATTTCATTTATTAAATTTCTGCTGTCAGTAGAATCTCTTCTCGATATATAAATCTTGTCATAACTGATTGGGACTGAAGAAGTGCGTTTTTTAACAATTTTAGATAAAAAATTACATTCATCTTTCGATATCTCAAAATAGGAAAGTGCTGGAAAAACTAACTCTTTAATTTTCCAATTATCTAATATTGGTTTAATTAAAATCTGATTATTTTTAATTCCATAAGCTAACAATATTTTCACTATGTCTTTGGAAATTTTATTATTTATTACAACTTTTATATTTTTGTTACTTTTGACGTAGTGCAACTTAACAATAGACTCAAATAAATAATGAGCTAAATTATTTGTACCAGTTGATAAAACTATGCACTGGGAATTGACATTTCGGTTAATTTTGTAATTAAAAACACTCTCATTTTTATAAAAATTATGATCATACCATGAATTTTCAAGACTTTCTTTTATAATTCGATTATTAACGAAAATTAAACCATGATAACGCAAAACAATATTTTGCAAAATGCTAACGTTACTAATATTTTTACTATAAAATCTAAATTTAATCTTTTTAATAAATTGAGAATTATTTTTTTTATAAATAAATTTTTTATAATGAAAAATAAAATAATTTTTTTTACTAAATTCTTTTTGAGTAATTAGACTGCTACCTAGTTCTTTTAATAAAATGAATTTTTTCTTGAGTTGACTGCTATTTAATAAATTATTTTGTAATTTTTCTTTTGCAATAGCTCTCTTAAAAATTTTAAATCTAAAATCATTAGTATATAATATTATATAATTATAACTTATGTTCTCTTTATTTTTTATGAAAATACTCTCGTTGTTTGTTAATAATATCTTAAATATTTTATTTGAAACTTTTTTTTGGTTTAAAATAAAGATTTTTTTTTTTTCTATTATTTTTATTAAAAAACCAGTTGGTA
>SXGQ01025926.1_pt1 | contig 11866 bp, 6 predicted proteins | sample 3178371 | NCBI WGS metagenome assembly SXGQ01 (sample SAMN11356859, study PRJNA531348) | freshwater metagenome | isolation source: freshwater sample F1-20 | place: China: Fuxian Lake, Yuxi | collected 2017-12-25 | reverse complement strand
GCCTGCGGGCACGACTCAGTGGCTGAAGACGGGACTGCTTCCCAGCCAGACTTGGGAGTTCAGGCTGCGCGCCGTCAACGCCAATGTCGTGCCGGAGATCGTCTCGCCGCTCGGCGACATCGTGACGACGCGCACGGCGCCCTACCACGTCGCGAATGACAGCTTCAGAGTGCTCTCGACGGGAGCGACCACCACATCCATGATGCTTGCTTGGCGGGACGAATCCCCCGGCGAGACGGGCTATCGGGTGGCCCGCTATGTCGGAGGGCCGAACCCCACGCTCGCGCAACTCGACAACGACGCAAACTGGAATGGCCCCTTCGCCTCCACCGGATCAGGCAGCGGAGACATGACCGTGAACCTGACGGGGCTGTCTTCGACCACCGCCTACTGGTGGCGCTTGCGTGCGATCGACGACTCGCTGACCGTCGGCGGCAATGCACTGCACTCCCAGCAGACTTCGAACAACTGGAACTACTACGCGTTTGGCTGCTTGTTGTGCGCCCCGGCCCAACTGCAGGTACTGTCCGCGAGCCCAACAGCAGTTTCGATTGGTTGGCTGGACATCCCCATCGCCGAGGCTGACTACCAGATCCAACGATCGACGACCTACTCGGGAGTCGCGAATCCGACGACAGCGCAGCTCGAAGCCGGAGCTTGGACGAACAACGCCGTCGTCGTGCCGGCGAACAGCACGCAGGGGACTTTCACGACACAAGGTTCCGCCACCATGACCGGCTTCCAGTGGTTCCGAGTGCGGCCGCGCAACGGCGCCACGATCGGGACGCCGGCCTACGTTCGAGCGAGCATTCCATGAGACTGCCCACCAACCACTTGATCGGCTGGACGACTTCGCGGCTTCTTCGTGGCCGGGACTTCGGCTTGGCGTCCTGGTCCTTCCTGGGCTTGACGCTTTTCGCCAGCAGCGCAGGAGCGCAGGGGTCAGGCCTGGCGCTCGCGGAGCCGAGCGTGCACCAAGCCACCACGACGAGCGCGCGCAGCGCCGTCGTCGAAGCGGCTCCGTCGCACATCGTCTCTCTGGTGAACCTCGAAGCGGATCGCCAATCCCCGTCGGAGTACGCCCTCTGGCTGGAGCGCGAGCTCGATCACCTCGACGTCGCGCTGGATGCCTTGGCCCTCGATCCCGCGACGCTGCTCGTGGAGTTGTCGAATCCGCCTGGAGGGCAGCATCTTTCGGGTCCGCGTCGCGGCGCGATGCGCATCTTCGACGACCCGGCTTGGCGGGCGGAGTATTTCCGCGCCGTCGCCTCCATCGCGGCGCGACTCGCCCGCCGCGGCGAGGCATGGGGCTTCGACATCCTGTCGGAGCCCGCCGCCAACCGCGTTCCGGGCGCCAGCCGCCTCTGGAACTCCATCGCCACGCAAGCCGGCGCCCTGGTCAATCGCACGGCGCCGGGCGTGCGCGTCGTCGTCGAGCCGTTGCATGGTTCGTTGTCCGAATTGCTGGACAGCGAGGTGCCGCCCGGATGCGGCCTCGACTTGCTCGTGCATGGCGTGGTGCCTGGCGAGCGGTTGCTGGAGGCCGTGGCCAAGGCTCGCCGCGAGGGCGCCGACCCGCTGCGCAGCTTCGAATTCGGAGAGTACGCCGAAGGCTTCGCGCGTTGGCGCGCGCGCCATGGCGCGACCACCATCCTCGCGGGACGACGCGCCTTGGCTCCTGTCGATGGCGGCGAGTCGGGGCTCGTGCTGCGGGAAAGGATGCGCGCGGAACTGGGCCTCGCCTCGCCCGTCCACGCGCTCGTTGGTCGTCCGCTCAACGCCGCCGCCAGCGTCGAACTCGTTTCGATCGAATCCGCCGAGTCGCGGGCCTTGGCGGGCTTGGACGACGTGCGTCCGGAATGGATGCCCTTGTTGCGCAATCCGCGCCGCGTGCTGCCGCAGCCCGTCGATCCTGGTGGTCAGCCCCCGTTGCTCGACGAATCGTGGCACGACCCGTCGGCTCCGCTTGCGGATGCCAAGTCGGACCATGGCGCCGCGTCGGACGCCGACGACGGAGATGGCCAAGCGAACCGGCCGTCCCCGGCCACGCGCATCGACCACGGTGATCCGCGCGATGGCGTGGCGCGCGCGGCGCAGCGCTTCGGCGTGTCCTCGGTGGCCGCCGTCGAGGGCCTCGTCTTCAGCCCTTCGACCGTGCTGGTGAAGTGGCGCCACGACGACGCCGAGACCTACCGCCACTCCGTGCGAGCGATGGTCGGCGATGGCGCGCACTTCGCCTTCGGCGAGGACGAGCGCGCCGAGATGCTGGCGGTGCGCGTGCCCGTGCACGTCGCCATGGAGCGCCTGCGTCCGTGGGTCGAGCATGTCGAGCCCGACATGGAACTGCATCTGGCTCAAGGCGGCGTGTCCGTGCTGGAGCCGAACGACGCCCTGTACTCGCGGCAGTATGGCTTGCACACGCTGGGGGCTTGGGTGCCCGCTTCGAACCTGACTTGGTTCGAGACCGTGCCGAATGCGGACATCAACGCTCCCCAAGGTTGGGTCCACGCCACGGGGGCGGAGGATGTCGAGATCGCCGTCATCGACACCGGCATCTACGACCATGTCGATTTCTACGCCGTGGACAACAGCAATCCGAACCTGCCGCTCGAGCAGCGACCGCGCAATCCGGCGATCAGCAACCTGTGGACCAACCCGGGCGAGATCGCGGGCAACGGCATCGACGACGACTCGAACGGCCTGATCGAAGACGTGCGCGGCTGGGATTTCCTCGGCGGCGACAACGACCCGTTCGAAGCCGAGCGCCACGGCACGCGCGTCGCCGGCATCGCCGGAGCGATGGGCGGCAACGGCGGTCCCGGCTTGCCGCACGCGCGGGGCGTCGCAGGCGTCGCGTGGCGCTGCGAGATCGTGCCGCTGCGCGTCTTCAACGCCAGCACGCTGAACAGCATCGTCAGCGTTGCCATCCCGGCACTCGAGTACGCCAAGTCGAAGCGGTTCGAGATCGTCAACTGCAGCTGGGCCGGCGTCGGCGTCGAATCCGACTTCACCACCCTGCGCGACACCATGGCTTCGATGCAGGCCTCGGTCGCGAACCCGCGCGGCCAGCTGATCGTGGTCGCCGCTGGCAACCAGAACATCGACCTCGACAGCACGACCTCGGACGCCGACCCCAGCGCTGGTGGCGTGCAGAAGGTTTATCCGGCGTGCTTCACGCTGGCCAACGTGCTGACCGTCGGAGCCGTCGACCACCGCCTCGAGCGCTGGCGCGACCTCCAACCGCAGACCCTGGCGGTCGTCGCCGGCAGCAACTACGGCGCCACCAGCGTCGATTTGTACGCGCCCGGCGGCGCGGTGTGGGGCTTGGCGCCCGGCGTGTCGACGATCGGCCCGCACTACGGCATGTACACCTCGTCGGGCAACGGCACCTCCTACGCCGCTCCCCACGTGGCGGGCGCGGCCGCGCTGCTTTGGGCGCAGAACCCCGACTGGTCCTACGACCTCGTGCGCGATCGCCTCAAGTCGCGCGCGCGCGCCGTGCCGGCGCTCGCTGGCCTATCCACGACCGCAGGCATGCTCGACGTCGGCGCCGCTCTCGGTCCCGGTGGTGGCGCTCCTCCGCAGGTGGCGATCATCGACCCTCCCGCCACGACTTCGCGCGTCGCGGGCACGCCGATCAACTTCGCCATGACGGTCGCCGGCGCCAATGTCGGCCTGCCCGACATCTTCTGGACCTCCGACACCGTCGGCGGACAGTTGTCGGCGGGCGCGTTGGCCTTCTCGACCGCCACCCTGCCTGTGGGCACGCACAACGTCGTGGCCTGGGCGCGAGGCGATGGGGGCTACGGCCTGACCGGGTCCGCCACGCGCGTCGTGCAGGTCACCACCGCGCCCGCGCCCGCCGCCCCCACGGGCTTGAGCGTCGTCGCCATCACGGGCGGCTGGCGCCTGACTTGGAGCGACAACTCCAGCGGCGCGGCCTCCGAGACGAGCTTCGAAGTCCAGAGGAGGAAGCGCGTAGGCGCGACCTGGACGCAGAGCACTCCGCTGTGGGCGTCCGCCAACGACGAGTCCATCGACGACTTCCCCGGCGCCGGCACCTACCAGTACCGCGTTCGCGCCCGCAACAGCAGCACGCCCAGCGGCTGGACTCCGTTCGTCGCCACGAACTGACTCCCGCCCTTGCTTCTGCACCTACGGCTCGCTGCGGCCGGCCGCGCTGCGACCGGGCGTTGGCACGCGGTACCCATGGCGAACCCATGCGGATTTTCCCCGGATTTCCTGCAGGAAGTCCCGCCGAGCGTCGTTTCTCCCCATGGCGGACGACTCGGGGAGAGGACCGAGGTCGCCCGGGACGCGCGGGATCGAGGGGTCGGTTCGACGCGTCGCGCTGGAGGAGCCCGGATTCGGGCTGGCTCGAGCGGAGTTTGGACTCGAAGTGGAATCTGGACTCGAAGTGGAATCTGGAGAGGGGCGGAGGCCGTCGCGCCTGGGGGTGCGCGACGGCCTCCCGCCTTGCTGGGGCGCTGCAGCACCTAGATCTCGTCGATCCCGCTCGCGATGGAGTCCAGCCGCCTCGCTTTCGCGGCAATGGCGATTTGCGAGGCGATCGCGCGCGAGGTGCGACCGCGCTGCGCGCTTGGTTGGATGGCCGCGCGAGTGTCGCGGCGAACCACAACCAGGCGGTGCAACCTTGAAGCTGACTCACTTGTTCCCGTGCGCGCTCGGCGCGCTCCCTCTGCTCTGCGGCGGCGTCGACGCCCAGCAGCAGGGCCCCATGCTGGTCCACGTGCAGGCCGGGCACGGCCCCGAGGGCACGGGCAGGCACCTGATGGCGTTGCCCGACCATCGGCAGTACGAGCTGCTCAACAGCGGCGTGGCCTTCTGCTTCAGCAACGGCACGGTCGGCGAGTGCCCGTGCGGCGACAGCACGACCGGCGATTGGGGCCTCGGTGGTTGCCCGCCCTTCGAGGGCCGCAATCCGCGCCTCGAGGTGCATGGCGAGACGCGCTTCGGCGAGGTGGGCGGGCCGCACTTCGCGCGCTTCCTCGCCGACTTCGTCGGCGACGGGCCGGCGATCCTCCTGCAGTCGAACACCGCCAGCCTGGAGGCGCGCACCTTCGGCAACGGCCTCGTGTGCCTGGGGCAGTCGCCGCGCCGCGTCGCCACGACCACGGCCATCGGCGGCGCCGCCATGGTGCCGCCGGGGCCCGGCTTCGACCTGTCGGCTCGCTTCGGAGTCGCGCGGCGGGGCTGGCGCTACTACCAGATGGCCTTCCGCATGCCCGAGGGCCATTGCCACCCGGGCGCCGTGGGCTTCACGAACGCCGTCGCCGTGCTGTGGGATTGACGCCGTCGAGCGCCGCGGCGTGCTCGACGACTTCCGCGGCCAGCGCGCGGAAGTCGATCGCGGCGCGCGAGCGGGCGTCGAGCGCCTGCACGGGGACGCCCAAGGCGGCGGCTTCGCGCAGGCGCACGCTGGTCGAGATGGCGGTGTCGAACAGCAGCTCCCCGAACTGCGCGTGGACCCCGACCAGGAGCTCGCGCGCGATGCGCGAGCGCTTGTCGAACATCGTCGCGACGGCGCGCAGCGCGAAGGGGCGGTCGAGATGCGCGGCGCACTCGGCCAGCAGCACGCGCGCCTAGAGGGCGCCTTGCAGGGCGAAGGCGCCGGTCTCGATCACGAGCACCGCCGTGTCGGCGGCGCGCAGCGCCGACATGGCGAGGATGCCTTCGGTGCGCGGCGGGCAATCCAGCACGCACCAGTCGTAGTCGCCGCGCACCTTGTCCAGTGATCTTGACAAACGCTCCTGCGGTCGCAGCGTGCGCGCGGAGATCTCCTCGTACTCGCACAGGCGCGCGGTCGAGGGCGCCAGCGCGATCCCGCCGGGGGCGGCGCGCACGACCTCGGCGATGGGCATCTCATCCGCCAGCACCTCGATCATGCTCGGCTCGCGCTCGACCGACACGCCCAAGGCCAGCGTCGCGTGCGCCTGCGGATCGAGGTCGACGAGCAGCACGCGATCGCCGCGCTCGGCGAGGGCTCCGGCGAGGTTGACGGCGGTCGTGGTCTTGCCGCAGCCGCCCTTCTGGTTGGCGAAGGCTAGGGTGTGCATGGTCTGTTTCGTGCGAGCGCGCGGGCCGTGGGGAGGTCGACGACGTCCCGCGCGTGCTTGGCGCGCAGGTCGTCGCAGGCACCTTCGTGCAGGATGGCGAGCAGGATTTCAAGGCTCTCCACGAGGCGCGGGCCGGGCCGGTTGAAGTACGCGTTGCCGTCGGCGATCCAAACGCGCCGCGGGTCGATGCGCACGGCTTGCACCAGCCGCTCGACGGCCTCGAGGTCCGCCAAGGCGTGTTCGAGCGTGAAGCCGCACGGCTTGACGAGCACGCAGTCGACCACGAGCCGCGCCAGTTCCGCCTCCGACAAGGTCGGAGCGTGCGCTCCGGCGGTGGCCGCGACCGCGACGCCGCCGGCGAGTTCGACGAGGTCGGGCATCCAAGTGCCGCCGACCATCACGGGCGCGAGCCACTCGATGGTCAGGACGCGCGGCGCGCTCGCGCCTGCCAACGCCGCGCGGGCGCGCATCGCCAAGGCGCGGCAGCGTTCCTCCAGTCGGGCCGCCTCGCGCTCTCCGCGCTCCGGACGCCCGATTGCGACGCCGACCGCGCGCACGGCTTGCCAGACTTCGGCGAGGCGCGACGGCGACATGCACACGATGCGCGCGTCGCCGCCCAGTACCTCGCGCGCCGCGCGCTCGACCGCCTCCTTGGAGACGGCGCACACGTCGCACAGGTCCTGCGTGAGCACGATGTCGGGCCGCGCCGCCGCCAATCCGGCCGCGTCGACCTCGAACACGGCGAGCGCCTGCTCCAGCAAGGCGCGCACCTCGGCGTCGATCGCCACTCCGGAAGCCGGATGACGCACGCGAGTGCGCGTCAAGCGCGGCAACCGCTCGAGCCCGGCGGGGTAGTCGCACTCGTGCGACACGCCGACCAGGAGATCGACCGCTCCGAGCAAAGCCACCATCTCGGTGGCGCAAGGCAGCAGGCTCGCCACCCGCGGTGCCGCCACAGCGCCCGGCCCACCCGCTTCGTGCTCCAACGTCTGCCCGACCACGTGATCCATGGCGAGTCTTCTAGCAACATCGCGACCTCGGCGACGAGCCCTTTCGGACGGTTCCGCGGGGCCGCCGAGGCGCTTGCGGGCATCCGCGGCCCCATGTCGCTATCCTCCATCCCGGACCCAACCATGCGCCGCGCCTTCGAGTTCCTGCACACCGCCCACGCCTTCGCGAACCTCCGCACCCAAGGCCTGCGCGCCGCGACCGTGGCGCTCGTCGCTTGCGTGCTGCTCGCGCCCTGCGCGCAGGCGCAACTGGTCTTGCCGGGCGCGCGACCCGGCGTGGCCAAACCCAAGGGGGACCTCGCCCCGGCCACGTACTGCTCGACCTGTGGTTGGAAGAACACGACCAACCAAGCGAGCGGCAGGAACGACCCTGCCGGCCGCCCCTTGGCTTGGTGCGACCCGTGCAGGAAGGACACGCCCCAAGTAGGTTCGCCCCAGCAGTCGGGCCCCGGGCTTGCCAAGCCCGCGGCGTCGAGCGGAGATGGTCGGCTCGTCATCGGCGGCCGTCCTCGCGCCAAGCCAGCCGGCGACGCGGGTCAGCCCGCGGCCGGGGCGGTCGCGGCGGAGCCGACGAACGGCGCCAAGTCCGGCGGCGCGACATCCGACGCCGTTGCAACAGGCGGCGCAGCTGGCGCGCCGACCAGTCCCTCGCCTGTCACGCCGAGCGCCGCGCCTTCGGTGCTCGCCGAGGGCGAGGTGGCGGCGGCCATCGCGCGCGTGCGCGCGGTCAAGTCTTGCGACGATGCGGCCGTGCGCGCGGCCACCGAGGCCATGGTGGCCGCCGGCGAGACCGGCAGGTTGCTGGCGCGCTCGACCTTGCTCGATCCGCACGCGCCGCTGGTGTTGGCCGCGGCGCGCGCCTTGCTCGTGGCGCCCAGGGAGAACGATGCCGACCTCGTGGTCGAACGTCTGCGCCAAGGAGCGCCCGCCGTGGCGGCGGTGCACTTGTACAGGGCGGTGTGCGAGCGCGATCCGGTGCGCGCCTCGCCGAGCTTCCAGGTCGAGATGCTGGCGCACGAGACGGCGCAGGTGCGCAACGCGGCGCGCCTCGACCTGTCGAGGCAGATGGACAAGCTCGACCCGGAGCTCTTCGTGCCGGTGCTGCAGCACAAGCGCGTCGACTCGCGCGCCGAGGCGGTCTCCTTGCTCTCCCTCTCGAACGCGCCGCGCGCCACGAGGCTCCTCCTCGACGCGGCGAGCGATGGGGCGGCGCGCGTGGCGCAGGCGGCGCAACGCGCCTTGGCGACGCGCGTCGACGCGGCGCTGGACGCCGACCTCGTGCAGGCGGCCCTCTCCTCGCGCTGGATCCTGCGCAAGGAAGCCTGCGCGCTGCTCGCCATCGTCGAACGCGAAGACTTGCTGCCGACTCACATCCTCGACGCGCGGCATGTCGATCCGCTGCTCTCCGCCTTGTCCTCGACCGATTCGTTCGTCGCCGGCGTCGCGGCCTTGTCGCTGGCGGGGATCGGCTTCCGCAGCGCGGATGCGCGCTTCTCCGAGTGGCTCGACGGCCCCGTGGTCGACCGCCTCGTGCACGTGGTCGCCACGCGCGAGTTCCAAGCCGACCTTGTCATGGTGCAGGCGCCCGCCTTGCGCCGCCTGCAAGCGCTGACCGGGCGCCGCAGCGCCAAGGACGGCTCCGAGTGGCTCCAATGGTGGGTCGAGTCGCGCGCGAACTTCCACGCTTGCCGCGCCAACCTCGAGGTCGACTCCAGCGAGGCGCCCGGCCTGCGGCTGGCGTTCGAGGACACGCGCGCACCGGAGGAGGCGGTGGTGCTGGTCGGACCCGAGCTCGCCCACGCGGCGGAGCAGAGCGGCGCGCGCGGCACGGTCCTCTACCTCGACGAGGCCGAGTGTCGCGCCGTGGTCGAGTCGTTGCGCTCCTTCGGCGTGCTGTCCGTCTCGATCCTGCCCGGGATCCGCGGCGCGCGTGGACGCGGCGAGCGGCATCTCGAGATCGGCGTGCGCTCGCGCACCAAGGGCTTCACCTTCGGCCCCGGCGAAAGCGAGCCTTGGTTCGAAGCGGTGACTGCGTTGGTGCGTTCCGTGAGGGACGCGCAGCGTTGGCAACTCCTGCCGCCCAAGGAGCTGCGCGCCGATCGATTGGCGTTCTGGCGCGTCGAGCATCCGTTCTGGGCCGCTGGTCCGACCGAGGACGCGCGTCGTGATCGCCTGGCGCAACTGGCCCTGGCGAGCGTCCCCGGCGCCGCGCCCAGCTTGCGCGACTTGGCGCTCGTCGAGCTCGAGCGTTGCGTGGCGAACGGAGCTCGGCTCGGCGCCGCCGAGTTCCGGCTGCTCGCCGATTGGCTCGCCATCGAGACGGCCGCGCTCGAGCGCGCCAAGCGCGTGGCCCTGCTGGCGCTGGGTGCCGCGCGCAACGCCGGCGGAGGGCGCGCGCCCGAGGAGATGGCCCAGGAACTGGTCGCGATCGCCACGCGTCGCTTCGGAGCCGAGGGCGAGGCGCTGGTCGCCGACGTGCTGCACGCCGCCGGCCACGAAAGCGCGCGCCGCGCCGCGCTCGGCGCGGACCCCCTGCTGCGGCGCGCCGCCGCGCGAGCGTTGGCGCGCGAGCCCGGCGAGGCCGACATCGCGGCGTTGCGCGCCTTGCTGTCCGACAAGGATCCGAGCGTCGAGGCCGCGGCCGTCGAAGCGTTGGGCGCCAACAAGGTCGAGGCGGCGCGCACCGAGTTGCTGGTGCGCGCGCGACTGGCCTTCCCGCAAGTGCGCGCCGCCGCGCTCGAGGCCGTGGCCGCCATGGGTGGCGAGAATGTGCTCGACGCGCTGGTGCTGGCGGTCGGCGACGGGGATCCGCGCGTGCGACTCGCCGCCGCGCGCGGCCTGTCCGTCGTCGCCGATCCCACCGCCACCAGCTTCCTCGTCGGGCTCGTGGCCGAGGGCTCCGATGCGGAGTTGCGCGCCGCCGCGGAAGAAGGCTTGCTCAAGCTCGGCGCGCGCGCCATCCCCGAGTTGTCGCGCCTCCTGCACCAACCCGGTGGGCGCAGCCGACGCGAAGCGGCGCTCATGTTGGCGCGGCTCGGTTCGCCCGAGGCGGTCTCGCCGCTCTTGGCGATCCTGACGCAGCGCCGCGGCGACGCGCAGGTGGCCGAGGAACTCGCCACCCTGACTTGCTTCGACCCGCGCACCCAACCCGATGTGGTCGAAGCCTGGTGGGCGTGGTGGGAAGGCGTGCGCCACGACGACTCGCTGCTTTGGTTCCGCGCGGGCCTCGAGCGCGCCGGAGTGCCGACGCCGCCCCTGGGCGCGTTGGAGGGCGAGGGGACCTTGCAAGGCCGCTTGTTCCTCGTCGAAGCGTTGCTGCGGCCCGAGGCGATCCTCGCCGAGCGCGCGCGGCGCGAGTTGTCGCGCCTGCTCGGTCGCCAGTTGGAGGCGTTGCCGCCCCGCGGCGCGGAGCGCGAAGCATGCGTGAAGGTCCTGCGGGAGGAGCTGCGGGCCGAGCGCTGAGCGTCGATGGCGAAGAAGTCCCGCAAGGCGCGCCGGCGCGTCGACGTCGAGCGCCCGTTGGTGCTCGTCCTGCTCTTCGTGGTCGTGGTGCTGTTCGCCGTCGGCGGCGTCGTGCAAGGACCGAAGATCGCGCGCATCGTGCACAGCGAGATCGGGATGCGCGGCGTCGAGGCGCATGCTCCGACCATCGCGAAGGTGGCGAGCGCGGCGGGCCTCGATCCGGCCTTGATGGCCGGCATCTGCTACGTCGAGAGCCGCGGCAAGCTCGACGCCTTGTCCTCGAAGGGCGCGATGGGCTTGTTCCAGTTGATGCCCTCGGCCGCTTCCGACGCCGCGCAACGCCTGAAGCTGAACCCGCCGACCAAGGCGGAACTGCTCTCGAACGCGGAGTTGAACGCGCGCCTCGCGGCGAGCCACCTCGTGTGGTTGCACAAGCTCGAAGGACCCGAGTGGGAACGCACGCTCGTCGCCTACAACGCCGGTCGCGGCAAGTTGAAGCAGTGGCTGGATGCCGCCGGCGGCTGGGAGCGTTGGCGCGCCACGCGCGCTGGTCGCAGCGAGACCTTGCACTACGCCCAGACCTGCCTCGCCTACGCCGAGCGCTTCCGCGCGCGAGAGAGCTTCGCCCCTGCCAGCGCCGTCCCGCCGGCCGAGTCGACCTCCGCCGCCGCGCAGCCGCCTCGCCGCTAGGGCGCGGAACGCCCACGGGCGCTAGCATGTGCGCCCCTGAAGGCGCCGCAAGCCCGCCAACAACGACGGGCTGCTTGCGTACCCTGCGACCCCGTGTCGCGGCCAAGGCCGGCACCGCCCCCCGACTCCATGAACCAATCCCAAGCCACGGCCATCGACCACGCCGCCGCCACGCGCTTCGTGCCTGAACTGCGTGGCGCGTTGGCCGAAGTGGTCGTCGGGCAGGAACGCCTGCTCGACATGCTGCTCATCGGGCTCCTGACCGGTGGCCACGTGCTGCTCGAGGGCGTGCCGGGACTGGCCAAGACCTTGGCCGTCTCCAGCCTCGCCAAGGCCGTGCGCGGCAGCTTCTCCCGCATCCAGTTCACGCCCGACCTCCTGCCCTCCGACCTCGTCGGCACCGAGATCTTCAGCGCCAAGGACGCCACCTTCACCGTGCGGCGCGGGCCGGTGTTCGCCAACTTCGTGCTGGCGGACGAGATCAACCGCGCACCCTCGAAGGTCCAATCCGCCTTGCTCGAGGCCATGGCCGAGCGCCAGGTCTCCATCGGCGGCACGACGCATCAGCTGCCCAAGCCCTTCCTCGTCCTGGCGACGCAGAACCCGCTCGAGGAGATCGGCCGCTTC
>SXGQ01802100.1_pt1 | contig 11867 bp, 9 predicted proteins | sample 3178371 | NCBI WGS metagenome assembly SXGQ01 (sample SAMN11356859, study PRJNA531348) | freshwater metagenome | isolation source: freshwater sample F1-20 | place: China: Fuxian Lake, Yuxi | collected 2017-12-25 | reverse complement strand
GCCAATCAGCTGGCGTACTCGCTGTCTGTGGTGTCGGAACAAATGGTTTCAGATTTTTTCAATCTGAAACCATTAAAGACATCACAGCCCTCATCACGGAGATGATTTGAGGAACTTGACCGAAACAAAACGAACCGATGGGAACAGTGATACAACTAAAGCGTTGAAGCTATCTTGACGTGAACGCACAAAGAGCATCCCTCCCCCTGACTCAACGCCAATGCGACCGAGTACGCGTAGGTACCACTGCTCAAGTGCTGACGTGCTAATTCTGGATCGTTCTTCTAAGAAAGCAAGATCGACACCGGTGTCTGTCACGAAATGAAAGTGATCCAGAGTCAAAGGCGGACCCAACTGGGTGATGTTCACGCCGACTTTCGGAATGAATCCGGTCTGTAGATCCGCTACGCCAAGTTGATTCCGGATGCTCCCGAACATTGTCCGACTGTCTGGATCAAATAGCGTCCAGCGCTTGCGGCTCCAGACTTCAAGCAATACGTGACCATCGTCCAGACCGTTTCTCGTTCTGGTCGTAATGCTCTGAACAATGCGACTTTTGATCTTGAGTTCCGCCAAAACTTGCTGCAGCAGACGAGACACAGTTCCACAGGTGACACTGATTCGTCGAACTTTCGCCAATTGAATCAATTCATCTGCATTTAGATGATCATCTCGATTTCCGTGGGTGTACAAGTACGAGAAGTACTCCATCAACTTCGGGACCCCCAAACTGGGCCACCAAACGACAAATTGCCGGCCACCGCTTACTGGTGAGAAGAATCTGTAGACGCCAGGTCTCTTTGCAATCACCGACCAGGATGATGTCACCCCACTCGCAGTTGTCATCTCAAAACTGTATGTGCCGGGCAAAGAGACTATTTGCGGCTCAGGATGCATTCGACTGTGCTCTAAGACACAAATCTCCTCAAGGAGATCGGAATTCACTCGGTAGCCGTAGACATCACCCTTGGTCACGTCAAAGGCGCAATTTGGTCGAGAGGCAGCAGTGACCTGATTTGCTGTCAACTGAAGGCTGGCAACCACCAGCAACCCCACTAGAGACAGGTACAAGCGAGCATGACCAAAGCCATTGAGAATTCCATGTGGCCTGTCCTTCATCCCGATGACCCCCGAACGCATGTCTCAATTCGACTTACCACCCTAAACAGGCGCGAAAAGCAAGTCGCATCGTTCTGGCAGGCAAACTTCATATCGCAGGGTCATACTAAAGAAAGTTGCCAAACGTCAAGGATCGTTAGATTGTGCTGGGTCTCCTGATTGTGATGGGAATTCATGGTCTAGTGGACTGTCTACTGTGTCGTATAGTCGCTGAGAGATGAATATGAAGTTGCTTCGTCGCACAATGGTCATGTTTTTTGCCATCTTGTGGCTGTTTCCCATGATCATCGCCTGTATTGCAATCAGGATGAGACGAGAGGTTGTCAAGACTCGGCAGCAACACATCGCATTGGGGGGATGTGGAATCATCAATCTGAGTGGTTGGTGCCAAGCAATTCGCTTGTTCGGGATGAAGGCTGAGACCGTTGTCTGGTCGACCCCGTCCATATATCCCCCAGACACCTTTGACCGGGATCTCCATCAGCGTTATGGGCAATGGGCCGGAATCCTCGCGCCATATGAGTTCATGAGAAGTCTGAGTCGCTCGAACATCGTCGTGTGCGGATTCGATGGCTTCGTACTGGGTATCACTCCATTTCGGTCGATAGAGATAAAACTCATCCAACTAGCCGGTGGGAAAGTTGTGGCGTGTCCATATGGCGGCGATGCTTATGAGTATTCGCTGGTTCACAACATCTCACTGCGACATGCACTGCAGATGTCTTACCCCGAGGCTGCGCGCAAGCAAGATGCGATTCGTCGAGCAATTCGAAGAAATGTGAGGCAGGCAGATTTCGTATTGCCTGGAATGATGGGCTTCGACGGACTGGGCCGATGGGATGTACTTGCACCAAGTTTTCTGGTAATCGATCCGGTCAAGTGGTGTCCCAAGAATGACATAGACCAAACGGCATCCTTGCGCATAACTCACACCCCGAACCATCGTGGCTTTAAGGGAACGGAATTTCTCCTGGAGGCAGTTGAGTCGCTGAGAGATGAGGGGTATCAGATTGAGCTGAATCTTCTGGAAGGTCTCCCGAACGAAGAGGTGAGGCGTGTTCTTCAGGAAGACACGGATGTGTTGGTAGAGCAACTGCTTCATACTGGCTATGCAATGAGTGCACTAGAGGGAATGGCGACCGGGAATATCGTCATTGCGAATCTGGAGGACAGGCAAGTTGTCGAACCAATGAGACGCTGGTCCTTTTTGAGACACTGCCCAATTGTCTCTGCATCGCCGGAGACAATCGCACAGGTGTTACGTGACTTGATTACTCTGAAATCGAAATCGAAGGAGTTTGAACAGTTACGAATGCAATCAAGGGACTATGTCGTGAAATGGCACTCTCCTGAGTCTTTCGGCAAGTTCTTTAAGGAGACATGTGACTACCTCGATGGGCGACGAGGCTCAATGATCAGTTTTTTCAATCCGCGTTAGAGCAGAACTACATCTGGCCTCTCGGTAGCTGTTCCACTAGGACAGGCTTAAAGTAGAATTCTGCCGTGGACAAGAAGGTACAGACCCAGCAGAGCTTTGGGGCAAAGTGGACGTCTACTTCCGACTACCAGGTCGGAGGAGCGCAAAGTTTTGATACGGATACGTTGACCTGGATTTACTCTCGTAATGGCTTCTCGACGCTCAGGGAATTCGGCGAATATCTGGCGCAGTTCTCCACGATTCTGGATGCGGGATGCGGGAACGGCCGTATTTTGGGACTAATGCGGGACCTCGTTCCCGATACAACTGAGCTGTACGGGCTTGACCTTGCAGCGGCCGATGTGGCGCGGAAGAACCTAGGCCCAGACGTCTCCGGTGTGTATTTCGCCGATCTGACAGATCAAAACACTCTTGATCTTGTTCCACGCACCAAGTTCATTTACTGCCAGGAAGTACTTCACCACACTTCTAACCCCGCACTTTCGTTCCGTAACCTTGCGAACCATCTGTTGCCAGGTGGTGAGCTCGCAATTTACGTGTATCGACAGAAGGCACCGATCAGAGAATTCACTGATGATTTTGTACGAGGTCAGATAGAAAAGCTGAGTTACGACGATGCGTTGGAGATCGCCTCAGAATTCAGCCAATTGGGGCGAACTCTGGCGGAACTCGAGGTTGAATTTGAATGTCCTCGGGTGCAAGCATTGGGAATACCCGGTGGACGTTACACGGTTCAGAGATTTCTCTATCATTTCTTTGTCAAGTGTTATTGGAACAGTGAGTTGCCCGCAGCGCACAATGATCTAATCAACTTGGACTGGTATCACCCGTCCCTTTGTTCCAGGCACACAACCGAAGAGGTGTTGGGCTGGTTCACCGAAAACCAATTAAAAGTAATTCACTCGTATGAGGATGAGTATGGCATCACCGTGAGAGGCCTGAAATCCCTGAATTAATGCAGGTCCAAAGCAACCTCAACAAGCTCCTGCAGACCTCGGTCCAGCGGCATCATCTCAGAACCCACAAGAAATTCACTCATTGCAGTTACGTCAGCGACAATGTCAATTGATGAACTGCCAATTTCCCAACTTACATTGCGCCCGCTTAGGCGACCGATTGTCTCACCGATTTCACGGATTGAGGCAACTTCCGGACCGGCGACATTCAAAACTTGCGGTGCCGTCTGTCCAATCAATCTTCCGAACAGCCGCGCAGCATCGGAGACATGAATCGGGTTCACGCGGATGCCACCAAGATTGTCGATTTGGAGGGGCTCGCCGTCCATAACCCGATGTACGAGACGGGGCAGAAACATATCTGGTCTTTGGCGTGGTCCGTACATGAAGAAGAATCGGAGGACCGACACCTCAAAGCACGAGCGGTACGTTGACGCAATCATCTCGGCGGACAACTTGGACGCAAAGTAGAGCCCGATTCTGGACGGAGGAATGAGGGCGCCCGCCTCAGTTATGGCGCCAGACTGGTTTTCGTAGACGCCTCCTGTCGAAGCGAGAAAGAACTGACGAACGCCGACCAGTCTCGAATACTCAAGAAGATTGAGGGTCGAAGCAACATTCACCTGGAACGTGTCACGGGCACCGTCCGGGAAGTCCCGGAACCGAGACGACTGCGCGAGATGAATGACAACATCCACTTCACCGGGAAGAGTTGAGTAATCGAGGGACCCCGCGAGATCAGCGACAACGTACGTCACGCCGTCAATGGGTTCTTCCACATCTCGATGAACTAGGGAAGTGATATCCCACGTTCCCACCCACTGTGAGCAGAGCTCGCGGCCGAGAAGGCCGTTTCCTCCTGTGATTAACACCTTCACGGCGGAAATTCTAACTAGTACTTGCTCAAATACTCGTGTGCGAACGTCTGAGCGATTAGCTCGGGCGAGTGCCACCTGAGCGCGTAGGAGCGAGACCTGACACCAATGTTCGTCAGTTCCGCCTCAGACAGCTCGAGGAGAGCGAGAATGTCCTCTCGCAGGGTGTCTGCTGATGTCCGGATCACAGGCAGTTCGGCCACCATCTGTGGATCGACGACACCCAGATCGGTCTCCCTGATGTAGGCCATCACCGGGCGAGCACGAGCAAATGCCTCAACCGCAATTCCTCCGTACCATCCGGCGTACAGCTGGTCAATGAGGATGTCATTGGACTCCAGTGACTTCCAGACCTGTGACTGCGGCACATTCTCGAGGAGGGTCAGTCGCACGTTGTGCCCTTCCTGCTCTAGTTGAGAGATGACAGAGAGCACAACCGTTGTTCCTTTGGACCCCCGATGAGACGGAGCATGAACAAATCGGATTCCCATGCCTTCTTTAGGTGCAGGTATTAGCTGAACATCGATCACCTCGGTGTGACAGTACGGCACAAACCGAGCGTGACTCGGGAGGAAGTGAGCAAGATCGGGATTTACGTAACTGATGTCCTTTGCCGCCGCACAGATCCGACGTGCGCGCCGCCGCTTGATTCGATCACTGCGTGGGTTGTAGTAACTGAAGTCTGTGTGGAGAGCTATCGACTCTTCGAAAATCGCGCGGCTCACGTCGCCCTGTCGGACGTCGTCTCCTTGAAACGTAACAGAGACTCTTCTTTTGAGAATACGTACTAACCAGAGCTCGAGAAACTGCAGACACTCGCTGTACATCGAATGAAGTCGACGTAGCAAGTACAACACGATGCCTACGTCGCTCTTAGGAGGAGGAATTGACGGGGAAGTCATAGTCGTGCCGAAATTGAAGTGAATCGTCTGATAGCCGAGTGCAGCACGAAAAACAGAGGCAACTCTTATGATCTCGCGTCGTAGAACGCCCATATCTTGGCGCCACAACGTCACATCTGCTTGATAGCCGAATGAATGTCTCTCGTAGGCGACACAGATACTTGCGCAGCCCAATTTCCTCAATTCGTTGCTCAAAGTTGTCGCATTGCCTCCAACTACAGACGGGCAATGCAGCACGGCATCTTCTTTGTCACCCCAACGCAAGAAACGAATCGTCCTCATGGGGTCATGTCATTCCGGGACAATTCACCCCACCGACCTGGCTTCATCGGCACCGGCTGATTTGCGAGTAGTTGGAGGTATCGCTCCTCCTGCAACTTCCTTGTGAACCCGTGATGATGATGTTCAGTAATCCACCTGCGAGCCCCAGATCTGTGGATCTCGAGAAATGCATCCCGGCCCTCCTTTTTGTGGGACTCAGTGAGAGCATCGATCACATTCGCAATTTCGTCAGTGGTCGTCGCAGTCATTACAGGTGGCCGTGATCCGATCAAAGATTGCGCCTCTGGGCCTATTTCCTTTGACAACAGGGGCATGCCCTGCTCTAGAGCCCTGATAGTCAACGCTCCAAAGGCGTCATAGTCGAATTGATCCGCGATGAGGTCCATCGATGCCATCAATGTCTGGAGAGTGACTCGTGGTAAGGGCTGTGCAAACAAACACTTGTCGGTAATCCCAAGATCTTCGATGAGTGCGCACGCCTCACGGACGTTCTCGCCCCAGTTGACCAGAACTAAGCCGAGGTTGATGGAATCTCTCTTGATTAGTTCCGCAACCGCTCGAATCAGTTTGTCAGTTCCCTTTCTCTGGTCACCACCGATAGAAACACTTGATGGACTGAAAATCAGGAAGTCCGCCCCGAGTCGTTCGAGGAGAGCTTTCCGGACGCCTCCTACTTCGCCGAAGGGTGCTCGTGGATCAAGGCAGTACGGATGTGGAAGTACTCCCCATTTCCCCGGGAACTTGCTTTGGGCGATATCGAGAGTCCGCTGGTCAAGATTGGTGATCCAAATGTGATCAGCTCTTTCGCATGTTCGCTCGAACTTCTCTCTTGCCTCGGCTGCTGAACTTGGACCATCAGCTAACCATCTCATCTGTCCGTGCTCGATCACGATCGAAAGTGGTCTTCGTGACTTCTTGACAAAGGCCCCTGGCCAGGCATTTCCAATAGTGATATGGACGTCAATCTCGAGATTTCGCAGCAACGTCGGTGCGAGACCCGCTGCCAACTTCCCGGTGGAGCGATAGACGAATTCTGCTGTCAATCTCACTAGTGGATTTAGTTTTCTACCACTGGATGAAGGCAGCGTTACCGACGAGGGAGAATGGAAATCCGCTTGTGAAAGAAGAGTCTCGGCAGTGGTGATGGTCTGATGCGTGTTCAAGAGCAACTCATATTCGGACTCTGACATGTGCATAGCCTGAGGAGAGAAAACTGAGTGGGGAAATCGCCTGTGGTCTGAGAGCTGTGCATTCAATGCATTTCCCGCTTCGGGCCATGAATCCGTGAGCGACCTAGAGAACTCTGGTCCATTGCCGATATCCCAGGCCGGTTGCGAGAAGACATGATTGATGCCTGCAGTTGAGGGCCGACCGATTACCTCTATGAACGATGAATCACCAAGAATCACGGCGTTGTGAAAACCGTTGTTTGCCGTATTGCCATTCTGGCTGACGCGCATTTCCCTACGCTAGTCCGTGTGACCATCTTGGAGATACAAGGCCTATTCGAGGCACTCCTATGAGAGCGATAGTTCTTGCACCCTGCCCTTTTGTGGCCGACCCGCGGCATGAGTACTGGGTCAAGTCATTGGAGAAGTGGGGCTTTACGACCGTCCGGGCGGAAGTGATTGACAGCATTCCCAACGCCACCATTGCCAAGCGAGTGACTCTACAGAACGGTGTCTGGTCAGCGGGTTCCAACCGCCAATCCCCGTCGACAGATGGTTGGTTGAGTCAACTCGCGGCCGTCACATCTTCACCACTTGGGCGGATGCTTCTCGGACGTCTACGACGGCAGGTAGAGGCCGGGAGGCTTCTGGCAGAGCACATTTCGTCCCCTGACGTGATCATTGCCAACGATCTCAATGGTGCACTTGTTGCCAGCCTGTGTTGGGACACTACTCAGGTCGCAGTTATCTATGATGCACAAGAAGTATTCACGGATTCCTTTGAGATGTTGGACGGACCACGGTTTACTTCCGCAGAGAAGTCGGCGTGGATCAGTGTCGAAACTGATGTCTGCCGGCGAGTTGCATCTACTGTCACCGTCTCTGAGGGAATACGAGAGTTGTACAAGCAGCGGCATGGGGCTGACTGTTTCGTGGTCCCTAACGTTGTCCCCAAGGAGGATCATCTCGACAATTCTCCGAGTGGTGGCCCGACGAGATTCGTGTTCATCGGACGACCCGATCCTCATCGCGGGCTCGAGAAGCTTGTTGCAGCGTGGGACTTTCCGGCCGAAGACGCAACGCTAGATCTTTATCTCACGGGTGGACTTCAGACGAGAGCTCTCAAGAAGCTCTCCTCTTCCTGCACCCGACGCTTTTCTGGTCCCGAATTCCGTAATCCGGTTAGTCCCGATGAGATAGTCAAGACGCTTGCAGCCTACGACGTTGGAGTCGTGCCCTATGAGTACCCGTATCCCTACACACATGCATCGCCAAACAAGCTGGGAGAGTACTTGGCGGCGGGACTTGCTCTTATTGTCAACAATCAGGAGTTTTCAGGAAATCTCGTCAGGGTTCACGGTCTTGGACGAGTGTTTGACTGGGCTAGGAGTGGCACATTCGAGGAGGCGGTGCGCGAGATGTCTACGCCATACGTCTTCCTCGAGTCGCATGATGCCGTTCGAATTGCCCGAGAAACAGAGCTCAACTGGGATGACTCGGTCGAGAGCGTTCGCAAATTTCTGACTTCGAGACAGCCCGTACCATCTCGACAAGAAACGAGTCACGATTCGACCAAAGAGGTGCTAATCCCAGCCACGCGCCGCGAAGCCCTTCAATCCATTGCGCGTCAGTCAGCCCTGGCAGTCGCGGCTAGGGGTTACAGGGCCTATGTTTCCCTTCTCAGTTGGAGAAGAATCAAAAGCCATTGACTTAGTCCCATACGGCGCAGCGTCTATTATTCGCGTTGGTGTGCGGAATTGCGGGTTACTGCGTCATTAAAGCTGAACAAGGCATCATCCAACCACGAACCTTGAGCGTCATGTCGAATCTGATCTCACACAGAGGTCCCGATGGCTCCGGCACATGGGAATCGGGTGATCAATCTGTCGGACTTGCACATAGGCGGCTCTCAATCATTGATTTGTCCGAGGCAGCTGCCCAACCCATGAGAAGTGCGGCCGGAAGCACCATCGCTTACAACGGCGAGATTTACAACTACCGGGAGATTCGGTCGTCCCTTCGTCAGCGAGGTGTTGCGCTGCGAACCGACTCCGACACCGAGGTTGCACTAGCACTCATTGAGTTGGACGGTGTTGATGCATTGTCCCAGTTCAGAGGAATGTTTGCACTTGCAGAATGGGATGAAGGTCGCCAGAGGTTGCTGTTGGCTCGAGATCGATTCGGGATCAAGCCTCTCTACTACACCATTCAGCGAGGAGTGCTCTACTTTGCATCGGAGCAGAAGGCTCTGCTTCCGTTCCTCCCGTCCATTGAGACTGATGCGCGAGCGATGGCGGAGTATCTGACATTCCAGTACACGATTTCAGAGCAGACGATGTTCGCGGGGATATCCGAATTGATGCCGGGTCACCTGATGATTGTGGACCATGGTGTGATCACCCGGGAGCGCTACTGGGACATCTCCTACGATGTCGAACACTCTTTGTCGCAGTCGTCAGCCGAGGAGAAGTTGCTCGAACTACTGACAGAGTCAGTTGAGCTTCATCTGCGAAGTGACGTTGAGGTGGGTTCATATCTATCGGGTGGAGTTGACTCGTCGTTAGTGGCACTGCTTGCGAGCGCCAACGGAAGTTTCGGTCGAAAGGGCTTTCACGGCCGATTTACGGACTATGTAGGTTACGACGAGAGTGCATTTGCCGTTGCAGCAAACTCACGTATCGGTGGTGACCTGAAGATTGTTGACATTACGTCATCGGATTTCGAGTCGAACATCCGTTCCGTGATCTGGCATCTAGACCAGCCAACTGCCGGCCCTGGTTCTTTTCCTCAGTACATGGTGTCAAAACTTGCGTCCGAACATGTGAAGGTCGTGCTGGGTGGTCAAGGGGGAGACGAGATTTTCGGGGGTTACGCCAGATATTTGATTGCCTATTTCGAACAGTGCATCAAGGCCGCAATCGACGGGACCTACAGGAATGGCAACTTCGTCGTCACTATCGAGTCAATCGTCCCCAACCTCGGGATTCTTCGCGAGTACAAGCCACTCATGCAGGAGTTCTGGCGAGAGGGTTTGTTCGGTCCGCTTGACGATCGCTTTTTCCGACTCATCAACCGTTCCACTGACATGAACGCAGAGGTGAAATGGAATGAGCTTGATTTCACCACGGTTAGAGAGCGGTTCGGAGAAATCTTCAACAACAGATCAAATGTGCAAAAAGAGGCTTATCTCGACAGCATGATGCATTTTGAGTTCAAGACTCTTCTTCCGGCTCTCCTCGCCGTGGAGGACAGGATGAGCATGGCCCACGGACTAGAGAGTCGCGTTCCCCTTCTGGATCATCGTCTTGTGGAGTTTGTTGCGACCGTCCCGGCAAATCTGAAGTTTGAGGGCGGAGAACTCAAGCACCTCCTGAAGAGCACGTTCAAGGATGTTCTCCCGCCCGAAATTGTCCATCGACGAGACAAGATGGGCTTCCCCGTGCCCCTCAAGGAATGGTTTGGCAACGAGATCAGGCCGTTCGTGCTGGATGTGCTGGCGAACATGCACAGTCGCCAACGTGATTACATCGATACGTCCGAGGTAATCAAGAACTTCGGGACCGAGTCCCGTTTTTCGCGGAAGACCTGGGCTCTGCTGAGTCTCGAGCTGTGGCAGCAGGAGTTCCACGACAAAGCCAGCGAATACAGGTCCCTGCTCGCCTAGCCTGTCAGCATGAGAATTCTGGTGACTGGAGCCGCCGGCCAGGTGGGGTCGCATGTTGTGGACTCAGCTCTGGGGCGTGGTGACGAGGTGCTCGGCATTGACAACTTCGCCACCGGGCGGAAAGTTCATGTGGCCTCCAACTCGAAATACAAGTTTGTGGAAGGCTCAATCGCTGATAGGCGACTGGTAAGTGAACTGTTTGAGGCCTTCAAACCCGAAGTTGTCGTTCACACAGCCGCGGCGTACAAGGATCCCGATGATTGGACCACAGATGTGGACACCAATGTCCACGGGATGGTCAATCTCATTGAGTTCGGTCTGAAGCACTCGGTCGCAAGACTCGTGTATTTCCAGACGGCACTGATCTACGGCGTCAAGCCCGTCGAGAACCCCGTCAGCCTTGAGCATCCGCGCCGCACAGACAACTCCAGCTACGCGATTTCCAAGGGAGCTGCTGAGGATTATCTGGAACTCTCGGGGCTTGATCATGTCACGTTCCGGCTCGCGAACGTCGTGGGTCCACGGAACGTGTCGGGCCCACTGCCAATTTTTCACCAGCGCCTCAGCGAGAACAAGAAATGCTTCGTGACTCCGGCTCGCCGGGACTTCGTCTTCGTGGGTGATCTCGTGAAGGCTGTGATGCAGGCGACGACGGGTACGGGACAAGGCGCTTACCATTTCTCGAGTGGAACCGACGTTCCGATCATCGAGCTCTACGACGCAGTAGTCAAGGCAATGGGGTTGAAGGAGTATCCAGAGCCGGAACTCAGGGAACTCAGTCCGGATGATGCTCCATCAATACTTCTTGACCCAGCAAGGACGTTCGCTGATTTCGGACCGATTGAGTTCACTCCACTCGAGACCACAGTGTGGAATGCTGTGAGGTATTACGAAGAGTTCGGATCCACCGGTGGGTACACCCACCTGAAGTCCAATAGCTGATGAGACTGCTAGTCACCGGTGGTGCAGGTTCGCTCGGCAGCAACCTCATTGAGCACGTTGCCGACAGATACGACGAAGTTCTCTTGCTGGACAACTTTGCGACCGGAAAGCGAGAGGCACTGCTACCCCGAGAGAACGTGTCTGTTGTCGAGGGCAGTGTCACTGATTGGCCGCTGGTCGAGAGAGTCTTCCGTGACTTCCAGCCCATGCATGTTGTGCACAGCGCAGCTTCTTACAAGGACCCCGATGACTGGGTGACTGATGCGGCAGTGAATGTGATCGGAACGGTCAACGTCATAAAGGCTGCGGAAGACGCTGGCGTGCGACGTTTCGTGAACTTTCAGACAGCTCTGTGCTACGGGCGTCCATCGCAGATCCCAATACCTGTGGACCATCCCACAGATCCGTTCACCAGTTACGGCATCTCCAAGACTGCTGGCGAAGCATTCGTGCGCACGAGCAGTCTTCCGTGGGTGTCGTTGCGACTTGCCAACGTCACAGGCCCGCGGCTCGCAATCGG
>SXGQ01883392.1_pt1 | contig 11868 bp, 12 predicted proteins | sample 3178371 | NCBI WGS metagenome assembly SXGQ01 (sample SAMN11356859, study PRJNA531348) | freshwater metagenome | isolation source: freshwater sample F1-20 | place: China: Fuxian Lake, Yuxi | collected 2017-12-25 | reverse complement strand
GTGCCGAGCTCCTTGCGCAGCTGGCGGACCGCACGCACTGCGCGCTGCTTCTCGGCCTCGCTGTACCGCTTCGTCGTCGGCTTCCCAGGCGACATCTCGTGTGGCATGACTCCATCCTCGTTTCCAAGGTCAGGAGCCTCCCACGAACCCAGGGCGGTTCACTGACTATTCGTTCTGGTCGGCGGGTTGGGGGTCGGTGCGGGGTTGTCAGGGCTTGGTGATCGGGTTGCCGGCGGGTTCGGCGGTGTCCCAGTCGTCGTCGATGTGGACGACGTGGCGGCCGGCGCAGTCCATGAGCGAGGCGCCGATGGAGGCTCGGTAGCCGGACTTGCAGTGCACCCACACCTCGCCGTCGGGCACCTCGTCCTGGCGGCTACGGAGCTCGTAGAAGGGGATGTGCACGGCGCCTTCGATGTGGTGCTCGTCCCATTCGTCGGGGCGGCGGACGTCGAGGACGACGATTTCGTGGCCGCGCTCGGCTCGTTCGGTGGCCAGGTCCTCGAAGGTGGCGCGTCGGTAGGAGACGGTGGTGCCGTCGGCGGCGAGCTCGGACGGGTTTCCGACGGCGGCTGCCATCTGGTCGATGCCGATGCGGGCCAGCTGGCGGCGGGCGTCGAGCACCTGGTCGGGCGAGTTGCCGATGAGGGTGAGCGGTGCCGCCCACGGGAGCGTCCAGCCGAGGTAGGTGGCGAAGGGGTCGGCGAGCTCGATCGACACGGTGCCGCGAATGTGGTCGGCGGCGTAGGCCTTCCGTGACCGCAGATCGACGATCCACTCGCCGTGCTCGATCCGGTGCTGCAATGCGGCGGGGTCGACCAGCTCAGGCATCTCGAGATCTGGCGCATGTGCCCCGGCCCGGTTGAGCGGTGCCATGTGGGCGTAGTAGCGGGGGTAGGCGGTGAGGCCGGCCATGAGGTCGGCGACGAAGTCGTCCTCGTCTTCGGTGAGGGCGAGGTTCTGCTGCTTCTCGTTGCCGATGGTGGATTCGCTGCCCTTCGTCTCGGTGGCCGAGCAGAAGCTGCCGAACCCGTGGGTCGGGTAGATCTCGGTGCGGTCGGGCAGCATCTCGGCGAGCCGGTGCGCAGAGCGGTGCTGGGCTCGGGTGAGCTGCTCGGTGATGCCGGGGTCGACGAGGTCGGTGCGGCCCATAGCGCCGTACAGCACGGACCCGCCGGTGAACACCGCCGCGGGTTCGCCGTCGACGGCGACGGCATAGGACAGGTGCGTGGGCGTGTGGCCGGGGGTGTGGATGGCGGTGATCTCGAGCGTGCCGGTGGTGATCACGTCGCCGTCACCGATGCCGTGGCGGTCGAAGTCGACGGGGTCGTCGACGTTGATCACGTAGGTGGCGCCGCAGCGCTGCGCGAGGGCGAGGCCGCCGGTGACGTAGTCGTTGTGGATGTGGGTCTCGAAGACGTGGGTGACCGGGACGTCGCCGACCGCATCGAGGATGCGGTCGATGTCGCGCTGGGGGTCGACGACGACGGCGACGCCGCCGTCGGTGACGATGTAGCTGCGGTCCCCGAGCCCTGCGGTTTCCACGATGCGGATGTCGAGCATGTCTGGTCCTCTCGGCTGGTTCTGGCGGTGGCCTTGTCGACGCGAGCGGGGTTGTTGCGGTGCTGGGCTGCGTCAGATGGTCGTGCGGCGGGTTCAGTCGGCGCTGGCGACGGCGTCGAGCGCAGCTCGGATGCGGTCGGTGGCCTCGGTGGCGACCGGACGGAGGTTCTCGTCGCCGCTCACCTCTGCCATGAGTGCGGGGTCGAGTGCCTCGACGACAGTGCGGCCGTCTTCAACGCGGACGACGACGTTGCAGGGCAGTAGGGCGGCGATGCGCGGATCGGCTTGGAGGGCTCGGTGCGCGAGTTGAGGGTTGCAGGCGCCGAGGATGACCTGTGGCGCGGTGTCGACGCCGATCTTGTTCTGCAGGGTCTGGCGAATGTCTATCTCGCTGAGTACGCCGAAGCCCTGCTCGGCCAGCGCCTCGGTCACCCGGGCGACGGCGTCGTCGTATGCGAGCTCGGTGTCGATGCGGTGGGTGAAGTCCATGGTGTTCCTTCCTGGTGGTGAATGGGTCCTTGCCCGTGAGGGTCAGGCGATGATCCCGGTGATGGCTTGGATCCCGGTGTAGATGGCGACGGCGACGAGCAGTGCGGCGAACCAGCGCAGCAGCGACTGCGCGGGGAGCCGGTCGGCGGCTCGGACGCCTCCGACCACGCCGATGAGGGCGGCGACGGTGAAGGGAACGGCCACGTCCCACTCGACGGCGGTGGGGCCGCCGCGGGCGGCGAGGGCCATGAGGGCGTTGATGGTGATGACGAGCAGGGAGGTGCCGACGGCCTGGGGCATGTTGAACCCGAGGAGCAGGGTGAGGGCGGGGACGATGACGAACCCGCCGCCGACACCGAAGAGGCCGGTGAGGAACCCGACTGCAGTGCCGGCGGCCGCGACGATTGCGAGGGTGCGGCCGGTGAGCCTCCGTGCACGGCTTTCGACCGCCGTAGCGCCCCCGCGGTCGACGCCGACGGGTGCAGCGACGGCCTGTTCCTCGCCGACCCGGGTGCAGCTGGGACAGCCGGTGAGCATGCGCCAGGCAGCGACGACGATGAGGGCCGAGAACGCCACGAGCAACACGTCGCCGTCGAGGCGCCGGTTCAGGGCGGTGCCAGCGATCGAGCCGCCGACCCCGACGAGACCGAACACCGCACCGGCCCATGGCCGGACCCGGCCGGCGCGCCAGTGCCCGGCCAGGCCGAAGATCGATGCGCCAGACACCACCAGCAGCGACGTGGTGGTCGCGTCGGCGGGCGACTGGCCGGCGGCATACACCAACGCCGGGACGGCGAGGATGGAACCACCACCGCCGAGGGCGCCGAGCGCGAAGCCGATGACGAAGCCGAGCGGTGAGGCCAGCAGCGCTCTCACGCGGCGTCGCCGGTGGAGGTGGCGAGGTGGGCGAAGCGCTCGGTGATCGCCCCGGTGTCGGCGACGCCGCCGCGGTTGTAGGGCAGCCGGGCCAGCAGCGAGCCCATGGCGCACGAGTTCGTCACGGCGGCGAAGGTGAGGCCGGCGCCGACGCCGCCGGCGATGAACAGGGCCGGCGGGAAGGCCCAGCTGGCGAGCACGCCGGTGAGGACAAGGCTGCCGGCGACGAGACGGACCTGGCGCTCGAGATCCCAACGCTGCCGGCCCCGCTCGACGGCTTCCCCGGCTCGCTCCCAGGCGAATATCCCGCCCTCGAGGATGCGAAGGTCGTCACGGCCGGCGGCGGCCAGGGCCTGGCAGGCCTGCTGAGCTCGTGCGCCGCTACGGCAGACGACCACCGCGCTGGCAGGCAGCGCCATCGCCACTGCCGGGACATCGCCCCGGACCTCGTCGAGGCCGACGCGGAAGGAGCCAGGAATGTGGGCGGACTCGAACTCGGCTGGGGTGCGCACGTCGACCACGGCCGCGTGGCCCTCGGCGAGCAGGGAACGAAGCTCGGACACGGAGACGGTCTGCATGGAGGCTCCTCCGTCGGGAAGGGAACGCATACCGGCAGGGGTACAGTAATACCCCCATGGGTACCGCGTCCGCAACCGCTTGGAGAAACAAATGACCCGCCAGATCACCGCCGAACAGCTCGCCGCCCGGCTCGCCACCGACGATGCGCCCTACCTCGTGGATGTACGGAATCCCGACGAGTACGCCGAGTGGCGGATCCCGTCTGCGGTCAACGTCCCGCTCTCCGAGCTCCCCGACCGCACCGGCGACCTGCCCGACGACCGGGACATCGTCGTGCACTGCGCCGCCGGTGGTCGTTCGGCTCAGGCCGCCACCGTGCTCGCAGGCGCCGGCATCGACGTAGCCGAGCTCACCGGCGGGATGGGTGCGTGGGCAAGAGTGTACGACCTGGCCGAGCTGCCGGCCGGCTCGGCCGCCGTCGTCCAGGTCCGTCGCCGTGCCAAGGGCTGCCTGTCCTATGTGGTCGGCGCCGGCGACACCGCCTTCGTCGTCGACCCCTCGGTCGATCTCGAGACCTACGAGGACGTGGCGGCGGAGCGTGGATGGAAGATCACCCGGGTGTTCGACACACATCTGCACGCCGACCACCTCTCCGGTGCCCGGGCGCTGGCCGAACGCACCGGCGCGACGCTGCACCTCAACCCGGCCGACACGTTCCACTTCGACTACGAGCCCCTCAGCGACGGTGACACGTTCACCCTGCCCGGCGGTACGTCGTTCGGCGTGTCGGTCCTACACACACCCGGCCACACCGAGGGATCGACGATCTTCGCCGTCGGCGAGGCCGCGGTGCTCACCGGCGACACCCTCTTCGTCGACGGCGTCGGCCGGCCCGACCTCGCCGAGCGTGCCGAGGAGTTTGCCCACAACCTGTACCGATCCCTCCAGGACCGGGTCCTCGCACTCGGCGACGAGGCGACAGTGCTACCGGCCCACTACGGCGAAGGCGTCGAGGTCCGCCCGCACGACATCGTCGGTGCCACCATCGGCGAGCTCCGGCAGCGACTCGAACCCCTCGGCTACGACGAGGACCGGTTCGTCCGCTGGGCAGCAGAAGCCGCCAGCGAGCGCCCGCCCAACTACGTCGAGATCATCCGATCCAACATGGGCACGCCCCGCATCGACGACGCCGAGCTCCGCCGCCTCGAGCTCGGCCCCAACCGCTGCTCGGTACAGGCATGAACATGCCAGTTCCCCACACCCGTCGAGCTGCAGCACCCCAACCGAAACCGGCACCGACACGACCACTCCCAAGGAGCACACGATGAACGTTCTCGCGATGATGAACGACGCCAGCGGCCAAGGCGACCACGACGGCATGTGGGAGGGCATGGGCGACATGAGCGGATGGATGATCGGAGGGATGATCTTCTGGCTCCTCTTCGGCCTCGCCCTCATCGCCCTGGCCGTCGCCGCGACCATGTGGCTGGTACGCAACATGAACAACCGACACGACGACGACCCCGCGCGCGACCTCGACCGGCGCTACGCCAGGGGCGAGATCTCCACCGAGGAGCACGAGGAACGACGTCAGCGGCTCCGCAGCCGCTGATGCGTCCGCCACCCCCGGGGGTACCCTTGCCATCCCGGCAGACCCCGTCGATGCACCCAAAGGCGACCATGGACATCCCCGAAGAGATCACCGGCGACCTGATCAAGCGGCTTCGCCGCATCGAGGGCCAGGTGCGCGGCATCCAGACGATGCTCACCGAACAACGAGAGTGCAGCGACGTCGTCACCCAGATCGCCGCCGCCAGCAAAGCACTCGAGCAGGTCGGCTTCAAGCTCGTCGCCTCCGGCCTGACCTACTGCGTCTCCCACCCCGAAGAGGCCGCCGAAAGCGGCTACGACCTCGACCGGATCGAGAAGATGTTCCTCAAGATCGGCTGACGACCGCCGACCCCGCTACCGCTCGCCCAAGCGAGATCCGTCAAATAGCGCTCGATCCAGGTGCCGAGCCGACGGCCGTAGCCCCGACTCGAACAGCGTCGGGCGGCTGCACAACCGATCCGGCTGTCAACGGCCCCGGCCTGACGCAAGCAGTCAGTTCAACTGACCTACCGGTATCAGCGGGGTCACGTCGCCACAGACCTTGGCGTTGTGAGCGCGGTCGCATCTATCCCGCAACAAGGGTCAGACACCACGGCGGCTGTTGTCGATGGCACCCGCCTGCTGCTGGAGGTCGCGGCGTGGCCGGGATGCGCCGACCAACCGATCTGGCGATAGCGAAACCGCCGACTGCCCCCTATCGCTCACCCGCGCCCAGCGCGGCCGCGTCCCCGACGTGCCGGTCGGTGACGACGCCGGTAGTCGTCCCAGAACCCCGCTTTAGCCTCGATCCACCGATCGATTCCGGCTGGTGCAGTCGCGCATCCGCGGATGAGGCCCCCTGAGCAGGGACGATGACGGTTCCTGACGCCGTTGTCGTCGCCTACCAGGGGGCCACTTCCAGTGAAGCGAGTATCGCATCCCATCGAGCGTGTTCGGGTGGACTTCGACGACCCGAACCTGGTGTCCAACGCCGGGTTGTTGCTGGTGGCCACGCTGGTGGTCCGCCTCGAGCTTGAGGCGGTGGTCGACCAGCTGGTCCGGCTGGCGGGCCGGGTGGGCGGTGCTCACGCTGGCCGCAAGGTGCTGACGTTGGTGCACTCGATGATCGCGGGCGGCAGTCACATCGATCACGCCGATGTGCTGCGGGCCGGCAACACCGCCGGGGTACTGGCTCATCGGGTGATGGCGCCCTCGACGCTCGGGACGTTCCTGCGGGCGTTCAGCTTCGGTCACGTCCGCCAACTCGAAGCCGTGGTCGGCGAGGTGTTGCGCGAGCGTGGAGCTTGGGCGCGCAGGGCCTGGCGGGAACCGGTTGGTGATCGACGTGGACTCCACGATCTGCGAGGTGGCCGGCAAGCTCAAAGCCGGCGCCGCGTTCGGCTACACCAAGGTGTTGGGCTACCACCCGCTGCTGGCCACTCGAGATCGATCTGACACCGGTGAGGTGCTGCACGCTCGCATGCGCAAAGGGTCGGCGAACACCGCACGGGGCGCCCGGCGGTTCCTGGACGAGGTCGTCGCCCGGGTGCGCCGTGCCGGGGCGGCGGGCGAGATCGTGGTGCGGGTCGACTCCGGGTTCTGGTCGAACGAGACCATCAAGACCCTTTGCCGGCTGAACGTGCGCTACACGATGGCCGTTCGCGCCAACACCAAAGGCGTCGCCGCGGCGATCGCGGCGATCGACGAGACGGCCTGGGTCGGCATCGACTACACCTCTGACGGCGAAGCCCAGGTCGCCGAGTGCCGCTACAAGGGACTGCGGCTGATCGTGCGCCGGACCCGCCTCACCGATCCCCGCCAGCTCCGCCTCTGGCCGAACTGGCGCCACTTCGCGTTCCTGACAGACCTCGACGGCGACGCCATCGAGGTCGACGCGTTCCACCGCGAGCACGCCGTGGTCGAGCTCGACATCCGCGACCTGAAAGAGGGCGCCGGGATGCAGCACGTGCCGTCGGGAAACTTCCACGCCAACAGCGCCTGGTTGCAGTGCGCCGTGTTGGCCCACAACCTCATCCGCTGGACCGCCACTACCGGCCAGCCCGCCGGAGCCGAACAGCGAGTGGTCGCCCGCACGTTCCGCGCCCGGCTCATCGACATGCCCGGACGCCTCGTCAACCACGCCGGCACCGTGGTCCTGCGCGGCCCGCTCAACTGGCCGTGGCGAAGGTGGTTCGAGCGGCGACTCGCCGCCCTCCGGTCGCTCCACCCCGCCCCCACATAGCGGGAAGCAAGCGGCCGGACGCACCGCAGACGAAGGCCACGCGCCGACATCCCGACCACCACAGCACGACCTCTGCCTCAGCGCGCCCCACCACGGCGCCGAAACCCGGTCACCGCCATCTCAAGTTGGCGAACTCGCCGACGGGGGTCTCCCCGACTGCTCCGCAGACCAAATCGGTGGATCGAGGTTTAGTATGCACGCAGCGCTGCTCGCGGATCACGAAGTCACTTTCCGCCTCGCGTTCAGTAGCTGCATCCGGTGGCCGGTAGTTCATCCGGTTCTTGGCCAGCGCCCGTGTCCCGTAGGGATCTGAGGAGAGGCTGGGGGCATCGGAGCATGCCGTCTGGCGTTCGGATCTGAAGATGCAGGTGGGGGCCGTTGGACCTCCCTGTGTTGCCGGACACAAGTACCTGCTGTCCAGCCACGACGACATCGTCGGCGCCGACGAGCACTGCGTCGCCGTGACAGTAGGTCCACCGGGTGCCAGCTTCGTCCTCGACGGTGATCCCGATGCCGCAGGTGGAGCAGCCGGCCGCATCGGTGGCACAGCCGTAGTCCCACCAGTTGTGGGGCCAGTACAGGGTGCTGACGACGCGGCCACCTCGGATGGCGTAGATGGGGGTCCCGGCCGGGACGGGCCAGTCCCACGCCGGGTAGTCGTGGTGCGGGCTATCGACAGGAGCCACGGCGAAGAGGTCGGGCGGTCCGGGATAGGCGAAGCCGTCGGCGAGAGGTTCGATTGAGCCGCCAACAGCGCATGCGACGCTGTCGACGGTGGAGCTGCCAGCAGCCTGGCTCTCGTACTCGGCGAGCCAGTGTTGCTGGTACTCGCGTGGCGTGAGGCGGTTGCCGGCGCCAGGGGCCGGCACCGTGTCCCACGACCCTGCGGCCGGCTCGGGAAGGTGGCCGAGGTACCACACCACAGGTACTGCGGCGAGGTCGCCGTCGTGCGCGTCGAGGATGGCGATGACCATCTCGCTGGCCTTGGCGTCCTGGACGGGGGGTGGGGCTTGCCATGCCTGAGGGAAGCCGCCGTAGCCGTTCCACGTGCTGTCGACGAACTGGTAGGCGCCTGACGCAGTCGAGCCACCGGCTCTCGCGGTGTAGTCGCCACGGGACTCGATGGTCCGGATCGTGGCGAGCACGACCTCCACTGACCCGGTACCGGTGCACGCCAGCGGGGCCGGGTCTCCCGTGGCGAAGAGGGCGGGAAACGCGAGCAGCCCGACAACGAGCGCGGCGATCGGGGCCAGCACGACCTTCATGGCCCCTGACCCACGCACCGGCGGGCCTGATGTTGCGCGATCGCTGACGGCGAGTGCGTCCCTGTTCGTCGAGTGCACCCGGGGTGGGTGCCGCGAGCGGACGGAGGTCCAGACGATGAAGAGCCGGTGGCGACAGATCAGCGCCGCGCTGGCCGTTGCGGCCGCGACGGTCGTGGCAGCGGCGGGCCCCGTGTTGGCTCAGGTACCGGACCCGGCGCCTGATGCGACGCTGCCCGGTGGGGCGCTGATCACCCAGGTGCTCGGCTGGCTCAAGTTCGCGGCGATCGCCGCTGCCGTGGCCGGGCTGCTGATCGGCGGTGTCGCCACCGGTGTCGGACACTTCGGATCGAGCTACACAGCGTCGGCCGCCGGGAAGAAGTGGGTGCTCGGCGGGATCGGCGCCGCCATCCCCGCCGGCCTGGCCCACTCGATCGCCCTCACCGTGTTCAACGCGACCTGAGCAATGGGTCGACCTCTCACGATCATCGTCGGGGCGAGCGTTGCTGTCGCATTGGCGGTGGCGGGCTGCACACCGCCCACCGGGTCGTCCTCCCCCACGACCACGGCCGCCCAAGTCGACCGACAGGGATCAACTCCATTGGGCCCCGCCGAGATCGTCGATGGCATTCCGCACGGTTGGCGGCACGACGCCGACGGCGCTCAGGCCGCGGCAGTCGCCGCGGTGTCGGTAACCGGCGACATCGCGACGGCGGGCTTCATCACCCGTGACGACCTGATCGAGTCGATCGCGTCGTCGGACTACGCCACGGAGCTGGCCGCCCAGTCGTCCCGGCAGCTCGACGACCTCGCGATCGAGCTGGGCGAGGCCGGCGTCGCCCCCAGCCAGCTGGTGTGGTCGGAGATCCCACTGCGCGCCCGAACCGTGTCTGCCACCGATCAATCAGCGGTCGTGGAGGTGTGGTCGGTGCTGGTCGTCGGTGTCCCCGGCGTGGGTGCGCCGCGTCAGGTGTGGCGAACGGTGACGGTCCGGCTTGTCTGGGAGCGAGATGACTGGCGGATCGACGGGTGGGACGCATCAGCGGGCCCAACGCCAGCCCTCGCGTCCGCAGCCTCAGTGTCGAGCGTCGAGGAGATCGCCGCCGTCGTCGCGTGGCCCACGCCGAATGGGGCGCCGTGATGTTCGATTGGGCGATCGGCGGGCTGGGCGAGCTCTTCGGGTTCGTCGGCGACGCGGTAGGCGGCGCGGTCGGCTGGGCCTGGGACAAGGTCATCACCGGCATCTACACGTGGCTCGCCAACGGTCTCGCGCTGCTCATCGAGTGGGTGTGGTCCGTGCTGGACTCCGGGACGACCCCACGTGTCACCGCCGAGTGGTTCCGAAACGAGCTGTCAGCCCGGGTCGGCCTGATCGCGCTGGCCGTGACGGTGGCGATGATGCTCGCCTCCGCTATCCAAGCTGCGCTTGCTGGTCGTCCGGAGCAGATCGCAGACGCCGTGAAGGAGGGTGCCCGGGCGATCGTCGCCACGGCCATGACACTGACCGTGCTCGACGTGTTGATCGGCGTGACCGACGAGGCAGCGGCGATGATGTGGCAGGTCGGACGCGCCGACCTCGTGCAGATGCTCGAGATGATGGTCGTGGTTGCGACGACGACCGGGCCGCTCGGCAGCACGTTCGTCGGGCCGCTGTGCCTGCTGTTCGGGTTCATCGGGCTCATCGGGCTGGTGATCGCGCTGATGATGCGGTCCGCGCTGATCTACGTGGTCGCAGCGCTCGCGCCGATCGTCTGGTCGGCCAACGTCCTGCCCCTGTTCCGAGGGTCGGCCCGCAAGCTCGTGCACCTCGCGGTAGCGCTGGTCGTGTCGAAGCTGGCGATCGTCATCACCCTCGTCGTGGCGGTGAAGCTGATTGGCAATCCGAGCGGCGACCCGGACACGGGTGCCGTGATCAACGACGGAGCGGCGGCTGTCGGGATCCTGATGTCGGGGTTCGTGTGCTTCCTGATCGCCGCCGTCACCCCGATGGTGCTCTACAAGCTGATGCCCACTGTCGAGGGCGCCATGGTCGGCGCCGGCGTCGCCGGCGGCTGGACCCGCGGCGTCACGACGGCCGCCCACTCGGCGCTGATGGTGAAGAGCCTCGGCGCTTCAGCGGGAGCCTCCGCGGCAACTCGTTCGGTGGCGGGGCAGGGTGGCGTACCCGGTGCATCACCCGCCGGAGGTAGCCCGAGCGGCCCCGCCTCGATCCCCGGGTTCGGGACTCGGACCCCGGCGAACACCGATCCGGTCACTGGCTCTGCGACGCCGGCGCAGCAGCCAGCCGATAGCGGTCGAACAACCCCCGCCAATCGGCCGGTGGCGGGTCCCCCGTCGCCAAGGAGATCCAAGCACGAGAAAGTCGATGACCCCGAGGTCACCGGCTGATGAGCGCCAAAGTCCGCGCGTACCGGTTCAGCGACTCCCAACGGCCCGGGTTGCTGCTCGGGCTCTCTGCCCGGCAGGCCGTGCCGGTCGTCGCCGGGATCCTGTTCCTTGCCATGGTCCTCCAGGCTCCGGTTCCGCCCGCGTTCGGGCTGTTGGGCCCAGTGGTCGGAGCCACCGTGGCCTTCGGGCGGTGGCGGGGTGCTCCGCTGGCCGAGACTCTCGTGCCTGGCACACGGCTCTGGGTGCTGCGCCGGCTCGGACGGCACCGCTGGCTGCGTCCGCCGCTGCTTGGCGACAACACCGAGCATGCCTTGCCCCGCCAGCTCCGGGGGCTCGAGCTGCTGGAGCGCGCGGAGGTCTCGGGTGTGGCGGTGGTTCGCGACCGGCGCGCCGGGACGGTGACCGGGGTCCTACGGGTCCGCGGTCACGGATTCCCGCTGGCGAGCGGCCGAGAGCAGGACGCGGTGCTCACCGGATGGAGCGGCGCCCTAAGCCCGTTCGCACGAGAACGCTCCTCGGTCTCGGCCGTCGCGTGGCAGGAGTGGGCTCACCCGATCGGCGCCGACGACCACCGGGGGTTCCTCACCTCGATCGGCGTCGACGATCGGTCCCACGAGCCAGCGACCGCCGACTACCTCGCCCTCGTCGACCAGCAGGCACCCCGAACCGTCGCGCACGACATCCTGCTGTCGGTCACCGTCGACCTTCGCCGCGTGCGCGTCCGGCGCACCGCCGGGTCGCGGCTCGACGCCGCCATCGACGCACTCGACCATGAGCTCCGCCTGTTCCAGAGCCGACTCGACTCCGCCGGACTCACCGTCGACGGACCACTCACCCCATCGGAGCTGTCGACCGCCATCGCATCCGCTCCGATCCGAGCCGGTCCCGACAAGTCGGCAGTCTCGCCCGATCCCTCGCCGCCGCCGCTCGCCGCGGGGCGCT
>SXGQ01493465.1_pt1 | contig 11868 bp, 11 predicted proteins | sample 3178371 | NCBI WGS metagenome assembly SXGQ01 (sample SAMN11356859, study PRJNA531348) | freshwater metagenome | isolation source: freshwater sample F1-20 | place: China: Fuxian Lake, Yuxi | collected 2017-12-25 | reverse complement strand
GGATGCGGCGTTCCCACCTCCGCCTCCAGTCGTTTCACTCCTTACGGCTACGGCGGCTAGGCCTGTGTGCCGCTTCGCGGGATGCGTTCGGGTTCCGGCAAGCCGGATGCGGCGTTCCCACCTCCGCCTCCAGTCGTTTCGTTTGCTAAATCACTTGGCAGGATTTTCGGCTGGATGGAGAGGGTGGGTGTGGTGGAGTGGGGGATGCGCAGACTTTGGTTGGTTCGATGGTTTTTGGCGGTGCTTTTGATGGCGTTTCCGGGGCGGGCGGCGGAGCGGATGAATGTGATCGTGATCCTGGTGGATGATCTGGGGTGGACGGATCTTTCGTGCTACGGCAGCACGTTTTACGAGACTCCGAATCTTGACCGGCTGGCGAAAGAGGGGATGCGTTTCACGGATGGGTATTCCGCTTGCACGGTGTGTTCTCCGACGCGCGCATCGCTGCTGACGGGGCAGTATCCGGCGCGATTGCATATCACAGATTGGATTCCGGGTGAGGGACGGACGAAGGAAAGGTTGCGAATTCCCGAGTGGAGGAAATTTCTGCCAGCGGAGGAAATCACCATCGCTGAGCGATTGAAGAAGCAGGGTTATGCGACGGCATCGATCGGAAAATGGCATCTTGGAAGGATCGACGGAAAGTATGCCGAGGCTCATGGATTTGATCAGAATATCGGCGGATATGATCGCGGTCAGCCACCCAGTTTTCATGCGCCCTATCAGATTCCAACTCTCGAGGAGGGGCCGGAGGGTGAATATCTCACAGATCGTGAGGCGAAGGAGGCGGTGAAATACATCGAGACGCACCGGGATCAGCCCTTCTTCATTTATCTTCCGCATTACGCGGTGCACACTCCGATTCAGGGCAAGGCCAATCTAACAAATAAGTATCAGGGCAAGGACAAGTCCAGCTCGAAACAAAGAAACGCCGCCTATGCTGCGATGATCGAGAGCATGGATGATGCGCTGGGCACGATCGTGGCCGCGCTTGAAAGGCTGGAGCTGGATGAGCGGACGGCGATTGTTTTCACCGGAGACAATGGCGGGTTGGTGCTGCGGCAGATCACGGACAACTCGCCGCTACGCGTGGGCAAGGGTTCGGCTTATGAAGGCGGCGTGCGCGTACCTTTGATCGTGAAATGGCCGGGCGTGACCCAGCCCGGAAGTGTTTGTCCGGTGCCGGCGATCACTCCGGACATCTATCCGACGGTGCTGGAGATGACCGGATCGCCAAGAGACGGGCGCGCGGTGATTGATGGCAAAAGCCTCGGGCCGGTGTTGCGCGGCGGGCAGACGTTGGAGCGGGAGGCGATTTACTGGCATTACCCGCATTATCACTCGGGCGGTGCCACGCCCTATAGCGCCATTCGCAAGGGCGATTGGAAGTTGATTCACTTTTTCGAGGGTGATCGGGTGGAATTGTATGATTTGAAAAATGATATCTCCGAATCGAAGGATCTGTCCGTCGAACAACCGGAGAAAGTGGCGGAGATGAAACAACAGCTCACCGCCTGGCGCACATCGGTGAAGGCACAGCTGCCCACGCCGAATCCGGATTACAAGCCATGAGCGGGTCGATGGAGATGTCCGGATTTCAGCCCCGCACCTGGCCGTTTCCCCTAACGCGATACTGATAGCTGGTGAGTTCGCGGAGGCCCATGGGGCCGCGGGCGTGGAGTTTGTCGGTGGATATGCCGAGTTCGGCGCCGAAGCCGATTTCGCCGCCGTCGGCGAAGCGGTTGGAGACGTTGTGGAAGACGCAGGCGGAATCGACACTTCGGAGGAAGGCTTCCGCAGTGGTTGGGTCTTCGGTAACGATGGTGTCGGTGTGGTGGGAGCCGTATTGATTGATATGTGAAACGGCTTCTTCGAGAGATGAAACGATTTTAATGGATAAGATGAGGTCGAGATATTCGGTGGACCAGTCTTCCTCGGTGGCGGGGGTGATGTCGGCTAGGATGGCGAGGGTTTCGGCGCAGCCGCGGAGTTCGACGTTTTTCGCGCGCAGGGCGGAGGCAAGCTTGGGTAGGAAGGTGCGGGCGATTTCGCGATGGACAAGGAGTGTTTCCAACGCGTTGCAGACGCCGCATTTCTGGGTCTTGGCATTGACTGTTAGAGAGACGGCCATCTCAAGGTCGGCGGATTGGTCGGCGTAAAGATGGCAGATGCCGTCATAATGTTTGATGACGGGCATGCGGGCGAGGGAGACGACGGTTTCGATCAGGCCTTTGCCGCCGCGCGGGATGATGAGGTCGAGCCATTGGTCCATGTCGGCGAGGGTGGCGACGCTCTCCCGATCGGTGAAGGGGATGAGCTGGATGGAGTGCTCCGGCGCACCTGCTTTTGCTAGAGCGGCGGAGATGGCAAGGTTGGAGTGGATGGCCTCGCTGCCACCGCGAAGGATAGTGGCGTTTCCGGTCTTAAAACAGAGGACGGCGGCGTCTGCTGTGACGTTGGGGCGGCTTTCGTAGATGATGCCGATGGTGCCGATGGGGACGCGGATTTGTTCGATTTCAATGCCGTTGGGGCGCGTCCATTTTTCGAGGATCTGACCAACGGGATCGGGAAGGGTGGCGACTTGGTCAATGCCCGCGGCCATGGCTTCGATGCGCTTTTCGTCGAGCATGAGGCGATCTAACATGGCGGCTGCTAAACCTTTCTCCTTGCCAGCTGCGAGGTCCTTGGCGTTGGCCGTCAGGATGTCCGGCGTGGCCTCATGGATGGCCGAAGCCATGGCGCGGAGGATGGTGTTTTTCTCCTCGGATGAAAGCTGTGCGAGCTGATAGGCGGCCTTGCGCGCCTGTTTTCCCATTTGGTGGATGGTTTCCCGGAGAGTGAACATCGGGAGAGACCGTAAGGGCAGGGAGCGGCGACTCAAGTGTGAATCGGATTTCAAATCGGACGATTCTCAGGTTGAATGGCGGCGTGGACGAGGAAGAACCTGTAGAGATTCCGATCCGTGATGAGATTAATCTGCACACTTTCAGACCATCCGAGGTGAGTGAGCTGTTGCCGGAGTATTTCCGGGTTTGTAGGGAAACGGGAGTTTTCCGCGTGCGGGTGATTCACGGCAAGGGGACCGGCACACTGCGCGAAGGAGTGCATCAGTTGCTCCGCAAACTGCCCGAGGTGGTGGATTTTCAACTCGCTGGTGAGGGCTCCGGTGGTTGGGGGGCGACGTGGGTCACGCTCCGCCGGTGATTTCGGAGGCGGAGAATTTCGTGGAAATCCCGTGCCCGGCGACAATCGCAGATAGGCGTTCCGGGTGGCGGCCGTGGGCGATGTGCGTTTCGATACCCGCATCGAGGGCGAATTTCACGGCGGAAAGCTTTGAGGCCATCCCACCCATGGAGAATCGGCCCTTGTCCTCGCGAACGTGGCGGAAGACGCCTTCGATGTCGGAAACCTCGGGGATGAGAGCGTCGGTTTCAGGATCTAACAGGCCATCGACACTGGTGAGGAGAATCACCCGTTTTGCCCCGGCGAGCTTGGCAACGCGGACGCAAAGCATGTCGTTGTCGCCGAATTTCAGCTCTTCGACGGCAACGGAGTCGTTCTCGTTGATGATCGGCAGGATGCGTGGCTCGGTGAGCAGGCGCCGAAGGGTGTCGGTGACATATCCGGCGCGGAGAGGTGTGCCGAGGTCATCCGCGGTGAGGAGCACCTGGGCGATTGTGACGTCGAAGTTTGAAAACAGGCTGCTGTAGGTCTGCATCAGCCGCGCTTGACCCACTGCGGCGCAGGCCTGGCGGGTGGCGGTGTCTTTCGGATATTCTGTTAGGCCCAGGGCGGAAACGCCAGAGCCAACCGCCCCCGACGAAACGAACAGGCAGCGATGCCCAGCATCCATGAGCCCTGAAATGGCGGAAACGAGGTGCACGAGCGCGGCGCGGTCGAGGGTGCCGTCGGCGGCCTTGGTCAGCACGCCGGTGCCGGCTTTGATCACGGTAAGGTCGGGAATCATGGGAAATGGATGATACTGGGCGGTTCCGGCCGCACGCGGATAGATCAAAACCCGCCCACACACCAATGCAATCCCGTATGCCATCGATCTACCCAAACGTCCGCCTTCATCAGAATTTCAACCCACTTCACTCCGCCTCCCGACGAACAGAAATTCCGACGTCTGCATCCTATTGACGCCTGCGGGCCGGATGGCCACGCTGCCGACATGGACGCCGCACCGATCGTAGGAATCATCATGGGCAGCACATCGGACTGGCCGACGCTGGAACACTCCGCGCGCACCCTGCGCGATTTCGGGGTGGCTTGGGAGGCTGAAGTCGTCAGCGCACACCGGACCCCGGGAAAACTGGTCACCTACGCGCAAGCCGCCAGCGCACGAGGACTGAAATGCATCATCGCCGGTGCCGGTGGTGCCGCGCATTTGCCCGGCATGACCGCCGCGATGACCGTGCTTCCGGTCTTGGGCGTTCCGGTCCAATCCAAGACCCTGAATGGCGTCGACTCGCTCCTTTCCATCGTCCAAATGCCAGCCGGCATTCCCACCGCCACCTTCGCCATCGGCAAAGCCGGCGCCATCAACGCCGCACTTTTCGCCATCGCCATGCTCGCCACGGAAAACCCGACCCTCGCCGAAAAACTCCGCGCCTTCCGGCAAAACCAAACCGACACCGTCACCGCCGCCGAGCTGCCGCCTCTCGATTGATCCCCACCATGTCGCCCGATTTCATCCCCCTTCATCCGCCGCATTGCGTCGTCGGTGTCATTGGTGGTGGCCAGCTTGGCCGCATGCTCGCCCTTGCCGCACGTCGCATGGGCGTGCGCACCTGCATCTGGACCGGCGGCCTCGAAGCTCCAGCGGTCGAAGTCGCGGACGAAATCATCGACCTCCCGTTCGACGACCCCGCAGCGCTCGAGAAATTCTGCCGCACCACCACCGTCGCCACCGTCGAGTTTGAAAACATCCCGCGCGAAACCCTCGAAAAAGTCGCCGGCTGCATCCCGCTGCACCCCTCGCCCCAAGCCATCTCGATCTGCCAAAACCGCGAGCGCGAAAAGGAATTCCTCCGCGCCAACGGCATCCCCCACACTTGGTTCGCAGTCATCGCCAGCGAGGCCGACCTCGCCGCCGCCATGCTCGAACTCAACGGCCCCGGCGTCCTCAAAACCGCCGCCTTCGGATACGATGGCAAAGGCCAGCTCAAACTCTCCGGAACCGAAAACCCCGCCGCCGTCTGGGCCGCCTTTGATGCCGACCGTGCCGTCCTCGAAGCCTGGGTCCCCTTCGAAAAGGAGCTCTCCGTCATGGCCGCCCGCGGTGCCGACGGCCGCACCGTCACCTACGACCCTGCGGAAAACCGTCACCGCCACCACATCCTCGACGTCTCCATCGTCCCCGCGCGCGTCAGCCCCGCCGTCTCCCTCGAAGCCGCCGCCATCGCCCGTCGCGTCGCGGAGGCCCTCGACTACCGCGGCATCCTCGGCGTCGAATTCTTCCTGAAATCCGACGGCACCCTCCTCGTCAACGAAATCGCCCCGCGCCCCCACAACTCCGGCCACCACACCCTCGACGCCTGCGCCACCTCCCAATTCGAGCAACAACTCCGCGCCGTCCTCGGCCTCCCGCCCGGCTCCACCCGCCTCCTCAGCCCCGTCGCCATGCTCAACCTCCTCGGCGACTTCTGGCCCGCCGAGACCACCCCGCCCGACTGGCTCCCGCTCTTTACCGACGGCGAAGCCTACCTCCACCTCTACGGCAAACGCCACGCCCGCGGACGCCGCAAAATGGGCCACGCCAACTTCCTCGGCCACGACGCCATTCATCGCGCCGAGTCCCTCAAATCCCGCTGGCTCACCGCCGCAGAAAATCCCGAGGACTAAAAATCGGCTCACCCCTCCAAAAACTCCCCCGCCAGCCGCTCCGACGCATACTCGCCCTCTCGCGAAACCCCGGAAAACCCCACGTGCCCGCCGATCCTCGGCGTCACCAGCTTCACCCGATCCCCCGTCTCCCCCTCCGGAAAACACCGCAGCCCCAAAAACGGATCATTGCGCGCGTTCACCAATAACGTCGGAATTCCGATCTCCGGCAAAAACCCCCGGCAACTACTACGCGCCCAATAATCCGCCGCATCCCGGAAACCATGCAGCGGCGCCGTATACCGATCGTCAAACTCCCGGAACGTCCGCATCCCATCCAGCCCCTCCAGCGACATCGCCTCCGGAAACCGCCCATGCTTCTCCCGGATCTTCTCCCGCAACGTCCGCATGAATCGCGCCATATAAATCCGATTCCCCGGCCGCTCCAACGCCGCCGCCGAACACGCCAAATCACACGGCACCGAAAACGCCACCGCCCGCGCAATCCGCCCATCCAGCCCACGCCCCTGCTCGCCTAAAAACTTCAACGTCAGATTCCCCCCAAGGCTGAAACCCACCAGCGCCACCCGCTCCGCCCCATGCACCGCCAGCGCCCGATCCACCACCGCCCCCAAATCCTCCGTCGCCCCGCTGTGATAAAAACGCGGCAAACGATTCGGCTCCCCTCCACACCCCCGCAAATTCCACGCCAGCACATCCCACCCTCGCCGCACCAGCGCCCGCGCCATCCCCTGCACATACGCCGCCCCAGCCGACCCCTCCAACCCATGCGTCACCACCGCCAACCGCCTCCCCTCCCGCCCACTCCACTCCAGATCCAGAAAATCCCCATCCGCCAACTCCAACCGCTCCCGCTCCCCCGTCACCCGCGCCACCCGCCGGAACAACGACGGAAAAACCGTCTGCGCATGCCCGCCCGGCAACCACCACGGCACCATCTTCCGCTCGATCTCCCGTCCATCCATCCGCCCCATTCTCTCCTCCAAATTCCACCCCCGCAAGCCAACCCACCATCCTGTCGGAAAAATCCACTTTTTCCCGCCGCACGATTTTTCATCCGCATGCTTGCCAGACCCCACAGGAATCGTTAATCCCCGCGGACATTCCTAACCCATATGAGCAATCCCCAAGCCATCGCACCCAACGCCCAACGGCTCCTATGGGCCGGTTTCACCGCCATCCTCGCAGCCGGAGTCGGCTTCGGCATCCGGGGTGGCATTTTCGCCAACTGGGCCGCTGACTTCGGCTTCACCGGAGCCCAACTCGGAGCCATCGGTGGTGCCGGTTTCACCAGCTTCTGCTTCGGCATCATCGCCGGCGGCATGATCGTCGATAAAATCGGCTACGGTAAACTGGTCCTCGCCGCCTTCGCACTCCACGTGCTCTCCGCATTCGTCACCTTCGGTGCCACCAAAGGCATGGACCCAGGCCTCGCCTATCAGTTCCTCTTCTGGGGCATGTTCGCCTTCGGTGCGGCCAACGGTGTGCTGGAAGCCGTTTCCAACCCGCTCGTCGCAACACTCTTCCCCAACAACCGGAACCACTACCTGAACATCCTACACGCCTCATGGCCGCTCGGCATGGTCTTCGGTGGCGTCGTCGGCTGGGTCCTCGGTGGCACCTTCAACTGGGGATGGAAATCCCAGCTCGCCCTCTACCTCATCCCAACCATCGCCTACGGTGTGATGTTCTTCGGCCAGAAATTCCCTAAATCCGAAGCCTCCGCAAAAGGCTTGAAAATGGGCGATATGCTCAAGGACGTCGGCATCCTCGGTGGTGGCGTCGTCTGCTTCATGCTCTATCTCTTCTTCAAGGGAACCCTCACCCCGATGATCGGCAACGCCACCGTCGCAACCATCATTTCCGCCGGCGTCGCACTCGGCATGCTCGCTTGGGTCGCTGCTGTCACCAAATTCGCTATGGGCCACTGGCTCCTCTGCTTCCTCTTCATCATCCACGCCATGGTCGGAGCGGTTGAACTCGGAACCGACGGATGGATCCAAAACATCACCGGCGCCATCCTCAACCCCACCCAAGGCAAGATCCTCTTCGTCTTCACCTCGTTGATGATGTTCCTCCTCCGCTTCTGCGCCCACTTCATCGAAACCAAGCTCGGCCTCAAACCCGTCGGCCTCCTCTTCGTCTGTGCACTCCTCGCCTGCCTTGGCCTCAACCTCGTCAGCGCAGTCCAGACCTTCGGCCCCGCCCTCGGCGCACTCCTCGTCTACGCCTTCGGCAAAACCTTCTTCTGGCCCACCATGCTCGCCGTCACCTCCGACCGCTTCCCACGCACGGGTGCCATCGCGATTTCGCTCATGGGCGGCGTCGGCATGATGTCCGCCGGCCTCATCGGCGGACCCGGACTCGGCTACGCCAAAGACCGCTTCGCTGCTGAAGAACTCACCAAAGTCGATCCCGCCCTCGCCGCGGAGTGGAAAGGCACCGGCGATCCGAGCAAGTTCCTCACTTTCGAACCCGTCCAAGCCATTGACCCCGTCCGCCTCGAAGAAGCCAAGAAAGCCGCCGGAGCCAAAAAACTCGTCGCCGAAGGCAACAAGGATAAAGCAAACATCGACCTCGCCGCCACCCTCACCCCGGAGCAGGAAAAGGTCGTCGCAGCAGACATCGTCGGCAACAGGCAGACCCTCAAGGTCGACTCCTTCATCCCCGCAGCCATGGCCCTCTGCTTCCTCCTACTCATCTTCTACTTCAAAGCCATCGGCGGCTACCGCCCGCTCACCGTGGACGAATCGAAGTAAACCACCCGTCTCTCAAAAAGCGGCGTCACCCCCACGGGCGGCGCCGCTTTTTTGTGCCCACCCCGCCCGCCTTCACCAACCTCGTCACAGCCTCCACCAGCCAACCACCCAAACTCCTCACCTCCCCGGATACCCCAACGTCACCCGCACCGGATAATGATCCGACGGATAAATCCCACCCACCGGCTCCTGCAAAACCTCCGCCGAAACAAACCGGAACGAATCCGACGCATAAACATAATCGATCCGGATCCCATCCTTCCGCCCCGAGAAACCATGCGCCGTCCCGCTCTCCGCAGGCGTCGCTTCCGGATTCAACTCCAGCCACACATCCTTCAACCCCTGCGGGCTCGTCAGGATCGCCTCATGCAGCGGATTCTCCGGCAACGCATTGAAATCCCCAGTAAAAACAAACGGACCCTTCGCCCCCGTCTCACCGATCCGCTGCAAAATCAACTTCACCCCATTCGCCCGCGCCAGATCCGACTCGTGATCCAGATGCGTGTTGAAAAACCACAACTCCCGCTTCGCCTTCCGGTCGTACAACCGCGCCCAAGTGCAAATCCGCGTCACCTGATTCCCCCACGTCGCCGATGCCACCACCTCCGGCGTATCCGAAAGCCAGAACGTCCCCGACTTCAGCACCGTAAACCGGTCCGCCCGCGCGAAAATCGGCGCCGCCTCGCCCTTCGCCAACCCATCCTCCCGCCCCCCGCCAATCTCAAAAAACCCCGGCACCCGCGCCTGCACATCATCCAACATCGGCCGCAACCCCTCCTGGATCCCGATCAAATCCGGCTTGTCCTCCAAAATCACCGCCGCCACCCCATCGCGCCGCGCCGTCCACGTCCGGTCCCCGCGATCCCCGTCATTGATATACCGCAAATTGAAACACAACACCCGCAACTCATCCCCCCCCTCATCCGCCACCACCACCTGACCTAACAAAACCACCGCAGCCATCCATCGTTTCCAACTCATGCCAAACCCTGCCCGGGAAACTCCCACCCCGTCAAGATCCACCCACCTCACCCCATCACCCCACCTCCCGCCACCGGCGGAAAATAATGCCCCAGCGCCTCGATCACCCCATACGCATGCACCCCCGCTGCCACATACCCACCATTCGCCAAAACCTTCTCCCGCACCGCACCCACCGCATTCGCCGGACACGCCGCCATCGCCGCATGCGCCGGATCCAACATCTCCAAATCATTGTGGCTATCCCCCACCGCGAAACACCTCGACGCCCCCAACGAATAATGCCGCGCAACCTCAGACAAACTGCTCCCCTTCTGATACCCCCGGTGCCCGAACCGCAGATAAATCGAATTCCGCTGCCACGAAAGATCCGGCTCCCCCGCCACCATCGGCTCCAACCGCGCCACAATCCATTCCATCTCCTCCTCCGTCCGCGAAATGATCCCCGCCGGCTCCCCCTGCATCTCGATCCACTGCGCCCCCGTATGCTCCCCCACCTCGCGCCGTATTGCCTCTAACAACTTCTTCGCCCGCTTGAAAAGCCGGTGAATCTCCTTCTCACACCGCTGGTTCCAACCCTCATGCGGCAACCATCGCCCGAACGCGTTCGGAAAATAAATCTCCCGCTCCCGCGCCACCACAAAGTCCGGCAAAAACGGAAACCGGCTCTCCAAAAACCCCTCCATCATCTGCGGCATCGACCGCCCCGTATTGATCCCCCACACCACCGCATGCTCATGCCGTAACCGCTCGATCCGCTCGAAAAACCCCACCGGAACCGGCGGCTTCTCCGAGGGATCATGCAGCGTCCCGTCGAAATCAAACGACAAAACGGCTGCAACCATCGGGGCGGGATCAAGCGTTCGCATGCCCATCGCTACACCCCATGATCACAGCCGTCGATCCCAGGAATCTCAATCCCGCAACGTCCACTCAGGCAAACGGATGATCTCCCCGCCCTTCATCGCGGAATCATGCGCCAAAATCCCCGTACAGGTGATGTTCGCACTCTCCACCGCGTTCGGATACGCATCCTTGCCCGTCTTCAGCATCTCCACAAACCGGTGCGCCAAATGCGGATGCGATCCGCCATGCCCGCCACCCTGCGTGAACGAAAGATGCTCATCACCCGCCTCACCACCGTAAACCCCACCCGTCGTGAAATGCTGGATCTCCTTCGGCAAATAATGCGCGAAGTCCGGGCACTTCACCTCCTCCGGAATCTCCGGCTCAGGCTTCTTCGCCGTATGAATCACCAGCGGATCATGCTCGATCAACGGCCACTCCACACTCTTCTTCGTCCCGTAAACCTCGAACGACTCCCGATACTGCCGCGCCACATCAAACAACGAACGGATCACCTGCGCGGACAAATCACTGTCCTTCATCTTGATATGGCATGTCTCCACCGCGAACGGCGAACCATAACACGCATGCATCGACTCATCGATCGTCCCCGATCCGAAGCACGAAACATACTCCGCCTGGCTGCCCATCAGACCCAGAATCGGACCCACGCAATGCGTCGCATAATACATCGGCGGCAGACCCGGCCAATACCCCGGCCACCCTTCCATATCCTGCTGGTGCGTCGCCTTCAGGACCTGCACCTTCCCCAGCTCACCCTTCTCATAAAGCTCCTTCATGAACAGGAACTCCCGGGCATAAACCACCGTCTCCATCATCATGTACTTCAAGCCCGTCTCCTTGCAAAGATCGATGATCTGCTTGCACTCATCCAGACTCGTCGCCATCGGCACCGTGCACGCCACATGCTTCCCGGCCTTCAACGCCTGGATCGATTGCTTCCCGTGATCCGGAATCGGCGAGTTGATATGCACCGCATGCACCTCCGGATCCTCCAGCAACTCCTCATAAGAAGTATAGCGGCGCTCGATCCCATACTTGTCACCCACCTCATCCAGCTTCGACTGCGTCCGCTGGCAAATGGCATACATGTTCGCATCCGGATGACGCTGATAGATGGGAATGAACTCGGCTCCGAAGCCAAGACCGACAATGGCGATGTTGATTTGTGACATGGTGAATCGAAATGGTGCGAATCTGCCTCACAAACTGCCCGAAAAAATCGAGCGGCTGAAAGCAAAATCGAATGGGTTCCATACAGGCCGCATGACCCGCACACCCAACAGCCTAGCCACCTCGCCCGCCACGGCTTGTAAGTTCGCGGCTCAATTGTGTAGATTTCCGACCTTGCTTTCCTCAGCAAGCCCGCTACACCCCCGCCATTTCCACCTCCGGCGCGATCTCCCGATCATCC
>SXGQ01454728.1_pt1 | contig 11868 bp, 10 predicted proteins | sample 3178371 | NCBI WGS metagenome assembly SXGQ01 (sample SAMN11356859, study PRJNA531348) | freshwater metagenome | isolation source: freshwater sample F1-20 | place: China: Fuxian Lake, Yuxi | collected 2017-12-25 | reverse complement strand
TGCGCGGCGAGGTAAAGTTCACTCAGTAGCGAACGGTTGCGAAAAAACAGTGGCCGGAGAAGGCGGGGTACGGTGAGAACTATGTGCCGATGAGGGACGGGGGCGCAGACAGTATCAGCGATGAAGGCACTCTCGATCAGGATGCGACGCTGATGACAGCTCGCGCACAGGCCGCGTTGTTTGCAGGTGAAGGCGAGGAGGAATTCGTGATCACAGTCAGGGCATTGAAAGCGCACAAAGCCCGCTTGCAGATCTCCGCAACGCAAAAATGAGGCCACGGTGGCGCGGTAACTTGCCCAGCGGGGAGCTGAACTGAGTGCGGGCCAATGGGCTCGAAATAATTGCCAGAGAGGATTAGCGCGGGGTTGGCGCGGGCGATAACGACGGCATACCATGGGCGACGGCGAGTAGCAGGTCGGCCCAGCCCTGAATAAATAGGTTCAATCATTGATCGATTATAGGCAAGGCGGATCGGGATCGCACGGACGCTCAATAACGTCCTTCTTGAGGCTGAGGCTGGGTTACCAGTTGGCGCGAACATCTGCTGCCGTGTGGCCGGCGGTGCGCAGGGTGCGCAGAGCGAGCGCGTCATGGCGTTTGGCTAAGCGCACGCCGCGTTCATCGGTGATTAAGGGGCAGTGGTAAAATGCGGGGGCGTTAAGTTTTAAGGCCCGGTAAATTAAGAGTTGGCGAAAAGTAGACTGGCGTAGGTCCTCGCCCCGCACGACCTCGGTAATGTTCAGCGCGGCATCATCAACGACGCACGCGAGTTGGTAGCTCGGGAGATCATCTTTTCGCCAGACAAGAAAATCACCGAAGTCGCGGCCGGCGAGGGCGCGGTGTGCGCCACTTTGGCCGTCCGTAAAAATTAATTCTTCGCCATCGGGCACGCGAAAACGCCAATTTGTTGTGACGGGTTCCGTGAGCGGGGGGAGCGGCGTGGAAGTGGCAGGCCGAAATTCACGCGGGAAAACGGGCTCATCGGTTTCGTCCGTGTCATGGGGAGCACTGATGGCCGCGAGGACATCGCGCCGTGAGCGGGTGCAGGGATAAATGAAGCCGCCGGCATGTAACTGGACCAACGCCGCCCGGTAGAGCGAGCGCCGCTGGCTTTGGGTAATCATGGGTTCGACCCAGTGCAGGCCGAGCCAGGCAAGATCCTCGGTCATGGCTGCGACAAACTCTGGCCGACAGCGCCCCGCATCGAGATCGTCGTTGCGCAACAGGAGATGACCTCCCGCGGCCTGCGCCCGTGCCTGTGCCGTCCAAAAAGTTTTGGCGTGGCCCAGGTGGAGGAGGCCAGTGGGAGAGGGCGCGAGCCGACCGCGGTAGACTGGAGCTGGGGTGGCCATGCTAGTTCTTAGGCTAATTTGCGGGAATGGATTGGCCACCAAAAGCGCAAAAATGACGAAAAAGAAATTCGGCGGGCCGCCGACCGAAAAAATTATGCTGATTAGTCTGCCTGAGTGGTTTTAAAATTAGGCATGCAAAAGTCCTTGTGTGTCTATTGTGCCTCGAGTGATCGCGTGGATCCTAAATATTTCGCGGTCGCGGCGGCATTGGGTGCGGCCATGGCCCAGCGCGAGTGGGGGTTGATTTACGGTGGGGGCAAGACGGGGTTGATGGGCACGGTCGCGCGGTCGGTCAAAGCTGGGGGTGGGCGGGTGGTCGGCGTGATTCCGGAATTTATGAAGGCGCGGGAGTTGGCTTTCACGGAAGCGGATGAACTCATATCCGTTATTACCATGCGGGAGCGCAAGCTGCTGATGGAAACCCGCGCCGATGCGTTTCTGGCGCTGCCGGGCGGATGGGGTACGCTCGAGGAATTATTGGAAATCCTCACCCTGGCCCATCTCGAGACCTTGCAGAAACCGATTATCATTCTGAACCAAGAGGGTTATTATGATGATCTGTTGCGGCTCTTCGAGCGCATCGTCGCCGAGAAATTTATGCACGCTACGATCCGGGGTAAATATGCGGTCGCGCATACGGTTGAAGAGATTTTCCCGCTACTCGATGGGTGGAGCTATCAGCCGGGTGACGCTAAATGGTTTAACACGCGATGAGCGGTCGGCTCTTCCCCCCGGGCGGCGAGGAGCCTCGGGCTAGCTGAATTCCTGAGGTGGAATTTTACCGATACAGGGGAATTAGATCCGTCGTGCGAACCCAGCCGGTTTGTCCACCGGGGAAACTGAGCTTCGTCCAGCCGAGAAAAGTTTTTTCCGCGACCGCAATCGACCCAGCGGAAAGCGGGGAAGTCTTCTGGGTTGTATCAGCTTCCGTGGGCACGCTCCGGAGTACAGATGCCTGCCAAACAAAAGCCGCCTCAGGATGAGCGAGTGGACCGTAAGTATGGAGACTGAGCGTGGCCACAGCGGCCAGCAGCACGGCTAATAAACTGGCCGTGAGCGCGGCGGGTTTGGCCCAAGCGCCGATCCGCTGATAACCATGCAGGAGTAATCCGCTGAGGGCGGCGGCGAGCAACAGCGCGGCCCCGATGAGGCTGAGCTGCCATTCCGCGGGGGTGGCGTAGCGAGCGAGACGGGAGCGACCTTCGCCGCGGGCGAGATTAACGAGCGCGGCGGGGGCCAAGCCGGAGCGTTGTAGGCCGAGGGTTAGATCCCAGCGCGTGGTTTCTGCGCGTGAGTTCAGCAGAAAGGCACTCGTCCAGTGGGCGGTGGCTTCGGCCCAGCGGTCTTGTTGGCCGAGCGCGAGTCCGAGATTATGGCGGGCCGTCCAATCGTTTGGCGTGGACGTGATCGTGTTACGCCAGCCGGTTTCCGCGGCCGGAAAATCTCCCCGCTTATAGGCTTCAGTCGCGCTGTCCGCCTGAGCCGCGAGCGGCGCCAGCATCAGGGTTAGGCTAAAAACAAAAGGTAATAAATTGCGCAGGCCAAAAAGTGAGAAGGGCGCCCAGCCCGGTACGCGAACTTTTTGCAGAGCGGTTTCAGCTCGGGTTAACCAGTCGGCGGGCAGGCTGGGCTCGCGACTATGTAAGGCCCGATCGGCTTCGATCCAGAGGGAGGCCCAGTCAGGAGCAGTCGCGCCGCCCTGTGCGTGGGCGACGATGCTGGCCTGCAGAAGCGGGGTGCCGGGTGCCGCGTGCGGTATTTCCCACAAGGCGGCCGCCTGCTGCTGCCAAGAGCGTAGGGCGGAACTGTCCGGCAGCGGGCCGTTCGTAGTGCGAAGTTCCGCTAAGGCCGCGGCGAGTTGGGCGCGAGCTAGGCGGCGATGACGCTGAGGATCTGTCGCGCGGGAGCGGAGGGCCGCGAGACTGAGCCACGCGATCAGGATGATGCCGACGGCGGGAGCCGCGGCCACGATCCAGAAGTTATCAGGGCGGAAGGGCACTCCGCCTAGGCGGGGATCTGCGAGCGGATCCCGCGGCAGATTCTCGGGCGGCACGGGTGGCGTGGCGGTGGGCAGTGCGGGGGTAGCCGCCGCTGTCGGGTTAAGTGAAAATTGGACGGGCGCGCCCGGGTTGGAGCGCGCCGGGGTCTCCGGCGCTCCCGCGGTGATCGTTATGGTCACCGGTTCGCTCGTGATTGTTTTATAGGCGCCGGCTTGGGGATCAAAATAGGTGAAATTAACTGGCTTCAATTTATAGGATCCCGGACGGCTCGGCACGAGCACGACATCCTCACTGAGTCCGCCTTCGAACAAGGCGCCCTCTTTCATGGTGCGTTTAGATTTTGGCTGAACGACTTGAAATTCACTGGAAACCTCTCGCGAGGGCAGGCCGGTAATATCGGGCCAGTTGCCGATTCCAGCCAATTCGATGGTCCAGGTAACGGGCTCACCGATCGCGGCGGAGGTCGGCACGACTTTAGCGGTGAAGGTAAATTGGCCCACTGCCCCGGAAAAATTGGCCGGGCTCGGCGGCAGCGCTTGAATCGTAATATCCTGGGGACTGGATTGAAGGGCGCGTTGTTCGACCGTGGCTTGCGAGAAAAGACCAAAGCCGGTGGTGCCAACCATCAGATTAACCATTTGCGTAGCAGGCTTGAGCGTACTGCGGCCGGCCTGTTTGGCATAAGCGCGCGTCGTTTGGGTGGAAACTACGCGCCGTTCGCCGCGGATGAGCATCTCGCTCGGATCGGGCTTGCTCCAATCCTCGGCCACCAGCGGCGTTGCGGGCCATTCAACATTGGTCGCGAGTGAATGGAAGTAACGCCGAACAACGTTGAGATTATAAGTGATGGGAAAAACTTCACCGACCCAGAAATTATTTTTTATCGTCGTCAATTTGGCCGATGCCACTTCATCGAGCGCCGGGCCGGTGCCCGCATTACCCACGGTGGCGTCGCCGACGTTGAACGAGGCGGCGGCCACGCGGAGATTTCCTTTGTCGGTTTTAATTTCAAAAGCAGGAATGACGATACTCGCGCGCTTGGTGGGGCGAACCGGATAGTTTAGCGAGAAGCGACTCGTGACATGGAAATTAACCACGCTGGTTTCCGAGCTCTGGGAGGGCTGGCCAAAAGCGAGACCATCAACCTTAGGCAAGCTGGGGTCGCCGTCGGGCTCGCAGTCTTCAAAGGTCAGGGCGACTTGCGAAACCTGATTAAAGCCGAGTTGTCCACCCGGCGGATCCCAGCGCACGGATTGCGCGCCAGCGTTGCTGGAGGCGGCGAGCAGTATGAGCAAGCTGATGGCCGTCAGCTGACGTGACGGCGATGGGGTGATCACCCGTGAGCAGCTGGCGACGAAGGCAGAGATAAAGCGGGCGATGATACGGTGCATGGGAATTACCAATCCTTACCCTTGGCTTTGGGCTTTTGCGGTTGGCCTTGCATGAGTTGTTGCAGCTTGGCGGGAGAATCTTGGTTGCGAACTTGTTCGAGCTTCTGAAGCGGCATGGCGAGCTCCGGATCTTGGAGCTGGTCGTCAGGCTTTTTATCCTGTTGGCCGCCGACTTTTTGCGTCCCCGGTGGCGGCGGGGGCGGAGTTGATTTCTTTTCTGGCGGCGGATTTTTCGGCTCCTGCATATCGCCGAAAGCGTCCTTGTCTTGGGGTGGCGGCGGCTCGGCTGGCGGTGGCTGATCCGATTTTTCCTGGTCAGATTTCTGCTGCTCCTGTGGCGCTGATTGGTCTTTTTTCTGCTCCTGTTTGGATTGCTGATCCTGTTTCTTCTTATCCTGGTCTTGTTGCTTTTTGTCTTCCGGCGGCGGCTCCTCTTTTTTAAGCAAGGCCTCTAACTCCTGCCGTAAGTGGGGCCAGTCGGCCGCCTGGCCGGCGAGTTTTTCCCCGAGGGCCACCGCTTGCAGCGCATCCCGCACAACATTTTCTGGGGGGTGTTGTTGCGCGGTTTTTACCCGTTGGCCGTAAGTGATCGTGGTCTGCGCTAGCTCAGCGCAATCACTCGCCGCTAAGGTATTATTTTCAGCTAAGCGCGCGACGGCCGTGACGAGCGGTTGGGCCAGGGTGTCTTGGCTGCCTTCCGCTGCGTAGACGGAAGGCGCAGGCGCCATAGCTAGAAAAAGCATGAGCAGGGCCGCGGTGACTGGCGCGACTGCCCGGCCCCGATGCGGGCCGAGCGGCAAGGCGCGCTCCCGGGGACGCACGGGAAATTCTGCCCAAAAACTGATGAGGAGCAGGAGCACCCCCGGGACGAGAAACCACTGGTAGCGTTCCATGAGGCGCGCAGCATTTTTCTCCGAGAACTCGCCTTTGCGACCCGCTTCCACCGTTTTTTTCAGTAAGCCCGCTAGATCAACCCACGCGCTGGCATCCGTGTAGGCGCCACCGGTTACTTGGGCCAATTCTTGCAACGTGGCGCTGTTCAAGCGCGAGAGCACGACGGCGCCGCGCTCATCTTTGATAAAACTTCCCCCCGCGTCGGTGATGAAGGATCCGGCGGTGGTGCCGACGCCCAAGCCGATGACGCGAATACCTTTTTGCTTCAATGGATCGGTTAAACTTTTCCAATCCTCGTCTGTACTTTCGCCATCGCTCAAGATGATCAGATAGCGATCAGCGGTAGAAGTACCGAAGGCCTGCATGGAAGTTTCCAGCATCGCTTTATAGTTCGAGCCCCCTTCCGGTAAATAATCTGGATTCATCGCCGGCAGAAATTCCCGCAAAATTTCATAATCAGAGCTCAGCGGGCTTTGCAAAAAAGCGGTACCGGCAAAAAGCACGAGGCCCACGCGCTCGCCCTTGAGGCCGTCGAGCAGCGATTGAATGAGCAATTTGCTGCGGTCGAGGCGGGAGGGCTTAACATCGGCGGCGAGCATCGAGCGAGAAAGGTCGACCGCAATGAGGACTTCTCGCGATTGGTCAAACACCTGCTCCTCGATTAGGCCCCATTGCGGTCGGGCCAAGGCAATGAGGCAAAGGGCCAAACCAAACCAGAGCCAGAGGCGGGGGCGAGTTTCGGCGGTGGTGTGTTTGGCCCCGAGAGAAACTTCAAAGGCTCCGGCCCAAGCGCGCGCAATGTTGGGCCAATTTGTGGCCGCGCGCGCCGTATGCCGCGCGAGTTCCCACGAAAAAAGCAGGAGCAAGGGGGCGAGCAGCCAGAGGAGATGGGGCGAATGAAAGCTCAAATGGTGACTCCGTTGGCAGGGGCTTTTCGCCGGAAGGGCCGAGCGGGGGGCAAGGCCAAGAGCGCCCCAAGAAAAAGCAGCGCGGCGCCGGGCATGGCAAACCAATGAAAGAGTTCAGTGGTGAGCAGGTAGGACTTAGCGGTAAATTCAATTTTTTGGGCGCGATCGATGGCGGCGAACGCTTTTTCAACCGTATCAGAATCCGCCGCGCGGAAAAATTTCGCCCCCGTTGATTCGGCGATGGTGCGCAACTGATTTTCATCGAGATCAGATATGGCCCGACGATAACCAATTTTTTTACCGCTGTCGTCAAAAACCGGCATGGGCACGAGGCCATCGCGGCCCGCCCCGACCGTGTAGACCGGCACCCCCCGCGACTGCGCGATATTGGTCGCCTGCTCCGGCGTCAGGAGCCCGCGATTATTGGCCCCGTCCGTGAGCAACACCACAAAAGCCCCTTTACGTTTAGTGCCGTCCTCGCGGCCCGCTTGTTCGAGCCGGGTTAACGCCACGCCGAGACCGTCACCGATGGCGGTGCCGTCTTCAATGAGACCAATCTTGAGGCGCTCAATTTGTCGCGCGAGCCACTCATGATCAAAGGTCAGTGGGGCCAGCGTGTAAGCTCGCCCCGAGAAAACCACGAGGCCGATGCGATCGCTCGCGCGCTGAGAAATAAATGCCTGAATCACCGGCTTGATCGCTTGCAGGCGATTCAGCCGATCGCCATCGCGCTCGTAATCCTCCGCTAACATTGAGCCCGAAAGATCGATGGCTAGCATCAGGTCGTAGCCTTGCTGTTTAACTTCCCGTTTGTCTTCTACGATTTGGGGTCGCGCCAGGGCGATGATGAGCAGAACGAGTCCCAGCATGGCCAGGGCGGCGGGCCAGCGGGAAGTCGGAATTAAAGAAGGGCGATGCCAAGCTGCGGCAAAAGGCACGATCAATACTGGTGCACCGCGGCGGCCGCGTACCCAGATCAGCAACGGTAACCAGAGCAAAGCCAGCAACCAGAGTGGGTCGTGAAAAGTATAGCCTTCAAACAGGGCCAAGGGTGCGATGCAGAGGGCGTGGGTGATCATCTGAAGGAGATTTTTTAACTTCAGCGTTTCTTGCCCGCTGCCATGCGGGCGTGAAAAAAGCGCACGAGCGCGTCGAGGCGCGATTCATGCGTGCCGACCACCAGCCGACTCAGCGGTGCCGGGAAAATAGCGCGGAAGGCGGCATCGCGTTGTTGGCCCCAAGCCGCGTGCGCGGTGCGTTGGGCGGTCGTTGCCCCGTTGAGCGTCACAATCCGGCCGGCCACCGGATCGTAGGTGGTCAGGACTCGGTCGCTGGGTAGCTCGCGCTCCCACGGGTCGTCGACCCGAAAGCCCATCGTCTGGTAGCGCCGCGACAAAACACTCCAGCCCTCAGGTGCAATGCGCGGCGGAAAATCGCCGAGCCAAATCATGATGCTATGCCGTGGGGCCGCTTTGGCGAGCAGTCGCCAAGGTACAAAGGAACTTTCAGTGGGTAGTTCGCAATTCTCGATGACGGGAGCGGATTGGCCGAGCAGGGTGGCGGCGGCGTGCAAGATTTGCCCCCGGCCGCGAACAGGTTCCTTCAAGGTGTAGCCCGCGGGTGACGCGTACAGGAAACCTACGCGGTCGCGGTTGACGGCGCCCAGCATCATCACCAGCCCAGCGAGTTCGAGCAGGGCCTCACGTTTAGTTTGGGCGCCAGAGCCAAATTGCAGGCTGACGCTGTCTTCAAAGACGAGAAGCAGCGAAACTTCGCGTTCTTCGATAAATTTTTTGCGATAGGGTTCCCCGAGTCGAGCCGTGACGTTCCAGTCGATATCCCGAATATCGTCGCCGAAGGTATATTTAACTACTTGGTCGAACTCCATGCCCCGGCCGCGAAAAGCGGAACGATATTCGCCGCTAAGTACATTTTCAACGGCATGCCGCACGCGCCATTCGAGCTGCTTGAGCAGCGCGAGCTGGGAGGTAACCAGCGAGGTGGGATTAAGCGTGGGAACAGACATGGAGCGGACTGGGTCGGGAGGCCGAATTTTCTGCTGAGCCGCGGCTCAGCAGGCGTAACTCGTCTTCCCCGCGTAAGATCAGGCTTTGGCTGGTACCGCCGTGCGGTTCAGAACCTGATCGAGAATCTTATCGGCGGAAAGGCCTTCCGCTTCGGCTTCGTAGGTGAGGCCGACACGATGGCGGAGGGCATCGTGGAAGATCTCTTGAATCAGGTCAGGCGAAACATAATCAGCGCCGCGCAGCCAAGCGAGGCCGCGACCGGCCTGAAAGAGGGCGAGCGAAGCGCGGGGGGAAGCGCCGAAATTGAGCAATCGTTTGCTGCTCCCGCCTTCCGCTTGGGCGGCGAGGTCACGCGAGCCCCGCACCAGAGCAAGAATATAAGCCTGCACGGCCGGAGAGACGTGGATCGCATCAACTTGCGTGCGGAGCTCGAGCAGCTCTTCGCCGCTCGAAACCGCCTTCACTTCAGGCTGCTTGGTGACCTGGCCCCACATCTGCATCATCGATGATTCCTCGGCAGCTGAGGGATAATCCACGAGCAGTTTAAAAAGAAAACGATCGGTCTGCGCTTCTGGGAGCGGATAGGTGCCTTCCTGTTCGACGGGATTCTGCGTCGCCATGACGAAGAAAGGCCGCGGGAGTTTATGGGAATTGCCGCCGATGGTAACTTGCCGTTCCTGCATGGCCTCGAGGAGGGCCGATTGCACTTTAGCTGGCGCCCGGTTGATTTCATCCGCCAAAACTAAATTGGCAAAGATCGGGCCCTTATGCGTGGCGAAACCGCCATCCTTGGGGGAAAAAATCATGGTGCCGACCACATCACTGGGGAGCAGATCGGGCGTGAATTGAACCCGCTCGAATTGGACGCCGAGAGCAGACCCGAGCGACTTGATGAGGAGCGTCTTGGCTAAGCCCGGCATGCCCTCCAGCAGCACGTGGCCGTTGGCGAGCAGGGCGACCAGCATGCGTTCGATGACGACATTCTGGCCGATCACTGCCTGGCCGATTTCGTTGCGAAGTTTCAGGGACCAGTCGGGACCGTTAATCATGGGAGGGAAGTTAGCAGGGGGAGGAGAAAAGTGACAAGTGAAGATGCGCGATTTTTGTGCAGTCAGGCGGTTGGGTGACGGAACAGATCAGACTGCAAAAAAGGCTTAGAGTTGCAGGATATAGCAGCGAAAAGTTGAAAAAATCACGGTAAATTGCGCGGAGAACCGCGCGGCCGGCGCTGGCCCGATTTGAGCGAGGTTTGGCGTATCTTTTTCGATCGATTTGTGGCTAAACTCCTCGATGGGCAATCTCCCTGACATCTTAAGCGCAGCGGTGCAGGCGCGTTTGACCGCTTTGGGGGTCCGGGCAGAAGAAGTGACCGAGCAATTCATTCGTGGCACCGGGGCTGGTGGGCAAAAAATTAACAAAACTTCATCGACTGTCTGGCTGCAGCACCGGCCGACTGGGATCGTGGTGCGGTGTCAGCGGGAGCGCAGCCAAAGGATTAATCGGCTGCTCGCCTGGAGTGAATTAGCGGAGAAATTGGCGGCGCTTAAGGAGGCAGCTGGCCGACAGGCGCGAGCATCCCGGGAGCTCATTCGGCGGCAGCTTCGGCAGAAATCACGGGGGCAGAAGGCGCGGATGATCGAGGGAAAAAAGCATCGCGCGAAAATAAAATCGCGCCGAGGCCGGCCCGGTGAGGAATAGTGCAGGAGAATGCGGCGACCAGCCGCTCGCTGATATTAGGCCCTGGCTCACGCGGGTTGATTATTTCCGAAAAAATGAAATCAGCATGATCACGCAGCCCGTGACCCCGGCGAGGTTGGCAATTAGCGGCAGCCTTCGCTCCAACCAATCGGGGGATTGACCGGCGGGCTCGCTCTCACCCAGTTGGCGCGTATGGAGCCAATGCTGGTGACGCAGCGCGCTCGCCCGGCGATTGCTGCGCACAAAGCCCTGGAGCATAATGCCGATCATAATGAGGGCGACGCCGATCGCCAACAGGCTCTCCGCGGTGGTAAAATCGGCCAAGGGGTTTTGGTTCATCGCGGAATTTTTTTTGTTCTGGGCGCCATTTTACGGCCGGACAATCACGCGGTCACCGACGCGAAGGGTGCCCCGCTTGGTTTCGTTGATAAAATTAACGCCAAAATTAATCTTCGTGGCGTCGGTGGGATCGCGCCGATAGGCGGCGAGCGTGGGGAGCGGTTCAAGGCCGCGCTCGGCGGTGAGCTGATCGATCGTGGTTACGGCGCAGCGCGCGCAGGGCCCCGCGTGGCGCAGGTCGACATCATTGATTGTCAGCCGAAGCCAGCTATCCTCGGCAAACGCCGCGCATCCACTCACGACTAAATTGGGGCGAAAGCGATTCATCGGTAGGGTGTCTTGTTGTTGGGCGATGAGCCGATCATTGAGCTGAGCGAGCGAGCCTTCGCTGAGCATAAGCACCGGATAGCCGTCGGCAAACGATACGGCGTCATCGGCTGGTCCGTGGTGGGATTTAATCAGCCGGTGAAAGGCGGCTCCCATGCGCACGAGTCGCACGGGTTGTCCGAGGAAACGGGTGAGCCACTCGGCGGCCGCGTCATCGCAGTCATCGGCGATGGCGGCATGAGACCAGACCGTAATTTTTCGAGGGGTGATCGTCCCACCCGTAAAGCGGGGCACGCGGACCTCTCCCTGATTAGGTGAAGAGAGAATCAGGACGTCGGCGCTGAGGGTCGTTTCAATCAGTGCCATGCGCGGATGGGTGCGCTGGGTGATAAATTGACCATCCGCGGCATTCACCACCATGAAGCGTCGATCCCCCACGAGGCCAAAGGCGTCGATGGTCGCCGAGGTCACGCTGAGTCCGCGGCAAGACTTAACGGGGTACAGATGAAGAGCGGAGAGCTGCACAGGCGCAAAAAGTAAGTCGAAAGACGCGGCCGCGGCCGCACGGGATTAGGCGTTAGCCGGAAGATCTTTGCGGTGATAATTGACGAGATAGATCTGCTGATCCTTGCCGGTCGAAAATTTCCCTGGGCGGACGCCGCTGAGCCCGTAGCAGATGGAAAGCGCGCCGCCCGCGAATTTGAAAATAGCGGGAATAGCTCGACCCGCATTGGGGCCGGTGACGCCATGTAAGGTCAAGCCAGCCGGCTCGATCGTGTAGGTGCCTTGATCAGCGGTGACGCCACCAAAGCGCACGGCATATTCTCCGCCAGTTAGTTCCAGCTCCATTTTATCGAGCATCATTTTTGGGGCCTCTTCGCCGTCGAGTTCGGCGTACAGCGGTTGCCAAATGCCTTCGGGTGATTGCATGG
>SXGQ01431395.1_pt1 | contig 11868 bp, 10 predicted proteins | sample 3178371 | NCBI WGS metagenome assembly SXGQ01 (sample SAMN11356859, study PRJNA531348) | freshwater metagenome | isolation source: freshwater sample F1-20 | place: China: Fuxian Lake, Yuxi | collected 2017-12-25 | reverse complement strand
GCAACTTAGCGAACACATTGATAAATTTATCGTCCACCCCAAAAATCACGCTCGGTCGTAAAACAGTTAACTCTAAATTGGCCGTCTGGACTGCGGCGAGTAAAACCTTTTCTCCCCGCGCTTTACTGCGTTGGTACATCGACGCTGCACGCTCATCTGCACCCAGGGCACTGATGTGTACCAAGCGATGCACACCTTCCTTGTTGCATGCTGCTACGAGGTGACGCATCAGCTGTACATGCACATGGTCAAAGGCAGTTTCACTGCCATGCAAGATGGCCACCAGATTGACAACTGCATCGTGCCCCCGCACGAGAGATGCAAGTTGTGCGGGGTCGTGCACATCAGCGCGAACAACCTCTACGCCTGGAAACATTTGCACGCTTCTTGCCGGCAAGCGCCTGGTTGGTACCGTGATGCGGTTTCCTTGTCGACTCAATGCTTCGCAAACATGGCGGCCAACAAAACCGCTGCCGCCTAAAACTAAGATTTTTTGTGGAGAAATATTGGGCATGAATTTAAATGAAGTGTGTTTACACAAGAAGATGCGCAGTTCAGCTTGAGTGTTGCATCAATTTGTTGCATCCATAGTGTCAGTCAGAAGAATTCATCATTTTATTTTCAGGCGAGATAATGCGCACATGAACCAACTTGAAGCCCTCAAACAATACACCACCGTCGTTGCAGACACTGGCGACTTCAAACAACTCGCCAAGTACCAACCACAAGACGCTACGACAAATCCTTCGTTAATTTTGAAAGCGGTGCAAATGCCCGACTATCTGCCGCTGCTCAAACAAACAGTGGCGAGTTTTGGCAAAGCGCCCATGGATGAGCAGATCGATAGATTGCTCGTGCGGTTTGGCTGCGAAATTTTGTCGACTATTCCTGGGCGCGTATCGACCGAAGTGGACGCGCGTTTGAGTTTCGATACCACCGCAACACTGGCGCGCGCCAAGCGCATCATGGCTTTGTATGAGGCGCAAGGCATTTCGCGTGAACGTGTACTCATCAAAATCGCCTCGACGTGGGAGGGCATTCAAGCCGCTGCCCAATTAGAAAAAGAAGGTATTCGTTGCAACCTCACTTTGTTGTTTAGTTTTGCCCAAGCGGTTGCTTGTGGCTACGCCAAAGTACAACTCATGTCGCCTTTTGTCGGTCGTATTTATGACTGGTATAAGAAAGCAACCGGCAATGAGTATAGCGGGGCGGATGATCCCGGCGTGCAGTCAGTAAAAGGTATCTATACCTACTACAAGAAGTTCGGCTACAGCACCGAAGTGATGGGCGCGAGCTTCAGAAATACCTCGCAGATCCTTGAACTCGCTGGCTGTGATCTGCTAACGATTAGTCCTGAACTGCTGCAAAAACTGAGTGAGACGCAGGCACCACTACAGCGCAAGCTATCAACAGTACAGGCTGTTCAGGCTGACTTACAAAAGATCAGTCTGGATGAAAAAGCATTTCGACTCGCATTAAACGAAGATGCCATGGCGACTGAGAAACTGGCCGAAGGTATACGGCTGTTTTGTGCGGATTCGGTGAAGCTGGAACTACTCGTCGACGCTCTGAGAGCGTGATGAGACCATTAATTCGCACTGCGTTGCTTAGCATGATACTTTCGATACTCGCTGATAAGAAAATTAGCTGCAGCGAACATCGTTGATTCTACCCCCTCAGGCGAAGCACTCGCTTTGTTTAGAAAATCTGCTGCCGTAGCGGCGGTGAGCGCAAAAAAAGTATCACTGGGGTCAATCGTGATCGTACCTTTATCCACCAGTGCGCCATAGTCCGAAAAAAATTGGTTCAATTTTGCGTAGCCAATCGATTGAACATCGGGGTCAAATGTCGACAACTCTGGAATATTGTAGAGAGTTGAGTATGTTACCGGTTGTCTTGTGCGATCTCGTGGCGGTGGCAGTGTAGGCGTAGCCGCAGGCGTGGATATGGATGCTTGTGTGGGTGTGGGTGTAGGTGTAGGTATGATTGAGTGCGGGATTTTAATCTCAGCAGTCTCCAATAAATCAGGCTCTGGCGCTCTGATTTCGGCAATCAAAGAGCTCATTGTTTCTAGCATCAAGAGATTATCGTACAGGTCAGCATAAAATTGTTTGTTATTGATCAGTTCTGCCGCATCATTTAGCAAGGCTTTCATTTGGGAGCCTGCAGCAACATCCTTACCGGCATAATCCTCCATCAATTGAGTAGCGTAGGCAAGTGCAGCGTCGATACTAAACTCAGTATCATTTGGCTTTTGTGACATGTCGTTTCGCCACTCGCGCCACGCCATAAAACTGAGGTAGTGGCTTGAGGAATTCTTCTGAACTTGCCCCAATTGGGATGCTGCTTCTGCAAGCTTCTTGGAAGCTTGGTCATCTTGCTGCGCCAACAACAGCTTTGCACCTTCAAATTTTTCCTGATCAGCACTTGAGAGCCAAAACTCGGCCTTTTTTTGCTCTGCTGTCGCCTTACGCTTTTCCACCTGACCAATAAACACTTTCGCATAACGGACTGCAGCATCATTGAAATTGTGAGGGCATGAAATAGTTCCTAATTTTTTCCTTCGTGCCTACAGAGCTTTGTATAGTTTTCGAATGCCTGTTCATCCATATCCTTATCAGCTAATGCTTCCAGTGGTTTTTCATCACGACTCTCAATAAACGCTACTTCAGCCGATGCCTTCCTTTTTTCGGCATCTATAAGACGAAGTTCCTGCAATAAATCATCTGGTAGTTGCCGTCGCTGAAAATTTCTTGGCTTAGATATCACGCCGATGTCGAAATCTACGCCAGACCCTTGGCTTAATGCGGCCCACTTATGTTGTACCCACTCAGAAGCCTCACGGCATCGTGCTGAAAAATTGGCGAGCACTTCTCTCATCCGATCGAATACAGATCTTTCGCGAGTGTCGCCACCTGGCCTTGAATCGAATAGGTCAGCCGCTGCGCTCGGATTGGTCGATGTGTCGCTAACGGATGAATGGGGTACGGAGGAATATTGAGCACCGTACTTGGGGGGAGAATTTGGGGTCACGTTGAATACCTCGTGCGATCGATGAGCAGGGGTGCACCACGTTCCGTACCCCAGCCAGATCAGCAAGTTCTGTATTCAGCGGCGGTTGATACAGCATGAATACAGAAACCAGCGAATTCGTATTCGACCTACAACACCCCGTCTTCTCGCAGTGCGGCGATCTGTTCAGCACTGTAGCCGAGCGCAGTGAGCACCTCGTCGGTATGCTCACCCAAGGCCGGCCCGATCCAGCGGGTGCCGCCCGGAGTTTCGGATAACTTGGGCGTGACTGCCGGTAACTTGATTGGCGTGCCATCGTTGAACAGGTGCTGCTCGAACATCTGGCGCGCTAAAAACTGCGGGTCTTGCAGCATGTCGCGCACCGAGTAGATTTTGGATACCGGCACATCGGCTGCCTGAAGAAGAGCTAATGCAGCACCGATGCGCTGGGTACTGCACCAAGTCTGAATCGCCTCGTCAATTTCTTGAGTGCGAGGAACGCGGCCGGCATTGTTAGCGAGCTGAGGGTCATTGGCCATATCGTCACGACCAATCGCGCTCATCAGCCGCTTGAAAATCGCATCACCATTACCTGCGATCACAATATTCTCACCGTCCGCCGTGGTGTAGGTGTTGGAAGGAACAATACCGGGCAAAGCACCGCCAGTACGTTCGCGCACGACGCCTGCGTGGTCATACTCGGGTACGAGAGACTCCATCATGTTAAATACCGCCTCATACAAGGCGACATCCACCATCTGGCCCTGCCCTGCCTTGCATGCCTCGCCGGTTTGTCCGTTCCAACGCCCACCAGTGACATCACGATGACGCAGCGCCATCAACGCACCCATCGCGCCATGGAGCGAGGCAATTGAATCACCAATCGAAATACCGATGCGCACCGGCGGGCGATCAGGATGGCCTGATACATAACGAATACCACCCATGGACTCACCGATCGCGCCGAAGCCGGGGGCATCACGCATCGGCCCTGTTTGCCCGTAGCCGGACAGTCGCACCATAATCAGCGCAGGATTAATCGCCTTTAACTGCTCATAGCCCAAGCTCCATTTTTCTAATACGCCGGGGCGGTAGTTTTCTATGATGATGTCTGCGTCAAGCGCAAGACGGCGCGCGATTTCCTGCGCGCGACTGTCTTTCATATTGAGTGTGATGCTTTTTTTATTGCGGCTCTGAACCGACCACCACAATGAATTACCGTCTTTCAGTACGCGCCATTGACGGATAGGGTCGCCACCTTGCGGTGATTCAATCTTGATGACATCAGCACCAAACTCGCCCAGCATACGTGCGCAAAACGGGCCGGCAATGAGTGTGCCGAGTTCAAGTACCTTGATACCCGCCAGTGGACCAGTTGGTTTCTTATCTTCTTGCATAACAGCGCAGTTAGCTCAGGTAGTACGTCGATCAAGCATGGCGCGCGCAATCGTGCCAGCGTCGACATACTCCAGTTCACCGCCGACAGGTACGCCGCGCGCGAGGCGCGAGACTTTCAAGCCGCGTGCCTTGAGCGTTTCGCTAATGTAGTGCGCAGTCGCCTCGCCTTCGTTGGTGAAGTTGGTCGCCAGTACGACTTCAGTCACCACACCATCTGTCGCACGTGCAATCAGCCGGTCGAGCTGCAAATCTTTTGGGCCAATACCGTCGAGCGGTGAGAGGTGGCCCATCAACACAAAATACAAACCCTTGTAGGTTAGCGTTTGCTCGATCATTAGCTGGTCGGCCGGGCTTTCAACAACGCAAAGCAGGGTTGAGTCGCGCGAAGTGTCGCAACAGGTGTCACACTGCTCATGTTCGGTAAAGGTGTGGCAACGCGCGCAGTGCTTCAGTCGCTCGATTGCGTGTGACATCGCGCGCGCAATTTGCACTGCACCGTCACGATCATGCTGCATCAGGTGATACGCCATCCGCTGCGCAGATTTCGGGCCGACACCGGGCAGGCGGCGCAGGGCCTCGGTCAGCATCTCGAGGCTGGACGGTGTTTTCACGTCGAAAAGCGTGCCACCATCAGAATGGCAGCTTGAACCCGGGCGGCAGTGGCAGGCCAGCAGTCAGACCCGCCATTTTTTCTTGTGATGTTGCCTCGGCCTTGCGCACGGCGTCGTTGAATGCCGCCGCGACCAAGTCTTCCAACATGTCTTTGTCATCGCCAAGCAGCGATGGATCGATGGTGACGCGCTTGACATCGTTTTTGCAGGTCATGATGACCTTCACCATACCGGCACCGGCTTGGCCCTCAACCTCGACGCTGGCTAACTGCTCCTGCATCTTCTTCATGTTGTCTTGCATTGCCTGCGCCTGTTTCATCAGGCCGGCCAGTTGGCCTTTCATCATCGTGCGCTCCTGGAAAATAAATAGATGTGTTTAAAAATGCTCAAGCAAGTCACTCGCCAGATCACTCCGCTACTGCGGTCTTACTGAGCCCGGGACGATGGTGGCACCAAACTCTTTCATCAGCGTCTGCACAAACGGATCCTCTTGGAGTGTTTGTTCGGCATGCCGCTGTCGCTCTGCCTCACCAGCGACATCCGCCGCATGTGCGGTCTGGGTGGTCGCGCCAATCTCGGTGTCGAGACGTACAGGCTTGCCAAGATTTTCAGTAAGCGCAGTGGTGAGCTTGTCTTTGCTACCTGCTGATAACAAGGTATCGACCGGTATGCGAATACGAACCGAGATTACTTGGTCATTGTCTTCGTAAGTCAGTAATTCGCTTTGCATTGCAAGCTGCCTTGCGACACCGCGTAGCGCAAGCTGCTTGACCAGCACTGGCCAATCGATACTGACCGAGGTCCGCTGGGACAAGTGCAATGACGTCTTTTGAACGCCATTTACCGGCGCCTGTACGGTTGCTGCAGTTGTTTCTACGGTCGTTGCTGGTGTCGTTGCTGGTGTCGTTGCTGCTGTCGTTGCTGCTGTCGTTGCTGCTATCGTTGCTGCTGTCGTTGCTGCTGTCGTTGCTGCTGTAGTTGCTGCTGTCGTTGATGTGGTGGAGGCCGGTTTAGTGCTTCGCACAGCGGCAAGCGCTGAGGCACGGGCCGCCCCTGCCTCCGGCGCAGTCGCTGTTTGAGCGCCGCCATTCATCGGTACAAACGCCAGCATGCGCAATAGCGTCATGGTAAAGCCCGAGTACTCATCGGGCGCCAAGCCTAGTTCATGCCGACCATGCACCACGATTTGATAAAACAGTTGCACATCTTCCGGCGAGAACATCGGGGCAAGGCGAATAATATCGTCGCGCTCCGGCAAATCATCCGGCACAGCAGAGGGCACGGTCTGCGCAATCGCAATGCGATTCAGCAGCGTGCCAAGATCTTGCAAGGCGCTGCTCCAGGAAAGGCTGCGCGCTGCCATCTCATCGGCAATATCGAGCAAGGCTTTGGCGTCGTGTACCGCCAGCGCATCCAGCATCCGCACCAAGTAAGACTGATCAAGCGAGCCCAACATACCCTGCACTGCATCCAGAGTGACTGTGCCTGCAGCATAGGCGATCGCTTGATCGGTGAGCGACAAGGCATCGCGCATCGAGCCCTGCGCACCCTGCGCGAGTAAACGTAGTGCCGGCGAATCGAAGCTGATGTTCTCTTGCCCGAGAATATTTTCCAGATGAGCGACAATCTGCCCGGGTGGCATCTGCTTCAGGTTGAATTGCATGCAGCGCGACAATACGGTGACCGGAATTTTTTGCGGGTCAGTCGTCGCAAGAATAAATTTAATATGCGGCGGTGGCTCTTCCAATGTCTTGAGCATGGCATTGAATGCGTGATTACTCAGCATATGCACTTCATCGATAATGTAGACCTTGAAGCGCGCGTTGGACGGTGCATACACCGCCTGCTCGAGTAGCTGCGCCATTTCATCGACGCCGCGGTTCGATGCGGCATCCATCTCGATGTAATCAACAAAACGCCCTGCATCAATCGCGACACAGGCCTCGCACACGCCGCACGGTTGCGCGGTGATATCACCGTTACCGTCAGCACCCTGACAATTGAGCGCTTTGGCGAGAATACGCGAGAGCGTAGTTTTGCCGACCCCACGTGTGCCGGTGAACAGATACGCATGGTGCAAGCGTTTTTGCTCCAGCGCATGGGTGAGCGCGCGCACCACATGCTCCTGCCCGACCAGGCTGGCGAAGTTTTTGGGGCGATATTTGCGGGCAAGTACCTGGTAGGACATGTCCGTGGCGGTTCCAGTGGAAATGGCGGCGAGTAAGCAAGGATTTTACCCGACCTCACCCACGCGTCTTACGGAGCACTATCAGTGCAGGTTGATAGAGACTGAGGCTGGTCAGCGATGCAGGAAAGAGGCGAGCCTTGTCTGCGGCACTTGCGGTAAGTAGCTATGGCTGCTTCGTTCCCGACCTGACCAGGTTAACCACGCCACAATGCGCAGGGGCCCGCCGCTGCGCAGTCTAACTCAAAAGCCCAATGACTCCCACAGCGCATCGACACGTTGTTTGACATCATCATCCATCGCAATAGTTCTGCCCCACTCACGCGATGTCTCACCCGGCCATTTATTGGTAGCGTCAATACCCATCTTGCTACCTAAGCCGCTGACCGGTGATGCAAAGTCAAGGTAATCAATCGGTGTGTTGTCGACCAGGGTGGTGTCACGTATCGGGTCAACCCGCGTCGTGATAGCCCAGATCACTTCTTTCCAGTCGCGAATATCAACATCCTCATCCACCACCACAATGAACTTGGTGTACATGAACTGGCGCAGGAAGCTCCAGACACCAAACATGACGCGCTTGGCATGACCAGGATAAGACTTCTTCATCTGCACCACCGCCATACGGTAGCTACAGCCCTCGGGCGGCAAATAAAAATCGGTTATCTCGGAAAATTGCTTCTGCAGTAATGGCACGAACACTTCGTTCAGGGCCACACCCAAAATAGCAGGCTCGTCGGGTGGCTTGCCGGTATAGGTTGAGTGATAAATCGGGTCGCGTCGCATGGTGATGCGGTCGACCGTGAATACCGGGAACCAGTCCTGCTCGTTGTAATAGCCGGTGTGGTCACCGAATGGACCCTCCAGCGCATGGGCATAGCCGGTGGGGTGGCTGTCATCTGGATAAATATGACCCTCCAGCACAATCTCGGCGGACGCCGGCACCCGCAACTCGCTACCGATCGCCTTGACCAATTCCGTCCGGCTACCGCGCAATAGGCCGGCAAACTGATACTCCGAGAGGCTGTCAGGCACCGGCGTGACCGCGCCTAATATAGTGGCCGGGTCAGCGCCCAAAGCCACCGCAATCGGATAGGGCTTGCCGGGATTCGTCAGGCAGTGCTCCCGAAAGTCCAGCGCCCCGCCCCGATGCGCCAGCCCGCGCATGATAAGTTTGTTGGGGCCAAGCACTTGCTGTCTATATATACCGAGGTTTTGTCGCTTCTTGTGCGGGCCTTTGGTAATGACCAAGCCCCAGGTAATCAGCGGCGCGATATCGCCCGGCCAGCAATGCTGTATCGGTAAGCGCGAAAGATCGACCTCGGCGCCTTCCCACACAATCTCCTGGCAGGGCGCAGCGCGCAGTTCTTTGGGCGCCATATCCCACACCGACTTCACCAACGAACCAAGGCCCATCACATCGCGTAAGCCCTTGGGTGGCTCGGGCTCTTTCAGGGCCGACAGTAAATGACCAATGCGCCGTAGCTCGCCGACATCAGATGCACCCATACCGAGCGCAACTCTTTTGGGTGTGCCGAATAAATTGCCGAGCACCGGCATGCTGTGACCGGTCGGATTTTTGAACAGTAATGCAGGGCCACCCGCTCGCAATGTGCGGTCGCACAACTCGGTCATTTCAAGCACAGGCGATACCGGCAGTGATACTTCTGACAACTCACCAGCTTGTTTCAATTTGGCAATAAAGTCCCGCAGATCGGAATATTTCATGAATTATTGATATTTTCGAAATGAACTACCCAATACCCCGAGAGGCAAGGCAACTCAATGATTTTACTGGATATTGTTACAGCGAAACTGAATTTTCATAACAAATGGTTATATGTCTTGAGGTTTCCAGTATTGACTCGATATAAACACCTGCCTACAATCCGCCAAAATTTTTAGCGTTAGACGTCGGGGCCTTCCCGGCAGGTCGTCAGTGATGATGACCGTGGATCAGAAGTCAACGCGAGGATGGACCCGCGAGCGATTGTAAAGATTGTTCAGCAACTGGGTCAGCCTTTCATCCTCGAAAAAAGATTGCCGAGTTAGCCGGCCGAAAGTGCAGGCGACCAGCAAGGCAACACCGGCGTTTGTGGGGGTACTCGATGCACCGCAACATGGGTGCAAGAGAAACAAACGAGTTTTTGTTTCGCGGTGAATTGAAGCACGAAGCACGCTTGCAATTGGCCTCAATTCAGAGTGCCTGGCAAAACTGTAGTGCGGACTTGTCATACTGCTAAGAGGAGAGCGTATGACCGGGATGAGGCACTTGTGTTTTGCCAGGCGCTTTGAGGGCCGCGATATTCAGGAGGTTTGATGAATCATCGACGCATATTCGCAGCGTTGGTCGGTGCGGGAAGCAACTCCCCACTTGTTCGAAATGGTGTTGGTAATGCCGAGGGTATCCTCGAAAAATTCCGGGTCGCCTTCGCGGCAGCCAGGCATACGCTGGCCCTGATTGGGTTGGCCGCCTTGGCGGCGCTTGCGCTGGTGTTTTTCCGGCCGTCGCTGCTAGACGACCTGAAAGAGTTGTCGCCGTTCGCTGCCACAGCTGACGAGCAGCTTGCCGCAGAGGAGATCGCGTTCGCAGAGCTGCTGGAACTGCCGCAGCCGAAATTGGCGAACGTATCTGCCATGCAGCAAAGCGCGAACCTCAGCATTGAGCAGCAACGTGTCAATGCGTGGCTATCGAAGCGCTACCGCATCGCCGGCACAGCGAGCACGCTGCTGGTCGGCGCGGCTTACGAAGCAGCCGGATCAGTCAAGCTAGACCCGTTGCTGATTCTGGCGGTGATGGCGATTGAGTCGCGCTTCAACCCGTTTGCCGAGAGCGCGATGGGTGCGCAAGGCCTGATGCAGGTGATGTCGCGTGTTCACCGCGAGAAGTTTGATGATCACGGTGGCCCCACCGCAGCACTGAACCCGGTTGCCAACATTCAGGTCGGCGCACGCATTCTGAAAGATATGATTCGTGTATCGGGCTCGGTACAGGGCGGCCTGAAACTGTATGTGGGTGCAGGCAATATGGAAACCGACGGCGGCTACGCGGGCAAAGTGTTGGCCGAGTACGCCAAGCTGCAGCAAGTTGCAGCTGGCAAGCGCGTTCCTACGTTCACGCCTCCGCCAGTGGCAGAGCCCGCTCGTGAAGCAGATGCGGCACCGGTAGTTTCACACGCTGAACAAGAGCCTGCATAACGCGCGTCAGCTTAGCGCGAGCTCGCACAATGCTGGCTTTGCCGATGACAAAATAAAGTGGTAACAGTCAAGCCGAATTACGGCGCCTGCTGCGAGGTACGCAGCGGCGCCGTTTTCTTTTTATGCGCCTGGCGCTAAGTAAGCTGCCAACCGGCTGATCGCTTGTTCCAGCTTGGGCATGGAAGTGGCATACGACACGCGCACAAAACGGTGTGCACCGACTTCACCAAAATCTACGCCGGGCGTGAGTGCCACACCCGTGCGCTCGAGAACATCGCGGCAAAACCCGGTGGCGTCGTCAGTCAAGCGGCTGCAGTCCGCGTACACATAGAATGCGCCATCCGGAACCACTGGCACGTGGAAGCCCAAGGTTTGAAGTGCGGGGACCAAGTAATCACGTCGACGACGCATCTCTTCACGCCGCTGCTCGGCAATTGCCAGTGACTCGGGCGTGAAGCAGGCCAGCGCCGCATGCTGAGCCATGCTCGACGGACAGATGTAGAAATTCTGCGCAAGCTTTTCAATCTCTGGCATGAGTGCGTGTGGCACCACCAACCAGCCGAGACGCCAACCAGTTAAATTGAAATATTTTGAAAAGCTGTTAATGACCACGATGTCTTCGCCCAACTCGAGCGCGGAGAATGGCGCATGGTCGTAAGTCAGCCCCTGATAAATTTCATCGACCACGCTAAAGCCGCCGCGCTGCCGAACCGCGGCTACAGTCTGCGTGAGTTGATCACGCGTGATCGAGGTGCCGGTCGGGTTGGAGGGCGAAGCGAGCAGCACGCCACGCGTATGGTCATTCCAGTGCGCTGCCACCATGGCGGCAGAGAGCTGGAAACGGTCCTCGGGACCACTCGGTATCAGCACGGGTCGGCCATTGAATGCACTGATGAAATGGCGATTGCACGGATAGCTCGGATCCGGCATCAGCACCTCTGCGTCACGCTCGACCAGCGCGGCGGAGGCCAGCAGCAGTGCGCCGGAAGCGCCTGCCGTGATCACGATACGCGCGGCAGGTACATCCACACCCAAGGCCGTTCGGTAGTGCGCCGAGATCGCCTCACGCAATGACTGTAATCCAAGCGCGGCGGTGTAGCGCTGCGCGGCACCTTGCAGCAAGGCCTGCTGCGCAGCGTCGAGTACCGCCGGGGCTGGCGCAAAATCCGGCTCACCAATACACATGTAGATGACAGATCGCCCGGCCTGCTCCATTTCGCCGGCGCGCTTGATCATCTCCATGACATGAAACGGCGCAATGTCTTGCAGTCGTTGCGCCAGCGTGAAATTCATCGTGTTTGCACTCAGCTAGCGCGCTGCGCCGACTTCAGTTGCGCGTAATTTGGACGCTAACTTATCCAGTACGCCATTGACGTATTTGTGACCATCGATACCGCCGAACGATTTGGCCAGCTCGACCGCTTCATTGATCACTACTTTGTAAGGGATTTCAATATGCTGCTT
>SXGQ01402148.1_pt1 | contig 11868 bp, 11 predicted proteins | sample 3178371 | NCBI WGS metagenome assembly SXGQ01 (sample SAMN11356859, study PRJNA531348) | freshwater metagenome | isolation source: freshwater sample F1-20 | place: China: Fuxian Lake, Yuxi | collected 2017-12-25 | reverse complement strand
TAAGTTAATACCCGTGCCAGCAACTAGTAGACTATTAATTCTATCATCTACGGCCTCACTAAAATTACTAATATTAGATGCTATATGAGTATGTCCAGATAAACTAACAGGAGTTCCACCAACCGAAAGTTGAGATCCATCAAAACTTAAATTAGTTTCAGCATAAATACCACTAGGAGTACCATCGGAACTTAATAATCTATTATCTCCATAGTTTTGTACATAGTGTAAACTAACGCCAGCTGGTCCTTGTTGTCCTTGATTAATAGTGATCACAGATGTTGGAGCACCTGACTCTAATACGGTAACAGTACCATTATTTCCACTAGTAGTTACATTTATATTAGACTGTACTATGCCACTAATATTAATATTAGTAGGAGACTCATCATTTTGAGTTATTGTTAAACTAGCAACGCCAGATGAACTAGCGGTAACTACAGTGGAATTTATCGAGTCTATAGGAGATGCTGTTATCTGGGATCCGGAAGGTGATACAACAACCACACTCATAGCACACCGCTACACGTCATCTTTGTAATTTCTGGTAGTACAGTAACAGTGCCTTGTAGTAGTCTAATAACTTGAGGGCCTCCACCAGAATAAAATTCAGCAATAGATTCCAATTCTAGATCATAGTTGGCGCTTGTAAAATTATATCCAGCAGTTATACTAGCAGGAATTTTAAAATTAATTATACCACTAGCTGTTGGAGAACCAAATTCAAATAAATATAAACCAGAATTTGCATTTGTGGTTGTAAATGTATAGTTTTCCTCTGTGTTTGTTATCCATTGCATTCTTGCGCAGTTAAATGCAGCAAGATCAATAGGAGCATTTCCAGAATCAGCATACTTTAGACTAAGGCCATACGACACGCCTTGTTCGATAACAATATCATAATTGCCTGCTGACATATTAGGTTTTCTCCATCAATAGTAAAAGCCATTACGATCACTATTTCCACTTCGCATATGTTGAAATTCGGGATCAAATTTATTACCGCTGAATGGTCCAAGGATAGCGGCAATAGCGCTAGCATTAGCAACATCCCAATGTTCTACGAGATCACTATAAAGTTTGCATGGTCCATGTTCCAAAACCATAGCCCAACCAGCAGCGGCTCCGCCAACACTCAAACTTGCTGGACCAAGAGCTGCTCTTATTCCCTCATTCGCTGCTTTGGTTCTTAATGTGCCTTGATCAATTAAACAAGCAGACTTTAAAACGGCTAACATAATAAAAATTTCATCATCATCATCTGTTGGATCTGGAGTTATAGTTTTATTAATAACATCTATAACATACGAATGATCTAACACAATATCGAATTGAAGATATTTACCAGCTACTAAAATAGTTTGTGCTATTCTGTCATCACTAAATTGATATGGTTCAACAGCATCATTAATTAGTGTTCTAACCATTATGGTCAATTCGTTTTGCCAAGACATAGAATTTCCTCATATTTGGTGGATATATACTTAAATACACCTAATAAACAAAAAAAGCCGCCCCAAACGGAGCGGCTAGTTTTGCTTAAAACTTTAAGATATCATAGTGATCCGAGTAGAACTCTACGATTGTCGAGAACAGCAAAGCCTTGTTCGGCCCAACCATAGAAACCGGCTCTCTTCTGACGATGTAGTGTATCGTCTTCGAAGATTTGGACTTGTTCACGAACTGGCATTATGAAACTGTCTCTCTTGCGAAGATCGAGACCAACTACTAATTCAACGTCACTTCCTGGTAGTGTGCCAGATAGAGTGTTCGCATAGAATAGTTGATATTGTTGACCTTCACCAAGTTCATCACGATCATGAAGATTGACACCGAAGATACGATTAAGAGTACCATCAGCGGCAACGTAGATTTCTCTGCGTGTTACTTCATCAACTTGGTCGATACCCCAGTTACGAATATCTTCCATAGCTTCTGGACTAACATAGAGATCGGTGAGCATACCACGGTTATTACTAGCCGAGTTACCGCCACCATTTCTACGCATTACTGTCTTCATTAGACTTACTAAGCGCTTGGTGAATTGACCAGCGTTAGCATCGCTATCGAATACAACAATGTTACGGTCAACACCAGCAGCAAGAAGAGTATGCCAACCGTCATCGTTCATCTTCTTGACAAACTGGCCTTCCATAACTTCCATAGCACGACCAACAACGTCCCAACGGGCATCGCGAGCATACTTTAGAAGATAATCGATACTTGCACCAATGTCATAGGTTGGAACCATGACGTAATCGCCTTCAACGTGACGTTCTGGAATGTATCCATGATTTGGAATTGTGTAAGCCACAAAATCCTTTTCGGTACCTGGAGCTAAAAAGTCTAGTGGGAATTCTGGAGTGGCTCCTGGTGCCAATGCTATTGGTTCAAAGATGCCATCAAGAATATCGCCATTAAGAATACCTTGACGAAGTGGTAGTTCTAATGCTTTGGCGAATTCAGCATTAGCACCTAGCGCTTCTTCTTTATTGAGCGAACCAGACTTTACTAGAAGATCTGTAAGTTCTGGTGTTGGTTCAAAAACTTTACTCATATTATATTTCTCCCTTAATTAAGCGATGTTGACGGATACTTTGGCATAACCATCGGCGTCCTTACCACTAAGGAACGTTCCGATTTGAACAGCATTTGTACTAGTTGTGCCGATTAAGCCACTTGCACCAACATAAGCTGGTGTACCAGCTGTTGGAGTGATGCCTGATACAAGTCTGTCTGTTGTGACTTGGCCTACGCGAAGTAGTGTTACCTTGCCACCAACTTGTACCTCATCTTTGTGCCAGTTGATGTGTTGTCTTGTTAGATCAAGATTCACAACATCGTTTAGCAAAACGCCGATTGGACGAGTGCCTGATACGGCTGCTACATAAGCAACAACAGCATTAGCATCATCCATTGAAACACCAGAACCGGCTGTGCCACCGACAGCGATACCAGCAACACCACCACGTTCTGCTGTGGTATTCATGAAGAACGAGATATCTGTAAGTAGTTCGATACGATCTGATTTAAGAGCCATATTATTATTCTCCCTTATTGAGTTTTTTACCTAGTCTAGCACATACAAAATCAACTAATGCTGCACGAGTAGTGTTGATCTCTTCGTTGCTGTCTGTACCAGCACTAAGATCAAGTTCTTCTGCGACTTCAACATTATCTAATGCTTGCTCAACTTCATTTTCTGAAGCTTTTTTCTTCATCATTACTGCTTCTTCTTCCATTTTCTTTTTCTTCATCACCATTGGCATCATAGCAGCAAAAACTTCTGTCATGCTATCGAAAGCAGCATCATCTAAAGATTCAAACTTTTCAACAGTACTTGTTGCTAGTTCATTATCTAAACCAGTTTCAATGAGAGTTGCCATTCTCTTCATTTTCTTTTCTTTCTTCATCATCTCTTCTTCTTTATTTTTGTAAACAGCAACTGTTTCTAAAGCAGAGTCTAGTTCGGACTTAGCTTTTTTCATTTCCTCTTCTTTTTTCATCATTTCCTCTTCGCTCATTTTCTTAGCAGCTTCCACATGGACTACTAATTCATCATAAGCGGTTTTACTTTGAGAAAGTTCGGTATCTTTACTTTGAATTGTATTTTCTAATGCGCTTACTTTTTCTTTTAGCTCATTTATTTGAGCATATGCGTCTTTGGTTGCTTCGGCACAATCCGACATTGCTTCAACCTTATCTTTTAGATCGACAATTTCGTTTTCTAAACTCATGTTATTGGTCTCCGTTGAATTTGTTCTTATTTCTGATACACCCGAAGAATCATTTTCGTTATTTTTTATTTTTGATATGCTAATAAAATTATCTTTACTAAATATTATACTATCTGGATTGGCCGGTCTGTCAACATAGCCTTTACCAGAAAATGTAATACTTCTTAGCACTCTACCAATTTTATGATTATCATAATTACCGCTACCACCATATGCTCTAAGGTGTTTTGTTAAAAAAGCAGTATTATCTGATCTAGATAGAATTTTATATTCTCCGGTATTTTGATTAATTAAACCATAATCAAATCCCTTGAACATACATTCCATACTAACATATTTTGTTCCGTTTTCGATTTCAGCTATTAGCTTAGCTGTTCTTTCTTTTAGTTCAGGATTAGTATAAGCCTTATAAATTACTGAGCCTGTGACGATATGAAACTTTTCTGGAAGATTATCCATTGGTGTTGAATCATCAATAAGAATACCATCATCTGTGATTGACCAGTTTGAAACTATGTGGCCAATAATAGTATTTTCGTCATGCTCAAGATTTGTAGGCTTATCTTCTGGAGTATTTTTAGCGGCCCAAACTTCTTCTTTGGAAAAAATATCATCATTTTTATTCCAAGATGATGTGACTAGAATAGACTGAACATAATAAAGATCATTATCATCATAAGAAGCTAATGCTTTAAGATTTTTATTAATAGTTTTTTTACTGTTAATATCTATTGGTGAAGCAACAGCGGCTACTGTTAAAGATGATTTAGCAGTTAGAATTTCGGCCAAACCGTCTTTGATTTCATCTGGATATATAATCATAATAAAATTCCATTTGGTTAGATATTGTCATACACCATAGAATAAAAATAAGACTTAATACTCTTTAATTCTTGAACTGTTAACTCTCGTGCTAGGGTGGACTTCATGCTGTTTAAAAATTTAATATAGTATGAATATAAGGTCTCAATATTTTTAGACTTAATAAGCTCTATACCTTCTGTTAAATACTTTTGATCAATATTTATATATGGTGATGCAGATAATAAAAGTTTTGTGCGAGTTGCTTCTGCTTCATCATATTCAATACTAGATAAACTTCTCATATTCTTTTTAGAATAAAAATCTAATAAAATTGGATTCATGAGCGATGATATATCATCCTGAGCGGCATCTGCCCAAATTTGTAATTTCGCTCCGGTTTGTGGGGAAAAATTTTTGGGTTTTCTTTTCTTCGAATCCTTAGAGTTTTTGGGTCTTCCTTGTTGTGGTTCTCCTTTTAAAGATTCTGGCGAATCTTTAACGCTAGGAAGTGGTCCGAGTGGTATTGATGGAACTTTCATTTCTAAGAGAGTTTTTTCTCCCGCTTTTTTCTTTTCAAGCTCAAGACCCACTTGACTTGGCGCGACTAATCCTATCTGCAACGCTATCTTCTTCATACTCTCTTCAAATTTTGGATCATGCCAAGGACCAGCTTTTTGAATCATTCTGTTTGTGTCTCGTTCTCTGCTTTCTCTGTTGAGTCTGATCTTTTCCATATCGGGATCGAAACCGAATCTTGTTTGAATAAGTTCGTCACTAATAATATTACGATCAGCAAGTTGAATTAGTAGTGCTTTTTCAGCATCTTCATTACTAAGGTCCATTCTATCAAATTCTAACTTAGCAGCATATTTGAATCCCATAGCCTTTTGAACTAATTCGAACTCCTTTTCCCAAAACGATACTAATGTATCTCTGCCATACTGTAGTCTTTGTGTTAATGTTTTTAAACTAATGAAATTATTTGTTGTACCAGCAGCTCCGAATGTTCCTGTTAATGTTGGTGGAATACCAAGACCAGCATAAACACTATTCAAATGTGGAATATATTTACTTTCACCAAGAAATTGATGAACATTTGTGCTGCTCTCAAGCATTTCGATATCTGGACCCCAAACAAGATCTAAAGTTCCGCCGCCAACATTATTTTGTAGTATATTTGATAGTTTACTAGCAGCAGCTTTTGTTGGAGCAATTCTGTGCTCTAGATTACCAAGTTTAAAAATTCTAATATTGCTGATAGCACCATCAAGGGCAGCCATATCAGCTAGCTTGAGTTTTTCGATAACGGTTATATCATCCATTATGCTGTAGATCATTGGATATGCCCAGATCTGCCAATCATCCTTCTTGTAATGGAATACTAGAGTTTTTTGAGGATCAAGAGGATGTGGTCTTTTCCCTTTTGCTGCTTCAAGAATTTGTTCTGGTAATCCAGCTACTATAATTTTTTCATTATCGTTCTTAGGAGCGTTAATAATTTTTCGTAGTGATGGCGGTATTAATAGTTCGTAACGTCTTTGACCAACAAACGAAGATAATGCTCCACCAGAAACGTCAACATAGAAAGGATCTATGAATGTGTATCTCCAAGGAATTTCTCTTTTATCAACCGATACTATATTATCATCTAGTTCTGTTGTATCAGCAGTAGCATTTGCTTTAAAAAACTCATTTGCTGTTTTTAAACTAATCTTAGCTGTTTGTCTATTTATAACAACATTAGCAACACGATAAATATTATTAAGAAATCTTTCGCTACGTTCTTTACCATTAACTTTCTTAAACCATTTACGATAGAATCTTTCTATTCTTTTGTTTCTATGAACTGGCCTGACGCCCTGAACAGCAAAGTCTGCCATAAGATCAATAACATTTTTTACTAAACCAACTCTTTGATAAATATCATCTGCTCTTCTTATAATTTCTTTAATTTGTGTGGGAACAGCTTCGTCTGGACGAAAATAATCGTATCCACGACGAGTTAATCCTGGCTTACCATGAATATTTCCAGGAAGTAGACTGGAATAGTCATTGCTACGATTTCTAAATCCAGCAGTGCTTTTATATAGGCCAAATTCCTCCAAACACCCGGAGGTCTGCTTCAAAGCTTCTTGTTTACTCTGAAGATCATCTCCCCATGTTACATAAGCATCTGCATTAGTAACCTCTGCGTCTGGAATAGCTTCGCTTTTGGGATATTTTTTAGCCATAATTTTTTATTTGTATTGTAATAGAATTATAATAGGATATACACACTACTTCTGTATTCCTATATAAATATCCTCATTAGCACCATCTGTAAACCAACTTGGCCCCTTATACATTTGACCATTATTTTTTACTGATTTAGAAACATCTGTTCCAATAATATCATAAGTTACTGGTTGTAGACTTCTGTTTAATTGACGAGCTAACATATTCGCAATAACCAAAGCACTATATCGGTCTTTTCTTAATTTGCCCTTTTTACCATTTGGCATTTTAATATCAGGAGTATCCCATCTGTCTCTTGCTCCTGCTGAACCACTTGTTTGAGTCATTACAATTGTTGTTAATTCATTTTTAAGATCTTCTATCTCTAGAATACATTCACTAATACTGTCATATAATGGAGTCAGGTCGGCTGTTTCTATATTCCTATTTTCTTGATCAAGAGCTAGAACTAAACTAACTTCATCAAAACGAGGAAATAATAATGCTTTATCTTCTAAGTCTTTTCGTAATCCATGATTAGCTTGTGCTGTCCAATCCGCTTTCGCAAATTGAACCAACTCTAGAATATGTAATCCTTGTTGATCATCAGTATCTTTTGATTTATTTTCTATCACTGGCCAAATCAAATATTCTCCATCTTCTAACTTAGCAGGATCATGAAGTGCTTCTTCAATAGCAATACCGCCACCCTGAGCATCCATTCCAATACGCTCACACGGAAAAGCTTTCATAAGATTGCGAATCTTTCTTGCACAAAATGCGTAAAAATCGTGATCGGATATTAGTCCTGCTTTTTGACGCTCTTTAAAATTGCTTCTATTGGTTGTCCAACAATATACTATTCTATTATGAGTTGGATGAACTTCTAATACAATAATGCTAAAATTATCTTTTTCACTAGCGGGATCCACACCATAGATATACTTTAAGGATGGGTCTCCCACAATCTTAGCATCAAATACTATCTGTTCATTATTAATAACAACAGGAGCATTATCTTTAGTCACACAGCTTTCAATTAAACTACGTCTGAAGAATCCATCGCTATCTTCTGTAAAACATGCGGCATATTCCATATTATATATACCGGTATGAATTGTAGCCTTGGCACGAGCAACTTGTTTATCATCCATAAATCCTTTTGGTATTAATTCATATGGCATTCGTATAATGCTATAATCTTTCCAGTTAAAATTATCTGGGACTTCACTCTTGAAGATTTCTTCTAGCTTATGTTTTTCTCCTTTGCTTTCTATTATGCTCTTGTATCGTTTCCAATAACTAGAAAAGTGTTTAAAAGCGTAGTCTGCCGTTCCAGCAATTAGTGCTTGATTACCCATATTTTGACTTAGTACTTCCAGATCCTCGTTCCATAATCCAGCATCTTTCATAGCTTGTTTTTTAGCTTCTTTTTTTACATTCTGTATTGGAGTTGCACTAACAGCCGCGAAACCTGAGACCACCGTTTCATAAATATCTGGCGATATGGATGCGAATTCGTCAGCAATGATAATATGAGCGCGAAGACCTCTGATCTTCTCGCCAGTACCTAGTGGAATAGCAATCGCCCAACTACTTCCTAAACGAATAGTACATCTGTCCACATCTCGTCTTGGTCCATCATCATTACCATTGAATATGCTTCGAATAATAGCGCTATTACGCCATAGTGTTTCCATGTATTCGAATATAACTTTACTCTGTCGAAAAGCCGCGCCCACTATTACGATCTTGGTTCCCGGAACGAAAATACACTTTAAGAAAGCATACATAGCTAATAGGAATGATTTACCAAAACCACGACTAGCAATAAACATGGGAAATGGACGAATCCAAAATTCCTGCAAAATAGCAATTTGTATAGGATGTAATTCAACATCGAATAATAGTTTGCATGTGGCTCCGAAATATTCTGGATTTTTGAGTAATTTAATTAGATGACGATCAGGAGTTTCAATATCACTCTTGAGTCTGCGTATCATCGGATTTTTTGATATGGAGACCTTATCAAGATCACCAAGACCTAACCAAGCATCATCATACATTTTTATTCTCTTTATAAACTCGTCTCATAATTGATAATGCAACTTTTTCAGCATTGTCACTATTTCCACAAAAAATTATACGAATATTATGATTAATTTGAAGATCAACAATGTGTTTTAATAAGAATGATGGGCTAATACGAATTTTATCCCACAAGCGCTTAGGAATATCGCTACCAATAGGATAACTCATTACTTGGTCCATATCAAATTCAAAAAGAATAAACGCATAAGGAATTTTACTTAGTCGTTCCACAACATCCACAAATCGTTTTTCAGTTATATTATTAGCAAACTCGGCAACATTTCTTTTACGTTCTATAGCCACAAGATTTTCAAGACCCTCTATGCTATAGTCTCCAGTATCTAACTTGTGATTAGCTTTAGCGTGATGTTCAAAAGTCCAAGGTTTTTGTTCGCGCGTATCAATAATGATTGTGAATTCGTTATCTATCATTTTTTACTCGCTATTATCTTGCTAAATATTGCTGCATAAATTTCTTCTTGATTCTTTACCATATCATGATGAATTTTGCAGAGAGATATTCCGTTGTCTAAAACAAAACGCAAAGCGGGGAAATCGGCCCATTTATAAATATGATGAGCATGAAGTTTTTTCTTGAAAGTGCAGTTGGGCCACTGACATTTAAATTGATCTCGTTTGTAAACACTTAGTCGCCATTTTTTATATTGAGGATCATCATAGTTTCGATTATTCATGTTTTAGTACCGATTCTGGTGTTAGAAATGGTGCGTCTAGTTTGCCATCTTGGTATTGGTGGTATTCCATAAGATTGTGTTTTGCTTTTTCGGTAGCAATACGAATAATCTCCATTTCTCGTCCTTCTTTTTCTCTAACATCCTCATCCTCTAGCATTCTTATTAAACCAACCCAACTACTTTTTCCATCTTCGATACGTTTGATTCTTTGCTCTCTTGTGGCTTTTAAGTCTTTGCTTATTTTTTGTTGTTCGCCAAGTAGTTTAGTATATTCATTAGTATAATTAGCTATACTATTACGAGCGAAACTTAGTTGAGTTTCAAGATTAGCAAGTCGTGGAATATCTCTTTGATCTTCTGGTTTATCATATTCAGCATCCACAAGTCGTTGTAATTTTTCGGTTTCACTTATGTGACGCTTACGCTCTTTCATGCTCCTATTAATAAGAATATCAATAGTGATAAATTGTTTGATCTGAAGTTCTTCAGCAGGAAGAACATCCTCTCGAAACTGCTTCATTAAATTTATCCACACATTTTCAAAGTATTCTAATTCGCCGCTTTCCTCATCAAATTGTTTTTTAATTTCATACCAGAATGTTTTTCCGTACAATTTTTGTTTGAGTAATTCATCTTCTGCTACTTGGGAGCCTGATTGAAGATTCTTAGTTTCGCTAATATATCTCTTAATCGGAGCAACATTACGATTAAGTTGTTCAGCAATAGCATCTACTGATAAGGATTGTAGATTTTCTCGTATAAACTTTTCTTCTTCAAGGCTAAGTTGGCCACGTTTTTTAGGAGTTGATGTCATGGTCTTTTAGTATTTGTTTTATTTCTTTGACTAGTTTGTTAATTTCGGTTTTTGGAACTTTGCTACCACCAAGAAGTTTGAGAAATATGGGGCGATTTTTAATACTAATATTTTCATCTATAATTTTAATGATTTCTTTATTGGATATATTATGCAAAAGGTCGTTAGTTGTTATCTCTTTTGTATTTTCATTAATATTATCAATGGTGACAGGTTTCATAATGTTCTTTTTTGTATCATTGCGAGCTATCCAAGATGAATATAATGAACATTCGTTTTTGGCGCTAAACTCTGAGCATTCGCTCGGGGTTTTTGAACAATTTGGTTTGTGGAACGGACAACTTAAACAAGGCTTGTCGGGTCTTTGATAGTTATCTCGTTTGTAATTAAAAAGTCTATTACGCACATGGGTCCAAAGAAAGTTTTCTAGGGGCCTTTTATTGTCGTAATTTTTTAATCCTTCCAGAGCAAATATAGCGGCCTGTTGCTTCATATCCTCGTGACTGTGATATCCAAACTTAAATTTATAGCCTAATTTTTTACTAATTTTATCCCAAACGATTACAAATTCTTCTTCTGATACTGTTGGATGAAAAGGTTCACGAGTTTTCTGTTTGGGTTTGGCCACTTTCTTGGATGTTATTTTTATTTTTTTTTCGACTTCATTGAGTATTTCTTGTAATGGTTTGTCCTGTGCGTTTAGGATTTCATCTTCTGTTACAAGGTTTTCACTAGCTATTGTTCGTAGTGTTGATGATATAATATGCACATTTTTGGGATTTTTCATAGTTTTACCTTGACCAGAATTTTGTTCTATTTATACTATTATAGATGTTTGATACACACAAAGCAAATTATGCAGGAGATTAATATGTCAAAAACGTACAAAAAGTGGACAAAAGAAGAGATGGAATTTATCGCCAATAATAGTAAAGATATGAAAGATGAAGAAATTGCAACCTATTTGAATAAGATTGATGCTTCTAGACAAATAACTGTGGGAATGGTTAGGCGTCAACGACGCAAGTTATCTATTGCAAAGCCTCGTGGTCGTAGACCAAACTCTACTAAAGTTAATACAGGATCAGAAACAACTCTGTGAATAAAATACTATTAACTGGCGGATCAGGATTCCTCGGGAGATTTGTTTATAATGAACTTATTTCCCGAGGATTTTCTTTTAATGATATATATATTGTTAGAAGTAAAGATTATGATCTTACAGATATTTATGCTGTAAAAAAATTATATAAAGATATTCAGCCATCTATTGTTGTTCATTTAGCCGCTGAAGTTGGTGGTATTGGGGCGAATATGGCTAATCCTGGACGATATTTCTATTCTAATATGAGTATGGGATTGAATCTTATAGAATGTGGAAGAATATGTGGAATAGATAAATTTGTGCAGATAGGAACTGTGTGTGCTTATCCTAAAATATGTAGTGTTCCATTTGTGGAAGAAGATATTTGGAATGGATATCCTGAAGAAAGTAATGCTCCTTATGGTGTTG
>SXGQ01354096.1_pt1 | contig 11870 bp, 10 predicted proteins | sample 3178371 | NCBI WGS metagenome assembly SXGQ01 (sample SAMN11356859, study PRJNA531348) | freshwater metagenome | isolation source: freshwater sample F1-20 | place: China: Fuxian Lake, Yuxi | collected 2017-12-25 | reverse complement strand
GATGATCCAGGAACGTCGCCGCGGGCTCATCGCAGATCGGCCGCGGCCGCCTCGTCGACGTAAAGCGTCGCGTCCGGGTGGTCGCGCAGGAGCGTCGCCGGGCAGGCGGGGCTCCGCGGGTCCCGGAGCGCCGCGCGGACCGCCGCGGCCTTGCGCGGTCCGGGCACGTGCGCGCTCAGGCGGTGCGCGTCGCGGAAGACCGGCAAGGTCAGCGTCAGGGCGTGCGTCGGGACGTCGGCCAGCGTCGGGAAGCAGCCGTCGTTCACCTGTTGCCGGCGGCACGCGTCGTCGAGCGCCACGACTTTCACGCGCGCCGGGTCGGCGAAGTCGGCCACCGGCGGGTCGTTGAACGCCAGGTGGCCGTTCTCGCCGATGCCGAGGCAGATGAGGTCGATCGGCGCCACCGCCAGCAGGGCCGCGTAGCGCGCGCACGCGACGGCGGGCGGCAACTCGGCCGGCAGCGGGTGGAACGCGCCGACCGCGACGTGGTCGAGCAGGTGGGTCCGCAGGTAGCGCCGGAAACTTCGCGGGTGGTCGGCCGCGAAGCCGACGTAATCATCCATGTGGAAGGCCGTCACGCCGGCCCAGTCGAAGCCGAGCTCCGCCGACCGCGAGGCCGCGACCAACGCGGCGAGGAACTCGTCCTGCGACGGCGCGCAGGCGAAGACGACCCGCGCGGCGCCCTGGCGCGCCAGCAGCCCCCGCAGGTGGCGCGCGACCGCCTGGCCGGCCGCCCAGCCGAGCGCCGCCCGGTCCGGGTGGATCTCCACCGCGAGCCGGCCGGCTTGCAGGTGGCGCGGGACGCTCACTTGCCGACCGTCGCCTTGATCTTCTCCGCCACGACCGCCTTGACGATCCCCATGGCCGCCTTCTCGGCGTCATAGGAAAGCGCGAAGACCGCATGGTCGCCCTTGGCCTCGGCCTTGAGCGATTGGAGCAGTTCCAGCATGGCCCGCTGGGCGGCGAGTTGGTCCGCCGTCTTGTTCGCCTCGTCCATGAGGCCGAGGCTGATCAGGCCGGCCATGCCCTTGATCTGGCTGGCCATCTGGGTCGCCTTGGCCTCGCTGTTAGTCTGTCCGTCGAGGGTCGCCACGAGGTTCGGCCCCGTCTCGCCGATGGTGAGGACCCCCTTGCGCAGGCCGTTGGCATCCTCCGTCTTTAGCATCTCGAGGTCGACCTCGACGCGGAGGAAAGCCGCCCCCGGCCCGGAGAGGTCGGCCTTGGGTCGGAAGGAGGCGGACTTGCCCGCGTAGGCCTCGAGCGCCGCAGCCAGCTTGCTGGCGCCGCCGACGAGCGCGGTGTTCGCGGAGACGAAGACGATCAGGGTGGCTTCGGCGGGCTTGCTGCCGAAGGTACCGCGCGTTTCACCGTCCTCGACATGCTGGCCGAGCTTGTCGAGGTCCCAGCCGGTACGCGCTCCGAACGCCGTGGCGGGGATCTTCGCCGACTTCGCGTAGGCCTCGATCTTGGCGACATCGAAGCGGCCGTGGAGCACCCCGGCGATGAGCGGGTTCTTCGGGTCGGTGCCTGGGTAGAAGCCCACGACCACGTCATCGAGGTCCTGCTCGAGATCGAACCCCAGCTTCTCCTTCAAGGCGCGGAAGGTCCGGTTAGCCCGCACCTCCTCGCGGAAGGCCTTGTCCAGGACTTGCCCGAACTTCGATTCGTCCAGCTTGCGAACGCCGAGGTGCACGAAGCCGCCGATCTGTTCCGCGGGGATGCCCTTGGTTTCGACGGCTTGGGCGGGAGCGAGGCCCAAGGTCAGGGCCGCGAGGAGCAAGAGCGATTTCATGGCGGGGTAGGCACCTTGTCTAATCTTTGGCGCTGGTCGCCTCCAGCCCATTCCCACGAAAAAGGGCGCCCGGTAGGGCGCCCTTGGGATGGCCGCAAGGACGGCTTACTTGCTAGCCGGGGCGCCGACGGGCTTCTTTTTTCCGCCCGTGGCCTTGACGGCCGGGGCACCGGCGGCGCCGCCTTGGGCGTCCATCTGCTTCTCGGCGAGGTCCATCATCTGGGCGATCATGCCGATGATTTTCTCCGTCTCGATCGAGATGGTCATCGCGGCCTGGTTACCTTCCACCTTGACCGGCTGGATGGCCGCTACGAGTTCAGTGCCGAGCTTCTTGATGGCCTGCTGTTCGGCCGGCTCGGCGGGGTCGATGGCGAGAAGCAAGGGGGCGGCGGCGAGGAAACCCTGGATCTGCTGGCCGGTGGTCTTGGCCTTCTCTGCCGAGGTGAAGTTGGCCGCTGCCTTGTAGACCTGGCTGGGGCCCTTCTCGCCGAAGGCCATCATCGCGCTGGCCAGACCGGTCTGTTCGAGCTCAGGGTTGGAAGGCAGACGGGCGAGGTTGACGGCGAAGAAGCCGTAGGATTTGCCGGTATCGGCGGCGAAGGTCTTCTGCGCGGGGTTGAGCGCGTAGGACGGGGTCTTGCCGGCGAGGCTTGCGAAGCAGGCGGCGGCGTCCTTGGGCTGCGCGATCACGATGGTGGAGGCGTCGACGATGAAGAGGCCGAGCTGGAAGCTGTCCGGGCCGTCGGGCTGCGCCTGGGCGCCGGGGTCGCTGAGCGCGCCGAAGAACTGCAGCGCGTTCCAGCCGGTCTTGCCGCCGGCCGTGAACGTGGCGATGCCCCGCTTCTTGCCGAAGGCCTCGACCTTCTTCGGGTCGACCTTCATGTGCAGCACCGCGGCACCGGAGAAGTCGGGCGTACCGTTGGCCCCGTTGGCGATGTTCAGGCCGACGGCGAAGGAGCTGTTGGTGTCGTTCGTGTCGACGCCGAATTCCTCCCGCAGGATCTTGTCGAGCTTGGGGCTGTTCTTGTCCGCCTTGGCCGCGATCTTCTCGAGGCGTTCGCGCAGCGCCTTCATCGCGGGCGAGCTGTTGATCTTCAAACCCGTGGTCGGGGCGGTCACCAGGACGATGGCGGCGTCGGCGGGGATGCCGCGGGTGTCGAACTGCTGGGCCGGCAGGACGGCGCCGACGGTGGTCAGCAGGGAGGCGAGGATGAGGCGCATGTTAGGGTCTGTCCCTTGGGGTTAAATCCTTGGGGTGTATTGGCTAGCCCAAATCGTCCAGACGGCTCTTTTTTAGGGTGAAAACGGGCCAAAGGGTCCGTTTGGGGCACAAAAAAGGGGCGTCTTTCGACGCCCCTCAAAGGTGCTAGTGAATCCGACGATTAGTAGCCGCCGCGATCGCCGCCGCCGAAGCCGCCGCGATTGCCGCCGCCGAAGCCACCACGACGCTCGCCGCCGCCGAAGCCACCGCGGCTGCCGCCGCCGAAGCCACCACGGTCGCCGCCGCCGAAGCCGCCACGGCGTTCGCCACCGCCGAAGCCGCCGGAGCGGGGACGGTCGCCACCACCGAAGGAGGGACGTTCTTCACGGGGACGAGCCACGTTGACCTTCAGGGGACGACCCATGAAATCGACGTTCTCGGTCTTGGCGATCGCATCCTGAGCCTGCTGAGCGTTGCCCATGGTCACGAAGGCGAAGCCGCGGGGACGACCCGTGAACTTGTCCATCATGACTTCCACGGAGACCACTTCGCCCGCCTGGGAGAAATGAGCGCGGATGTCGGCTTCGGTTGCGGCCCAGGGCAGATTGCCCACGAACAGTTTGTTTTCCATATCTTTTGTTTTGCTTGGTTTACCTGCACCGCATTGCCCGTTTCCGACCTTCGGATTTCGATTTGCCGTCTTAGCGACCGTCAACTCACCGGATTCTTGCGGGGCTTGCCTCTTACTTTGGTTATTTTCCGAGACAAGCCTGACCACTGATAAGGTACATGAGCGGAGGCAGGGCAAGTTTATTCACAATAGGGGTCTGTCCCCAGCTCGGCATTGACTCCCGTAACCCCAGTAAAGAGGCTGATTTCATGAGCCAAGCTTTGACTCCCGCGCAGATCGAGGCGGCTTTGGCCGGCTTGAAAGGCTGGGGTCTGGATGGTTGCAAGTTGTTGAAGACCTATGAGTTAAAGGATTTCAAGGCCGCCTTGGCCTTCATCAACCGGGTGGGGGCGGTCGCCGAGGCGCAGGACCATCACCCGGAAATCCACAACAGCTGGAACCGCGTCAGCCTGCGACTCTGCACCCACGACGCTGGCGGGCGCCTCACCGAGAAAGATTTGACCCTCGCCCGGGCCATCCAATCCATTCCTCTGCCGTGATCGACCCTGCCGACGCCATCGAAGCGCTCCTGGACGAGCTCAAGCGGCAGCGTGCCGCCGGGGTGACCAAGGTCAGCGTCTCCCCTGAGTCGCTGGAGTTCCTCCGCAAGGCCGCCGGGACCACCCGGCCGGCGACCGCTGCCCCGTCGCCGAAGGCCACGGGTGGCGACAGCGTCCGCGGCGCCTCGCCGGTCGCCGCCTTCACGGCCGGGGTCAAGGGCGAGCGTCCGGCTACTCCTGTCCGCCCGACGCCGGTCGTGGTCACGCCCGCGGCCGCGCCGGTCGCCCCGATCCCGGAGCCCCCGGTCGTCACCTTGCCCGCCGGGGACAAGGTCGTCCGCCTCGCGGCGTTGCATGCCTTGATCGCGCAGTGCCCCGAGACGCGTCGCCACCTCCTGCCGGGGCACCGCCCGGTGCTCGGCCACGGCTCCGTCGACGCCCGAATCTTCTTCGTTGGCGAGGCCCCCACCGTGGAGGAAGCCGAGGCCGGGCGACCGTTCGTCGGCGCCTCCGGCGAACTGCTCCGCAAGATCCTCGCCGCCGGTCTCATCGGCGAGGAGCTCACCTACCTCGCGCCGGTCATGGGCTGGCGGCCGGAACCGCCGACCGTCCACGGCAAGCGTCCGCCGAACGCGCGCGAGCTCGCTTTCAACCTCCCTTACCTCCGCGCGCAGATCGAGGTCGTCCGCCCGCAGGTGATCGTCGCCCTCGGCGCGCAGGCCTGCGAGGCCCTGCATCCCGGCGGTCCGCCCATCACGCAGGCCCGCGGCAAGTGGCTCGATTACCAAGGCATCCCGCTGCTGCCGACCTTCCATCCGAACTACCTGCTGCACAACCCGTCGGCCACGGCCAAACGGACCGCGTGGGAGGACATCCTGCTGGTCATGGAGCGGGCGGGCCTGCCGATCTCGGACAAGCAGCGCGCCTACTTCCTGCCGAAGTGATCAGCGGACGGAATCGCTGAGGCGGCGCAGCGCGAAGGCGAGCACCTGCGAGTTGCGGCCGCTGGCCTGGAGCGCCTTGCGCCGTTCGGCCGGCAGTTCGGTCGCCGCGGCGGGGACGAACCCGCAGGCCGACTGGAAGAAGCCCTGCGTCTGCGTCGTGAGCGCGAAGAGCTTCCGGGCGCCGAGCTGCTTGGCGCGGCGCTTGGCGAATTCGACGAGTTTCCGGCCGACGCCGCGGCCGTGGTAGAAGGGCTGCACGTAGACCGCGCCGAGCTCCATCGACTTGCCGTCGGCGTAGGGACGCAGGGCCGCGCAGCCGATGATGCTGTCGTCGATCTCGTAGACGTAGAAGTCGGCGTAGCCTTGCTCGATCTGCTGGCGCGTGCGGGCGACGAGCGCGTCGGTCTTGGCGCCGTGCTTCGCGAGGTTGTAGAGGGCCTGCGCATCCTTCTTCCTGGCCTGCCGGATGCGGTCGTAGTCGTTGGCGTGGACCATCGTGCCGAGGCCGACCTTGTCGAAGATCTCCGTGAGCAGGCAGCCGAAGACGCGACCGTCGAGGATGTGGGCGCGCGGGACCTCCTCGTCGAGGGCCTTGGCGGCCTGGACGGCCTTGCTGCGGATCCGCGGGTCGAGCTTGGCGTTCTTGTCCGCCAGCAGCCGCTTGAGCTCGTCCTCGGGCAGGTTGAGCTGCACGACGCCGTCGACCTGCAGGCCGCTGAAGGGGGTCAGGTAGATGAGCTTCGAGGCGCCCAGGGCGACGGCCAGCTCCATCGCCAGGTGGTCGCTGTTGACGCGCAGCGACTGGCCTTCGCGGTCGCACACGATGGGCGTGACCAGGGGCAGGAGATCCTGCGCCAGCATGGACTTCAGGATGGCCGCGTCGACCTTCTCGACCTTGCCGGTGTAGAGGTGGTCCACGCCCTTGAGGCGGCCGAGCTTGGTCGAGCGCACGGCGTTGGTGATCGCGCAGCGGAGGCCGGCCTGGGAGAGGTGCTCGAGGACCGATTGCGACACGAGGGCGGAGGCCTCGCGCGCGAGCGACATCGTGGCGGCGTCCGTCGGGCCCTCGCCCTGCACGTCGGACAGCGCGATGTTATGCTCGCCGGCCAGGCCGACCAGCTGCTGGCCGATGCCGTGCACCAGCACGACCTTGATCGAGAGGCTGCGCAGCACGGCGATGTCCGTCACGATGTTCGCGAAGTTCTCGTGGGCCACGATCGAGCCGTCGACCGCGATGACGAACACGTGGTCGCGGAACATCGGGACGTAGCGGAGGATACCCCGCAGGTCGGTGGGCTTCATGGCGCGCTCGCGCTGGCTGGACATGCCAATCCTTATGGACTCCGCGCGGGCGGGGGCAATACTGATGCGTCATGCCGAGGAACGCCCGCGCCGCCGCCGTGCCGCCCGACCTGCGGGAAGGGGTCGACGCCTTCCTCGGTCACCTGTCGCTCGAGCGCGGTCTGGCCAAGCTGACCGTGGCGGCCTACGAGGGCGACCTGCTGGCCTTCGCCGCCCACTGCGGCCGCGCCGGCTTCACCCGCTGGCCCGACGTCGGCCTCGCGCAGGTCGACGCGTGGGTGCGGACCCTGGACCGCCGCGGGCAGGCCCCGGCCTCGCTGGCCCGCCGGCTCTCGGCCGTGCGTTCGTTCGCCCGGCATCTGGTCCGCTCCGGTCTCCGTCGCGACGATTTCACCGAGCTGGCCCGCGGGCCCAAGTTCCGCCGCCGGTTGCCCGGGCTGATCAGCCCGGCGGAGGTCGCCCGCATCGTCACCGCGCCGGACGCCGCCACGCCGCAGGGCTTGCGCGACCGGGCGATGCTCGAGCTCATGTACGGTTCGGGCCTGCGTGTCTCGGAGCTCTGCGGTCTGGACCTGCAGGCGATCGACGAGGAGTCCGGCGTCGTCCGCGTCCGCGGCAAAGGCGCCAAGGACCGGCTCGTGCCGGTCGGCGAGACCTCGCTCACGGTGCTCCGCGCTTACCTTGCCGCCGGCCGGCCCGCCTTGGTCCGCCCGAAGACCGGGAGCGCCTTGTTCCTCAGCGCCCGGGGCGTCGCCATCTCGCGCAAGACCTTCTGGCTCGCGGTCAAGCAGGCCGCGGCCCGCGCAGGCCTGCCGCCCTCCGTGAAGCCGCACCTGCTGCGGCACGCCTTCGCCACGCACCTGCTGGCGGGCGGGGCCGACCTTCGCTCGATCCAGGAAATGCTGGGACACGCCGACATCGCGACGACCCAGATCTACGCCTCGGTGGAGCGCTCGGCCCTCGCCGACGCGCACCGCCGCCATCACCCGCGCGGGCGGAAGGCTTAGAGCAGCATCGCCACGCCGAGGGCGAGGGTCGCCGCGCAGAGCGCGCCGATGAGGAAGCGCGTGCCGGCCGGGACGGACAGCGGGGCCAGTTCGTCGCCGTCCTCGGTCGGACGGATGAACGCCTCGCGCAGCAAGGAGAAGTAGTAGTGGATGCTGACGGCCACGCCGACGAGGGCGACGCCGAGGACCCACCAGAGCTTGGCCTTCACGAGGAGGGCGAGGATGATCAGCTTGGCCACGAAGCCCGCCGAGGGCGGGATGCCGGCCAGGGAGCCGATGCCGAAGCCGAGGGCGGCGGCCAGCACCGGGGAGCGGCGCAGGAGGCCGCGCAGGCCGAGGAGCGGGCGGTCATGGTCCGCCGCGACCGGCAGGCTCACCAGCGCCGCCGACGTCAGGAACGTGCCGAGGACGTAGGCGTAGAGGTAGAAGTAGATCGCATGCTCGGCCGAGATGGCGAGGCCGCCGATGGTCTCGAAGTGGACGTTGGGGGCGACCACGGCCACGGCGAGCGCGGCGAGCAGGAAGCCGGCGTGCGCGACGCCGGAGAGCGCGAGCGTCCGCTTGACGTCGGTCGCGGCGAGGGCGGCGAGGTTGCCCGCCAGGAGCGTGAGGATGGCGAGCCCGGCCAGCAGCGGGCCGAGCTTCGCGCCGAGCGCGGCGAAGGGGCCGGTGACCAGCACGAACAGGGCGAGGGCCCCGGCGGCCTTGGAGGCCGTGGCCAGCAGCGCGGTGGTCGGGGTCGGGGCGCCCTGGTAGACGTCGGGGATCCAGGTGTGGAAGGGGAACGCGCCGAGCTTGAAGGCCGCGCCCGCGAACACGAGCGCCACGCCCACGAGCGTGAGCGGGTTGACGTTGCCTTGGGCGGCCTGGAGGGCCGCGGCGATGTCGGCGAAGCCGAGCGAGTCGTTGGTCGGGGTCGCCAAGGAACCGTAGATCAGGACGATGCCCATCAGCAGCAGCGCGGAGCTGAGCCCGCCTGCGACGAGGTACTTGACGCCGGCCTCGAGCGAGGCGGCGCTGCGCCGCAGGTTGCCCACGAGCACGTAGAGGCCCACGGCGGCCGTCTCGAGGGCGAGGAAGAAGACCACGAAGTGGTTCGCGCGGGCCAGGAGCATGAACGCCGCCGTCACGATCAGCAGCACGTGGTGGTAGTCGGCCACCGAGACGCCGCGGTCGCGCAGGAAGCGGCCGGCCAGGAGGCTCGTGCCGAGGGCGCAGGCGAGGAAGACCAGCCGGACCGCCTCGCTGTTCTCGAGCTGCACGCGCAGCAGGCCGTGGAACGCCGGCAGGCCGTCGGCCCCGGTGAAGAAGCTGGCCGGGAAATTCTCGGCGCCGTGCGGGAGGTTCCAGGCCGTCCCGTCGGTCAGGGACATCACTAGGACGAGCAGCAGGCCGACGCGCGCCGTGGCGGGCTGGAGCCAGCGTTGCGCGGGCGGCAGCAGCAGCGCCTGGAGGAGGCACAGCAGGGCGAGGCCGGCGACGGCGATCTCGGGGAGGATCGACAGCCAGTCGGCCGCGCGCGGGGCGAGCGTCTTGAAGGCGGGATCGATGTTGGCGAGCAGGGAAGTCATCGAGCGGAAGGGGCAGGGGCGGCGGCGGGCAGGGTCTCAGCCACGTTCTTGGCGATGTCCTTGCAGTAGTCCTGGGTCTGCGAGGTCACGAGGCCCGGCTGGAAGCCGATGAGGAGCGAGGCGCCCAGCAGGAGCAGGGCGGCGACGCGCTCGGCCCAGCCCAGGTCGGCGACCGGGGCGACGGCGAGTCGCTGCTGCAGCGCGGCGGTGGGCTCGCCGTAGAAGGTCGCGGCCACGGCGCGGAGCGCGTAGACGGCCGAGACCACCACGGTCGAGGCGACGGCGGCCTGGAGCCAGAGCGACTGGTCACGCAGGGAGAGGAACACGCCGATCTCGCCCCAGAAGTTACCGAAGCCGGGGAGACCGATCGAGGCCATCGTCGCGGCGACGAAAAGTGCGGCGAGCACGGGCGCCTGCTTGGCTAGGCCGCCCAGTTCGTCGAGCCGGTAGGTGCCGGCGCGGGCCCGCACGCCGTTGGCGAGCAGGAAGAGCGCGGCGCAGGAGAGGCCGTGCGCCACCATCAGGAAGAGCGCCGCGGCGACGCCGTCGGGGCGGCCGGTCACGCCGGTGACCCAGAGGCCGAGGAAGATCGGACCCATGTGGGCGACGGAGCTCCAGGAGAGCAGCTCCTTGAGGTCGCGCTGGGCGAGGCAGATGAGGCCGACGAGCACGACGTTCGCGAGGGCGCAGACGAGGAACCAGTCCGCCAGGGCGCCGTGGGCGCCGCCGAGGGTGTTGAGCGTGACGAGGATGATGCCGTACAAGCCGAACTTCTTCAGGGCGCCGGCGTGGAGCATCGAGGCGGGCGTGGGCGCGGCGGTGTAACCGGGGGCCGCCCAGGAATGGAACGGGAAAAGCGAGGCGAGCACGCCGAAGCCGAAGAGCGTGAGCCCGATCGCGGCGGCGGGGACGACGCGCAGGTCGATGGTGTTGAGCAGCTCGCTCCAGGTGGAGGTGTAGCCCGTCTTGGCGGCGCCCAGCACGAGGAGGAGCCCGGCGAGCGAGACCATCGCGCCGACGGTGAGGTAGATCGCCATCTGCATGGCGGCCGGACGGCGGCCCGCGCCGCCCCAGAAAAGCGTCAGCAGGAAGGTCGGGATGAGGGCGAACTCGTGGAAGAAGTAGGCGCCGAGCACGCTGGTCGTGCCGAACGTCCCGAGGGTGCCGCCGAACATGAAGAGCAGCAGGCCGAGGTAGGTGTTGCGGCGTTCGACCTCCTGCACGAGCGCCTTGATGCCCGCGGCGAGACCGATGACGGCGGTCATCAGGAACAGGGGGGCGCTCAGGCCGTTCAGGCCGAAGTCGAAGCCCCAGGGCGAGCCGCTGGAGGTCAGCTGTTGGTAGGCGATCTTCTGGCCCGGCCACGGCGCGACGAGCCAGACCCCGAGGAGCAAGGGCAGCACGAAGCCGGCGAAGGCGAAGCCCGAGGCGAAGCCGGCGGGCAGGCGGCGGCCGGCGAGCAGGACCAAGCCGGCGACGATCGGGGTGTAGACCGCGACGGCCGCGAGGTTGGCTTGGAGAAGGTCGAGGGAATCCATGGGTCAGCGGGCGAGGAAGTACCAGGCCAGGAGAAGGGTGCCCACGACGAGGCTGAGGGCGTAGAGGCGGGTCTGCCCGCGATGCAGGGTCCGGCCCGTGAGGTAGCCGAGGACGGCCGGCACGCCGGCGCCGAGCCAGCGCACCGCCACGCCGTTGATCAGGAGCAGGTCGAGGAAGGCGAGGAACTCGGTGACGCGGCGCTGCACGCGCTCCACGTACCAGCCGTAGAGCGTGTCCATCCAGCGGAACGCGAGCACGCCGTAGAAGCGCGGCAGGTCGGCGCGCAGGCTGTCGACGCCGGCGGCGCGGCCGTAGTAGCGGAAGGCGAGGGCGCCGAGCGCCAGCGCGACCAGGCCGACGACCGTGGCGGCCGAGGTGGCGTGGAAGACCATCGCGCGCAGCGGTTCGGCGACGCGGGCGAGGGCGGCGGCGGGGATGAGCGCGTCGGCGGCGAAGCCGGCGGCGACGGAGAAACCGAGGCCGAGGACGATCAGCGGGGCCGTCATGGTCCAGGGCGACTCATGGGCGTGGTCGGCGGCCTCCGAGTTGGCCGGACCGAAGAACACCAGGCGCACCATGCGGGCGCTGTAGAGGCAGGTCGCGACGGCGGCGAGGCCGAGCAGCGCGAAGAGGTACAGGTTGCTCGCATGGGCGGCCTCGAGGATCGCGTCCTTGGAGTACCAGCCGGCAAGGAAGGGCACGGCGCAGTTCGAGAGCGTGGCGGCGACGAAGGCGGCCGTGGTGACGGGCATCTTGCGGGCGAGCCCGCCCATCTTCAGCATGTCCTGCTCGTGGTGGCAGCCGTGGATGACGGAGCCGGCGCCGAGGAAGAGCGTGGCCTTGAAGAAAGCGTGCATCGCCATGTGCAGGACGGCGAGGTCGGGGCGGCCGAGGCCGATCGCGCAACCCATGATCCCGAGGTGGGCCAGCGTCGAGTAGGCGAGGGACTTCTTGATGTCGGTCTGGGCGAGCGCGCAGAGGCCGGCGAGGGCGGCCATGCCGGCGCCCGACACGGCGACGAGCTGGAGCACGTCGGGCGTCAGCAGGAAGGCGATCCGCGCCATGAAGTAGACGCCGGCGGCGACCATCGTGGCGGCGTGGATGAGCGCGGAGACGGGCGTCGGGCCGGCCATCGCGTCCGTCAGCCAGACGTGCAGGGGGAACTGCGCGGACTTGCCGATGAAGCCGCACATCAGGAGCGCGCCGAGGAGCCAGGGCCAGCCGGCGGCGGGCTTGAGCGCGCCCAGCGCGGCGAAGTCCAGCGTGCCGAACTGCGCGAGGCAGTAGGCGATGCCGTGGTTGAATCCGTGGTCTCCTACGCGGTTGAAGATGAATGCCTTCTTG
>SXGQ01807660.1_pt1 | contig 11874 bp, 13 predicted proteins | sample 3178371 | NCBI WGS metagenome assembly SXGQ01 (sample SAMN11356859, study PRJNA531348) | freshwater metagenome | isolation source: freshwater sample F1-20 | place: China: Fuxian Lake, Yuxi | collected 2017-12-25 | reverse complement strand
CGATGCCATTCTGAAGCCTCTCTATGGGCATAACCTTCTCCAGAAGATTTACTTACAGAATCAGTATTTTCAAAAAATTCTTTGATTTTTTCTACTTGTTCTTCATCATCAATTCTGGTATTACTTGGACCCTTAATTTGCATAACTTTCCCGTCACGAGCAACTTCTATTGTTGCTTCTGGATTGTTAAATTTATTTCTCAAAGAATAAATAGTACATTGCCCAGCTTTTACTTTATCAGCATATGATCCCACACAGTGATGCATAAAATTGCCTTCAACATCTAAATCATTAGGATCATCTACTCTAACCATCATAGAACCATCTTCAAATCTATGGACAATTTTTTCATCTACTATTTGCCCAGATTCGTCTCTCTTGAAAGGAAGATAGAATTTTCCTGATCCTCTTTGTGAAATTGCATTGTGCCACTCTACAGAATCATCATATGCTTCCTGAAATGATTTTGTTCCAAGATTGTAATTAGGATTATCTAAAACGTGACCTCTGAAAAAGTCGTGGATTTCATCTAAATCGTCTTTGATTCCAGCATAACCAGTTATTGGTTGCTTATATTCCCATCTGTCATCTCTAGGATCATCTGTAAGTTTATTAGCTCTTAATTGTTTGTATTGATAAAGAGCCCAACTTTGAAATTTGGTTTCGTAATCCTTGACAAGCTCCAATTCTTGACTTGAAGGCTTGTAACCTGAATCAAAAAGACTGAATAATTCTCTAGTTGACATTGAAGGGTTTTGATTCAAAGCGCCGATAGCTTTGCCTTTTCTGTCATTAGGAAGATTGTTGATAAAATTAATTATTTCTTCACTAACACCTTTTGTTTTCAAGGCCTCAATCGCATCTTCGATTCCTGCTAAAATTGTTTTAGAATACCACATTTATTTTTCTCTATATTGTTAACTATGATTTACTTTTTCTTGATACTTTATAGTAAATTTCTACGGGATGATTATTTTTAACTTTTGCCCAAAAGCCTGGGATTATTTCGTTGGGAGAAACTAAAATTTTGTAGATAATTAAAGTTTTTCTTCTATCGTTGAAAAAGTTTGTATCACCAAAATCTGCAGCTTCTTGCGGAGATGTAGCAAGTAATGAGCCTGCTTTTAATTCAGTAAATTTTATTCTGGACCCGTGATAAAAAACATATTTATCGCCATCTTTCTCAACCTTGTGTCTGCTTAACCATTCTTCATTTGTTTCAGGAGTTTGATTGAAAACCATTTGAGCAGATTTGTACCACATACTATTTACATTTTACTATTTACAATATATAATCCTTTTATGGCTAAAGCTACAGTTAGAGAAGTAAAAATACTTGATGCAGTGCTCAAAGAAGACGAAGGCACTGAAGACGATCCTAAAATTGTTCAATACATTTGGCTGCAACTTCAAGATTTAAAGTCCGAAAGAGTTTATACTGCTATTTTGAGTTTAGATGATATAAAAGAACTTTCTAATATGGACAGATATTTAGAAGGAAGAGAATTGATTAATTTTACGATTGCATTGAAAAATCGTGAAACGCCTTTGTCTCTTGTATTCAATCCAACTGACGAAGAAATTACAACAGATATGATTAAGAATGAGGAAGGTATTTAAAATGGCTACATCAGCTAGTGGACAAATTACAGGAAAAGGAGCCATTGCTACTAATGGCCCCAAAGCAACAGTTGAGATTAAGGCTTTTCGTGAGGGGGCAGTAATCCCAAAGAAAGCAACAGAAAGTGCTGCTGGATATGATCTTTGCGCTTGGGTCAAGGATTCATACGAAGAGCAAACTCTTATTGCTCCACATTCAACTTTGATTGTCCCAACTGGTTTGAACGTAAATATTCCTAACGGCTATGAAATTCAAATACGCCCTCGTTCTGGTCTGGCTGCTAAGTTTTGTGTTACTGTTCTTAATACTCCAGGCACTATTGACAGTGATTATTGTGGTGATGGGGAAGATTTTGAACTTAAGGTAATTCTTATCAATCACAATAAGATTCCATTTTCAATCAAGCACGGTGATAGAATCGCCCAAATGGTTGTGGCTAAATTGGCAGATCACGAACTAGTTGAAGTAGAAGAATTTGGTGCAACTGACAAGACATCTCGTAAGGGTGGATTAGGCAGTACAGGCAAATAATGGAACATAATATTGACCAAGCCACAAAGAATTACACTATTTTTTGTGATTTAGATGGAACACTTTGGGAACAAGGCGATCCAACTGAAATTGCTAAGCCTGGATATCAACCTAAGATTATTTACGGAACTGTAGACAAAGTTCGTGAATGGGACAGTAAAGGCTATAAGATCATTCTTACTACTGGACGTAAAGAAAGCTTGCGTGATGTTACAGTTAAACAACTTTCTTATGCTGGTATTGTTTATGATCAATTGGTGATGGGCATTGGTGGCGGATCTAGAGTTCTCATTAATGATTTGAGACCTAATGGAGATCAATCAGCTTTTGTTTATCAGCCAAAACGTAACGAAGGTGTAGCAGGTTTAAACTTATGATGCATCCAGAATTTAAGAAGTTTGTAAATCTTATGGGTCATGATATTACAATTTCAGGACACGCAACTTTACCAAGATGTGAAAATCCTTGCCGTGTAGAGACAAAGCAAAGAATTGTTGCTTATTTGGCTGGAATTCCTATTGCTGAAACTCACTTTGAAAAAATTGTAAATCTACCTGATCCTGAAGATGGTGTTTACTACATCGTAAATAGAGTGACAATGGACTTTGTCTCGTTTGATCGTGAAGATGTATTCTGTGTTGATACAGGACCATCAGCAATTCGTGATGAGAATAATCAAGTTGTAGCAGTTACTCAGTTATCGCTATGAGTGATCCAGAATTTATAGAATCCGAAGAATGCAAAGATATTGCAGAAAAACTAATTTCTAAATACTATCCATTTATCGGATATGTCAATTTAGATTTAGTTCACTTTGTAGAAATGGATGGATATAAAGGAAAGAATGCCCCGCCATATATTATGTCGGGGCTAACTCAATCTTGGGCTAGGGGAATTTTGCAATCTCTTGGTAACGGTAAAATTTATTGCCTTGGTGTGTGGTCTGATCTATGGGAAGAATTAGAACAATCTAAAAAAGAATGGATCATTTTTCGCTGTTTATACTCCATTAGCCCTTCGCAAGATGGTAAAATTCGTTCGTTCGATGTACAGGATTATGGGTTTATTACAGAATATTTTGTGAGAGCTGGAATTGGTCCTTACTGGATGCTGAAAGATGGATTGCCTTCTTTATTGGAAGGCTCTCACGCTTTACCTTTAATTTTACCGATGGAAGATGATGATTAGTCAAAGCTATTACAATAAATACCGCCCTAAAACATTCAAAGATATTAAGGGAAGCAAATCAGTAGAAATTCTTGAGACACAGATTAAGAACAATAGGACTACTCACGCATATATTTTTGCTGGGCCTCCTGGTACTGGCAAGACAACTCTTGCTCGTGTTGCTTCAGCTCATCTTCTTTGCAATGACGATCAAACTGATTTGAAAGAAATGGTATTGAGTGATGAGCATCCAGATGTTTACGAAATCAATTGTGCAGTAAATAATGGTGTTGATCATATTCGTGAAAATGTTGTTCAATTAGCACGTCTTGCTCCAACATTAGGTAAGTACAAGATTTTTATTCTTGATGAAGCTCAAATGCTTACTACTCAGGCTCAAACATCTCTTATCAAGCTTACTGAAGAACCACCAAGTTATGTAAAGTTTTTCTTTTGCACAACTGATCCACATAAAATTCTTCGTGCTATTCATACTCGTTGTCAAACATTCTTGATGAAGAAATTAAATAAACAAAATTTAGTTGAATTATTAGTTGAAGTTTGTGAGAAAGAAAATCTTGTCTATGATGATGAAGCATTGAATCTTATTGCTTCTGATGCTGAAGGTAGTGCCAGAACTGCTCTTTCAATACTTGAACAAGCTTCTATGAATGATATATCTGAAGACAATATTAGAGAGTTGCTTGACAGATCGCCCAAACAACTTTCTATTGACTTGTCTTACGCTATAATTCAAAAAAATTATGCTAATGCCTTTCGTATTATCCAAGCATCTCACTCTGAAGGTAGAAGTCTAAGTAATTTATTGCTTGAAACATCTCAAAATTTCATTCAAGCATTTAGATATGTTGTCATTAAGACCAAAAAGGTTGAAAGAGATGTTGATATAGAAAATATAGCAAGATCTGTAAATACTTTGTTGCTTATTGATATTGCAGAACAACTGTATAACATTACAAAAGACATAAGGCAAACGGTTTCTGAGGACATTGTAGCAACAACTGGTGTTCTCAAAACAATTGAAAGATACGCTGAAAAAGAAAATGCGTAAAAAGATGTAGTGAAGAAAGTGCCTTCGGGAGTTTTGATGGCAACCGAAGATTTTAGAATAGTCAGATTAGTAAATAGAGCAAAAGCGGGAAATCAAGCAGCTTTTAAAAGACTGCTTAAGATGGTAGAACCAGATCTCAAGAAAATTGCACCTCACTTTTTTATTGTTGGCGGAGATAAAGAAGATGTGATGCAAGAATTGAGATTAGGTGTATTTAAAGCTGTAAACTCCTATGATTGCACCAAAGACACTACATTTAAAAACTTTTGTGTCAATCTTGTTTGCAAAAGACATTTAGCAACAGCCATAGCATCGGCAAAAAGAATGAAAAATTCAGCGTTGAATGATTCAGTTTCTTTAGATGCTCCATTTATTTTAAATGATGATGGTAATTTTCATTCACTTGGAGATTACATACCTGATAAGAAGAACCCTTTTGATGAATCTCCTGAAGTGAATTTAGTTGAAGATATAATTGTTAAAGAGGAGCTTGAAATCAATTCAACAATGCTTCTAAATAAATTAACATCGTTAGAAGCGGAAATTTTTGTTGAGTATGGTCAAAATTCATCTTACAAAGAAATTTCTCAAACACTACAAGTTCCAGCTAAGTGCGTAGACAATGCACTTACTAGAATTAGAAAAAAAGCTTCTGAAGTCTACACTCAGTTTAAAGAAGACGAAAAACAGGATGTATCTCACAAGCTACCTAAAAAATAGATTATGCACAGTCTTCTTAAAATTGCTTCTATTTTAGATTCTATTGGTAAGTATAAGTTATCAGACAAATTAACAAAAATTGCAATAGATCCTTCAGATTTAGATTTTGATAAAGTTTACAAAAATCCTGAAACATATTCAGATTTTGTTCTAACTAAATCAAGAAAAGAAGGAAGAGACCCAATAGAAATTATTGGTGATGAAAAATTTACTGCAGATCCGTCAAAAGATCCTATGGAACAACTTATTGAAAGATCTAAAGGAACAAGAAGACATTTTGCAATCTATCCACAAATCATTTTATTTCCTGAAAGTGGAGTCTGGAAATTTTTCTTTTTAGATCCATTATCATTGAAATCATTATCAAAAGGTTCTGATAAAGAAGGCAAACTCTTAACTGATCAGCTTTCTATACCTGGTTTAGAAAATATGTATGGTGAGGAAGAAGACGCTGAAGAAATTTCTCACGATGTAGTTTTTACTTCTAACTTAGCTCTTGAAGATTATAGTAAAGAAGATGCAATGGAAAAATTACGTCAAAAGTTTCCAGACACTCATATAGATTTTATGATGGATGGTGTTGATGATAGAGAATTTTTTGACGAAGAAAAAGATATAGAATTGTAACTCTTGCCATCAATCTTACAATGTAGTAAGATACGCATATGGAAACTTCAATTGTTGATGTAGTTATCGGTATGCAGTATGGCGATGAAGGCAAAGGCAAAATAGCCAATCAAATGGCTGCATCAGGTGAATATGACTACGTTGTCCGTTTTAACGGTGGAGGAAATGCTGGTCATACAATTTACCTCAATGGAGAGAAAATTGTTACACATCTTGTTCCTTGTGGTGTTCTGCATGGCATTCCTAGTATCATCGGTAATGGTTGTGTTATCAATACGCAAAAATTATTTGACGAACTTGCGTATCTTGAAGGACTTGGATTTGACACAACGCTTCTGAAGATTGCAGAAAACGCCCACATAATTACCCAAGATCATATTGACGAAGATTCCAAAGATACAACTATTGGAACAACTCGTACTGGAAATGGCCCTTGTTATAAAGACAAAGTTGGCCGTACAGGAATTCGTGCCAAAGATGTTCCTGAATTAGCACCATATCTCGTTGATATGTACACTCTAATTCACTCTTCCCCAAAGAAATTTTTAGCTGAAGGTGCTCAAGGATATTGGCTTGACATTGATTTTGGTGACTATCCTTATGTCACTTCTTCAAACACTGGAGTAGGAGCAGTATTAAATAATGGTTTCAATTATCAGCAAATATGGAATGTTGTCGGGGTTATCAAGTGTTATTCTACCTATGTTGGAGCTAAAGGATACCAAAAAGACGACGAGCGATTTGAACAGCTGCGTGAGATTGGTCAAGAGTTCGGAGCCACAACAGGACGGCCAAGACAAATCGACTGGTTAAATATTGATGAAGTAAACACTGCTTGCCAAATGAATGGTGTTACAAAACTCATTGTAAATAAAATGGATGTTCTTGACCAAATTCAAGATGGTTGGAACTTTTATCAGGACAATATTTTGAATGTTTGTTCTGATGAAGGTACATTTATGCTTAAAATTATCAATCACATTACACGATATAATCCAGGTATTGAAATTGAATTCCAGGGGCAATTACATTGAAGTTTAAGTTGAATAAGGCAGAACATCTTATTTGTTTTGCCTTACTGAATAAAGTTGAAAAATCAAAGCTTTCTATGCGTGAAAATAAAGCTGCGTCAAGTAGTCTTATTTTTCATTCAATTGATGGAAAACTTTATGTCCAGTCAGAGAATAATTTCTGTAGTTCAAAATTTTTACTCAAGAATGTTCAATCTACAGAAGATGGTACTTTTGGATTGGACATCTCTTCATTTTTTAATGCACTGAATAACTTTCCAACAGAAGAAGTTCAGTTTATTTACAATCCTGAAGACAATTTGCTTATATTTGGTAACAAGAAAACTAGGGTATCTTTAGCAACTGTTCCTGTAGATAATTTTGCATTAAGTTTTTCTAATAATGAAGAAACTTTGGAAATTACAGTAGAAGATTTTGTTCACAGCATAAAAATGACTTCTTTTTCGTGCGCTCCTGATTTTGATGAACACCCTTACACTTCTATACTTTGGTTTTTTGAAGATGGAAAAATCAACACTCAATCTTCTGACAAACATAGAATAAGTGTATTTGGCAAAAAGTACGAATTGCAGCCATCTTACTTGATTTCTAAAACTATCTCAGATGTAATTCTTTATTATATTGACAAAATACCAGGTGTCATTTTTTCACTTTTCAATAATAAACTTTACTTAACTTGGGATGGCGGAGAACTATCTTGTAGTCTTGAGAAGAATACTTACGAGAAAATATTTTCTAATTTCAATCAATTTTTTAGTGACAGTTTTTTCTTATCTCTGGATTTGGAAAAAGATGCATTAATCAGGAGCGTTAAGTTCGTATCAAATATTGCCAACTCTCATATGATAAACTTGACGCTAGACATCAATAAGCTTATAGTTTCAGCAACAAGTAATGAAAAAAATGCTGTCGTTGATACTATAGAAGTTGAAAATTATGAAGTTTTATCCGTATCATATGTATCTTCTCATCTAATAAGAGTTTTAGAATTATTAGATGGTAAAAAGTTAAGGCTTAATTTTATAAAACATAATGATTTTATTTTGTTAATGCTTGAAGCTGAAAATTTTAAGCATATTCTTTTTCCAATGGACTAAAATGTTTCCACGAATTTATTACGGATCAACTACCATAGCATTGAACAAGATTAGAGAAGAATTCCCTGATCTTGTTCTCGTGTTTGACAATGATGTAGACAAAATAATAAATAATTATTCTAAATTTTTTGATAGCAATAATTTATACGTCCATACAAAAATTACAAATGAAGACATAAAATTAATTCAAGAAAAGAGTGAAAAATTAGGAATAAAACACGTCATTTTATATGATGATGACAGCTTTGATGGAAGATTGTCTCTTATAGCTAAAGCCAAAAAGAATAACTTGATTTTTGATTGTAGCTATCCTCTTGTAGGAGATACTAACGCTCTTAAACGACATATAAATAATTATGTTTTGAAAAACAATGCAAATATAAATGGGGAGACTTTGAATCAACTTTTAGAAATATGCCCTGTCTTACGCATCAAATCAAAACAATCTGGAAGCAAAAAAGAAATTATTTGTTACGATATTGACATTCTTTTTAAGGAATTAGAAAAGATAATTTCTTACACAGACAAAATATTTTTGCGTGATATTCAAAATGCCTCTTTCAATGAAGAATGCGACATATTCGAATTTATCGAACAACTGATGAATAAGAATTTAGATTATTGCTTGACAAAAATAGATCTTCTTATTGATTCTATGGGAGAACAAGGATTCTTACTTGTTTTATTAAGCCAATTGAACTTTATGCTTATTATTTCAGAAACTAATAAGAAATTTCATCCTCTATCAGAAGTTCAAGAAATTGTTGAGTTACGTGACATATTAGGCAAGTACTTAGATGATGAATACAATGAACCTACATTTGTAGTAAAAGTTCAAAATCCGATAAGAATTCGCATACAATCAAGCAAAGAAAATATGTATAGCCCAGAGCAGTATTCAAAAATGATAACTTTACTTGTTGACAGTATTGTTGATTTAAGAACCAATGGCTCTGTGAATCATTCAGTGCCAATATTGATTTCAAAACTCACCTCTGTATAATTCTTGTATGGCCGAGAATAATTATGATGAAATAAATAAGCTTGTATATAAGTGCAAAGCTGGAAATGATTCTGCGCTTTTTGAATTATATGAATTTTACAAGCCGCTTTTTATTTCATCTGTTAAGAGAATAATCCAAAAAGAATCTCGCCTGTTATTACAGAGAGAAGATATATTAAGTGACTGTATTTTTGTCTTAAGGAAATTAATTGAACAATATGATCCTAAGTTATCTTATTTTTCTTATTTCTTATCAACAAGAATAGACATAAATTTATTTAGACACGCAACTGATAAATATTTCCCAAAAGAAGAATTATCTAATGATGATTACTTTCCAGAAGAAGCTCAAGATCCTTTCAATAAAATTGACAATGCAATTTGTATACATCAAGCTTTAGAACAATTGGGTGAAAAAAACAGAGAAGTGATTCAAGCTTATTTCTTTGATGGATTAGATCAAAAAGAATGTGCTCAAACTCTAGGGATTACTCAAGGGGCTTTTTCAAAAAGATTATCAAAAGCCCTTGAACAAATGAAGCTAATTCTTGGAGAAGACTTTTTGTTTGACTAATCTTCTATAGTTGTAGACACTAGCAGTCTTTTCTTCTGTTTCTTCTTGCTCTCTTTCAATAGTAATATCAACTTGCTTATCATCTTGCTTTGCGTTATCAAAACCAGGGAAATTTCCAGGAGGCATTCCTTCACCCTTATACCTTGGTAATATAACATCAAGTTTTCTTCCGCTAGGAATAGGTTCTGATTGTTGAATTTGAAATCTTGAGTGCTGTTTTATATCTTGAGCTGTTGGCGGCTCTTGTTTTTTTGCTTCTTCACGCAATTGAGCATTTTCTTTCATTCTGTCTGCGCCTTCTGGATTTACAACATCAGTAGTAAGCAATCCATCTGCTACAGCCTTAGAAATTTTACCAAAGTAATCTGCTAAATATCCTTCAATCACTCCTTCAGTAACATCTTTGACGTCAAAAATTAACATTTTTCCAGATTCAACTATTTTTGATTGGACTTCTTTTAATTCTTTTTCTAAATTTGTTCTTTCTGGACTATTGATTGGGGTAGATTCAATTTGTCTAGTTAGTTGATTTTTTTTACCTATCAAACCTCTTCTGTAGTCTCTTCTTCCTTGAATTTGGAATGTCTCATGAAAAATCATTTCTAATCTATTTCTTTGACGCTGCAACATTTTATTAATTGCTTCAAGAGGATCTGATAACTTTATCGTTTGACCATTAGATGTTGTGTAACTGCCAAATCTACCCGTTTCCATATCTTGAAGTAATCTTTTGGCATTAGTACCGCCAGACATCAAGTGAACCATTTCATCTTGGATATCCAAAATCCATTGTTCTTTGGCTGCTTGATATATCTTTGGATCTGACATTAACTTGCCAATATGTGCATCAAATATTTTAGAGAGATAAGGTATATCTCCGTGAACTCTTGCATAAAGTTCTGAAGGATCTGAAATATATGCTTCTTCAGGTGTCAATTCTGGATTAAGTTCAACAGAGTCTTGCATCATAAGATCACCTGACTGAAGATATTGCAAAGCGTGAGCAACTTCGTGTCTTTTTGTTGCTTCTAAATAATGTTGAGCATCCATGCCAATATTTTCTGCTAATGCTTTGTGATACGCTAATTGTTGCCAAATATCTGTTTTGATGATGATTGCAGGAACAGGGCCTCTATCCTTTGTTGGAAATCTTGCTACAAATAATCCACCCCATTTTTCTTCTGTAAAATCAACTGGTCCTAATTTCAACTTAGGGATATTATTTCTTTGCATAAAATCTTTGAGTTGCCAAGTGCTGAACTCTACAATCACCATTTGATCAGCATATTTTTGAATCTTTTCTTCACTTACACCAGCAAAAGGTGATTCTTGCTTCATACGGTCTTCATAAGAAATTTGAAACTTGTTAAACAACTCATCTGTTTTTTGTTGCTGTCTCATCTCACTTTCAGACATACCGCTATAGTCTTTGCCTTTATTTGGATTTTTGCCATATGCCCAGTTGAATTCAAGATCGCTTGCTTTTTTGACAGTAATAACTTTCTCTGCTTGTGCTTTTTCTAATGCAGCAAAACCATCATTTTGAATTCTTTTTTTTGCTTGAACACCATTTGTGATAACTTTATTCTTAACTTCAGCGCCAAGACTATCTAAAATATCATTTGAAAATTTCTCAAAGTCTTCTGGATTTTTTTCTAAATATCTAATTATAACTTCAGGTTTTGCAAGCCCAACTATAATGAAAATTGGAGAACAATCGTCACCTTTGCTATAAATTAATTCCATAAAAGTTTCAAAAGATTTTAAATTTTCTAGTAAAGATGCACTATTTTTTAAATCATGTTCACTTAAAGATGAATACAATTTTGAAGCCATAATTTGAGAAAAGTCTTTAAAATCTGGATATTCATCTATCTTTAATGCTACTTCTACTCTGTATTTGTTAGGAATCAAAGATAATAATGATGCAACTTTATCTTGCGGAGTGCCATGTAATAATAATTTAAAGACAACTTCTAAAACTTTACTTTCATCAATTCCTGAGTAAATATATTCTTCTATTTGCGGTAAGTAAAAATTTCCCTCTCCACGTCTTATTAAGTTTATTACACTTAGATGATTTGTAAAATATTGTAATTCAGGCTTTGCATCAACAATTTGCTCAAGAAGTAAATTTCTCTGTTCGTTTGCTGGATATCCCAATCTAGTAATATCATCGCCACGTAAAAGAAACATCGCTAAAGATTCATTGAGACTTGTACCTTTTCGCATAAGCAAGTTAAGTGTAGTGTAACCCATACCTAACGTACTATTTACAGAATATTTTAAGCTGTCATAATCTGTAATTTTTTGACCTAATTCTAAACCTTGTTGCCCTTGTGACCTGATAAATTCATTTAGTGTGCCAAGAAAGTCTAAAACTTTCATCATATCTGTATTTGCAGAACTTCCTTGTTTTTTCATCTCATTG
>SXGQ01705778.1_pt1 | contig 11874 bp, 12 predicted proteins | sample 3178371 | NCBI WGS metagenome assembly SXGQ01 (sample SAMN11356859, study PRJNA531348) | freshwater metagenome | isolation source: freshwater sample F1-20 | place: China: Fuxian Lake, Yuxi | collected 2017-12-25 | reverse complement strand
GCGGCGTCGCGGTGCTGAAGGTCGGCGCCGCTACCGAAGTCGAACTGAAGGAAAAGAAGCACCGCATCGAAGATGCGGTCAGCACCACCAAGGCTGCAATCGAAGAAGGCGTCGTCCCCGGTGGCGGCGTGGCCCTTCTCCGTGCGCAGACCGCGGTGCTCGAGCGCGCCGCCAAGCTGACGGGCGACGAGGCGACGGGTGCCAAGTTGGTTGCGCGTTCGCTCGAAGGTCCGCTGAAGCAGATTGCCGAGAACGCAGGCATGGAAGGCGGCGTTGTTGTTGAGAAGGTGAAGTCGCTGAAGGGCAACGAGGGTCTGAACGCCGCAACCGGCGCGTACGAAGACCTCGTCAAGATCGGCGTCATCGACGCGGCGAAGGTGACCCGTTCGGCGCTGCAGAACGCAGCTTCGATTGCGGCACTCTTCCTCACCACCGAGGCGGTCATCGCCGACAAGCCCGAGGCTTCCGCGCCGGCCATGCCGGGCGGAGGTATGGACGACTTCTGAGTCGTCCTCTCTCGTTGTCGTGATTGCGCTCGTCACCGCTGCGGTGTCGCACGATCTCGACGAAGACCTACCGATTCTGGGTGCCGCGCTCGAAAGGGCCGGCACCCAGTTTCATTGTGTGAACTGGCACGACGACGTCGACTGGTCGAAGTACTCCGCGGTTTTTCTGCGCAGTCCGTGGGACTATCACCTCCGTCGCGACGAGTTCCTCGCACGGCTTCGCGTCGCGTCAAGCGCGACACGATTGTTCAACTCCTACGACGTTGTCGAATGGAACAGCGACAAGCGGTATCTCGGCGAATTGATGGCATCCGGAATTCCCGTCGTGTCCACGCGTTTTGTCTCCGCCGCCGACGAATCGCTGGTTCGCGATGTCCTCGACGAGTTGGGAAACGACATTGTTGTGAAGCCCAGCATCTCGGCGGGTTCGCATGACACATTGCGTTACCGCGATGCGTCGGTCGTTCTCGGCGACATTGTTGCGCACGTCTCGCGCATCATCGCGGCCGGAGCAGTGGCGATGCTTCAACCCTATGAATCGGGTATCGATGAGCGAGGCGAGACCGGCATGGTGTGGTTGAACGGCGTTTTGAGTCACTCGTTCCGAAAGGGCGCGATTCTCGCCGTCGAGCCCGACATGGGTAACGGTCTCTACGCGGCAGAAGACATCGCTTCGCGCAACGCGACGAAGGACGAAGTCACCTTGGGGGAGCGGATCATGACGTGCCTCGAATCACGGTTCGGTGCCCCGCCTCTGTACGCCCGCGTCGACGTGATTCCCGATGCTGACGGCAAGCCGCAGCTGATGGAACTCGAATTGGTCGAACCCTCCTTCTTCCTCGCATACGCGCCCGGGGCGGACGACAGGGTGGCTTCTGCGTTCACAAACGCCCAGCGGTAGCGTGGCATCCATGAGCGAACCGATGTCCCCCTCGGTCGGAATGGGTGTGCTGCACCTTTTCTGCAAGCCGGGTCAGTCTTTTGACCGCCAAGCCACCATCAACGCGGTGAAAGAGGCCGAGTCGGCAGGTCTCACCGTGATCACGGTCTCCATGCTCGGTCACAAAAGCGATGCATGCTTCATGGCGCTGGCCAACGACATGCGCGACCTGCGTCGGCTCCAAAGCGCGATCCAACGCGCGGGCCTCGACATCGTCGACAGCTACGTGTCCCTCACCGAGGTCAGCGAGTACGCCGTCGGCGTGCCCCAGGAGATGCTGAACGCTCGGCTGTATCCGAAGATCCCCGTGCCGGGCAAGAACGCGTTCTGCTTCTACCCGATGTCAAAGCGTCGCAACGTCGGCGCCAACTGGTTCACGCTGCCGTACGAAGAGCGCCTGCGCCAGATGCAAGAGCACGGCCACAGTGGCCGCAAGTTCGGTGCGAAGGTGACCCAGCTCGTCACGGGTTCGACGGGTCTCGACGATTACGAGTGGGGGGTCACCTTGTTCGCCGTGAACCCCGACGACCTGAAAGAAGTCGTCTACACCATGCGCTTCGACCAAGCCTCGGCTGAGTACGCCGAGTTCGGTCCGTTCTGCATGGGAATGCTCACACCCGTCGACGAACTCGTCGACCTTCTCTGACGCAACCGCGGTGCACACCGACCTCGCCTATCTGCGCGACGCCTTCGTGCGCGAATTCGACGCGACCGTCGTCGCCGTCGAAGACAACCGCGTGGCTCTCGACCTGACGTATTTCTATCCAACCGGCGGCGGCCAACCACACGACACCGGCACGCTCGGGTCCGCATACGTCTCGGAAGTTCGCAAAGAGGGCGACCTCGCATGGCACACACTTCAGGGCCCGATTCCGAACGTTGGCGACATGCTTCACGGTGTCGTCGACTGGGATCGACGCTTCAAGTTGATGCGCACCCACACTGCGATGCACATTCTCTGCGGTGTCATCTGGAACGAGTGGCAGGTTCCCGTCACCGGCGGCAACATGGAGCCGCTCTCGGCACGCATGGACTTCGAGTTCGATCCGCTGCCCGAGGGCTTTGCCGAACGAGTCGAGGTGCTCGTCAACGAGGCGATCACGCACGATCACCCGATCGAGGTCAGTTTTCTTCCACGCGACACCGCGGTCATGGATGAAGATCTCATTCGTACCAAGGTGTCGCTGATCCCCGAGACCGTCAGGGAAATCCGCGTTGTCGACATCGTCGGCCTCGACAAGCAAGCCGACGGTGGTACCCATGTCGCATCCACCAGGGATGTGGGCCGATTGCGCGTCGTGAAATTGGAGAACAAGGGCAAGGGAAACAAGAGGGTCCGCGTTGAGATCCTCGATTGACCCGACACGTCGAGGGACACCTCAATCGGCAATGATGATCTGATGCAATCCGGGGCGGTGGGGGCCGCCGAGGTTCCAGTGATCCCTCGCCGTGCGTGGTACGCGCTGCTGCTGACCTCGTTCGGTCAGTTCTTCGTCATCTTCGACTCGACGGTGTTGAACGTGGGATTTGCATCGATCGAAAAGGATTTTTCGAACGTCGCGCGCACAACTCTCGCGTGGGCCTTGACGAGTTATTCGATCGGTACGGCGTCGCTGCTGTTGCTTGCGGGGCGGGTTGCCGACCTCTTCGGGCGAAAACGCGTGTTCCTCATCGGCATTTCCATCTTCGCACTGGGAAGTCTCGGTGCCGGCTTGGCGCCGAACGTCGGAATCCTCATTGCGACTCGTGCCGTTCAGTCGGTCGGCGGTGCACTGATGGTGCCGACATCGATCGCTCTCGCACTTCCCGAGTTTCCGCCGGAGCGTCGCAGCCTGGCGGTGGGCGTATGGGGTTCGATTGCCGCCTTGGCAGGAGGGTTGGGTCCACCGCTTGGTGCCGCCGTCATCGAACTTGGTGGCTGGCGGTGGATCTTCTTCATCAACATCCCCGTGGTCTTGATCGTCGTCGTCTTGGGCCGGAATGTCTTGCGCGAATCGAAGGGCTCGTCGACGGGTACACGTCTCGACATGGTGTCGGTACCCCTCGGCACGATTGGCTTGGCGTTGCTCACGTTGGGTGTGCTGCAGGGTGGGAAATGGGGCTGGACGAGCCCCGGAATTCTGGCGTCGTTCGTCGGTGTCATTTTGTTCGGTTGGATCGTCGTTCGGCGTTCGATGACGCACGCAGAACCGTTGCTCGACATGTTGATCTTCAGGCATCGGCATTTCACTGCCGCCTCGGTTGCGACGTTCACGTTGAACCTTCCCGTTGCCGGTTTTTGGTTCAGCGCGCCGCTGTTCTTCCAGACCGTGTGGGAATGGTCGGTGTTGAAGAGCGGCTTTGCGATCATGCCGACTCCGGTCATCATCTTCGTGACTGCAACGATTGCTGGTCGATTCTCCGATGGCGGGCTCATCAAGCCGATCATCGCTTCGGGGACTGGATGCTGTGCCATCGGTATTGCCGGACTCGCATTGTTTCTCGATGGCGACGCGAATTACTGGGCGCACTATCTGCCCTTTGCCGCGATCTACGGCATTGGTCTCGGGTTGTCGTGGTCGAATCTGACTGCTGCAGCGTTGATCGGCATCGATCATGAAAAGTTCGGTGTTGCGAACGGAACCAACCTGACTTTCCGGCAGGTCGGTGGTGCGATGGGTGTCGCCCTGTCGATTGCAGTCGCAGGTGAGGCCGGCGTACTCGGCTCGGCCTCCGCATTCCATCGCGTGTGGCTGGTGCTCTCGGTGTGGATGATTCTCACGTTCATCTTCTTCACCGTTGCATATCCGCGAACCTCTCCCTCTGCAGAAAAGGCCCGCAACTAAGGTGTTCGGGTGCCCGAGACCTCGAACCTGATCGCCTTCATCGGGGCAACCGTCGTTCTCCTTCTTATTCCCGGCCCCGCGATCATTCTCAACCTGAATCGCACGTTGGCTGACGGCCGGTCGCACGGGTTGGCAACGGTCGCCGGTCTGGAGATCGGAGACATGATCCAAGCGTTGCTTGCAGCATTGGGCCTGAGCGCAGTTCTTGCCACGTCCGTCAGCCTCTTCAATGCCATCAAGTGGGGTGGCGTGGCATACCTCATCGTCACGGGTCTAAAGACGTTGTTGACCCGCCCCGACGAATTGCGGACCGACTCGACCCACTCCACGCTTGCGCAGGCGTTCCGTCAGGGGATCATCGTGAACGCACTGAACCCAAAGACATCGCTTTTTTTCCTTTCCATCTTTCCGCAGTTCGTCGATGCGAATGCGTCGAATGCGAAGATCCAGTCTCTGGTGCTGGGGCTGGTCTTCGTGGCGCTTGCGACGATCTTCAACGGTTCGTACACCCTGATGGCAAGCGGTCTGCGCGACTGGCTGTTGCGCGGTCGAGCCGTCTATGTGATGCGTCGCTATGTTTCGGGGTTCGCATTCATCGGTCTTGGGCTGTTGGCGATGACCGCGGGACATCCGTCCAGTGTCGACTGAGGACGTGCCGATGTATCCGGTTCACTTTGCTTCACCACGCGGTTTCCGGCAGGCATTTCATTGCGAGCGGGCGCAGAGCGGGGGTGCCACCGCCGTGGTGTGCGTGCACGGGTGGCCCGAGACCAAGCGCTTGTACCACCGTGTGATTGGTCCGTTGCGTGATGGGGGTTTCGATGTCGTGGTACCGGACCTTCGTGCCTTCGGCGACTCGGAGGTGGGTCCCGATGGGTTTAACGACGTGGTGTCGCATGCTCTCGACGTTCACGCATTGGTGTGCGATCACCTGGGATACGACAGGGTGATTCTCGTCGGGGGCGATCTCGGCGGCTCAGTGATCCAGGAGATCGCGCTGCGATGGCCCGAGTGGGTAGATCGAATGGTGCTCTTCAATTCGCCGTTGCCCTACATGAAAGCCGAAATGGCCGGCCTTGCAACCCGTGCCGATGCTTCGACGCGTGACTATTTCGAACGGCAGGGAACCGACGCGGACGGTCTGATCGGCGAACTGACATCGGTCGAAGCGTGTCGGAACTATGTGGCACAGTTCTACGGACCGCGGCTGTGGGCACACCCCGACAACTTCTCGGAAGCCGACGTCGTCTTCCATTCGGAACCGTTTGGTGACGCACGGCGATTGCGAGAGACGTTCGGGAACTACGAGTCGGCCTACTCTGCAGCCAAACGTCTCGAGCGACCGCTGTACGGTGCGAATGGCGCCACGCCGACGCTCATCGTGTTCGGTACGAGCGACCGGGTGATCTACCCCGATTTCGACAAGATGGCACAGGTGGTGTTCGCCCGTCACGCTGGTCCGGTTCGCATCGAGGGGTGCGGGCACTTCGTACCGTGGGAGGCGTCCGAGAGGTTCGTCGAACTGACACTCGAGTTCTGCACTCGCGGTTAGCCTGCCGACATGCCCAACGAACTGGACAAGGCCCGGTACGTTTCGTTCACCTCGTACAAGCACAACGGCGACCCCGTTTCGTTGCCGGTTTGGGTGGTGCCATTCGAAGGTGGTTATGCGTTCACCACCGACCCCGACGCTTTCAAGGTGAAGCGCGTGCGCAACAATCCGAAGGCGACCTTGCGCGTGTGTTCCGTGCGCGGCAACGTCGCGCCGGGTGCAACAGAATTCACGGGCACCGCTGAATTCGTAGACGAGGCGACGGCTGATCGCGTGAACAAAGCCATTTGCCGCAAGTATTGGATTGCCTATCGCGTGCTCATCACCCCATCGAACCTGTGGTCGCGGCTGCGTGGTGGTTCCAGGGCGGCGGGGCACGCCGCCATCAAGGTCACACTCGACTCCTGAGTCGAGACAGATACCAATGACAACGACCTACGAATCCGCAACACGCGATCTGATCGGTCAGATCGAACGAGTCATCGAGGCGTGGCTCGTGCGGATTGCCCTCGACACCTACGCAATGCACCGTGGGCCTGCAACCCCCGAGTTCCGCAGCGTTGCCGACGGCGCAGCGCGTGAAGGAACCGAGTGGGTGGTGGCGCGACTGCGGGCAACTCTCGACGTCGACGTCGACGCCCAGCGAGTGAACCCGTTGCAGACACTGCGCGAGGCCGTGCGCTTTCCGACCCGAGTTCTGCGGGAAGCCGGAATCCCCACGAAAGTGCGTGACGAATACGACGAAAAAATCAACCCCGACGACGTGTATGGCATCGGTCCCGCCCACTGGAACGACATCGACGAGTCACTCACCGAGCCCGGCATCGTGTGGGGAGCGGCCAAGGCGAGCACGGTGTTGCAGCGTCGGCGTGCCGAGGGAAAACTTGATCCGCGATGACGGATCCGACGACTTTCCCCTCTCGACGTGGCGATCTGTTGAGTGCTTGGGGTGTCACGGCAGCTGCTTCAGGAACGGAGTTTTGCGCCGCCCTTTCCGGTCTCACCGATGAACTTCTCGTGGCGCTCTTCGATGATGCGCGGGCGAAAAAGGGAATCAAGGGCGATGTCGCCCTGGTGGCCGTAGGCGGTTACGGCCGCAGCGAGATGGCGCCGTTCAGCGACCTTGACGTGTTGTTGTTGCATCGCAACGTGAAGAAGATCGACGAACTGGCGAGTGCGCTGTGGTACCCGTTGTGGGACCTTAAGTTCAAGGTCGGCCATGCGGTGCGAACACCGAAGGAAACGAAAAATCTCGGTGACAGTGACCTCGACACCGCAACCGCGTTGGTGACTGCACGACTGGTTGCCGGAGATCTTGACCTTGCAGCAGAAGTCATCGACCAGGCGCGCGATCGCTGGCGCAAGCGCGGACGCGACTCGTTGCGCGACGTGCACAAGCGTGTGATCGAGCGTCATGCAAGCGCCGGAGAGGTTGCATTCCTTCTCGAACCCAATCTGAAGGAAGGCTTGGGTGGCCTGCGCGACATTCACGCGTTGTGGTGGGCACTTGACGCGGGCCTCGTGTTGTCGGGGGCTGATCGACAAGAACTCAAGCGAGCAAACGAAGTGTTGTTGACGGCCCGTGTAGCACTGCACATCGCGACGCAACGCGTCGGCGACGTGTTGCGTCTGGAAGACCAGGATGCCGTCGCTCGCCTCGCGGGATTCGGAGACGCCGACAAGTTGATGGCCGCCATCGCAGCAGCAGGGCGCAGCGTCGCATGGACGGCCGACGAAGCATGGGCGCGACTCGACCCGCCGGCCAATGCGAACGAACCGTCACGTCGCCTCGCACCCGGAGTCGAACTTGTTCGTGGCGAAGTGCACCTCGACGAAACCGCAAATCCAGCCGTCGACCCCACACTCGTGTTGCGGGTGGCGACGGCCGCTGCGCGCCTGAACGCACGAATCGATCGTGAGTCACTCAACCGTCTCGGCGAGGAGACCCCGGTATGGCCCGACCCGTGGCCGGCAGGTGCCAGCGACGACTTCGTCGCGCTCATGCTCGAGGGTGAACGGGCGATTCCGGTTCTCGAGTCGCTCGACCAGCGCGACTTGATCACGAAGGTCCTGCCTGAGTGGGCCCCCAACCGAAGCAAACCGCAGCGCAACGCTTATCACCGCTACACGGTCGACCGTCACCTGTGGCAGACGGTGGCGAATGCTGCGGCTCTCACCGATACGGTGTCGCGGCCCGATCTGTTGATGTTCGGTGCCTGGTTTCACGACATCGGCAAGGGCTACCCGGGTGACCACACCGACGTTGGTGTGGAGATGTTCGCGACGATCGGTCCGCGCATGGGGTTGTCGGCCGACGACGTTGCCACCGTGCAGGCGTTGATTCGCCACCACTTGTTGCTTGCCGACACCGCGACGCGACGCGACCTGTCCGACGACGCGACCATCACCACGGTTGCGAACGTGTTGAAGTCGTCGCTCACCCTCGAGTTGTTGCGTGCCCTCACCGAAGCCGATTCGAAGGCAACGGGTGTGTCGGCTTGGAGCGACTGGAAAGCAGGTCTCGTGTACGAACTCACCGAACGAGTGCACCACGTGTTGGGTGGCGGTGATGTACACGACGTGACGTGGAAATTGTTCCCCGATGCCGAAGTCCTTGAGATGATGGCCGAAGGTCGATTCGCTGCGTGCACCACCGAGAATTCGATCATCGTCGTGAGCCCCGACCGTCCGGGAACGTTCAGCAAGGTTGCCGGAGTGATGGCTCTGCACGGCCTCGACGTTCTTGGCGCCGAGGCACACTCCGACGAGATGGGCATGGCTGCCTCGGAGTTTCGCGTGCAGCCGCCCTCGACGCACTCGATCGAATGGGGTCGGGTCATCGAAAGCGTCGAACGTGCACTGCGCAACGAGATCGCCCTCGAGGACCGGCTCGTCGAACGTGCCCGCGATTACGGCCCGTCCCGTGCGAAGACTGCCATCCCGCCCGCTCCGCCCTCGGTGCGATTCGACGACACCGCATCGTCGAACAGCACGCTGCTCGAGGTGCGGGCACCCGACAAAATCGGTCTGCTTCACAACATCGCGAAGACCATCGCCGACATGGGACTCGACATTCGCCATGCGAGAGTGCAGACATTGACGAACGAGGTCGTCGACACCTTCTATGTTCGGTCCGCATCGGGTGGAAAACTCACAGACTTGGCTCATCGCGCGGAAGTCGAAAAGGCGTTGATGGTCGCCGTCTCCAAGTGACCCGACTCCATGCGATTCGGTACTGGCCGGGTGTCGCGCCAAACTAATCTCGGGTTGTGAGCAAACCCGGACCACAGGACTTCACGCGTGACCTCTTGCGCTGGAGCGAGGCGCTGGCTGCAATCGCCCGAACGGGGATGGGTTTCACGCAGAACCTCTACGAGCGCGAACGATACGAGGAGGTTCTCCATGTCGCGGCCGACATCAAGGCAGCCGCCGACGACGCGCTCGACGTACGTCGCGAGCAGGACCATTTCGTGCAGGAATGGATGGAAAGCATCGGCGAAGGCGTGCCGGGCTACGTCACCCCCAAGGTCGCCATCGGTGCGATCGTGGGGAATGAAGCGAACGAGATCCTTCTCGTCCGGCGCAAAGACAGCGGAATTTGGCTGTACCCCACGGGATGGGCGGACGTGGGTTATTCACCTGCCGAGGTCGCGCTGAAGGAAGTGCACGAGGAAACCGGCATTGAATGTGAAGTGGTTCAAATGCTCGGCGTCGTCGACGGCATGCGGATGGGTTTCTCGCGTTTCGGTATGTACATGCTGTTGTTCCACTGTCGTGCAACGGGCGGAGAACTGCGGGGGCACCCACTGGAAACATCGGGCGTCGGCTGGTTCTCGCGGGATCAGTTGCCGCATCCAACGGCTGGTGCCCAATGGTGGGGGCCGATGGCGTTTAACGCACTTGACGGTGGGTCGCACGTCGCGACGTTTGATCCTCCGCGCGCCCCAATTTGGCGAAGTGGTGAATCGGCCTAGCGGCCGTCCTGGTCGCGGAGGAACTGTTCGACTTCCTCCATCAGAACGTCAGTGTCGCCAACGTCGGCATCGGTGAGGTCGACCGCATCATCACCTGAGTCGGTTGCAAAGTCGAATTGCAACTGTGTGTCGTCGTCTTCGAGATCGAAATCGTCGTCATCGTCGATTGAGATACCCGAATCCGACATCGTCTCGAGACGGCCGACGTAGGACTGCAGGTCGTCGTCGTCTTCGATCATCGAGTCGAGTTGCGACTCGTATGCGGCGACCAAGTCCATCATGTGACCGACGGGAGCGGGCGTACCGATGATGTCGCAGGCCCGCTGCATAAGGGCAACCGCCGCTTTTGGCGAACTGATTTGTCCCGCGTACGCGGGGACCGCCGCCCACAACGAGGCCGAAGGCACGGATGCCTTGCCACACACGTCGTGGAGCACACCGACGATGCCCGTGGGGCCCTCGTAACGCGAACGCTGCAGGCTGTAGCGATTGACCAGTGAGTCGTCGGTGGCCGTGCCGATGAGTTGCACCGGCCGTGAGTGTGGAACGTCGGCCAGAAGCGCGCCGAGCGTGAGGAAGAGCTTCGCGTCGTACTTTTCGAACACGCCCAACAGTTGATCGGTAAAGAGCCGCCACCGCAGGCTGGGTTCGGGACCGAGCACGAGGATGACGTCGGTACCCGCGGAGCGCGCATGCCAGAGTCCGATTGTCGGCCACACGATGCGACGTACGCGACCATCACTCAACTTCACGTGCGGACGAATAGTGGCAAAATCGGTGAAGAGCTCGGGGTCAATCTCGGCGAGTGCGGTTGCACCCCAACCCTGTATGAGATTTTGCAGTGACGATGAAGCGGCATCGGCAGCGTCGTTCCAGCCGGTGAATGCAGCGATGACAGTGGGCGTCGTGAGGCTCGGTTCGGAAATCCAACGGATGTGATCAGTGCCGCCCATGACGCCCCAACGCTATCCACCCAACTCGGCTATTTCGAACGCTCCAGATTGGCTCGCACGTAGTAATTGCTGCCCCCGCCCGCGGCCAGAACGTCGTCGAGCCAGTTCCCTTCGTACACGTCGTTCGGGCCCTGCATGAGGTCGTTTTCCGTCGCGCCCTCGGGCGTGGTGACCAGAGTCCATGCTTGGCGTTTGTACGTCCAGTTGTCGGGGTCGAGTGCGTGTGCGCGGCGCCAGTAGGGAACCGCGGCATCGTGCCCAACCGTACGATGCAGGTGTTCACCCATCGCAAAACACGCCGAAGCGAGCGACGTGTCGCTCGACATCGGCCTCGATGTCTCGACAACCTCTTCCGGAGTCATCGCGTAGGGACTCGCCGAACCGTTGCGTACCCAGTCGAGCAGTGCCGCCCGATAGGCCGCTGAGTCGTCGGGAATCGCCTTGACCTCGGTCATCATGCGCTTCAGTCGGTCGGGGATTCCGTCGGGAATCTGCATGTCGCGTGCGCGACTGCGCTCGATCGACGCTTGTTCGGCCGGTCGCACGATGACGCCGTTCTCGTCGATCCACACCGCCATCGGAACGTTGATGAACCCGAAAAGCTCGTTCGTGCAGTGGGTCGTGTCGATGAGCGACGGATGCGTCGGCGACGCAGCCACGATCCACGGTCTCGCGTGCTCGGGGTCGATGTCGAGGGCAACCGTGACGACCGTGCCGCCCAGCGGTTCGATTTCAGTGTGGAGTGCCTGCCACCCGGGCAGGGCCGTACGGCAGCCTCACCAACTGGCCCAGGCGATCATGATGATCCGTCGACCGCGAAGCGACGCGAAGTCGAACCCGCGACCCATCACATCGATGAGCGACGATGGGAATCGAGCGACCGCGCTCGACAACGTGCGGCCCGTCGCGGTCGCGGGTCCGAGCGACCACACGCCGTGATCGGAGTCGTGCACGACGGGCATGCCGAGTCGCTTTGCTGCCGCCTCGACATCGACCATCCCGTCGGCGAGAGCGCCGGGTGCAGGCACACACACTTCTTCTCGGCACATGCCTTCGGGCTTGGCATCCCATCCGGTTGACGACGAGAACTCGTCGGCTGTCACGCGAAGGCTCGAGAAGATCAT
>SXGQ01888023.1_pt1 | contig 11875 bp, 13 predicted proteins | sample 3178371 | NCBI WGS metagenome assembly SXGQ01 (sample SAMN11356859, study PRJNA531348) | freshwater metagenome | isolation source: freshwater sample F1-20 | place: China: Fuxian Lake, Yuxi | collected 2017-12-25 | reverse complement strand
GATTTGGAAACCCTTCAAAGTACCAAAGAAGGAATTTCAACCGCCTTGAATAAATTGGTTAAAACCTACCAGCCATTTGAAGGAAATTCACAGTCAACGGAGGAAGTATATGTAAATGGTGCGGCAAGCTTTGATTTTTTTCAAAGAGCCCATCATTTTACAATCAAGGGGCATATTACAATGCGATCCAAGAACTTAAAAATGCCTCACCCTTTTTGCCGATTTTCCCAATTCAAATTGGCTTAATTTATTATTTGCTGGGCGATTTAACAAATGCCATTCGGTATGGGAAGGAAGGGTATATGTTAAACCCACAACATCCCGAGTTGCAAAAATTGCCCAAGGTTATTTTAGAGGACATTCGAGCTCGGTCACGGGCTAAAAAAGGAGAGTAACATGTTGAAGCATAAATGGTGGTTAGGCCTTGGCTTATTATTAAGCATGGGGAGTCAAGCGTTATTGGCTTATGAATTGGTGTTTTCGTCCGTATCGTTTGTGCCATCTGACAAAAAGAATAGTATCTCTATATTGGTGCGAAATACGGGTGAATCCCCACAAGCAGTTGAGTTTGATGTAAAGGGCATGGAATTTAATGAAGATTACGAAGAGTCGAATCCTGCTATTCCGGAAGATTGGTTTAAAATATCACCCAGTGGCATCATTATAGACCCAGGAAATGAAGAGGTCGTCAAAATTACGTGGGCCAATAAAAATGAGGTTAAAAAAGAAACCCCATTTCGCTTAATGGTTAAAGAGTTGGATATTACAGAGCCAGATAAGGATGCAGATCCCGATAAAGAGAAGGATTCCAAGGAACCCAAAGTAAAAGTTAAGACCTTATTTAATCAAATTCGGTTTATGTCCGTTATGCCCGATAATCCAGAATCCAATGTGAGTGTGTTAAGTTCAAAGTTGGTCATGGATGAGGATAAGCCGGTGGCCCATGTGGTGTTAAGTAATTCAGGAAATATTCGCCATTCGTTGGAAAATAAGTCCATTTTGATTAAGTCAAAGACAAACGAGGGGGTTTCTTATAAATATCCCGTCAGTACATTTTCACTCTATCCACAGTTTAATAGGAAAATGGCTATTTCATTACCTGAAGAATTTAAGGGAGATGAAATCGTCGCAACCATTGTTGATCAAGTGGCTGACTAGGTATTTGCTTATGGTTATTCTGTGCCATATGGGACCCCTATTGGCACAGAATAATGATGCATCAAGTCGGGCTGCTAAATTATTGGAACAACGTCGACAAGTGATTCGCTTTGAAGATGTGGGACAAATGCAACTGGATGATTCACCAGAAATACCCATTCGAGTGGTGTATTACAATGGAAAATCAGATGTTGCGGTGGACTACCAAACATTACAGAATGCGTTGCAACCACTCCTTACTCCAATGGCATTTCAAGCATTTCAGCAAAACGCGAGTACCCAATGGATTACCTTTAAAACCCTAAAAGAATGGGGGTGCCGGTGTCAATTTAGTAAGTTAACCTTACTTGTTTCTATTGAAATACCGGTTGCTTATCGTATAAAGCAAGAAATACCCCTACAACCTCGTGTTAAAACAAAGCCTGTTAAAATGACCCACCGGCCGGCAACGTTCTCTGGCTATGTTAATTTGGGTGGAACCCATGAAATGACACCTGATACCATCTCAACGGCGTTTGATAATGGGTATACTGTAAATGGGATGTTCAATTTAAGTCAGAATATTATTAAGTGGGGTCTTATTAAACCCATTCCAAAAGATGTCACAACAGGTGGGTTTGATGCGGCACCACAAGTAAGTCAGAAGAGTAGTCGCGATTGGGTATTAACCAACGTTCAATTCAGACATCAGGATTATAATAATCAATGTGTCTATCTTTTAGGAGATCTACCCACTAATCCCAATCAATTGATGCCAATACCGAGTATGTGGGGGGGGGTGTTCAAAGTATGCCTCGCTCCTAATTATCGGGTTCAGGTAAGGCAACAACCACGTTTGAGTTAGAACGTTCCGAAAACTCGGACGTCATTTTTGCCATCAATGACCAGCCAATTTACCGCATCAAACGAAAAGCGGGCCGCCATCGTTTTATTGATATTCCACTTTCATCTTATTTCAACGAGCTAATCATTTCGGTGGTGCCGGAAAGCAATACGACTAATATTACCCGATACACCACAACAATTTACCCTGATCCAGGGGCACTTCCGGCTGGTAGTAGGCAGGCTCAGTTCCGATTGGGGTTCCCACTCACAATATCCACCGTTCGATTGGGGGTGGCTTCGATGGTCGGCCACATCTGAATTTAAGTTTGATGGTAGCAAAAAAACGGATATAGAACGGTATCAACTAAAATTTGCTAGCAACATAGGGGCTTCTATGGTTAAAGGATTGGATGTGCAAATGGGGGCGTATTATGTCGATTCAAATGGGGGCGTTGGTACCGGTTTGATTTGGAAACTGTTTGATGGGTTGAGTGTCTTACAAAAACAACAGACCAATTTTCAATTATATAATGCCCAATATAGTATGAATGCCCATACCCAATTGGCGATGACCCAACAAAGCACAAAAGAAAGTGACGGGTTCCTAAAATCATGTAATCAGTTTCAATTAAGTCAGGGAAATGATGAAGATCAATAACAGCTTGGGTGGGAATGGATTCATTTAAAACCCAGCATACTGGATACACCTCCCTCTAAAACACCCAACACGGTTCAGCATAATATATTGTACCGTAACCAACGCATGGAGGCGCAGTTTATTCGCAATGATTATAATGAGAATATATCCGACCTTGCCATACTTAGCTGGGGTACGGCAGTAATTGATATTCCATAACCGTATAGGGCGGATGGGGTATAAATGGAACACGGTTGAGTCGATTATGACAACAGGTTATCGAATCGTGAATATTATTCTTTTGATTACCCTAGGGGTCATGCTCGGGTTGGTATTCATATGGCGTCAGTCAAAATATACGACAAAAACCATTGCCTTGCCTGGTTTTAATACCACCCGATTTGTTCGTTCCAATGCACCACCCAAAGGGTATTCATCCGAGTCCTTACCAGGTTTTCCAGAGCCGGCTACTATCCCCAAAATCCAATCCAGTTAGTACCCCCAACAGCAAAGAGTTGACCCCCATTCAACTGGATGAGCGGTTTGAGCTTGATGAGCAATCTATTAAAAAAGGAAGTGGCACCCATATTTTGGTCAATGAAACCAAAACGGAGCAAACGGTTGAATCGAATATTAAGAATATGGTGGTCACCGTTGTTATTGATAGTGATGCCTTTAAAAAAGCCAAAATCGATAAACCTGATTTAACCGCCATTATTGAAAAACAAGCCGTGATTAATTGGGGTCGTGGGGATACCCTCACGATTTCGTATGTTCCATTTAAAGAAAGTCGGGTATCGATGGATCAGGTTATGGATTGGGGAAAGCAATGGTGGGTTAAATGGTTGCTAATAGGAGTCGTGGTAGCTGGGTTGATTTGGAGATGCATGCCATTTATTCAAAAATGGGTTCGTATCTATCGACGGTTGAGCCGTCAAAAATAACACGCTAAACACCCATCTGTTTCACATACAAATTGGGTGGAGCGGTGGCAACATCAAGATGAATTGGTGCGACAAACCATTGATGATACTCCAGATCAGGTGGTGATGGGATTAACCCGCTGGATTGAAAAAAGTTTAGATCCCTTGGGCACGCCACTGTCCACGGATCAAGTCGACAATATGGGCATAAGCGGGGGGGAAGAAATGGACCATCCATCCCGTTCTGGAGCGGGGCCCGAGGATCAAATCATCGATAAGGGCGGTGTGACTTAACTCAATTCCCATCATCACTGACGTTCCAACCCATAGGGAGCGGGTATAGCCAGCGTCTTTTAGGCGGGTTATGAGTTGGGTGATTCGATCATTGGGTATGGTCAGCCATTGCATGGTAATCACCGGTTTTTGAACATATGCCCATCCAAATATAGAATCGATGGAGTCTAGTACTCGATCAAGTAGTGGAATCCGTAGCCAGTTGGCTTGTTGAAAGGAAGGATGCCGATGAAATAATTCCGAGATCGATAGGGTCACCATTGGGTTGAGTTCAGAATCAATGGACACCGTGGATGTGGTGGCTTCAGTGTTGATCGTAGCACACTCAGTTTGAAAATGATCGATATATAATGCATTACGATTTAAAAGTCGAAATCGTTCAAAGTCGGATTCAATTCCCAAAATAGGGGGATAAGTTGATGGACATACAATCTCCCAAAACCCAACACCGGAACCTAGTTCAATAATGCACAAGGTGGGGATTTCACTGGTTAATATGACAGATAATTGGTTGAGGGGAGTCAGGGCTGTTTCATTTTCTATCCACCGCTGTATCCAATAATCGTCAATGGGCGCTAATATAGTGGTGTTATGGACAGGAACTGAAATAATCCAGCTTTTTAATCGACCCCATATTAAAATAAACTGCCACACTCCCCCTGTCCAACGCCACCATTTGCTTTGACGCGATCGTAGGAGTTGGGTAAATACAAATTGACCTAGCAAGGAGGCCCCAATTGAGCGTCGTACGCTATGTAAATCACCCATTGGTATGTCCTGATTGGGATATAAACCATATCATATTGGTACTCTACACTATGATGCGGGGAATGCCAAAGGAAAGATGGCAGATGACACGGCAACATGGAAGTGGGGTCATATGGGTGAGTCGGTTGTATCAAACGTGCGATACTTCTAAGATTGATCCGGCAGTGATATGATCGCTTCCCTTGTTACCATTGGATAAGGAGTGGGTATGCCAGTTGCAGAAGGGATGTTGTTACCATTTTTAGAGCCAGACGCCATACGCACTGATTTATTAGAGTTCATTCCGTACCATGGCGGGCATCAAGTGGTGGAATATGAAACCCCGGAATGGTCGTGTGTGTGCCCCTTTTCTGGATTGCCGGATTTTGGAACATTTAAAATGACCTATGTTCCCAATGATCGGATTGTTGAGCTCAAATCATTGAAATATTATTTGATTTCTTTTCGAAATGTGGGGATTTATCAAGAATTGGCCACCGCTCGGTTGCATGATGATCTGATGGCCTTGTTACGTCCAGTTGGCTTAAAAATCGAGACCATTTATTTGCCACGTGGGGGAATTCATGCACGATGCACCCGACTTTATGGGGATTTGGCGTCAACCAATCATCCATCCCATGATCACTGAACCGCTGGGTGAATCGCGTCGGCATACCCGCTTAAAAGACGTGGTGTCTCGTCGTCAATCGGGTCTTGTGGTGGTATTAGAAAATATATCAGACCCTCACAATGCTGGGGCGGTACTTCGAACTTGTGATGCATTTGGTATTCAAACGATTCATTTTGTATTTGAAACCCAACCGGGGTTTAATCCCAAAAAAAAGACCCAATCCACATCCACGTCGGTCGCCAAATGGTTGACTCTCACCACCCATACTAGCACCCAAAAGGCACTTTCCGAACTTAAACAGGGGGGATATACCATTGCGGTCACCGCCATAGAAGGCTCAACCAATGTGTACGACGCATCCTTGGGAAGCTGTCCCAAAGTGGCGCTTGTGTTGGGCAATGAACACGATGGGGTATCCGCTACGGCATTGCAAATGGCGGACTGCACGCTTTCTATTCCCATGCGGGGGATGGTGCAAAGTTTAAATTTATCTGTGACAACGGCCTTAATGGTGGCGGAGTTGACCCGGCAGCGACAACAATCTGGGATTGCATTTGCCTTGTCTCCAACCGAACAAGCGGCTTTGTTGCAGACATTTAAAACCATCGACACACCTGTGAATACGGTTCCGGATCGACCTTATTTGGGGGTTTTTAATGATTAAAACAGCTATTTTTGATTTGGATGGGACTTTGGTTGATACCCTTGGTGACATGCATGTTACCCTGAACAGGGCCTTACATGATATGGGGTTGCCTAGGGTTGAACGTCATGAGTTGTTGGGGTTTATTGGGGGAGGGGTTGATGACTTATTGGTGTTGGCAACGAAGGGGGTAACTTGTGATTTGGTGCGTTTAAAGCAGCGTTACGGGGAGTATTATCGTGATCATGCCCATCTCACATCCTCCTTGTTTCCTGGGGTTGAATCTGGCTTGACTACGTTGCGTCAGGCGGGGATTACACTGGGTGTATTAACCAACAAGCCGGAACGGAGTGCCCATCATCTACTCCATACCATTGGTGCCATGCATTGGTTTGTAAAGGTGGCGGGGCCCGATACGTATGGGTGTCACAAACCCAATCCCGATGGCTTATTGGCACTGATGCAAGAGATGGGCGCCTCGCCTGCCACCACGGTGATGGTGGGGGATGCGGACACCGATATATTGGCTGGCCGTGGGGCGAATGTGGCTACGATTGCGGTGACCTATGGGTATCGTTCGTCGGATGAGTTGGGGGTATATCAGCCAACCGTGATGGCCACTACGTTTAGTGAGGCGGTGGGGGTTATCATGAACCCAACGTTTGGATGATGATCGTCATTGTAGCCCTATTTACCATGATTATTCATTGGGTCGAGACCTTGGCCTATTCCATGAGATGGGCAGGTGTTCGCACTCAGCAGCTGGCAATTGCCATGTCATTTGTTACGTCGACTCTACTCATTTCACGATTGTCTAACATGATACAAGCCCCTTTATTGGGTGCAATGGTCGATGCCGCGATTCTATCGGGATCCCCCGATTCGATTCGTCACTTAGAATATTCATTTCGCTTGATTATTGGGAGCGCGTGTTTGGGGACCCTATTGGGTATTCTGGTGACACCAACGGCTATTCGATGGTTTGCAACGGCAATTCAGCACTTTGCCCACCACGGTTCCATGCCACGCTTGTTGTGGCAGCTCCTAATTCCACGTAATTGGCCCAAGCTGGCAAGGATGGTGACGATTCCAAGCTGGAATATGTTGGGACAAATCAAGTTGGTGGGGTTGCCAAGGCGGTTTTTGGTGATGAATATGATCGTCACCCCTGTTTATACCATTGGGGTATTGTGTTCCTTGTTAGCGGGGGCCATGTTGCCTGAATTTCGGGCTACAGCCATTCAACTATCAGGGCTGGTCAATGGGATTGCCACCATCCTGCTGGTGATGTTTGTGGACCCAGCCGGTGCCCGTATTACTGATCAGGTGAATCGGGGAGACCGCCCCATGGCACACTTAAAAAGTGTGGTGGTATTTTTGCAAGTGGGGAGATTGATTGGGATTCTGGTTTTTTCTCAACTATTATTGATTCCTTTTACTTGGTACATCATGGTGGTGGCCCGATTGGTGGCAAACTGGGGATTAAGTTAGGATGTCTTGCCGTTATAAATGGGTATGATATGATTCCCTCGTTTCATCCTATTTTAGCCGATGTAGCTCAGTTGGTAGAGCAACTCATTCGTAATGAGTAGGTCGTGGGTTCAAGTCCCATTGTCGGCTCCATTTTATAATAATTGAGAATGACATGACAGATCGTTGGTTTAAAATTGGGTTATTGGTTGCACCTGCTTTTTTAATTACCTTGGTAGGGGGAATGGCATTTACTTTAATGTGGGGAGCCTCATCCTCGTTTCAACAAGCAGGGTGGGGGTTTTACACTCAATTGACATGGGATCCGGTGCATCATGTGTACGGTGGGGGGGTCTTTATTTTGGGAAGTGTGGTGACGACCCTATTGGCACTCTGCTTGGCCATTCCCGTTGCGTTGGCCATAGGGTTATTTACGGGCTATTATTTTACCACTGGGCCAATTGCGGTCATGTCACAGTGGGTTTTGGACTTATTAGCCAGTGTACCATCCGTCATTTTTGGCTTTTGGGGGTTGATGGTCATGGTGCCAGCGGTTAGAAATATCGAGATGTGGCTGGGGGTGGCACCATATGGAGTGGGATTGTTTTCGGGTTCGGTGGTATTGGCGACCATGATGATTCCCCTCACTGCGTCTCTTATTCGAGAATCTGTTGCCACCGTGTCGGCGGAATTAAAAGAGGGGGCATTGGCTTTGGGTGCCACACCGCTGGAGGTAGTGAGACATATTGTATGGCCGATCTCACTACCGGGTATCGGATCGGCGATTATGCTCGGGTTTGGTCGTGCGATTGGGGAGACCATGGCGGTTACCATGGTGGTGGGCAATGCCAACCATTTGCCTACCCATTTATTTGACCCCACCAATACCATTGCGAGTCTGATTGCCAGTGAATTTGGTGAAACCAGTGATCCAGTGGTGGTGGCCCATCTGATTCATTTGGGGTTGATTTTATTGGCCTTAAGTTTGGCAGCAGGGATGTTGGGGCGGTATATAATAAGGAAACAAAGCTAATGCATTCCAGCCTGGGTACTGATGCCAAGTTGAGTCGACGGGTGTTGCAGGATCGCTTATTTAAACTGATATTAGTGGGGGTGGCGTTGGGGGTGGTGTTGTTATTAACGACCATCATTGGGTTTGTAATTCAACAGGGTATATCGGTTATTAATTGGTCATTTTTCACCCATTTGCCTCAGCCACCAGGGGCGAGTCACTCTGGGATTTTGAATGCCATTTTAGGTACATTGATGCTCACAGTTTTGGCCAGTCTCATATCGATACCTGTTGGAATTTGGTGTGGCGTGGCCATGGCAGAGCACCCGTTACACCCATTGGTTAAATGGGCACAAGTGTCGGTAGATGGTATTCAATCGATCCCCTCTATTTTATTTGGTATTATGGCTTATTTATGGGTGGTTGTGCCAATGGGTCAATTTTCGGCGGTGTCGGGTGCCGTTGCCCTGTCAATGATTATGTTGCCAATTGTCATTCGGGCGGTCGAAGAGGCCGTTAGGCGGGTACCCACTACCATGAGAGAGGCCTCCTTGGCCTTGGGGGTATCGCCTTTTAGAACCACCATTAAGGTGGTGATTCCATGTGCCTTAAATGGTATTTTAACGGGGTCATTATTGGGGGTTTCTCGGATTTCGGGTGAGACAGCCCCCTTATTGTTTACCGCGTTTGGCAGTCCTTTTTTGGTGATTTCCATATTTCAGCCTGTTCAATCCATGCCAATATTGATTTACAATTATGCCACCAGCCCTTACGCCGATTGGCAACAGATTGGATGGGGTGCTTCTTTGGTATTGATTTTATTTTGTTTTGTATTAAGTGTGGGAACCAGATGGGTGTTTAAACGATGATGTCAGTGCCAACAACGTTTCGAGTGATTGATTTAAGGGTGAGTATTGGGGTGGATGCCATCATTCGGGGCATATCCATGGATTTTTTTGCCAATACCGTTACCAGTATCATGGGTCCTTCGGGGTGTGGAAAAACCACGTTTATACGGTGTATGAATCGGTTACATGAGTTGGTTCCATCGATTCAAGTATCGGGTGATATTGTGTTATTTAATCAAAATATATTTTCGGTGAATCCCATGTTGATACGGCGTCAAGTGGGAATGGTGTTTCAGCGGCCTAACCCTTTTCCTACCATGAGTATTTTCGAAAATGTGGTGGCGGGGTATCGATTAAATGGCATTCGGCTTGCCAAATCGGAGTCATCACAAATTGTTGAAACCTCACTACTAAAAGCCGGTTTATGGCATGAGGTAAAAGATTCGTTGCACCGGAAGGGTGCCTTTTTATCCGGTGGACAGCAACAGCGATTGTGTATTGCTCGGGCGTTGGCCATGGATCCCAGTGTGTTATTACTGGATGAGCCGACATCGGCATTGGACCCCAAATCCACATCTCACATCGAAGATTTAATTGCTGAATTAAAAGAATCGGTGAGTATTATTATGGTGACCCATAATATTGGGCAGGCGTCGAGGGTGTCTGACTACACGGCTTTTTTCTTGGCTGGAGAGTTGGTTGAATATGGCACAACCCAAAAATTGTTTACGGTACCAGATGATCCCCGTACTGAAGAATATTTATCTAGGAAGTTCGGATGATGATGACTCGTATACGATGGATGTGGCCGTTATTATTGGTTACAGGATTGGGGTTGACGGCGGTCTTGGGTGTCGCGCTTCGTGATTTATATGAGCTAGCCAAGCAAGATTTAATTGCGCAATTGGAACACGAAGCCATTTTAATTGAACGCTTAATGGGGCCCATTCGATCGTTTGAGCAAAGTCCCGAGAGACAGATGGCACTACACGAGAGTTTGAACTCGGTATCGATTCGGTTGGGGGAATCGGTGCAAGTATTTACACCCACGGGTCAGAGATGGGCTTCCACCATGCCATCACCCAATGCCATGGTTGCTTTGAATCGGCACGAGGTAAAAACCGCGATTCAGGGTCACGTGGGGGTTGCCATCCGACACAATCGGGTGAGCCAAGAGAGCGTTTTGTATGTGGTGGCACCCATTATTTTGAATGGGGAAGTGGGGGCATTAATCGAGTTGGGTGTGTCAATGCGGCGGGTTCATCAGGCAGTGTGGGCCCATGCCATTCGATGGGGTGGGGTGGGGCTGGGTGTGTGGGTCATAATGGGGATGGTGATGTGGTGGCGGTCTCGACAGATGGGCGGTGCCATTGATGATTTGAAACAAGCGGTGGACCAAGCCGTTTCCACCCATCGTCACTGGGGGATACCGGAACCAGAATGGGACATGCTTAAACCCTTGCAAGAATCCCTTCAGACCAACATCCGATTCTTGTTGTCCCAAGTGGTTGATTTGCGCGAGCAATATGCCCAGCAACAAGTGATGTTAGATCACTTATCAGATGGGTTGATGGTTATTGATCGCCATGAGATCATTCAATTGTCGAACCAAAATGCCAGTCGATTTTTACAGATTGTGGCGCCATTAGAGGGTCAATCAATCTCATCACAAGTTCGAAATAGCCAATTTATGTCCCTCATACGACGCGGGCTTCAGGGTATGTATCAGCGAGGCCTGGTGGTGTTTCGAGATCGGGAGGATCGGTATTTCGAAGTGGATGCCATTCCCATCCCGATTGCCAAAAGTGGGCATGTAATTGTCATGATACGAGATATCACCGAGTCCATTGAGCTTGACCTAGCACAACATCAGTTAATTGTCAATGTATCAAATCGTATTAAAGGCCCCATTTCACGTTTGGATGATGCGCTGGGGCCGTTGTTGCCACCTGACTTGGCGGTGGCACAGGCTGCCATTAAATCGGTCAGAACGATTGTTGCCGACTTGATGTATTTAACCCGCTTGAGACATTCCTTAACCATGCAACAATGGGTTACCATGGATGAGCGATTGGACGGAATTTGCCAAGATGTGGTGGATATTTTGAAGTCGACGGCGGATGACAAAGGGGTTCTGTTTGATTGTCAATTCTCACCTGTGGTAGCAAAATTGAATGGGGCTGCCGTGTCACAAGCGGTGATTCAATTATTAAAAAATGCCATTTTATATTCGTTGGCAGGTGGAAAAGTGCGGGTGATTGTTGATAAGCGACCGGATCCAACATTGGTTATACAGGATTTTGGGATTGGGATTCCGTCCGAAAGTTTGCCTTATGTATTTGACCCATTCTTTAGGATTGATACCCCCAAACATGAGTCTGTTGATGGGGGTGGGTTGGGATTGGCAATTGTTAAAACCATTGTGGATGCCCATGGTGGAAGTATTGAAGTGACCAGTGAATGGGGTCAAGGGACGGTGGTGACCTTAACATTTCCACCACAAAAAGGAGGTTCTCATGTCGTATCGAATGAATAAAGAAATCGACTATTTGCAACGGGTATTTTTGTCGGTTAGTACCCGAGTGGAAGAAAATGTTCAATAGGCATTTGATGCATTTGTTAAAATGGATCGAGACAAAGCCCTGCAAGCGATTGCAAATGATGCGGAAATCAATCGTGAAGAAATT
>SXGQ01440396.1_pt1 | contig 11875 bp, 9 predicted proteins | sample 3178371 | NCBI WGS metagenome assembly SXGQ01 (sample SAMN11356859, study PRJNA531348) | freshwater metagenome | isolation source: freshwater sample F1-20 | place: China: Fuxian Lake, Yuxi | collected 2017-12-25 | reverse complement strand
TAAGCAGGCTAGTGTTGTTATTACCGATAAACTCCCAAAGAGCGCTGAGCTATATGACACTCAGTTTATTAGCAATGATATCGAAGGTGTACGTGATTTTGTAATCAAAATTGATATGCACGATGTGGTTGTAGATAAGCTAAAATACAATGTTGAAGGCGATAGCCTTGACGTTACAGTTACTCCTCTAAACGGTAATTTTACCGCTAAGGATGTTAGCTTTGAACACGGTCCATTTAAGTTTGATTTAGTAATCGTATTGGGCGTAGCACAGATATTTAAAATGGATAAAATTGTTGAACAAAACCCAACTATTTTTGATGGACTTCACCTAATAAACATCGATTATCACCGAATAAATGAACAGTTTGGTAGCGTGAATTATGTTGACCAAAACGCTAGCTCTGTTTGCGAAATGTTAGTATCACTCTTTGAATCTTTGGAGCAGGGTATTATCGATGAATCAATCGCTACTGCATTATATACCGGCATAACTTCTGCAACTCATAACTTCACTATCCCTGATACAACTGCCAAATCTATGACAGTGGCTGCACAAATGCTAGCTGCAGGTGCCAAACAGCAGGAAGTTGTAAAGGTAATGAACTCTAAAAACAGCAATAATCACGAGCCTAAAGCTAAAAAAGAAGAAGTTAAGGTTCCAGATGCAACTGCCCCAACAAGCATAAAGGAAGCTATGGAACAGGCTAAAAAAGAAGCCAGTACAGATAGGTCTGAAGAAAAAGACGAAGTTAAAAAAGAGTCTAAAAATGAAGGCTCAAAAAAAAACAACAAGTCTGGAATAAAGGACAGTTCGAAGCCGAAAGCTTCAAGCCAGGACCATTCCAAGGACGAATCGGCCCCCAAACAGCCTAAAAGCCCTCTAGAAAAATAAGCTAAAATAGTATTATGAATTTCCAAAAAGAAGGTTTGTATCTTATAAACAAGCCTCGTGGCCGAAGTAGTTTTAGTATTGTTGCTCAAGTCAGGCGATTAAGCGGCATCAAAAAGGTCGGCCATGCCGGAACACTAGACCCAGAAGCCGAAGGGCTATTAGTAGTTCTTCTAGGCAAAGAATATACCAAGCAAGCCGAAAAGTATTCAAAGCTAGATAAGACTTATGAATTTGAAATAAAGCTTGGTGAAGTTTCTACTACAGACGATGAAGAAGGGGATAAGACCGAAGTGTCGGGCTTAAAACCAACAAAAGCAGAAATTATTAAAGCCCTAAGTAACTATGAAGGGGAAATTGAGCAAACCCCGCCAGTCTATTCGGCTATCAAAATAGACGGACAGCGAGCTTATAAAAGGGCTCGTAATGGCGAAGAAGTTGAAATGCCAACTCGCAAGGTAAATATTAAAAGTATTGAGCTTTTGGATTATAAGTATCCTTTTGCAAGCATCAAAGCCGATGTTAGCTCTGGTACATATATAAGATCTCTCGCTCGTAGTATCGGCGAGGACCTTAAAACGGGTGCTTATTGTACAAAAATAGTGCGCACCAGAGTAGGTGAATTTAGCCTCGATGATGCGCTAGCAGTTGATTAATTTGGCTTTATCTGGTAGAATACTTTGTATATGATTCAAAAAACTACTAAAGCTAAGCTAATGAAAGACAACGGTATGCATGCCAAAGATACTGGTTCTGCCGAAGTTCAGATAGCGCTTTTTACAGAAAAGATCAAAGAATTAACTGATCATCTTAAAACTCACAAAAAAGATAATCACTCAAGACGTGGACTACTTGCTATGGTAAGTAAAAGACGACGGTTACTTGATTATTTGAGTAAAAAAGACCACAAACGCTACGAAGCTATTGTTAAAAAGCTTGGTTTGCGTAAGTAGTATTTGAATTTGTACATTATAAATAATTAAACCAGTTTGAGGGTTGGCTTGGTTGCGGAACGGATTGATCACTAATAGGTTTGATCAATTGATTCCGAAACTAACTAATTAAGATTCTCAATCTGAGAAAGGAAAATATGGAAATAATCCATCCTTTTGGAGGCAAAACTCATAAATTCGAAACAGAGTTTGCCGGCAAAAAATTAACAATCGAAACAGGTAATATGGCCTTTAGGGCTGACGGAGCGGTAACTGTTCGCTGCGGCGATACAATGCTTTTAGCGACTGCAGTTGTGCAGCCAAAACCAAAGCCAGACACTGACTTTTTCCCATTACTAATCGACTATGAAGAGCGTTGGTATGCTTCTGGTAAGATTTCCGGAAGCCGATATATTAAACGCGAAGCTAAGCCTTCAGATAAGGCCGTATTAACTTCACGATTAATCGACCGACCAATCCGACCATTGTTCCCTAAGGGTTATCGCAATGATGTTCAGGTGGTAGTAACTGCTTTAAGCGTAGATCTAGAAAATGAACCAGATGTGATTGCAATTATCGCAGCCTCAACTGCTTTAATGTTAACTGGTGCTCCTTTTGAAGGCCCAGTTGCCGCAGCTAGAATTGGCCAAATCGATGGCAAGCTTGTAGTGAATCCGACTGTAAGTGAGCAAGAAAACAGCAAGCTTAACTTGACTGTAGCTGGAACTAAAGACGCTATTATGATGGTGGAATCAGTTGCTAGTGAAGTTCCGGAATCAGTAATTTTGGAAGGTTTCGAGCTAGCCATAAAAGAGTGGCAACCAGTAATTAAAATTCAAAATAAGATCGTAAAAGAGCTTGGCATTGAAACCAAAAAGTTTGAACTTTTTACCCCAAATGAAGAAGTCGAAGCCAAAGTTTATGAATATCTTAAAGACAAGTTGGGCGAAGGGGTTCGTAGCCCTAATAAAAATGAGCGCCATGAAGCCATCGAGCAGTTACATGATGATGTAATGGCTGAGTTTGCTCTGCTTCCAGACGATGTAGAAGATGATGGCAAGGAGCGCTTCGGACACCCAGATGTCGAGCTGGCCTTTGAAAAAGTAATCGATAAAGAAATTCGTCGATCTATCTTAGAAGAGGGTACCAGACCAGATAATCGTAAAAACACCGAGATTCGACCACTTAGTATGCAAGTTGGAATTATTCCACGCACACACGGAAGTGGATTGTTTACTCGCGGTGCTACCCAGGGCTTAACACTTACTACCTTGGCTCCTGCTGGCGCTGCTCAGCAAATTGAAACTATGGAAGAAGACACCGAGAAGTTTTATATGCATCATTATAACTTCCCGCCATTTTCTATCGGCGAAGCACGCCCAATGCGCTCAGCAGGACGACGTGAAATCGGCCATGGAAACTTGGCTGAACGTGCTCTATTAGCAGTGTTACCAGAAAAAGAAGAATTTCCTTATACCATTCGCACAGTTACCGAAATTTTAAGTAGTGCTGGTTCAACCTCGATGGCTGCAACCTGCGCAAGTACGCTGAGCTTGATGGATGCTGGTGTGCCAATTAAGCGCCCGGTTAGTGGTATCGCTATGGGCCTAATGGTTAACCACAATAACCCAAGTGAGTATGTGGTTCTAAGCGACATTCAAGATGCCGAAGACTTTGCTGGTGATATGGACTTTAAGGTAACTGGAACATCCGAAGGTATTACTGCTTTACAGATGGACATCAAGCTTAAGGGCTTGAGCCTAGAGATCCTAAAAGCCGCATTGGAACAGGGCAACGAAGGTCGAGCGGAAATACTTAAGGCCATGACTGATATTATAGCCGAGCCTCGGGCTGAGCTAAGCGAGTTTGCCCCACGCATTACCAAGCTTATGATTAACCCAGATAAAATTCGAGAAGTAATTGGTAAAGGCGGCGAAACCATCCAAAAGATTACTGGAGAAACTGGTGTAGATATTGACATCGACGATAGTGGATTAATTATGATCGCTAGCGCCGATGCAAAGGCTGCCGAAACTGCCAAGCAATGGATAGAATCAATCGTTGCTGAGCCAGAAATTGGCCAGATTTACGATGGTAAAGTTGTAAAAGTAATGGAGTTTGGTGCCTTCGTGGAAATATTGCCAGGCAAAGATGGTATGGTGCATGTTAGCCAAATCCGCGATGAACGCGTCGAGGATATTCATAAAGAACTCAAAGAGGGTGATGAAGTTAAGGTGAAACTAATGGAAATAGACGACCGAGGACGCTTGAATCTATCAATGAAAGCCGCTGAATAGTTATCAGTCCAGAATCTGCTCGCCAATGGTGAGCAGGACTGGGGGGATATATGAAACTCGAGCAGAAACAAGCTAAATTAGATGCTATTTCAAAGCGTATAATAAATCGCGAAATAGAAATAGATTTGCCAAAAGACTGCCTCAACCCCGTACCTGGAGAAGGAAATGCCAATGCCGAGCTGATGTTTATAGGCGAAGCACCGGGCGCTCAAGAAGACAAGCAGGGTCGACCATTCGTTGGTGCCAGCGGTAAGTTTTTAGCAGAAATGCTAGAAAGCATTGGTTTGAAACGCGAAGATGTTTTTATTACTAACATCGTGAAGTTTAGACCACCCGAAAACCGTGACCCAAAGCCAGAAGAAATTAAGGCCTGTATGCCAATTCTTTTTGAGCAGATTGAAGTGATTAGACCAAAGCTATTGATATTTTTGGGTCGTCACTCAATGAATGTTTTCTTTCCCAAGTTAAAAATTAGTGAAGCTCACGGTGAAATGGTTAAGACAAATGTTCAAAATCCTGATGGTTCAGAGTTTGAACAAAATTGTTTACCACTTTATCACCCAGCGGCCGCACTATATAACGGGTCAATGCGAAAAGTATTATTAGAAGACTTTGCAAAAATCCCCAAATTATTAGAAATTATCAAAAAATAAGAATGTTTAAGAAAGGATAATTAACAAAAAAATGTCAAAAGACAATTTAAAAAGCCGTCCATTGACGGCGCAAGACCTGGGCTTAAATAACAAGCCTGAGCCTCAAAAACAAAATGACACAAAAGCAACTCAGCCTCCGGCCAGAGCTGCCAATACAAACCAGAGACCAAATCAAAGCTCAAACCAGCAAAGACCTGGACAGGGTGGGGGTCGTAATAACCAACAGGGCAACCGTGGAAACAATCAGGGTCGACCTGGCGGAAACAGAAACAACAATCGTGGTGGTGGCGGGAATAATCGCCGACGCTTCGATAAGGGGCCAACTAAATTTGCGGTTGGTAGTTTTAACCAGAACACTCCGGTTTCTAAGCCCACAGCCCAAGTAAGTATGAGCAAGATTGATGCCGGCAAACTCAAGATTGTGCCACTTGGTGGACTTGGTCAAATTGGTAAGAACCTTATGGCGCTCGAATACGAAGATGACATTATCATTATGGATATGGGCTTTACCTTCCCGGGTGAAGATCAGCCAGGAATCGATTTGATCGTTCCAGACATCACTTACCTAGAAGAACGAAAGCATAAAATTCGAGGAATATTTATTACTCACGCGCACGAAGATCATGTAGGTGGTATTCCATTTTTGCTGCCAAAGATACCTGCACCAATTTATGCTGCGCAATTTACCGTAAAGTTTATTGAACGGAAACTCGAAGAATATCACTTAGATTTCAAACCTGAACTACACATAGTCGACCAAGACAAGCACGATAAAATTCAGCTTGGTGTATTCACTGTTGAATTTATTCGCATAACTCACTCTATCCCAGATGCTTGTGCGTTAGCTATAACTACACCAATTGGTAAGATTGTGAATACCGGTGACTGGAGATTTGAAGAGCAGCCATTGGACGGCAAAGAGTCGGACAAAACTCGACTTAAGGAGTTGGGCGATGAAGGCGTAATGCTTTTAATGTGCGATTCAACCAATTGCGAACAACCAGGTAGAACACCATCTGAAACTGAAATTATCGAAACACTAGACGAAATCATGGTTCGAAATTACAACAAACGTGTAATTATATCTTGTTTTGGTAGTCAGGTAACTCGTATGCAGATTATTGTTAATGCAGTTGCTAAAGCTCATCGTAAATTAGTGGTAGTGGGTAGAAGCATGCTTAATAACCTCGAGCTTTCTGTGAAGCTTGGTTATATCAAAATTCCACCGGGGCTTATTATTAAGGCTCAGGACATGAAGAGCTATCAAGATAGCGAGCTTGCAGTGATTACTACTGGTTCTCAGGGTGAGGAATTCTCGGCCCTTCAGAGAATGGGTACAGGTGAACATCGCGACGTTAAACTTAAAGAAGGTGATGTAATCGTACTTTCATCTTCAATTATCCCAGGCAATGAAAAGTCAGTATGGGGAATGGTAGATAACCTGTTTAGATGGGGATCTTACGTTTATCAATCAGCTACAAGGCAAATTGACGACTTAGGCATTTTCCATATTTCAGGACACGCTAATGTTGATGAAGTTAAAGAAATGATCGAACTGGTTAGACCGAAGTACTACTTGCCAATTCACGGTGAATTACACCATATGAAGCACAATGCCAAGATAGCTCTTGATATGGGATTTGATCCTAAAAATGTATTCGTTGTTGAAAACGGCCAAACTATCGAACTAGACAAAGAAGGTGCAAAGCTCGGTAAGAAAGTTAAGTCTGGTGAAGTGCTTATCGATGGCGCAGGAATTGGTGATGTTCAAGAAATTGTACTAAAAGACCGAATGGCGATGAGTAGCGACGGTGTGTTTATGATAGTTACAACTATTGATAAAAAGACCGGCAAGCTGGTTACCAGTCCAGACATCATCAGCCGTGGGTTTATCTATGTTAAAGACAATGCCGAAATTTTGAATAACTCACGAAAAATTGTCAAAAACATTGTAGATACCAAGACCCCAGGTTTGCCTGCAAACTCTCCTGTCTTTAAGGCGCGTATTCGTGACGAAGTAAGCAATTACTTATACAAGATTACCAAGCGTAATCCAATCGTTCTGCCTGTTGTAATCGAAGTTTAATATTGCCTTAGCTGTTTAGTGGGCGTATATTGAATTCATAAATAAGGAGTTTTTATGAAGGATATTAAAGCTTACGCAACAGAAGCTATCGGCACAGGTATACTTGTGCTTGGTGGCTGTGGTACAGCCGTTTTGGCTGCCAATAAAGTCGGAGTTTTGGGTGTGGCTCTGGCTTTTGGTTTATCACTATTAATTATGGCCTACGTGATTGGTCATATTTCGGGGGCACACATTAACCCAGCAGTAACAATTGGTCTTGCCACAATCAAAAAGTTTGATTGGAACAAAGTACCGGGCTATATTGTGGCTCAGATAATTGGTGGTATTTTGGGAGGCTTAGTTATATATATTATTGCCACAAATACCCCAGGCTTCGAATTAACTGCCCAAAACTTTGCCGTAAACGGTTGGGGAGAGCTATCGCCAACTGGTGTTGGGATTCGCACAGTATTCTTTACCGAAATAGTTATGACTGCACTATTGGTATTTGCAGTTGCTTCAACAACTGATAAAAAGTTTGCATCAGGTTTTGGTGGGATTGCAGTTGGTTTTATGCTTGCGCTAGTTCACCTAATTAGTATTCCTGTGGACAATACATCGGTTAATCCAGCAAGAAGTATGGGTGTTGCCGTATTTGTGGGCGGGCAGGCTGTTAATCAGTTATGGCTGTTCTTTGTGGCGCCAATAATTGGTGGTATTTTAGGAGCCCTTGCTTACAAATTTATTTCCGATAACAAATAATTAAAGTTCGGTTTTTCCGGTTTTGGACTGTATGTTAAATAATTTGGCATACAGTCCTTTGGTTTAAGCTACAATATATAAAAAACTAACCATCCTTATGTTTGACAACCGTTGTATTTATTACATAAATGTGCTATAATGGTTATACTTTGAAGAGAAAATTACTAAAAAATACTCTGGCAAACGTCCAAGGTTTAAGGCTATAATAAACAGATATGGCTAAACCAAAACGCGGACGACCACCAAAAAATAAAAAAGCAATCAAAAAAGATCAGGCCGAACAAGAGGAGGGACTGAAGCGTTCAGTATTGAAAGAAATACTGGCGATTATTCTTATAACGATTGGCGTATTTATTATTTTGGCAATTATTGGAGTCGCAGGTAGTTTAGGCAAATGGGTGACAGACGCTATCAAGTTCTTGGTGGGACAGAGTATATATGTGGTGCCAGTAGCGCTTTTTGGAATATCTTATATGCTATTCGCACAGGAAAAGCATCCGCTTAAGACTCACAATCTGGTAGGCATATTTAGCTTCTTCATTTGCTTTAGTACTATCCTGCAGGCATTGCTTGGGCCAGAAGTAGGTTTTGATATGTCTATCGTTGGAAATTACGGTGGTGTTATTGGTTGGGGGATATATGCGCTGGTATCACCAATATTAACTAGATGGGTGTTGGTGTTTATCTTTGCAATGCTAACGATTATTTCGATAATTGTGGCGGCAAATGCCAGAATGAAGCATATTGTTCAAAAGTTACTGCCTGGTCGCAAAAATAAAGAAGATAAAGATGCTGAAGTTGATGAAGGCTTTAAGATTAATAATGCACTGCCTATAAAAGGCACTATTGGAACTGAGAAGCCGAAAGAAGAAGAAAAAGAGCCTGCTGGACCAATTGTTACATCCAAGGATAAGGATTGGAAATATCCGCCACTAGATCTGTTAGAAAAAACAACTATGCAGGGTGATCCGGGAGATGCAAAAAAGAATGGAGCTAAAATCAAGGAAGTTTTTGCCGACTTTGGTTATGATGTCAAAATGGATGGGGTAGATGTGGGACCGACAGTTTCTCAATATACTTTAAAGCCACCAACAGGTGTAAACCTAGCAAAATTTAATAATCTAGATAAGAACTTAGCTTATGCACTAGGCGCAGAACAAGTGCGCATCGAGGCTCCAATACCTGGTAGAAGTTTGGTTGGACTCGAAGTTCCAAATAAGACCCGTGCAGTTGTGCGCTTAAAAGATATTCTCAACGACCCCGAGGTCACAAAAATAAAAGGTAAATTAAATTTTGTACTTGGTCGTGATGTGGGTGGTCAGATAATGACAACAGATTTAGATACAGCACCACATTTATTAATTGCAGGCTCTACTAACACCGGTAAAAGTGTAATGATACATACCCTTTTAGTTAGTCTACTATACAGAAACAGCCCAAGTGAACTTAAGCTTATAATGATAGATCCAAAGCGTGCCGATTTTTCTCTATATGATAATTTGCCACACTTGCTTTGCCCAATAATAAACGAGTCTGACCAGGCAATATCATCTTTAAAATGGGCCACAGCGGAAATGGAAAGACGGTTAAAATTGCTGCAGGAAAACAAAGCTCTAAATATTGCAGAATATAATGCCAAAGCTAAAGAAGGCAAAATGCCGTATATAGTAATAGTTATTGATGAGCTTGCAAATCTTATGGATAAAGCCCGAAAAGATATGGAAAGCTTGATTTCTACCCTAGCAGCGAAGGCCCGTGCTGCAGGCCTGCACCTAGTTCTTGCCACTCAGACACCTAGGGTAAATGTTATAACAGGAACAATTAAAAATAACGTTCCAGTCAGGATTGCTTTTACGGTGCCTCAAAGAGTTGATTCGCAAACAATTATTGATGCTTCGGGTGCAGAGAAACTTCTAGGAAAAGGTGACATGTTATTTTATAGTCCATCATACATTCAGCCTAAGCGAGCCCAGGGCGTATTGGTCACAAACGAAGAAGTTACCAAGGTAGTAAAATATCTAAAAGAACAGCGTGAACCACAATATAATGAAGAAGTTTTAAGCCAAGCTACAAAAATGAGAACTGGTGTTGGTGGCGGCGGATTTGGCGATGATGACGATGATGAAATGCTAGAATCTGCAGCCGAATTAGTTATTCAAAACGGAAAGGCCTCGGCTACATTGCTACAGAGAAGACTTAGAGTCGGGTACCCTAAGGCTGCCAGACTAATTGACTTATTGGAAGACAAAGGAGTCATCGGCCCGGCTGATGGTTCGAGACCAAGAGAAGTTTTGATTTCAAGCGTGGATGAACTAAGAGGGGGAAATAGTGAGTCCGAATGAGAAGCCTAAGTACGTAGTTAAATCAGGCAATTCAAATAATAAAAATGAATTAAAATTGTCAGATCTTTTTAGTCGTCGCCGAAAAGAATTGGAATTAAGCCTTGATGATATTGAAAAAAATACTCATATTCGCAAAAAATACCTGCGTCTTTTAGAAAAGGGTGATTATGCCAATCTCTCAAATGATGTCTATACTAGAGGTTACGTAAAAAATTATGCTGAATTTTTAGGCTTTGATACCAAAGAAATTCTCAAACTTTATTCGAGCGAAAGACTTCAGTACGAGCAAACAATCGGTATTTATAATAAAAAATCCAAGTCTAAGTCTTTAAACCCTATAGACTCACAAACATTTACAATAACTCCTAAAACAATTTTGGTAGGCCTAGCAAGTATTTTTGTACTAATTATGGTTGGGTATGTCTCTTGGCAGTTTTCTCAGTTATCGGCACCTCCAATTATCAGGCTGGCAAATCAAGACAGTTCAAGTACCGATTCTAGCTTTGTTATTGTTAGTGGAGAAGTCGATAGTGGCTCGGACGTATTTATTAATGACTCACCAATACTTTCTTCACCTGATGGCTCATTTAGCGATAGAGTGGCCTTAATTAATGGCTCTAATCAAATTAAAGTTAGTGCCCGAAATAAGTTTGGAAAAGAGTCTTCGAAGACAATAATAGTTGAGTCGACCGTGCAGGGCTTAAATGCCAATATCGAAAATGATATTAGTAACAATAAAATTGATGGAGTTGAAGTTCTTGTCGAAGCTAAGGAGCAGGCAATTTTTGTTAACATTAAGTCTGATGGTAAAGACGTTTTTAAGGGCACTATGCTACCGGGCTCCAAGCAGCTTTTTAAGGCTAAAGAGACAATTAAGATTTCAACGGGTAACGCAGGTAGTACTTCGGTTAACGTAACTAATAGTTTGGTCGTAAACAAAAATGTTGGTACACTAGGCCCAGAGGGTGAGCCCAGGCAAGACATTATTTTTAATAAGGATACAAATATTCAATGAGCAAAACTTCATCTTTTGACATAGTAAGCGAATTTGATCAGGCAGAAATGAACAACGCCGTCGATCAAACAGCCCGCGAAATACAAACCAGGTATGATTTTCAGGGTACAAATTCTAAAATAACTTATGATAAAGAAAATCAGAATATTGATATTTCATCTAATTCCGAACTCAAATTAGAGGCAATTGTGGATGTGCTCGAGTCAAAATTTATAAAGCGCGGTTTGAATCTTAAACATCTAGACAAGTCGGCTGAGGTATTGCAATCTGGCATGGACTATAAAAAGACGCTTAATTTGGTTCATGGCCTAGATCAAGAAAAAGCTAAAAAAATAACTAAGCTCATCCGCGAAAAACACCCAAAAGTTAAGACTCAAATTCAAGGAGAAGAAGTAAGAGTTATGTCTCCATCAAAAGATGAATTACAGAGCGTTATGAATTTACTAAAAACTTCAGAACTAGACATGCCTTTTAATTTTGTTAATTTCCGTTAGTTATTCTGTAACTACTTTATCAAGCCAAATGTTTCCACCGGAGCTTAGTACTAAACTGCTTTTAGTGTTGTAGTATCTGCTAGTATTAAAGCATTTTAAGGGTCTAGATATGGGATTATTTAGTGGGTAGTCAGTTGCCAAGTTGTCTTCAATTGGCGTGATTTCATCTGGTATGTTGGTAACACCAATATCAAGTTTCGCGCCTGATCGATTCCAGCCATAAACGCAAAATTTATTTTCTGGCAAACTAAAAGGCGTGTTTATAGTCGACAACTTATTCATGTAGTAAATGTCGGATCCTGCGCTAGATTTAATTTTGGCAATATTATCTAATTTTGATTCTCTTTGTGATAGTAAGCTCACAAAAGAATACTCACCAGGTTTTTGGGTTTCAATTTTTCTAGATGCGTAGCTATTAAAAAC
>SXGQ01705559.1_pt1 | contig 11878 bp, 16 predicted proteins | sample 3178371 | NCBI WGS metagenome assembly SXGQ01 (sample SAMN11356859, study PRJNA531348) | freshwater metagenome | isolation source: freshwater sample F1-20 | place: China: Fuxian Lake, Yuxi | collected 2017-12-25 | reverse complement strand
CGAGTCACTGTGCTGCCATTGGGATAGGTAGTATGAACCCAAGTTTCACTTTCTACTCTACCCTTGCCCACAACAGGTGAGGCCAAAACACCACTGAAGGTTGTTTTGTATAGTGTCACAGGCACAATTGAATCGCTCATTATATTTTCCTATTCAAAATAAAACCTTTAGTATAGATCAAGAATGTCTTACCGATCCTAATCATTTGACGAAAATAATATTTACGATAAGACATTCTTACTCCTTACATTGTTGGGCCGTTGCCGTTGCGGAAGCCAACTACTCCACCTTCTGATGTGATACGCTTTAACACATCTTCAAAGAGTATTGGAGCAAAGTCTGGTGTTTGTTCTACACAGACGCAGTGATACCGAACATCGATCTCATCGCTGTATAAAACTTCACCAGTTCTAGCATCAACACCTCGAGCCTTCTTTACGCGGCCTGCGTGTAAGTGTCCGTGAATGTTAGTGCCAAAACGACCCATGCTAGCTTCATGAACAGGAATATGACTTAAGATCAAACCGTTCATAACGTGATAGGCACGTAATTCTCTAAAGTATTCCCCATACTCGGTATCACGAAAGATATCGTGGTTACCGCGTATTAAAACCTTGTCACCGTTCAACCGAGCTAATGTCTTTAAACTCTTGCGATTGATAACAACGTCACCTAAATGATAGACCTTGTCGGTGGGCTTAACTCGTTCATTCCAAGCCTTGATCATAGCTTCGTCCATTTCTTCTGGACTATTCCACGGCCTTAACTTAGTAACTCCATCATCTCTTGTAAAGCGACAAACTCCGGCGTGTCCAAAGTGCGTGTCGCTCACTAAAAATACGCTAGGCATATTATTCTCCTTTCTTTAACCTACGCTCACGACGAGCATAAGCCAGTGTAAAAACTTTCTCGTTATCATTAGACCAATCTTCGGGAACTGCTACACCATTAATAGTGTGAGGTTCATCCTTGTCATAGGTCCAACCTAGCTTCGTCATCATCTTGTGCTTGACTAAAAGATTAGGACTCCGGAATTCTTCTGTGTCATCAAACCCCATCATGACTCCAACTTCACAAACTGCACCGCTGCGGCAAACACCTGCCACACAGTGAACAACAACATCCATTCTATTAGCTAGTGCATGTTGTAACAGTTCAACTAAATGATCGGCTTGCTCTTGTGTAACAGCAAACTCGCTTATGTCAGTCCAATTACCATCGCCGTCGTTAGTTAGACCGTCTTCTTCTATGTCAAGAAATTCAAACTGATGAACTTCTCTAAATTGATACAAAGGTTTGGGAAACTCCATAGCCGGATCTACAATTTGAATCAGCATAGAGTTTTCACCTACCCTGATATGTTTCCCTTTAGGAATGTTACTTAAACTTACATTTTGAATCCACGGCATATCTGTTCTCCTGTATATATTATAGCACGGTTTTACCAAAAGGTCAACCAAAAAAAAGCCAAATCTCAAAAAGATTTGGCAAACATACATGGTCCCACCACCAGGAATCGAACCTGGATTTGAGTCTTAGGAGGACCCCGTTCTATCCATTGAACTACAGCGGGCTATAGTATTGGTTGTTGAATAATCTCCAATTCTGTCAAAGAATATTACTTCTTTAGCATATCTAGATGCCGTAGAATTTGGTTTCTTCCAGTCGCTACCTTTGACATAGACGTCTGGAGCATAGTCTTGCATAATCTGAATTAGTTCTTCTTTGGAATCAAAAAACTTTACAATATCCACAGATTTAAGATTAAGCAAGAAAAACTTCCTGTCATCATGATTATTAATAGGTCTAGTTTCGCCTTTTAGCTCTTTTACTCTACTATCTGTATCAATAGCTACTAATAATTGATCTCCTTGACTACGAGCAAAACTTAATAATTCTAAATGGCCTCTATGCAAAATATCAAAGGTTCCATTCACCATTACACGTTTCATCTTTGACTGTCGCCTTTGCCCACTCTATAATTGTCTTCTACTGAATCAGGTGTACTAACTTCGATAATTGTACCTTCTTCTAAACAAATAATTTGATGAGGTAGTAAAGGTTTATTTCTCCACACATCCCCAACATTAAGCTCCTGCTCTAAAACATTTGCATTAGAAGTATCGATATACCTAACTAAAAATTTTCCATCTAGCACATACCATGTTTCGTCTTTTTCAGCATGGAAGTGCATACTAAATTTGGCATCTCTATTAAATTTTAATAGTTTGCCGCAATACTTATCGGTTGTACACCAAATTAATTCGTGCCCCCAACCCTTTTTAACAAATCCTTCTAGTCTACTCATTGCGGTAACTCAGTAAATCGTGATAAAAAACTTTCTAGGTAACAACTATATTCTTGAGGTTCGGCACCTTCTTTTATATAATGTACCCACGTATGTCCTTCTAATTCTACAACAGCCAAAATATGAAATACATTTCCGTCATAGGCAGACCATCTGCTGCCAGGATTAGGTTCTATCATTTTAACCATCCTAATTTCTCCCCTGCGGCTTTTCTGCGGTCGCTTTCTTCTTTGCTGCCCGGATAACGACTAGCCCATAATAATATAAGTGCAAAAAATACTCCCATACCCATTACTGCTTTCCAATTTTGTGTAGCAAACCACATTGTTACTAAACTAATATCCATGACAATAAACATTGCCCACTTTACTTTGGTAGGATAAATTTTACCATCTCTCCAATTTATAATAAACGGTCCGAATAGTTTGTGATTTAACATATAATTATGAAATCGTTCACTGCTCTTAGCAAAGCAATATGCAGCAATTAAACTAGGAGTACTCCACGGAATACCAGGCACAATAACCCCAATATAGGCAATTCCTAAAAATACAAATCCTGCTGCCATCCAAAGATATTTTTTAATTTTATTCATAAAGTATTCCTGGAGCGGGATACGAGAATCGAACTCGTCACTAAACCTTGGCAAGGTCTCGAGATACCACTTCACCAATCCCGCACTAATTATCCACTTTATTTACTTCAATGCCACTCTTGGCTAAAAAATTTAGACCGGAATCATCTCTATAATTTTGACCATAATAAACACGACGAATACCAGATTGAAAGATAAGTTTTGCACAGTCAAGACAAGGGCTATGAGTAACAAATAAATCAGCCCCGTCGCCGCTATCGTTAGACTTAGCTAATTTTGCAATGGCGTTTGATTCAGCATGAAGTACTTCTGGCTTTGTTTTTAATCCATACCTAGCATTAACTTCTTTGCCGTTAATCCAGAACTTACCTTCAAACGGATACTTAGCTTCAAACTCCTCTGGACTTAACCAGCCACCTGCTCCTGGATCAAAAACAATATCCTCGCAGTCGTTGTCCCACCCTGCGGGCATGCCGTTGTAGCCTATGCTAATAATACGATCATCTTTAACTACTATAGCACCTACATGAAGTCTACGAGCATGGCTGAGTTCTGCAAATCTTTTTGCAGTATCCATGTATGCTTTGATAAATTTTTCTTTCATATAATTGGTCGGTGTGACACGATTCGAACATGCGACCACCTGGTCCCAAACCAGGAGCTCTACCAGGCTGAGCTACACACCGATATTATCAATATCTATACGCATCAGGTTTAAACGGACCTTCGACACTCACGCCTATATAGTCTGCTTGTTCCTGCGTTAATGTAGTTAGTTTAGCACCTATCTTATCTAAATGCAACCTTGCTACCTTTTCATCTAGGAATTTTGGCAACATATATAGTTCGCCAATTTCATATGTTTCAAAGTTTGTAAATAATTCAATCTGTGCCAACACCTGATTAGTAAAACTACTACTCATTACATAGCTTGGATGTCCTGTAGCACAACCTAAGTTAACCAATCTTCCTTTAGCTAACATTATAATACGTTTTCCATTTGGAAAAATAACATGATCAACCTGCGGTTTAATTTCGTCCCAGATACAATCATTTAAACTTGCTACGTCAATTTCATTATCAAAATGACCGATATTACAGACAATGGCTTGTTCTTTCATCTGTTCCATGTGCTGTCGAGTAATAACATTAACATTACCTGTAGCAGTTACAAAAATATCAGCCTTGTCAGCAGCATAGTCCATTGTAACAACCCTATAGCCTTCCATGGCGGCTTGTAATGCATTAATCGGATCAATTTCAGTAACCCAAACTTGTGCAGATAATGCACGGAGTGCCTGAGCAGAGCCCTTGCCCACGTCACCGTACCCTGCCACAACGGCCACTTTACCGGCGATCATTACATCTGTAGCACGTTTGATACCGTCTACTAAACTTTCTCTACAACCATAGAGGTTATCAAATTTGCTCTTAGTTACAGAATCGTTTACGTTGAACGCACGAAGTTTGAACTTACCTTCTGCAATGGCTTCTTTAATTCTATAAATGCCAGTAGTAGTTTCTTCACTAACGCCTCGAATACCTTCCAATAGGTCTGGGTGCTTTTCGTGTACCCACCATGTAAGATCGTGTCCGTCATCTAACAGCATGTTAGGAACCCATCCGTTAGGACCTCTAACAGTCTGTTCAATACACCACCAATATTCATCTTCTGTTTCGCCCTTCCAAGCAAATACCGGTATGTTTAAATCTGCCAATGCCGCAGCCGCATGGTCTTGAGTGCTGAAAATATTGCAGCTAGACCATCGTACCTCTGCCCCTAGTGCAACTAATGTCTTTACCAGAACTGCGGTTTGAATAGTCATATGTAGGCTACCAGCAATCCTTGCACCTTTAAGCGGTTGCTGTTTAATATATTCATCCCGAATAGCAATCAAGCCGGGCATTTCACTTTCAGCAATAGCTATTTCCTTGTGACCCCAGGCTGCTAGCCCTATATCTGTAACTTTATAATCCATATTAATTTTCTGTTATTTGGTGCCTCGTGACCGTTTCGAACGGCCGACCCCCTCGGTGTAAACGAGATGCTCTACCCCTGAGCTAACGAGGCTAATTTTTATTCGCCTAAATCAGGTTGACTTTTTTTCTTTTCCTTAACCTTGATTGCGGCAGTTAGTTCTGCATCAATCATTGTTCGTTTCCACTGACCTCGATGATGTTCATCTCGAAACTTGTTTAGAGCTAAACTATTTTTAAGAGCTTTGCTCATCTTATAATTCGGACCTGGTTTAATATATGACATATAGTTCCTTTTGGCGGAGCGTATTGGATTCGAACCAATGATCCAGGTTTTTGCCCAGATGCTTTCTTAGCAGGAAAGTGCCTTAGACCAACTCGGCCAACGCTCCTAAAATTATACTTATCCTAGGTATTTTAGTCTTGTTATACATTTGATTTAGAAAGTAAACCGAGATAATTTTTCTTAAATTGGTCCATAGCATGGACCCAAAATTGTGTTTCTACTCTACCTATTAATTCCCTATCTGTGAATGTGCTAACTGTTACAGATCCGGGAGTATGAAAGTATAAATTGTTTATAACATAATTGTTATTAAATCTTGCTTCCATTGTTTTCCATATCCAGTAGTCTCCATAAAAAAGATTAAGGCCAGCAGGAATATCTAACCAATCTTCTTTTCTAACAAACATTAATGCACCAAAATGTAACAACGGCATCCCTTCTTTGTAAGGCAAAATCGATACTTGTTTATCAATAGAAGGATTTAGATCAACATCATTTACTATCAATGTACCGGGCTGTAATTTTTCAGCAACTAAATCGAATATTTTTGTATCGAATGTTACATCATCACTTAGTATGCAGATGTTATTACACCTGCTCATCCATACACCCAAATTCCATGCAGGATTAACTTTAACATTCCATGGAAATGCAACAATTTCAATTTTAGAATGAGCTAATACAGGACTATGATAAGGAACGGCATCATTATCGTTATTAATAATAATGATTTGGTCTATTATCGGATTTTCTACAAGCTGAGTTAGAAAATCTATAAATGGCGAGTACTTCCATAATGTAGGAACTACAATTGTAAATTTTTTGTTATTCATTATTTTATTGGTTGCGGGACCAGGAATCGAACCTGGACCTCGAGCTTATGAGACTCGTGAGTTACCGTTTCTCCATCCCGCGATAAATTTAGCTAGGTACTGTATGTGGTATGTAGGGAACATTTCTTGGGCCGCCATATAGTTGCTCGAAAAGTTTTTTTGCTTCTTGAGGAGTATCTGCAAAAATTCTTTTCTTTTCTTCTCCCTTAGGTGTACGTACTGTTGTTTCATACATTGGCATACAAAAATCCTTTTTGGTGGACCAGACAGGACTCGAACCCGCCACCCCTTGAATGCAAATCAAGTGCTCTCCCAGATGAGCTACTGGCCCATTTACCATATTGAAACATACTATATCCAGTTCAAGGACACTCTTTGAAATGCGACTCATACTTGCGAACCCGCTATAATATGTTTTCATATGGTGCCCCAGAGGAGACTCGAACTCCTAAAATTTGGCTTCTAAGACCAACACGTATACCAATTCCGTCACCGGGGCAATAATTTATTATACAATATTATTTAAGATAAATCAAATCAATTTACTCCAAATTTCTCTTTCAATTCATTACTTATGTTTTGTAAAACGTCATCCCAATTTTGACCAGGAGTCTGTTGTCTAAATAATTTTATATCAGAGAACCAGGGACTGTCTGACCGACCTATTAACCATCTCCAGTCTGCACTGTAAGATAACATTATCCAGGTTTCTTTTCCCATGGTTGCACTCAACGTAGGAACGCTAGTACTAACTCCTACTACTAGATCTACATTTTCGATTATAGCTTCTGTATCGAACCAATCATTAATTTCATCACCTACAAATCTAATTCCGTTTGTCCTGCACATTTCTAAATCATTAGACGATATTTGTTTGTTAATACAAATATAATCAATATTTTTGGGCAAAACTGGTATTAGCTTTTCTAAAGGAATACTTCTGCGGTAATCAAAAACGTAATTGGGGTTGCCGGACCAAATCAAACCAACAACTGGTTTATCGGATTTTATTTTTTTATTCCATAATTCTTTTCTGTCGTCTGGTGCTCTAAAAGAAGTAAGAGGCTTAGGCAAATTTTCAAGTGTTGTTCTTAGAGCTGCCGGTAGGCTACAAATATAACAGTAATAGTCAGCAACTGGCTGTATTCCCATTCCTGTAAGGAAAACTTCGTTAACTCCGTCAATTTGGTTAGCTAAATGGTAATATTCTTTATTGGCCGCAAATATAATATATACACCTTTGTCGGCCAATGGCTTGATAAATCTACTAAATTGTATTAAATCGCCGAGTCCTTGTTCAGGTTCTATCAACAATTTCATTCCAGGAGTGTAAGTTGTAAGATCCCAACGAGGAATGTTATGACTTACCTGTGTAAACATTTGCTGTTGAGTTTGATAAAATCTCCACTCGTGAGCAGCCCAACCGTTTTCATAATCTCCTTTAGCTAAAAGAGATAAACTTAAATTCCAAAAAATATCTCCGTTTTTAGGATCTAAAGTTAGGCCGTGTTTATATTCTTCTATGGCATTGTCAAATTGATTAAGTTCATGATAAACAATACCGAGATGCATAGCGGCATACGGATATTCTTTTGCGACTTCCTTAATGTAGCTAAAACATTCTATAGCCTCTGGATATCGGTATAAATTTCTTAAGGCAATACCTTTATTAATTAATAATAAAAGATTGTTTTTTTCTTTATGCTCCACAGAAACAAAACAATCTAATGCTTTCTGAAATTGTCCTAAGATTATATAACAACAGCCTTTATTAACTGTATTTTTTCCTGTAGGATTAATTTTTATTAGTTTATCAACAGTGCTTAATGCTAACTGCCAATTTTTTAATCTAATAAAATTATCAAACTGTAAACTAAGTGCATCTATGTTATATGGATATTTTCTTAATATTAAATTAGTATGTCTAAGAGAAGTTTGATAATCTCCACTGTCGTATAATTTTGTAGCCGTTCTTATAGATTCCTTAACGTTGACCTTTTGGTCTTTAATAGATTTAATGGCCTGTTTCATTTAAACTTTTGGTGCATTAATATCTTTTGATCTATTCTTTTTCTTTTGTAATTTTTGTAGATATTCTCTACCAATTTTTCCTTGTTCAATTTCTCTAAGAGCAGTTACTGTATTGCTACTAACTTTTCTAACTAAAGGCATGTCACCTCTTTTTAATTCTCTAGCACGAACTGATGCAATCAAAACTAAATCGTATCTATTACCCACTGCATTCACTGCTTCTTCGCTTGATATTTTTGCCATATAGCACTCCTTGCTTTTTTATACTAACACTATGCAAATTATATGTCAACTAAATTGGTGCTCCTAACAAGAATCGAACTTGTAATGGCACTTTACCAAAGTGCTAGTATACCATTTACTTATAGGAGCGAGTATGGTACCACCGGAGGGATTCGAACCCCCATCGGACACTTTAGAAGAGTGTTGCCTTGTCCAGTTAGACCACGGTGATATTTATTCAGGGCAAAGGCACGAATAAACATTGAAAGTGCAGAGTCTGTAATTCCCTGCCTGTATGTTTATGATCCCATAATCTGTCTGCTTCAAAGACGTAGCAAGAAAAAGGATTTTGGATAGTTTGGTATCCTAGTTCAATCAGCATGTCATGTAATTGTTTAGTTTTCACTTCATCATAATGCATGTGAAAATGAAACTCAACACACATGGTTGGTTTAAATTTTTGTATAAGTTCTCTAGCACCTAGTAAAACTTCGACGTCACAACCTTCTGTATCTATTTTAATAAAAATTTTAGATTTATCTGGAATATTGAATATTAAATCATCCAATTTCATTGTGGGAATATTATTTTCAGCTAACTCTATATTTTCATTGCCGTACAGATCAGATGCAAATACAGAAAAGTTGCCTGTATCACTGGTGGTAGTTCCTATAGCCATTAGACTATTAGAATTGTCGGTACAAATTTTTTTAATGAATTCAACTTTGTATTTTAAATCTGGTTGATTAAAAAAATCACAATGGCCGGCAATATTACTTTTTGCTTGTGTGATAGCTTCAATGCTAGGCTCGATCAGGTATATTTTTTTATATAACCCGATTAACTCCATAGTCCATTGACCAACATTACCCCCAACATCAATAAAAATATCACCTCCAAAATCATAGGTGATTGTTTCTAGAGTCTTAATCATTTAGAGCAATCGTTCTCCGGTACGCCAAATTGCTCTATGCATTTCGAAATCGTCGTCTTGTAATTGAATATTTTCTACGCCATAAACAAAGGCGTTGGTAATTGCTTCTTGATTAATTGTATCAAAAATTCTAGTAGGATATTGTGTAATGTGATCAGAATCTTTAATATGAACAGACACAAAATCATGCCAGTGTTCGTCGTAATGACACAGGAATGATTCAACTAATTCACAATTGCTGTTTCCTTCACGTTTAGCGTAATTGGCAAGTGCCTTACCAGCATCGGGATAAAATCTCCAGCAGTCTACAGGTTGTCTTGTCCATTGACCTGCGGAAGGTGTGTTAGTATAAATGAGTCCTGAAGGTTTTAATACTCTCATCATTTCTTTAAATAACAACCAGAACATTTCACTGTTTGCGAAACAAGAGCTAGAAATAACCATGTCTATGGAATTATCCGCCAACGGAATTGTATATTGATCAGTCATATGGATATCTGCATTTGCGTCTACGGCAAAATCTAATCCAGTATAGGTTACATTCGAAGGCATGTTAGACCTAATGAATGTATCAACACCGCAGCCTACTTCTATGACATTGTAGCTATTTTCTGGGTTGATGTAATTATTTAAAAAAGTTTTAACCAAATATTCCGCTGAGGGATGCATTTTAATTCTCCTTGGTAGAAGCGGTGAGATTCGAACTCACGGCCCGCTTTCGCGAACGTCGGTTTTCAAGACCGGTGCAATAAACCATGCTCTGCCACGCTTCCTTTATTTATGGAGCGGGTAGGGAGAGTCGAACTCCGCGATCTTCAGCTTGGAAGGCTGCTGGACGCCCCTTGTCCTGTCTACCCGCATATACACTTTATAGGAGCTCTTTGTGACGCTTGAATTCTTGGTAGCCCATCTCTTCATAGCCGGTCCTCGCTTTGGTCGACATTGGCGAGTTTTTCGGTGTTCCATTGTAGCTACTCAAAGAGCTTTTATAAAGTGTCTAGCTACCTACACCACATAGGCCCTAGACTGAGCTGTTACTCTGTCCACACATTTTTTGCTCTGGGTTTAAGTTGTGTTCTCCCCCTAGGATATTTTTGGCTGCTCCATGAATAGCGGAGACCCAGGTAGATCCTACGCACCTGCTGTTCCTATGGTGGTCAGCTCACCCACTTTTATTACGGTAAAGTGTAACCGGGTTATTAATTTTTACTTATCAATAAATCTTTCTCATTGACTTTTTTTAGAACATCTTTTTTGACTAAACAGTCTCTTTTTGTTCCATATTTAAAAACACGCAAATATTCTATACCATCTATTATACGTACATCTCTGGTATCTGTACAGTAAAATTTTTCCCTATTTAACATACTCTGAAAGAAAACGGTCTTCATAATTTTCTCCTAAAATTGGCGTCCCGTACCGGATTCGAACCGGTGTGAACAACGTGAAAGGCTGCTATCCTAGGCCACTAGATGAACGGGACAAACTGGTGCCGCCACGTGGACTCGAACCACGGACCCCCGCCTTATCAAGACGGTGCTCTAACCAGCTGAGCTATGGAGGCAAATAAAACAGGATGCGTTTTTTCTTTTTTTACAATAAAAAGTTTTTTAATTTGCTGAATGCATCCTAAACTTGGTGGATGTTAGTGGAGTCGAACCACTGACCTTCGCGGTGTCGACGTGGTGCTCTACCTCTGAGCTAAACATCCTAAATTGGCACCCCCGGATGGAATCGAACCACCGTCTCTGCGTTCGTAGCACAGTATCCTCTCCGTTGAACGACAGGGGTATTATTTGGTAGTAGTGGTCGGACTCGAACCGACGATAATCTCCGTATGAAGGAGGTACATTAGCCGCTATGCTACACTACCATAAGGATGATAACTGAACGATCCGCCTCCCTCATTCAGATCCATTTCGCCTGTGTAAACAAGCCCGGGCAGGTTAGAGGTACGTAGTGCTAGTCGTTACTTGTTTGCTACTAGGATAATTATTCCCAACTTACTGAGCTTTCGACACTCAGCTTTCTCGACATCTACATTCAATTATCATTCTTATGGTAGGGCCACGGGGATTCGAACCCCGAACTGGCGGATTAAAAGTCCGCTGTGATACCATTTCACCATAACCCCGTAGTGGTCCTTGCTCACAGAATCGAACTGTGTTTTCCCGGGTAAGAGCCGGGTACTTCGCCAGCAAAGTTTAGCAAGGATAGCTTGTATTAAAAAGATCTTTAATGTTTTACACATTATTAAAGAGTTCTTTAATGTGCCATCCAGGACCAATACGGGGTCAAGGATGACACTATCGTTTCATAGAACGTTTCATGTCATTTTCCTTTGTTTCAATGTTTAAAGTATACAGCATTTTAAGGTTGCTGTCAACCTATAACTGGTGCCGCCCCCAGGGATCGAACCTGGTTCCTCGGTGCTTCAAACCGGTGCTATGACCACATCAGCTAAAGCGGCATATTGGTGCATCGTGATGGAATCGAACCACCGACATTCGTCTTGTAAGGGCGACGTTCTACCTCTGAACTAACGATGCGATACCATTAGTTAGTAGCATAGTTTACTATTCTCTTTCTGCCTGATGTAGCATCTTACAGATGCGTTTACCGGTATCACAGGACTCCGATTCGAACAAGGTTGGCCGTGTACATTGGCCCGCGAGCTATGCTACTAACTAAT
>SXGQ01605903.1_pt1 | contig 11878 bp, 10 predicted proteins | sample 3178371 | NCBI WGS metagenome assembly SXGQ01 (sample SAMN11356859, study PRJNA531348) | freshwater metagenome | isolation source: freshwater sample F1-20 | place: China: Fuxian Lake, Yuxi | collected 2017-12-25 | reverse complement strand
GATGGGCTACGCCTGCCGCATGGTCGATCTGGCCTGTCATCTCCGCCAAGCTGGCCTCTGATGCACAGCGCAGTTCGCCACTACGTGATCGTCACGGCGGCCTACTGGGGCTTTACCCTGACCGATGGCGCGCTGCGCATGCTGGTGCTGCTGCATTTTTACAAGCTCGGGTACTCGCCCATCGGTCTGGCGTTTCTGTTTTTGCTTTACGAGGCTGCTGGCATCGTGGCCAATTTGGTTGGTGGCTGGCTGGCCACCCGCTACGGCATCACGCGCATGCTGGCTGTGGGCTTGAGCACGCAGATCGTAGGCTTTTTACTGCTGTCTTTGTTGCAGCCGCAATGGAGCGTTGCTCTGTCAGTGGCGTGGGTGGTAGCAGCCCAAGGCGTGTGCGGAGTGGCCAAGGACCTGACCAAGACGGCCAGCAAGTCGGCCATCAAGATCACGCAATTGAGTGCGCAGCAAGAGCAGGGACAGCTCTTCAAGTGGGTGGCTTGGTTCACCGGCAGCAAAAATGCGATGAAGGGTCTTGGGTTTTTCGCAGGCGGCTTGCTCTTGCAGTGGGTGGGTTTTGAGGGCTCGTTGTGGGCCATGGCCGCGCTGCTCGCTCTGGTACTCATTGCGGTTCTTGGCACATTGCCGCAGCTCATGGGCAAGGGGCGGGCATCGAAATCGGCGCGCGAGCTGTTTGCAAAGAGTCCTGGCATCAACGCCCTGGCGGCCGCCCGTGTGGCCCTGTTTGCCGCGCGGGATGTGTGGTTTGTGGTCAGTCTGCCAGTTTTTCTCTACAGCGCAGGCTGGAGTTTCACCATGGTCGGTTCATTTCTGGCCGCATGGACCATCGCCTATGGCGCGGTGCAGGCTGTGGCGCCGCAATGGGTCAGGCGCAGCCCTGATGGGCTGAGCAGTGAGGTTGCGGCGGCACGCGCGTGGTCGGCGGCTCTGGCCCTGGTGCCAGCGCTTCTGGCTGTTGCGGTGTTCATGCGCAGCAGCCACCTGGAGTGGGTGGTGGTGGTTGGATTGGCGATTTTTGGCATTGCGTTTGCGGTCAACTCCTCGGTTCACTCCTACCTGATCCTGGCTTACGCGGGCAGCGAGAAGGCGGCCGAAGACGTTGGGTTTTATTACGCGGCCAATGCATTGGGCCGCTTTGCGGGCACTTTGCTCTCTGGCGTGCTTTACCAGTGGGGTGGCTTGCTTTTTGCCTTGACGGGCTCAGCGTTCATGTTGCTGGCCTGCTGGCTGATCACTCTGCGATTGCCGCTGCAGCGCCAGCCACCGACTGAATTGGTATGAATGAAGTCAAGGCCCTCAGGGCCCTGGCTGCGCTTGCACGGGCCGCTGGCCTGGCGATCTTTCGCGTGCTTGTGGTCGCCGGCCTTGGGGGCCTGCGACCTGGCGGGCTGGCGCTTGCATGCGCGACAATGGGCGTTTCAAGGTTCGGTCTTCGCCTGTGCAACACGCATCTTCTCAACAGCCATTGAGCCCCTGGCGTCTGTCCGTCGCCCCGATGATGGATTGGACGGATCGCCATTGCCGCTATTTCCACCGGCTGCTTTCTCGCCGCGCGCTGCTTTATACCGAGATGATCACAACCGATACCTTGTTGCATGGTCATCTTCCCAGGCATCTGGATTTCAATGAGGCCGAGCATCCGCTGGCCTTGCAAATTGGGGGCAGTGAGCCGGCCGACTTGGCCCGTGCCGCACGTCTGGGAGAGCAGTGGGGCTATGACGAAATTAACCTAAATTGCGGCTGTCCGAGCGAGCGGGTGCAGCGCGGCGCCTTTGGCGCCTGCCTGATGGCCGAGCCGGCCACGGTGGCCGATGGCGTCAAGGCGATGCGAGACGCCGTGAGCGTTGCGGTGACGGTCAAGCACCGCATCGGGATCGACCGCATGCAGAGTTATGACTTCATGCGTGACTTTGTCGGGCAGGTCAGCCAGGCCGGGTGCCAGACCTTTATCGTGCATGCCCGCAATGCCTGGCTGCAGGGCCTGAGTCCCAAAGAAAACCGCGAAATTCCCCCGCTGCGCTATGAACTGGTGTACCGGCTCAAGCGCGATTTTCCCCAACTGACGATAGTCATCAATGGCGGGATCACGACCGACGAGCAGGTGCACGGGCATCTGCAGCAGGTCGATGGGGTGATGGTCGGGCGCCAGGCCTATCACCACCCCTGGTGGCTGGCCAGCTGGGATGCCGAGTTTTTCGGCGATTGCGACCGCGGCTTGGATCGCGATCAGGTCGAACAAGACATGGTCGCTTATATGGAGCGTCAGGCGCAAGTGGGCGTGCCTTGGTCCATGATGGCTCGGCACATGCTCGGCTTGCGTGCCGGGCAGATCGGTGCTCGCCGCTGGCGACGGGTCTGGAGCGATCATCGGCTTAAAGGGATGCCGCCCCGACAAGTGGCAGTGCTTGCTGCGCAGCAGCTCAGGCTCGCTGAGCCCGCCTGAAGGGGCGGCTGTGGACGTTAAAAACCCGGTCGCACTGTCACGCCAGGCTGTGTTTCAGCGCGCAGTCTTGGACTGGCTGGGCAGCGCAAGCAGCGCGGCCAGGCACAGCAGCCCCAGCAGGGCTGATAACCACAGGGTTTTGGCGCCCCAATGGTCCAGAGCCAGGCCAAACACAAACGGCGCCAAGGCCTGCGCAAAGCGGGCTGGCACCATCAAGATGCCTTGTCGCAGCCCATAGCCCTGGGGGCCAAAGAGCACCAGCGGCAACGTGCCCTTGGCGATGGTCAAGATGCCGTTTCCAGCGCCGTGAAGCAAAGCAAAGACCACGCCCCAGGGAGCGCCCAGCAGCAAAAAAAACGATGCGCCCACTGGGTGCATGGCCGCTGCCAGCCTGGCAGACAGCAGGGGGTGAAGATGGCGCAGCACGGTGTATTCAAGGATCCTGCCGGCCACCTGCGCCGGACCGATCAGTGAGCCCATGAGCAGTGCCGTGCTCAAACCGATTCCCGCCTCTTGCAGCAGACGGGGCAGGTGCGCGGCCATCGCTGTGCTGATGAACCAGGTCAGCGCGAACGTGATTGACAGCAAGGCTGCCGCTCGCACTTGCTGCTCGGGCTGCAGCTGGGTTTGATCGGTGTTCTGGAGTCCCTGGGTGTGCGCTGAGCCGTCGTGTTCTGCGGTGCCATCGGGCTTGTCTGGGTCCTGGCTGGGGGGCGCCAGCAGCGCGTACAGGGGCAGGTTGATCAGCAGATGCACACAGGCCCAGAACAGACAGGCCTGACGCCAACCAAAGCTCAGTTCAAGTGCCGCCGATACGGGCCAGCCCACTGTGCTGGCCAGTCCCGCCAGCAGCGTGATGCCGGTGATGGGGCCGCGTGATTGACGTCCGTACAGCTGCACCAGGGTGGCAAATGCGCCTTCGTACAGGCCGCCGGCCATGCCCGCACCCAAGACGCTCCATGCTGCAAACAGCGTGAGCGGGCCTTGGGCTTGAGACAGCAGAGTCAGCCCCAGCGCGAGCACAACGCTGGTCAGCATCAAGATCCGCTTGCCGCCCAGGTGGTCGATGGCCCAGCCACACACCGGGCCCAGCAAGGCGGAGACGATCAGCGCCCAGGAAAAGGCGGCAAACACCACAGCGTTGGACAGTCCTAGGTCGCGCGCCATGGGCACGGCCAGCACGGCGGGCAAGTAAAAGCTCGAGCCCCAGGCCAGCATCTGGGCCAAGCCCAGCGCGGTGACATTGCGCTGCGTGGTCGAGAGCATGGATGGGTTCAAGAAAGGGTGGGGGTTTGGGCCTGTGTCAGCTGGTTTGTACCTCATGCAAATGCGCAGGCTTTGCCGTGTGTCATCAAACTGCCATGGATATGACACAAGGCTGTCGCCTCTGCGGCCAAAAATATACGCAATGCGCCAACAGGAGTTCAGCACCATGAATCTCACATCGACGGGAGTTGTCCACGTGAAGGCCAGTTGTGGCGCCACGGTGAGCTCCCATTTGGCAGCGTCGCTGCCTGACGCTGCACTGCACGTCTTGCGGCGCACCGCCCACCACCTGGCGACCACGCCAGGCGGTCTGAGCTTTACCGCTGACTCCCAGGATTGGTTGCAGGGTTTGTCCGGCCACGGTGCCAATCAAAGCGGGATTGCGCCATCACAAACATTCGCAGGCTCATCATGAAAGAATTGCCCAGCCCCACCATGCCTTTGTCGCCTGTTCAAATGCCCAGGGGGGCACTTCATCCGGGCCCTGACAGCGTGCTTTCGCCACCTTCAGTTGCGGGCGAGGGCATTCGGATCAGTTGGGCCAGACACCAAGACGAGGTGAGAAAAGCCCAGCGTCTGCGCTATGAGGTGTTTGCCGGGGAGATGGGCGCGCGCCTGCCAGGGCATTTGCCGGGCCACGACGTGGACTTGTTCGACGATTATTGCGAGCATCTGCTGGTTTGTGATTCAAACACCGGGAACGTGATTGGCACTTACCGGGTACTCACGCCCGAGCAGGCGGCGCGTGTAGGCAGCTTTTACGCTGATCTCGAGTTCGACTTGACCCGTCTGCGCAGCTTGCGCAGTCGCATGGTCGAGTTGGGACGCAGTTGCGTGCATCCCGACCATCGCCATGGAGGCGTGATTCTTGCGCTCTGGGGCGCGCTCATGCAGTTCATGGTTCGCAATGGCCTCGATGTCATGATAGGCTGTGCCAGCATACCCATGACCCATCAGGGCTTGGCGGGAGGCCATGCGGCGGCCAGCATTTGGCGGCAGGTGCGTGTCAGCCACCTGGCCCCGCTCGATTGTCATGTGCTGCCGCGCTTGCCGTTGCCGGTTCAGCAGCTCGATGATGGCATTGACGTTGAGCCACCGGCCTTGATCAAGGGCTATTTGAGACTGGGTGCCAAGGTGCTCGGCCCACCGGCCTGGGACCCGGACTTCAACACGGCCGATCTGCCGATGATGATGCGAACCCAAGACTTGCCCTCTCGCTATCGGCGCCATTTTTTGGCCACTGCGACCACAACTGCTCATCTGTCATGAAACCGTCACAACCCCGCCTTAGATTTGGGATTTGCCGCGGATCGATATTCCGATGGGGCCCAACATGAGTGCAGCGCCTTCCGGTCGTTTGAAGTCAGAGCTTACCGCTGTTCCTTCGGCGGGGCTGGTGCGCTTGCTCGATCGCGACCGTAGCATTTTGGCATTCAATGAGCGGGTGCTGGCCATGGTCACCCGAGATGACGTGCCCTTGCTTGAGCGCCTGCGCTATTTGTGCATCGTCTCCTCAAATCTCGACGAGTTCTTTGAGGTCAGGATGGCGCCACACATGGCGGCTGCACGCGCCGTTGGTCAGGCCGGACCTCAATTCGCCCAGGTCTCTGGCGCTGCGCATGATCTGGTGGAGCGCCAATACGCGCTGTACAACGACATCTTGATTCCGCAGTTCAAGCGCAAGGGCTATGAGATCGTTGCACATGGTGAAAGAAATTCGCAGCAGCGCACTTGGGTGCAGGACTATTTCAGGCGCGATGTCCGGCCGCTTCTGGTGCCGGTGAGTCTGGATCCATCGCATCCCTTTCCGATGGTGGCCAACAAGTCGCTCAATTTCATTGTTCGCTTGCAGGGCAAAGACGCCTTTGGGCGACACAATGAGATCGCGATTGTCAAGGTGCCCAGGGTGTTGCCGCGGGTCATTGCCCTGCCTGAGCGCTTTGGCCGAAAAGGCCGTTCCTTTGTCTCCCTGTCGAGCGTGATTCGGGCCCATTTGTCGGATCTGTTTCCTGGACGCGAGGTGCTGCATTTTTCCCAGTTCCGCGTCACCCGAAATTCCGAGTTGGAAGTGCAGGAGGCCGACGTGGCCGACCTGCGAACTGCCTTGCGTGCCGGGCTCGAACACCGTCAGTTTGGCGAGGCGGTTCGGCTGGAGGTTTCGTCGGGTTGCTCTGAATTCCTGGCCAATTTTCTTTTGCAGCAGTTTGGTCTGCCCGAGGAGGCGCTCTACCGGGTTCACGGCCCGGTCAATTTGAGCCGCTTGACCCAATTGATCGATCTGGTTGACGATGACGCCTTGATGTGGCCGGCTTACCAAGCCAGTTACCCAACTCAATTGACGGCGGGGCAAGACATATTTGAGCGTCTCAAGCAAGGCGATGTGTGCTTGCACCAGCCTTTTGAAAGCTTTGATGGCGTGCTCGACTTTTTGCGTCAGGCCGTCTCGGATCCCCAGGTTTTGGCCATACGGCAGACGATCTACCGCACCGGGACCGATTCGGAGATGATGAACCTGCTGCGTGAGGCAGTGCGCCGGGGCAAAGAGGTCATGGTGGTGGTCGAACTCAAGGCCCGCTTTGACGAAGAGGCCAATATCAACTGGGCCGAGATGCTCGAGTCTATTGGGGCTCAGGTGGTTTATGGTGTTTTGGGCTTAAAGACCCATGCCAAGATGCTGTTGGTCACTCGGCGCGAGGGGCGTTCGATCAAGCGCTATGCCCATTTATCGACCGGTAATTACAACCCTCGAACCGCACGCTTGTACACCGATGTGAGTTACCTGACTTCAAACCCGGGTCTGACGCTGGATGTCGAACATGTTTTCTACCACCTGGCCAGCCAGACCAAGTTGCCCAAGATGCAATCCCTGCTGGTTGCCCCGCACCAGTTGCATCGCAGCTTCATTGAACGGATTGGTCAGCTGGCCAGGGCTGCTGCTTCGGGGCGGGCGACGCGCTTGGTGGCCAAGATGAATGCTCTGACCGATGGAGACCTGATTCGAGCGCTGATCTCAGCGGGTCAGCAGGGCGTACAAATCGATCTCATCGTCCGCGGCGCTTGCATGTTGCCCGCCCAGTTGTCAGGGCAGACTGACAACATCCGAATTCGTTCGGTCATTGGCCGCTTTCTCGAGCATTCTCGGCTGTTTTATTTCGACGACGGCCAGGAGCAGTCGCTCTATTTGTCCAGTGCCGATTGGATGAATCGCAACATGTTTGGTCGGATTGAATTGGCTTGGCCAGTGAACGACCCGGTCATACGGCAGCGGCTGATCGATGAATGCCTGGTGGCCTATCTGCACGACTCGCGCGATGCGTGGATCTTGGGCAGCGATGGCATCTATGAGATGGTCAAGCCTCCTTTGCGGGGGCGTCGGCAGTCGGCGCAAGGTGCACTCATGGTCCGATACGGCCGTGTGCCCAGCAAGCGGGCTTGAGGGGTGTGGCGTGGACTTGGTTCTGTGGCGTCATGCGCAGGCTCAGGAGATCGAGGCGAGCGAGGATCCGATTGAAAACATCCGGCGTGACATGGCCCGCAGTTTGACTGGGCGGGGCCAAAAGGAGGCTGCCCGCATGGCCAGATGGCTCGATCACCAACTCATCGAGACAGCCAGGATCCTGGTCAGTCCGGCCTTGCGCTGCGAGCAGACTGCGCTCAATCTGGGGCGCAAATTCAAGATTTGTGACCAGCTGGGACCCCAGGGAACGGCCGATGACCTGCTGGCCATTGCCCAATGGCCCGATGCAAAAGCCCCAGTTTTGGTGGTGGGTCATCAGCCCAGCTTGGGCCAGGTGGCCGCCCGTCTGCTGGGCCTGCCGCAGACGGAGCTGTCAGTGCGCAAAGGCGCGGTTTGGTGGTTGCGCTCTCGACTGAGAGATGAACAGCGCCAAACCGTACTTCTGGCAGTGCAGTCGCCCGATCTGCTCTGAGGGGGTTGCCAACCTGAGATCGTGAATGCGCAGCCGGCGAGGGCGGCCAAGCTGCGGCGGTCAAAGGTGACGATCAGGCTTTGGGCCTGCCGGTCTTGATGGCGGGTACGCTGGAGAGGGCACTGAGCAAGGCGGCGTCCGACAAGGCGGCAAGCACCATGATGCCAGCGCGCAGAATTTCACTCTTTTTGGGCGATCGGCCCAGGCCGGACGCGCGCTGCTTGAGCGCGTCGATGGCCACGTATTCGGTCTTTGGGATGGTGAAACTGTCTCGCACGAGTTTGGGCTTCTTGACTTTCTCGCTCTTGGGGATTGCTGCGGCTGGCTTGGCCGCTTTGCCGGCATTGACAGGGACCCTGGCAGGGGAGCTCGCAGGCTGTGCTGGCCGTGGCTTGGCGGCTTGTCGAGTGAGCGCTGCGTTATTGAGGGTGCTAGCGCGCTTGCGACCAGGCTGGGGGGTCGCGGTGGATCGGCTGGCTGGTTGGGTGGGGCTCTTTTTCGGGCCCGCTTTGCGAGCAGTCGACTTGCGGGTTGGATTTTTAGGCACGGGGTTTTGAGCTTTGGACGATGACATGGCAGTCTCCTAAAACGGTATAAACAGTTTATACCGTTTTCTGAGCGGACGTCAATTCGATGGTCATGTGCCGAATGCGCACCCGCTTCAGTCCGACTCAATTTGCACAAAAAAGGGCCACGGACTTTTTTGCCAGGCCGCACTTTCCTCGTTGAGCAGGTGCATGGACTGAGGGTATTGCTGGGCCCAGCCTTTGGGGAGCTGCAGGCGCAGATGTGCTTGGTCTTCTTCCTTGAGCTCAACGCCCGCGAGGTCAGGGTCGCGGTGGGCATGGGTCAAAATAACTGCCAGCCGCAGCGCCAGCAATTGACGCATGAACGCCAAGTCAGAGAACCAAGCTTCCATTTTGCGCAGCTTGCCGCGATGGCCGAGCACCAACTGGCTCAACCTGTGTAGCTCTTCCAGGGAAAATCCTGGCGCGTCCGCGTGATCGAGGATGTAGGCGCCATGCTTGTGGTATTCCTGATGGGAAATGTGGCTGCCAATTTCGTGCAGTTGCGCCGCCCAGTCGAGTTTGCGCATCAAGCGCGGCAGGTCCGACTGTGGAGATGCCTGCCGCAGCAAAGTCTGGGCCGTTCGACTCACCCGCTGGGCCTGTCCCGCGTCAATGTTGAACTTGCGCATCAAGCTTTGCACTGTCAGTGCCCTCAAGTCGGTGTTTTCGTCCTGCCGATCGAGCAGGTCGTACAGCACGCCGTGTCGCAGAGCGCCCTCAGCCGGTTTCATTTCGGTGATCTCTAGCAGACTAAAAAGCGCCCGCAGCACGCTGACGCCGCCACCGATGACCGCCCGCCTGTCATCTTTGAGGCCATCTATCCTGATTCGGTCCGTGTGTTCAGCCTGCAGCAGCATCTCCAATAGCCAGTCCAAAGCCTGCTGAGTGATTGCCTCATCGGGCCAGCCACTGGCTTTGAGCGCATCGGCAACGGCGTTGACCGTCCCCGATGAGCCGTAGGCGCAGTCCCATTGGTCGCGCGAGAAAGTCGCAAGTGCTTCCTCGAGAACCGCTTTTGCAGCCACTTGCGCCCTTTCGAAGGCTTTGGGCGTGAGCAGTCCATCGGGGAAATATTTCATGGACCAGGTCACGCTGCCGACCCGCCACGATTGCATGGCGTGGGCTTGCAGTTGTTGCCCCAGGATGATTTCTGTCGAGCGTCCACCGATATCGACGACCAATCGCCGCTCGTCGCTGTAGGGCAGATGGTGGGCCACGCCCAGGTAGATCAGTCTCGCCTCTTCGCGCCCGGGGATCACGTCAATCGTGAACCCCAGGATTTGTCTGGCCTTGGTCAAAAATTCATCGCGGTTACGGGCCTCGCGCAGGGTCTGCGTGGCCACGGCCCTGACCTGGTGGCGCTTAAAGCCTGCCAGCCGCTCGGCAAAGCGGGCCAGGCAGTCCCAGCCGCGCTGCATGGCCTGAGGCGTTAGGTTGCGCTGTTCGTCAAGGCCTCCACCTTGGCGAACCGTTTCCTTGAGGTAGTCGGTGCGGCGGATCAAACCGTGGTCGAGCCGACCAATTTCCAATCTGAAGCTGTTGGAGCCCAGATCCACTGCCGCCAATCGGGTTCCGTCTTGCATGGCTGAAGTCGTCAAGCGCTGGTGAAGAAGGTTTTTTGAGGTTACGCAGGTCTCATGTTATTGCATGACCGTGACAGAAATATGATGACTTGATGACGGGCAATTTGGATCGTCGGGGGTGTAAGAGGCTGTGTGACAGTGATTGATCGGGGGCTGACACGCAATTGTCACAATTGAAGGCTAGAGTTCTTCAAGTCGGTTCAGAACACCGATAGGCGTAAATTCAAGAATCCTGATTTGGGAGCTTACATGCTAAAAGTTAAATCCATATTGGCAACCATCGGTTTGGGGGTTGCCATGTCCGCCACCTGGGCCGCCGACATCACTGGCGCCGGGGCCACCTTTCCTTTCCCGATTTATGCCAAATGGGCCGAGGGCTACAAGGCTGCCACGGGCACAGGCATGAACTATCAGTCCATTGGTTCGTCGGGCGGCATTCGCCAGATTCGCGCCAAGACCGTGACCTTTGGCGCGACCGATGCGCCGGTCAGCGGCGCCGATCTGGACAAGGACGGCATGGTTCAGTTTCCCGCCATCATTGGTGGCACCGTACCAGTGATCAATCTGGAGGGCTTCAAGCCCGGCGAGCTGCGGGTGACCGGGCCGGTGCTGGCTGAAATGTTCATGGGCAAGATCAGCAAGTGGAACGATCCCAAGTTTGCTGCGCTCAACCCGGGCAAAAAATTGCCCGATGAAATCATCACCGTGGTTCACCGTGCAGATGGCTCGGGCACGACCTTTAACTGGACCGATTACCTGAGCGCTGTGAGCAAAGACTGGGCAACGGCGGTGGGCAAGGGTGCTGCCGTCAAGTGGCCGGCTCCGACTTCTGTGGGAGGCAAGGGCAATGAGGGCGTCGCGGCCAATGTGAACCGGATCAAGGGTTCGATCGGCTACGTGGAGTATGCCTACGTCAAGAAGAACAACATGAACTTTATGCAGGTACAAAACGCAGACGGCAAATATGTCAGTCCGGACGACTTGACTTTTGCAGCAGCAGCGGCCGGTGCCGACTGGTTCAGCGTGCCCGGTATGGGCGTGTCCATGGTCAACGCCAAGGGCGCCAACAGCTGGCCCATCAGCACCGCTTCTTTCATTTTGATGTACAAAGCGCCCGCAGACAAAGCAGCCTCGGCCGAGGCCCTGAAGTTTTTCGACTGGGCGTTCAAGAATGGTAAGAAAATGGCGGCCGATCTGGACTATGTTGCACTGCCTGACAATCTGACCGATCAGATCCGCTCGAAAGTCTGGACGCAGATTCAGAAGTAAAGCGCGTGCTGGTTTGTGATCCGTCGGTTGTGTGCCAACGACCGGCGGATTTCTTGTTTGACTCGATGCTCTTTGTCTGATGGATCTGATCATGTCTACCCCATCTTCCGATGCCGACCGCTCCAGCCAGATGCTGGCCGTGGTCAAGCGACAACGGCTGCAAGATCTGGTGTTTCACCGCTTGACCCAGCTGTTTTCGCTTCTGGTGCTGCTGGCTCTGGCGGGGATCATCGTGTCCTTATTCATCAACGCCTGGCCCACGTTTGCCAAGTTCGGTGCCCGATTCATCTGGTATGTCGAGTGGGACATCATCAATGAAGAGTTTGGCGCTGCCATCGCGATTGTGGGTACGCTGGCCAGCGCGGGCATTGCCATGCTGGTGGCCGTGCCGCTGGCTTTTGGTATTGCGGTGTTCCTGACAGAGACTTGCCCGGTTTGGCTGCGCCGTCCTTTGGGCACGGCCATTGAATTGCTGGCGGCGGTGCCGTCCATCATCTATGGCATGTTTGGATTGTTTGTTTTTGCGCCGCTGTTTGCTGATTTCTTTCAAGTCCCGCTGCGCAGCCTGCTCGGCGGCATGCCCCTGATTGGCTTTCTGTTTGGTGGTGCAACCAACGGCATGGGCATCATGGCCGCGGGCATCGTGCTCGCATTTATGGTTTTGCCCTTTGTGGCGGCCGTGATGCGAGATGTGTTCGAAATCACCCCTGCCATCTTGCGCGAATCGGCCTACGGTCTGGGGTGCACGACCTGGGAGGTGGTGCGAAAGATTGTTGTGCCCTACACACAAAAAGGCATGATCGG
>SXGQ01825734.1_pt1 | contig 11881 bp, 16 predicted proteins | sample 3178371 | NCBI WGS metagenome assembly SXGQ01 (sample SAMN11356859, study PRJNA531348) | freshwater metagenome | isolation source: freshwater sample F1-20 | place: China: Fuxian Lake, Yuxi | collected 2017-12-25 | reverse complement strand
TCTATCTATGATAGTAATAACACCGTGGGCATAAAAGAAAAGCAGAACCGAACCGATTGCTGCTGATATGATTGTAGCAGTTTTATTGTGATTGTCAATTGCTTGATCGATCATCTCCTGAACTTCAGATCGACTTACAAGTTCATCTTGTTCGTGCATCATTTTTCATCTCCAAGGTATTTTGCAAGAGGATCTCTTCGTGTTTTTACAATTTCCACTGCCCTTTTATAGAACATATTGTTGGTATTACCAGAAGATTCAAAGGTTTCTTTAATTTTCACCCAGTTCTCATAAGTATGTTGATCCATGGGTTTTGCGTATATTACTAATATATACTAGTTACAAAATTTTAAACGTCAACAATTGTGTTCAGTTCGTAACACTGTTAAAGAAATTGTTAAGTTCATAACTATTTAAACGGAGAATAATAGAATCGAACTATCAGGTGTTACCCTGGCATCGTTTTCAAGACGATTTACCGACCATCAGTGCTATTCTCCATAAAGAATTCAACGAATTTCAAAGTCCAATTTACGGACTTTTCGTTGTCTTCGTGCCTCTTGCCAAGCAATGTCTTGGGAGGTTAGTATGTTTGTTTTTTGATTTTCTCTTACTGAGTTTAACATAACAACGCGAGATAAGTCAACTGCAGAAATTTTATCTCCACGAATTGTTGCCATGTTTGGACATCCGCAAGTTATTGTTTTTGTTGGATGTCCAAATAACTCCTTATTGCAATCTTTACATCTTATAGAAATCATTTTTCTACTCCTTTAAAAAAGATCTCAACATCCAAACAAATTTACCATGAGATTCTACCAAATCTTGAAGCAAATTAGAAGTTGCACGTTGTTTGTTTTTTTCTGCTATTTCAATTGCTTCAGAAAAAATTTCAATCATTTTTTGATTATCCTTATACAACTGTGCAACCATGGATCGATCAGTTGCACCCACAACAGCCTCAGAAATTTCTGAAGTGTCTACAACCATAGAAATAGGTGCCACTGCTTTCATTTTCAAATACCTCATGTGTTCAGTAAGTCTATCAACTTCTTCAATCATAGTTTCATATTGATTTCCAAATGCTTCGTGCAATTGAAAGAACTCACTACCTACAACATTCCAGTGATACACCCAAGTCTTTTGCATCAAGCAAAATAATGTTGTTTGTGCAGTATGCAATGATTGATATAATTCGTCCATTATCTTTTTGAAATATTTATGATGGGAAATGTCGGACTCGAACCAACGACTTACTGCTTGTAAGGCAGCCACTCTACCACTGAGTTAATCTCCCGAATGGAGAAGGAGAGCTCTTGATGTAATCGCAGGATCACTTCTCCAAGTTTGCTACGGCATTCTGGTTTATCTTTCCAGCGCAAGTAGCAATCCTCTGTCTAGGAATCGAACCTAGTTTCCATGTGTGTTGTCCACCCGTCCTTACCAATAGACTACGCAGAGGAGAGCGAAGTAGGGGATTTGAACCCCTGACGTTCTGCTTGGAAGGCAGACATTCTACCACTGAATTAACTTCGCGTGAGACAATCATAAACCATTTAAGTTTGATTGTCAAGTGCGAGAGAAGATTTGAACTTCCACGCTTTTTAAGGCGGCGGATTCTAAGTCCGCTGTGTCTACCGTTCCACCACTTAGGCTAGATGGAGTAAGCGTGATATACCTCAAGGATATAACAGAGGCTTACCCTCTATCTTACCACGGCATTCTGGTTTATCTTTCCAGCGCAAGTGGTAACAGGCAAGGAGGGACTCGAACCCCCAATCGACATCTTAGAAGGATGCTGCATTATCCATTATGCTACTTGCCCGTAACTTGTTTATTGTATCAGTCTTTAGGGCAGGTGTCAACCCATGGGGCACAGATCCTCATAGGTGGAGCGAGTGCCTTACATTGATCAGTATAGCACACAGTCTCATCATTTTTTTCCTCCACATATTTTGATTGATATTTACGATCATAATCGGAAATAATCCGATCATATTCTGGTATTACATTATCAATTGCTTTATTAACATCCCTTTGAATTCTACTATTCAGTTTCTCAGGATCTTGAATAATAACCCGATTAATAACATTTTGTGGAAAATATTTTCTTTGAACTTCGTCAAGTAAATCCCAAAGATTTTTTTCATGAATTCCCGTGCATTGTGAAAGTGCTGCAATAATAGTAGATAATACGATGCTTGTCGTTATGATAGTTTTTTTAGAGGGCTTACCAAAGTGAAAATTAAACATAAAGGGGAGTCTGCAGCACTCCCCAGTATTTATCAAATACTATAAAATTGCATAGCAGATGTTAGCGACTCCTTGTCCCGGGTGAGCAATAGAAGAGAACGCACCATAAGACAGGTCAAGGTCTCTACCACCCACATAAGGTCCTCGATCATTTACACGCACAATCACTGATTTACCATTTCGTTGATTTGTCACTCTTAGTTTAGTACCAAATGGTAACCATCGATGTGCTACTGATTTTCCGTAAGCATTATATCTTTCACCATTTGCAGTTGTCTGCCCATGATATCCATCACCGATTCCATAATGTGATGCGAGGGAACATCCGCTCGCTGCCTTTGCTGTTACGGGTGCCAATCCGACAAGACCAAAAGCAAGAATTGAAATTGTTTTAAAAAGCATTAAATTGAATAGAACTCTACATCCCAATAGAGAGAGCGCACTTCCTCTTTCTCAAGAGGCAATCTCCTGGGCTCTAAATCGCACTCAAAGTCTCATAATAAAAAAGCAATCTTTTAAGGATTGCTTAAACATTATAAGTGATTATTTATGAACTGTCAAGATTCTGGTTCTAGAGAGACAATTTCAAGTTCATCACCCTCTGGTTCAATCCACTCATAAAACTCAGCAAGAATAGCACGGGCATCCTCTTTTGGAATACTCATATCTGCGGCACGGTCAAGAGACCAGGTTCTCACGTGGGCAACAATGTCTTCAGTCGTTGCGTTCATAATAATCTTTTCGGAAGTATCGGGACATGACGTTTGAATTATAAAACGCTGGTTCTCCGCTGTCAAGTGATTCTGTGAGGACATTGTTGATGAAGAGTTGTCTGGTCTCTTCATAGTTTGTTTTGCCCTTTGTTTTATGTAATGATAAGATAGTTCGACTAAAATTTTCTCTGCCCAATTTGTCAATGTCTTCTTTAAGTTCCGGACAAGACCCATAATAGTTTTTCCAATCAGACTCTGATTTTACTTTTCTTTTTTTACCTTTGGGAGTTCTAAACTGCCACAGATATTTTCTACCTATGTATTTCCGACCGTTTAATTTATTTTCTATCAAATAAACAAATCCAAAATAGTCTTCGATATCTTTAGATTCAAAAGGTTCTTCATTATAATACCACGGATTATCGTAATCGCAACTCATCAATATAATCTAAAACGTGATTCAGATATTTATGAGCAATCCACTTCTCGTGGTTTGATATTGATTCTTCGTCTAATTTAAATTTAAGTTTTTCTACTTTTGCCTTTAATGAAAAAATATCTGTAATGTGAATCATAAAAAAAGAGGAGGGGTTACCTCCTCTATCTATAAGTTTTAATTGTATTATTACAATTTAAAACCACTAAATGTGTCCTTTTTCACATCTTGTTTAATTCCACCAACTACATAACTTTCTACTTCTGTTTCCTGGGGAGCCACCTGGAGTCCTTTAGAGGAAATCCAGTGCTGAGTCCAAGGAAGTGGATTGTTGTTTGCCGAGATATCGTATTGTGGTTTTAATCCAATCGCCTTTAACCTTCTATTAGCAATCCACTCAACGTATTGTTGAAGAAGTTTATCGTTAAGTCCAATCATGCTGCCGTTTTTGAACAGATAATCTGCCCATCGCTTTTCTTCATTTACAGCACGATTAAACATCTTATATGTCCACTCTTCCTCTTCTTTCATAATTTGTTTCATTTCTGGATCGTCACCATCACGCCATTTGTTCAGAATATTTTGAGTAATGGCTAAGTGTTGATTTTCGTCTCTTGCGATAAGAGAGATGATCTTAGCGGATCCTTCCATAAGCTTAAGTTCACCAAAGGCGAAACTACAAGCAAAACTAACGTAGAAGCGAATACCTTCAAGAATGTTAACGTTTGCGATTGCTCTGTATAACTTTCGTTTAACATCGTTGAGACTCTGTTGTGCATATGAAACTTTTTCAAGGTTGTGCATCCAAACATTGGATGAACCATAATCTTGCGATGCTTGAATAAAGTCATCATATGACTCTGTAACGCTTTTAGCACGTTCCAGGATACGTTCGTCAGTAATGATCGTATCAAACACTTCACTTGGATCAGAATAGATATTTTTGATAATGTATGTGTATGAACGACTATGGATCATCTCCATAAATCCCCATACTTCCATACACGCTTCCAACTCAGGTAATGAGCAATATGGAATGAAAGCCATTCCAGGTCCACGACCCTGAACAGAATCAAGCATAATTTGATATTTCAAATTTGATGTATAAATGTGTTTCTGTTCTGGACGCAAAGTTTGATAGTCACCACGATCCTTCTGAAGAGACACCTCTTCGGGTCTCCAAAAGTATCCTAATTGCTGTGTAGTCAGTTTATCGAAGACTGGATATTTGTATGAATCATATCGTTGTATCCCAAGGGGTTTTCCAAAAAACATCGGTTGTTTTTTTGTATTCACTTGTTCAGTGTTAAAAACCGTCATCCCCTTGACTTGTGTTTGTTCTTCTGTTGAAGAAATTTTAAACTGCACAGGATTCACACTCTCCCTCCTCTACTGAACTTAACTCACTTAGCAAATCTTGAAGTTTGGGTTTCTCTTCCACCACCTCATCGGTTTTAATATCATAGGTATTTTGATAATAGGAAGTTTTCCACCCGTATTTGTATGTAGTCAAGAAGTCATTTGCCATTACGCTAACAGGGACTTCATTGTCTTGATAATTCTGTGGGTTATAGGACCAGTTTCCACTAATCGCTTGATCGAAGAATTTCTGCATAACAGCAACAATATGGATATACCCACGATTGCTAGACATATCCCACAAAAGAGTGTAATTGTTTTTAAGGGTATGATATTGTGGAACGACTTGCTTAAGAGGTCCTTTTTTTGACTTCTTAATGGACAAGTAGTCTCTAGGTGGTTCGATTCCATTTGTTGCGTTTGACACAACGGAACTGCTCTCCGATGGCATCTGTGCGGACAATGTTGAGTGCCTGAGACCGTGTTCCAAGATAGATGCTCTAAGTGATTCCCAATCATGCTGGTAGGAGATAGAGGAGATTTCGTCTACGTCTCTTTTGTATGTATCAATCGGAAGCACTCCATCAGAATACTTGGTACGACCAAAGTATTCGCAATATCCCTTTTCTTTTGCAAGTTGATTCGACGATTTTAAAAGATAATATTGAAACGATTCAGACAAACCATGAACCGCATCCCATGCTTCTTGAGAATCATAATTAAATCCAAGTTTTGCCAAATAGTGTGCAAGACCGATAAACCCCACACCAAGAGATCTACGTGCCTTGGTGGCAATTTCAGCTGCCTTTACGGGGTATTTTTGATAGTCAATCAACTCATCCAAACCACGAACAGAAAGATCACAGAGTTCTTCCAGTTCTTCATCAGATTTCACTTTACCAACATTAATTGCAGACAGAATGCACAATGCAATCTCACCCTCACCATCAATGTGTTGAATTGGATCAGTTGGCAGAGTAATTTCCTGACAGAGATTACTCATTTCAACTTTATCCTTAAAAGATGAATGAGAATTACAGTGATCAATATTCATGATATAGATACGACCCGTCTCAGCCCTTTCTTTAAGAAGGCTAAGGACGAGTTCCTGTGCTTTAACAGTTTTCGACGGAATGGACGAATCGTTTTCATATTGAACGTATAAATCGTCAAACTTGTCTGTCCCGAAAGAATCATAAAGTCCAGGTACATCATGCGGGGAGAAAAGCGTAATCTCACCATCCTGAATAAACCTTTCATAGAAGAGTTTACTGATTTGGATGCTGTAATCAAGTTTACGAACACGATTGTCCTCCGTACCTTTGTTGTTTTTAAGAACTAAGATATCCTCTATTTCTTGGTGCCAGATTGGGAAGTGTACTGTCGCGGATCCACCTCGTATGCCATTTTGCGTGCAACATCTGACAGTTGCTTCAAACTTCTTGAGAAATGGTATAACACCCGTATGCGAAACTTCTCCCCCTCTGATTTTACTGTTGATGCCACGGATTCGACCAGCGTTGATACCGATGCCCGCCCTCTGTGACACGTATCTACCAATAGCCATATCACTGCTAAAGATACTATCGAGGGTGTCATCAACGTCAACAAGGACACAGCTAGCAAATTGTCTAAGCGGAGTTCGCACTCCTGCCATGATTGGTGTTGGGATGTTGATTTTGTGTCTTGAGATTGCGTCATAATACCTCTTAACGTATGACATTCTGGTTTCTTTTGGATACTCAGCAAAGACCGTCAATGCAATCATCATATACATGAACTGAGGAGTTTCATAAACTCCCCCAGTGCTCCTATCTTGCACAAGATACTTGTCTACTACTTGTCTAAGTCCAGCATAAGTGAACAAATAGTCTCTGTCATGACGAATGAAAGAGTTTGCAAAGTCAATCTCTTCTTTAGAATATTTGTTAAAAATGTCTGAATCATATACTTCTGCATTTACACATTCATAAATGTGTTCTTCAAGATGGGGAAGTTCCATCATCTTTCCATAAAGTTGTTTACGAACCGAAAACAAAAGAAGACGAGCAGCAACATATTGATAGTTTGGGTGATCCAAATCAATCAAATCGGAAGCAGAACGAATTAAAATCTCTTGAATCTCTGATGTCGTAATGCCATTATAAAATTGAATACCAGATTTCATTTCAACTTGACTCGCAGAGACACCAGCAAGATTTTTACATGCTTCCTCAACCATTATGTGCATTTTATCTAAATCAAGAGATTCAATCAATCCATTTCTCTTGACTACTTTTGTACCATTACTCATATTTTTTTCCAGGTAGTGAATTTGAGTTTTGCTTCTAATCCAGAATATACATTTGATTTTATCACATTTTGAACGTCAAGTCCAGACAGAATCATATCATTAATATCTTTTTCCTTTATCGAAGAAGGCCAGATGATAATTTTTTGTCCCACTTCAATAACACGGGAAATTCTTGATAGGATTTCTGTATTACGTGGTTCGTTATCGTATATCCAAACAGGATTGCTAATACCCCACTTGCTAACATCACCGTCAGCTCCGCACATAGCAATCGCATTGCAAATGAACGTGCTATCAAATGGTCCCTCTGTGACATATACAGTTTTGTCTTTTTGAACATCATCGAGTCCATAGATTTTTGGTGCATCTTTATTCAACATTACAGTAATGTATTTAATCTTGCTTGGACCAAGTGCTCTACCTTGAAATCCAACCAATATATTTTGATAGAACAGAGGAATAATAATCCTGGGTTCATCTTTGGTAGTATCTTCGAAGACTTCCTTTAGAGAATTAGTCCACGATTTAAAAGTATCTGTGTAATAAAATTTATCCGGATTTAGTTTTCTACTTTCTAAGTATTCTTTTGCTTTTTGATTTTGTGATGCTTTTGGTAGATCTAATTTTGGTTTAAACTGAGGTGCTTCAAAATGAAACACGGGTTCTTCTGAAGTAAAATTCTTACCAGTATGTCCCTCTTTAAATTTATCAAAAGTATATTGTTTATATACTGTAGGATCTATTTGCTTTAGAAAATTATTAAATGATATATTAATCCCGCAGTTATGACACTTAAAATTTGTATTATTTTTTACTTGATACAAATATCCCCGTGCTTTGTTCCTATTCTTTTTTGAGTCTCCACAAATGGGACACCTTAAGTTATAAAGATTATTCTTTATTTTTTTAAACTTTTGGAATCGGGAAGAAATCAAATTGATGTATTTAACATCAACAAAATCCATAATTAAACCTTAAAGTTGCGTTGCTCTATTATAGGATTTTGTGGTTCTGGTGTCAAGATTTCTATGATGCGAGTATTATTTACCAAGAAAGTAATACAAGCAATAGCACCGATGGCCATCCATACTCTTTTTTCTATGCTCTGTACTCTTGACACAATGCCGTCATAATCCCTGTCAACCTTATCACGGAGTTTGTCAATTTTAATAAAGAGTAAGTTGTCAACTTCTTCTTGTTTGGTAATTCTTTGTTCATGGACAGCAAGCATTCTGCCTACATTACTATTTACCTCACTCATTTTTTCAATAGCATCGTCAATCTTAACGATGATATCTTTAAGATCTTCTAGTTTTTGTTCTAGAACTGCTACTCTAATTTCTTCTGCCATTGTTTTTTGGGTATTTTTTTATATCCCAATTCAAGTAATACCTAAGAATTTTTTCTTGTAATTATTTATTTTTTAGATAATCTAACCACTGTTTTCTTTTACCTTTGAAAAATCTTCTTTGAAATTTCATTACAGGATCAAATCCTGCAGTTGGACCTTTTGGATCTGCTGATGCACTAAATCCACCAGAACTTCCAGGAGCATTTGCTACCATTTGCTCTCTGATAATTGAAATAATTTTATCCAGGTTCTTCATTTTTTTTATAAATTTTTTGTAGTTCTGATAAACACTTTATGTCAACTTGTATATTATGAAAATAACATTTTGGATACTCTGGAAATCTATTCAAAAAAACAATAAAAGTTTTCATTACAGACCACAATTCATTTTCAATTTTATAAAATAACATAGGAGTTGCTGCTTCACCAAACACATTGTAAAGAATAATAAAATGATTAAGAAGAAGATGAGTTTTTAATTCATCTCCATTTTTATATCTTCTCAAAAGTCTTTTAATGTATTTAAAATGATTTAAATCTTTATCAAAATCTTCTTTAGTTATCGCTTGAGGATTTTCATAATGTTTAATCGCAAATAAAAGAAAATTATCCTCGTTCAACTCATTAAAAATCATAAACTATCAAGCAGTTACTGTAAGGGTTGTTGTACCAATACCAACACCCGACATAAAAGTTCCAGCCCCACCAACATTATAAGACAAGTCTGAAGTAAAGACTTTGACTACAGCTGCGCCACCAGAAAAATCTGTAATAGTTCCCACTACTCCACGAGTTAAGTCAATCTGAAGAACGGTTCCAATTCCAGCATTTCCCGAAGTGAATGCAAATGATACACGGTTTGAAATTTGGCCGTTAAAGTTATTATAAAGAATATAACCTTCCTCATTTGTATATGCAGGCACTTGACAATTTGGAGATACTGATGCGGCGGTTGCCACGACACGGTTAGCAATTGCTCCCAGGGTATTGATTCCAACAACTTGAACCGTTGCACCAGCACCACAATAAACAGTTTCGTTCCAGACAACATGAACATATGCAGTTTGACCATTTCTTGAAATTCTATTAGTTCCACCAGCACCAATTGAAATTGGAGATGCTTGGTTTGGATCCTCAAAAAATACAGCAACAGGTGTAGCAATACATAATCCTGTTGCGTTGCTGCTGATACCGGTTGCAGGACCAGTGTTCAATCCAGCAACAGGTACTAAAACTTCATCATAATATTGAGTAGAGAGACCAGAATGTTCTGTTGTTCCATAGATCCTTTGAATCCAACCACGAACATCCGCAAAAGTATTCCAAGGGCTTCTATTGCGATCTACGTTTTCTTGATACTTAGGAATCGCATAATTATTACTCGCAGTTTCAGTAGTTGTGGAAATGCCCCAGAGTGCCATTCTTTTTACCTTTACTAATTTGTTTCGTAGAAATATTTATAAAAAAAGGAGACCCTACTTAAAGATCCCCAGTATATTGTATTTTGATTTATCTATCAGCAATTCTTGAGAAGTGCTGTTTTTACTGTTGCTGCAATGACATTATCAATATCATTGTCGGTGGTTTTTACGTAACGATCAAGAAGATCGCATACAAGTCTCTTGGTGTGACAAGAGTTCATTGCAACAAGAATAAGTGGTTTAACGAGTTCTACAAGTGCGCCCATGATGTCCCCCTTATATGGAAGTGTCCTAACCTATTTAGGAATTTTACCAATTTTTAACAATCAATCGTATCTTGAGTGCATTAATTCTTGTGCTCTCTTTTTAGCAGCACGAATTTTTTCTATTTTTTGTGCAGGAGTAACAGAAGGTCCAGGTGTAGGAGCACCCTTTTCTTTTTTAACTCCTCTTGGTTGAACTCCCATTCTTCCGACACCCATCGATTTAGATATAAGTTCAAATGCAGGATTACGTGGTTTTCTTGGAGTTCCTTTTTCTTCTCTTCTTCTCTCATCAATTACTTCACCAGTGAATTCATAAGACTCAGACTCTAAAGGAAACTTTCCTTGCTTTTGCAGATTAAGTTTTTGTTTTTGGAGTTGCTGTTGCTTCTGCTGCATCATTTTCAGATTCGTATACTTCTGTCTTTCAATAGCAGTATCCAATGGTTTTTCTTTTGGCTGTGTTGTTTTTGGTTGAAGTTCCATTGTTTGTTCTGCTACTTTCTTTGCCATCTTAGTAGCAGTAGCATACATCACCGATTTACCGCGACCAGGATATCTCTTTTCAAAATCTGCTGCCTTATCTTTCATAGATTTTACAATCTCTTCTTTCTTTTTAGTTTCAGTAGCAGTTAAAGTTTTTTCATCAATTTCAATCATTTCAATTAATTGTCCACCAAGTTGCTCAATAGATTCTTTCATTTCTGGATTAATAATAACTTTATTTTTAATTCCTTTTTTTTCTTCAACTTTTTTTAAATTCTCGTCTTGAGAATCACTATCAAGAACTTCTTTTAAATCTTCTCTCCAATTTGAATACCCTTCTTTAACTGTTTTTTTCTTACCTGATGCACCCAATACTTTTCCACCTTTTGGGTTATTCTTACCAGACACTCCTCTATTTTTTTCTGCTTCATGTGGATCAAAGTCTGGATCATCCATAGGATCATAAAACTTTGCTTGTTTTTGAGTAGAGATTGCTTTTCCAATCGCTTTTCTACGCTTATGTAAATACTTATCAGACTTATCAGTGTCCCCATCATTATCAATATCAGCGTCTTCCTTTCCTACAGGATCAAGTGCTTCATCAACACCCATTGCTTTTCTAGCAGACTTTACCATATCTTTATGTGCCTTCGTCTTTATCATTTCTTGGCGTGCTTTTTCGTTTTCTTCAGCACGCTTTTTCATATCAGTTTCAAGATGCGAAGCTTCCGCAACTTGCTCCAAATACACTCTAGAAATATCGTTCAGAGGATTAATAGACATTTTAATACTACTTGCTTTTTACCTTATACTTATTTATGAATTCGCGTATATTTGAAACTGAATATCCTTTGTATGGTTTTGCTCCTGGTTGAAGGTTTGTTTTATCTCCCTTTTCAAATCCAGGAGTCATATCAACTGCATACTTAAAATATCCAGAAGTTCCTACTAAAGTATTTGGTTTTCCAGGAAGTCTTTCTTTTTTATTCATTGCTTTTTCAGTATATTCCATCACATCTCTAATCCAAGATTTAAACATATACTCTTCTTTTGTCAAACAAATTAGATAATTAGTCCCCCTACGAATTATTTTACCAACAAGACCTGTATTTAAATTCTCAACAATATCACCAATTCTAAAGATTTTACCTCTTACATAGTTTTCACGAAGATTTCTCATATCACATTTTGGGGCAATCTCCCATAAATTATAACTTTCCTTTTTAATTTTTATTTTCTTTACTCCCATTCCTTGACGAACAGCATCAAAGAGTGCTTGAGTATCCCCATCATCAAGTGTCTTTGG
>SXGQ01372004.1_pt1 | contig 11881 bp, 9 predicted proteins | sample 3178371 | NCBI WGS metagenome assembly SXGQ01 (sample SAMN11356859, study PRJNA531348) | freshwater metagenome | isolation source: freshwater sample F1-20 | place: China: Fuxian Lake, Yuxi | collected 2017-12-25 | reverse complement strand
AAAGTAGGTTGAGTTAAATGGTTACCAATAAGAGCATAGTGTTCATTTGATTTCTGACCAGTAGTGCCATCACCACGAGTCCAAGCTTCTGATGTTGATTCATTTACACATAAGGAAAGACCATCATATTTAGGTGTGATAATAACAAAATTGTGGGGTTGTATGTTTTTTAATCGACACCAATCGTTAATATCATCCATAGATTTAATCTTGTTCATCGATGCCATTTCAATTGGTAACTTTGACTTACGAGATTCGTCAGTGACAGAGTGACCTACTTTAGATAGTAGTTCATCATTTGGTGAAAGTAACTCTAACTCTTCAACTAGTTGGTCATATTCTCTATCAGAGATAATTGGTTTACCTAATCTATAAGCTTCGTTAGCTTTTACAATCTTTTCCTTTAAGTCATTAATCATAATACAAATATAGTTAATTTATTCTGAAATATCAAGATTTTCTAAATTCTTTTGACGTATATATGTTTTTTCATCATAGACCTCAATAACATATCCTTCTAATTTAAATTCTACAGCCCATGCATCGTATCCTGTTTTATATTTTGGATTTTTTTCTAAAACCATAGAAATTGCTTCTTTAGTGTCATTAGCTACTACTCGGTATTCAGGTCTTGATGAATACCAACCACCATCATTAAATGTTACAGTCCAAATCTTCATAATAACAAATGTAAAAAATAAAAAACAAAGACCAAAGAAATAACTAAAAATTAATATATAACAAAAAATCAAAATTTAAAAATGGCTACATATTCTACAGTTCAAAGTACATTTCCTAAAGTAGCAGAACAGATAATTAACTATAATAAAAACATTGTTGATATATTAACAAATTTATCTAAAATAAGTGAGACACAAGACACAGTGATAAGTTTTACTGTAGCGGATGAAAACGGAGTTTCTCGCTCTTACACTATGCCTTCTCTTTTAGGAATACAAAAGGAACTCCAAAGATTGGATAATAATATCAAATCTCTTTACTCGATTGACGCATCTGGTTCATTAATTAGAACAGAAGGTTCCAATGCCTTTAAGAAAATAATTACTGTAGATTTAAATAGAGAACCTCAAGATATAGGTGTTCTCACATCTGTAGCAAAATTCAAACAATCACCAAACTGGTTTTTTGACTCACTATTAAATCCATTACTTTCAGTTGAATTTGACTTAACTGGAATAGATGATAATGTTAGAAAAATTCAGAGCAGAAGGTATATAGTAGACTTCGCAAAAAATTCAGATGGAACACTAACGACATTAGGTCAATCGGCCTTAAATTCTTTTAATGATAATTTTATAGGAAAAGCTACGGGAGCCGGTGATTTATCTAGTTTTTTGAACTGGCATAGAACTACTCCTGGAGTTGTAGAACCAAACAATCCAAGATATGATGAACAGATTTTTGACTGTGAGCCAAATAGTGTTCAATTTGACGGACTGTTTGATGTTTTGAAAATGGACGAAGATAGAATCAATAGAAAATTATTTATAGTTTTAAATAAACTAGAATATAGGGATATTTTAAGTAACAGTTCAAGAAATTTAGCTATAGGTGATGAGGTTGTTGTAAATACAATTGGTCAAAATTCAAAAGCATCTACTAGATATAAAATAATTGAAATAAATACCAACTCATATGGTGATGGAGCAGGTGTTAGAATGGAGAGACTTGATGGATTCGATCCTATAACTACAGGAATTGGAACTTTAAAATTATACTCACCAGTGATTTATTCTAAGAAAGTTAGAATTAGTATAGGTTATGATGAAAGAAACGTTGTTTTTCTTAAACCTGTAAATGCTGATTCAAACATCGTGGCAAAAAATTGGAGCAGAGGCACTGCCTTCTATACTAATGATTTATTATTAGAAGACTCATCTGATGCTAATGGAACTTCTTTACAACAATTTTATATAGACTATGTTTATGATTATGGAACAGTTCTTAAAGATTTAGTTGCCAAGAAAATACCTAATACTTTAGCGGGACAACCAAATATTGTTACTCTAAATCCCGATAACTTTAAAGTAGTTCAAATTAATCAACATCTTACTGATACACCAGATGCTAATTTGATAAAACAAAAACATAATATTCAACTAAACTTAAAATCAGAAATCGAACAACTGCAAAGTGCAATTTCTGATAGAGGAAAAAAACTCAAAGTTTCTAAATTCAAATCTATCTCTGAGAAAAAGAAATTTGACATTGAAATTGACGACTTACAGTTAAAAAGAGAAAGCAAAGCTAAACAATTAGCTACTATTGCACAAGAGATAATTAACATTTCTAATAATCCTAACTCAAAAGTCGAACCAAAGTTTAGACTAAGAGGCTTTTGGTCGATTCCAGAGTCTGTAGCTACAAGAGGAACTAAACCTCAAGAAATTGTTCAGTTTAGAGTTCAATATAAGTATGTCTCTAAAGATGGAAAAGAAACTCCGGTTGAAACATTCCAAGTTGACAGTGCTAACAATAAAGCTAGTTTCTCTAACTGGGAAGAATTCAAAACAGATGCTAGAAAAAGAGTGTTTGATTCTACAACTGGTGAGTATAGTTGGCAGATGGAAGATGTCGCTGATGCTGACACACCAAATATTAACCAAATTGATATACCAATTCAACAAAATGAAACTGTTCAGTTTAGAGTAAAAGCTATTTCTGAAGTTGGTTGGCCTGACTCCGCTGTTGAGTCAGAGTGGTCGGAAATTCTATCTATTGAATTCCCTGATGATTTAAACAATGTTTATCAAGAAAATGACATCAATGCAATCCTTCAGTCAGCAACTAAAGAAGAACTTAAAGTAACAATGTCTAATGAGCTTACTGCTAAAGGATTAGATGAACATTTAGCTGACCAAATTACTGTAGAAGGTAAGGTTTACCTACACGATAGTGAATCAATACTATCAGGATTCAAAGATGAAAATGGTCAATCATTAGATCTATACGAGTATCTACAGAGTCTTCAGAATAGAATTAAAAGTTTAGAAGATAGAATTAATAGAGTTAAAGGAGAACTCGAAGTTATTGTATTTAGAAATAATCAAGAGTTTGCTATTTCTAATGGTTCAGAAACTGTATTTAATGTAGAGTGTGAAGACTACTTAGAATCATTCACAGCACAAGGGGTTCCAACTGGTAGAGTTTATGAAAACAACATTTATGTTATTAAAGACTTTGTGGTTCGCATAAGAAATAAATCGACATCGCCACTTGGTTTATTATCTAATAGAACATATTTACAAAATTCAGCTGTTTATAACACCGCGGTTCCTCAATGTTTCTGGGTAAATGATAAAGATGAGCTTATGACTTCTGATATCTCAGGTTCTACAAAAACTCAAATTAACTATCAATTTGTTTGGTCAGTCAACTATGATTCTGTTTCCGATACTACAGTAACTAAATTATCCGAGAATGTAGGTAATGCCTTTACAACCAATAATTCAATTACTGGAGTGTTATCTTCTAATGAATTCAATGTAGGATATAATGAAACAAACGTTCTTAACTTTATCGGAAATAATCTATCTCTATTAGAGCCTATAAAATGGATTGATAATTCAACATCTGTAGCGTCAACTACAAAGTTATTAACAACAATACATCCAGTTGTTCAAGATTTAGAAAAAATAACTGAAACTAATAGTGACAAAGTAAAAACTATAAATACTGGTGAACAAAATGATATTATAGTTCCAATTAATATTTACTTTAAATTAAATGCTTTAGACACTAATCAACAAGGTCTAAACTACCAATATGTAAATTTAAATAATTCAACTAAGACTGTGAAACACATTAAGAAAATCAAATTCTTCTTAGAAAATGAAGCTGAAAATAGACCGTTTACATTTAGTTTGAAATTTAATATCAATAGAAATAAAGTAATTATGAAAAAAATTACGCCGGCATTAAATACACAAATTAAATAATGAGAAGTTTTGCAATACTTAGAACTAATGTTGGATTAACAACCAATGTCAAAGTTATGGTTGACTCAACCTACAATTTGAGTCTATCAAGTATTGAGTCTAACTCTGAGTTGTCTTTAGATAGATATAGAAAACTATCGTTTACCAAAAATAACTTTTACGACGAATTAGTTCCTTATTTCTTTAAAAACACACCATCTGATATAGCTTATCAAATTAAATACGATAGAGACGTTGATAATATGTCAAATGATTTTAAAGATCAGTATGATGAGATATATCAATATGGTGCTAGAAATATAATTGCAAACAAAAGTTATACAGAAGAATTTGAGTATTTTGCACCGCTTTATTTAGACAAAAATCACATTCCAAAAAATTTCATAATTTTCAGAGTTGATGGACCCGGTATGGATTTGTTAACAAAAGAAAACTTTACTAACCAGATAACAAATAATTTTAAAACTGTTAAAATCTTTGACCTAAGTCTCTCTACAAATGTTGGTCAGTGGATTGATAGAAATTTCATTAGAAATGAATACTATCCAGAAACACCTTTAGAAATGGATTTTAGAGAGCTAGAGTTCTGTAAGTGGAATGGTATCGATTACGAATCTGGAGGTTACACATCTAAATCTTATTTTATCGATGATTTTTTAGAAGAAGAAAAAGAAATATTTGAATTTGAAAAATTTATACTTGACTCTTACAAGAGCAATAAAGTAATTTTTTCTAATATAATTAATTTTTCTTTTCTATTTGATGACGAGCCATCTAACCCAGATGTTAAAAGAAAATGGTCATTAAATAGATATTATGGATTTTATTTAGATAGTATAGAAAAGAACTCAACTATTTCGCCTTACATAACACCGTTCTTAAGACAAGACGTTGAGATTTTAGAAGGTAACGTGATTTATTCACCTTCAAACACAGATCCATTTGTAGAAGGTTTTTCAGAAAAAAGGCCGTTTTATGTAGAGTATAATGGTGAATACTATAAAGTTGAGAAATACTTAGAGACACTAACTAATCAATTAATGCTCGTTCCTGAAAGTTCTGGTCTTGTTGTAGAACAATATGCAAATGTTAGTCAAGAAAAATTCAAAATTATATCAGACGTAAATTTATCCGGTAAACAAGCGGATTTAAATAAAAATTATGGTAGAATTGATTCACAAAACTTTCTAATAGACTATAATAATAACTATATCACAATTGACGATTTTTCAGAATGGTCAGTCTGGTTGATTGAAATAGATGGAGTATATCATAATTTAATTTTGACTGATGGTAAATTGAAAGTAAACACTGATTATTCTTTCACATTTTCAGAAAACACTTTTAGTTATAAAGTAGCTGGTGAAATCAAAGAAGTCAGTTTTGTTGTAGATTTTGTCAATCAACCAAAAAAGTTTACAATCTACAAAACAAATTTCACGGACATAAAAGACTTTGACACGAAAATTCTTGACACAGAATATTCAAAGTTTGAATATGAGAAACAAGACGAACTAACATTAACAGATGAAACTAAAATGTATGTAGAAAATTTAAATACGTCTGGTGATCCAAAAGACTATGATGATTATATTTATAAAGGTGAAGTTGTAAATATCCCAGTGTCATCTGAATACACAGCTAACTACGAAACTTTTAAAATAATTGCTAGTCCAGATCAAAGATTTGGTGGTGACAAAAATGAACTTTCTAGTATATGGAGAAAAAATCCAGTATACTGTAGATGGTCATACCAAAATTCACTATCAGCAAATGATTATCCTTACTGTCTAAATAACTCTAATCTATTCGAAGATTTTAATAGAACAACTAATGTATTTGATCCTAATCCTTCAAGAATAGAAAGAAATTTAGATTACTTTTATTCTATAAATTCTTCAACTAGTTCCTACACACATCATAGTCTACACATTGAGGGATTCAATGATGATTATTCTTTAAATACTAATTTTAATTTTGAATTAGATAAGTATCTAAACTTAGCAACTTATTCTGTTGGAACAAATTCTTTTGCGACTTATTCTTTAGACTACTTTTCTGATTTCTTTTACATAAAACAAAGATTTCAAAACAACGATATTATTAAAAATGTTAAAAAATATTCAGAATTTAATAAAGGAGATGTCTCTCTACCGAATGTTTCATTATTTAGAGGTTTAAAACTATATTTATATGATGTTGAAAGTATTGACACAAACTCAAATGGAGAAATAAATACAATCAATTTATCTTCAAATAATAATTATGACAATTATAAATTTTCAATATTATTATCAGATAACGATAGTTCTGTGAATTTTGAAGGCCAAATCGAAAATTCTACAAATTTGATGGAATGGGAAATTATAAAAGAGTGGGAGATGGATAAATTGTATGCTACTGGTTCAATAATTATTTTTAATGATATATTGTATCAAGCACAAAATCAATCAATTACGGAAAACCCAACAGATTCTACAATAGGAACTAATGTGAAGACAGCACCATATACATCATTAGATTGGTCTTTTTTAGAGGTATCATCAAATAATCCACTTGGAACTAAATCAATATTCTGGTCTCCGGTTGCTAGTTTTACAGCTAGTGACATTGTGTACAATAATGAAGAATGGTACTATTATGATATATCAGGAACTGATGATTTTTGGGATCCAAGTTTTGCAGTGGTCACAGGATATTCTCAAAATGATGTCGTTTTGTTTAAAGGAAAATATTACAAATCTAATGTAAATAATAACAAATGGTCACCTGATTTCAAAATACCATCGTTCTCTTTCTCAGTTGGTTCACCAGTTACAGTCACAATGAAATGGCAAGCTACTACAGCATCAACAAGTCCTAAATGGAGACCAGTTGAGCTGTGGAATCCTATATCATCTTACTCTACTAATAAAATTATAGTTCACAATGATATTGTGTGGATAAGTTCACTCATTATTTCTCCAAGTGTCGGAGACGAACCTGGAATTAGTGAAAACTGGACAAAAAAATACAGTCTGATACCAGACACAGATTTTGCATACAATAAAGACAACAATCCAATAATTCAAATGAATGATGCCTACTACTTGTGTAAATCAAATACAACAGGATCTACTTTAGATAATGGTATAGTAGTATATGTTAATAAAAAATGGAAAAACATATTAGTAAATATCAACGTTTCAGACAATACTCTTCCGTATTTAAGAAATGCGGATAGAGATAACTTATACCAGGAACTTTTCAAAAAACTGACAGCTTTTAATTTTTCAAATTGCATAAATGATATTTCAAATAAATATGGATTTACTGATTACATTTCATATGTTATTATTAATGCCGATGGAACGATAACTAAACATAATTATCGAAACAATATTGAAGGTTTACCTTGTTTACTAAAAGTTGAAGAACCAGAGGAGTTCAGAGTTAAAATAAACTCATTGACTGTTAAACCTTTAGAAAATTCTAAGAAACTTCAATCTAAGAGAAAATTAGTGAACGGAACAATCAGAAATTTAGACCAGATAAACTGGTATAATGATTTACCACTTGCTGCTGATATAAGGGTTAATAAAGAAGAAAGAAAAGTAGTAAATAATAAACATGGTCAAAAAAATTATACTACAAATATATTATACAGACACAATGGATATTACATGCCTACTTTTTATGATATTCAGTTATTTGATAAGACACTAAATGGTATCACTGAAAACACTAAATTTGACACAAGTCTTACAGATTTCGGATTGATGAAAGAAAGAAAAATATCAAAAATAAATAGAAAAGGCTCAATTTTAAAATTAAGAAATGAAGAAGACATAAAATCAATATATCCAATGTTAGACGAATTCGGTTATACTACTAGAGACTTCTTTATTTTTTCATCTACTTGGGACTTTCAGTATCACTGGGAAACAATCAATCTGAATTTGAAACCTAAGTTTAACATTGAATTCCCAGCTATTCAAAGTTCTATTAGAGAAAATTTTGGACAACCGTTAGATTACAAAAAAAATAACGAAAACTATAACCTATAATATGAGAAGACATTACATATCGCCAGAATATAATAGTATAAGAGTATATGGAAGCTTTAACATGGTTGAGGAGAGTAATTTTTTTGGTTCAAAGATGCTCGAAATAGAAGACTCTTTTTCAATCACAAATCAAGAAATTATTTACTATCAGAATGCAAATGGAGAACAACTAGATTTCTCAATAGAATCATCTCTTCAATCTTTCAACTATTCAGCGATAACAGATAAGCAACAAAATCATACACTGGTCATTGATGAATCACAACCACTTTATCAGAAAACAGAAAATACTAGGTGGATATTGACAATAGATTTAGAAAAAATAATAAAAAATTATATTTTCGCTAACTTAAAAAAATTCAGAACATTTGAAGGTGTAAAAAAAGAGCTGACTTTATATGATGACATAAATGTAGCTATAAAAAACTACATAGATTTTAATGTTTACGATAGATATAAAGTTCAGTCTATAGATTTATATATTAGTTATCAGTCTTTGAGAAATCAAAATATACTAAGATTGAAAAATAACTGGAATAAAAATATAACAATATCAGAAAATCTTTTAACAAAAGTTCAAACCGAATATTCAACAAATAATTCAACAGCTAGATTGATATTCAATCAAGAAAAGCCAAGTCAAGAGTTCTCATATGATTATTTTTTTAATGTAAATCTGGTAAAACTTTAACAACTTTGTTTATATAAATTCTATGAGTGATAGAACACAAAGAAATCTCATTACATTACTAAAACTATTTAAAAACAGACCATACCATTTATCTAAATATCTTTTAGATAACTCAGCTTTTAATAAAGAATTTTTAAAAAAAATTGATAAAAGTTTCAAACTTAACGAGTTATCAAATAAATACTCTAACTTGGATTTAGATAGCTTTAGTAGTTTGACACAGATGGATGATTTTTACAATAGCCTTTTGGAAGAAATGCATGAAATAGTGCTTCATGATAAGTCGGTTGATTTAACAAAGTCTCTAAACGAAAGACTTGATTTTTTAATCAAAGATGAAAAATACGAAGAGGCTGCTGCAATTCGAGACTACATGGTTCAATTAGGAATAAAAAGAAGGCCTAATTTATAAACTTTAATATTAATTAGTAATAGAATTTTTAACTTTTAAATAAAAAAAATATGATACAAACAATCGGAAACCCAGAATTAGAGTTCCTTTTTGAGGAGGACTCTTTCAGAACGAAGAAAAAATCTCAAAAAGAGGTAGAACTTTCCAAACTCTACGAATCAACATTTGTTGAAATGCCACAAGTTGGTCAAATCATCAATGCCACCTTTGCTGGTGAAACAAAAAATAGCTTCATTTTTACAAAACCAGGATATAAAGACGATATCCGAGTTGACAATAGACTATCTGAAGCTAAATATCTTAAAAACTCACAAGTTGGAGACACAGTTGATGTTCTTATTGTTGACATTAATCACGATAATTTTTACATCAAAGGAAGCATTTCTACACTTTATGAAAATAGAGCTCATCAGACTCTTAAATCTCTTAAAGAGGGAGAATCTGTTATTGCTCACATCAAATCATTGAATCCAGCTGGATATGATGTTGAATTGACACACGGAGGAGTTACACTTCCAGGATTTATGCCAAACACACTAGCTGGTATCAATAAACTCTACGATCCTAATTCAATCGTTGGTAGCACTTTTGAAGTGATGATAGAGTCATATGCTGAACAAGAAGGAACTTACATCGTTAGTAGAAGAAAATATCTACAAACGTTGATTCCTAAAGCAATCAAAGAACTGAATTTTGAACTGACTTACAGAGGTCACGTTACAGGAACTACACCATTCGGAGTATTCGTTGAGTTTAATGAGTGTCTTACAGGTATGATTCATAAAGCAAATGTTCATCCTGAGTGGCAGGAAAGATTAAGTGATATCAAACCAGGTTTTGAAATCGAGTTCTATATCAAAGAGATTGTCAAAGAAAAGATTATTCTTACGCAAATTCTTAGAGAAACTCTTTGGGATAACATCAAAAATGGTCAAACACTTAAAGGTGTCGTTAAAGATGTTAAACAATTCGGAACTCTTGTAAGTCTTGACGATGAAACTGTAGGTCTGATTCACACTTCTGAAATGGAGAAACTCAAAATGAGATTTCAACCAGAACAAGAAGTAAAAGTGAAAGTTCTATCAGTAGACAGAGCTTCTCGAAAAATCTTCCTCACAGTAGGATAAAAAGAAACCTCAGATTTTTCTGAGGTTTTTTTTTATATATATTAGTATGATATTTACTAAATATAAATTGTTTACAGAAGCGAGATTATCCGACGTCCTTAATATTAAAGGAAATAGTGATTTAGCAAAACAAATAACAAAAATAAAAGACGCTCAGTTTGATATAAATAAAAAATTAGTAAGATTCATAACACTTAAAAAAAGAGTAAACAATAAAAAAATTCAATTCGAAATTGAATGGAATGACTCAGCTAAACATAATTTAATCAAAAGGATTCAAGAAAGAACGTCATTTAATAGTGTAGAGGAATTTAATCAATATTTCAAAGCTGAGTTTAATAAGATTTTTCCAGATATGGTTGGTAAAGAATTATTGTCAACCGGTCGATATTCACTTTATTCATCTGAGTACAATTTCACAGTTATAATGCATTTTGATTTAGATGAATATTCAGATGGAATTTATGAAGTAAGAATTATTACTATTTTACCAGGAAAAAAAGGAAATGATGTTGTAAAATTCATTGATATTCTGTAAAATTGTTTTATATTTGTATATGATTAATTCAGACTTAGACATCAAAGATAAATTTGTTGAAATGTGTAAACTAATATTTATCAACGGTGATGGGAAATTTGTTTTTCCAGTTGATAACTTATTACATGATGAAGATTACTCTGATTTTGTTAATCACCAGGACTGGTCTATTTTAGAGTCTAAAATGACAAATCTTATTTCTAAAATAAATAATGACCAAACTATCTTAAATAAAGATATCGAAACAGAAATCTGGAAAATGATTTAATTCAAAAATTATTCTTCTTTCTCAATTCACAACTTTTTTTAAAACAGTGAATTGAGTTTATATCCAAAACAACACCGAAACTTACCCATACACCTACAAAAAGATAGCTGTAGTGATTATTCTTATTATTAATATAGGTTGTATGTGCTACGTAGTAAGGTAAAATAGAAGCTGTTAGAGATATTGCACCCGCTGTAAAATATTGACGTGATAATTTTGTAGAATCTTGACAGAAAGAGTTAAAACAAATTAATAAACTCAATAAAAATATTTTCATAACTTATATAGCAAAAATAAAAAACCCTCTGAATCTCAGAGGGTTTAAATTAATCGTGGTCACAATCCGATATATCAACACCAGTTCGTGTGACTGTTATCTCGGCGTGGTCTCCGAACTTTCTTAAATAGAAATCATTGTCGAATTGTGATAGAAATTCTATAATCTCATTATGAGCATCAACTAATACTTTATCATAATTTTGATTTTCAACTTCCTCACGTCCTTCATAAACTCTTTGTGTGGAATTCCAAGTTCCCCAATTTGTTACATTTTTTTGATTAAACCAACTTGAATCTTCAGCGTAATCATCATTTACTTTAATATACTCTGTATTTGCGAAGAATACGCAAGTATCACCGTCATTAAAATATGGAGTATATTGAGTCCATCCAAAAGATTCTAACGTATTATACTTCTCAAAGATGTAACTATAAAAGTCCTCAAAAATTTCAGATGAAAATTTTGTTAACTCGGTGTTTAATTTGTTAATCTCTTTTTGTCTTTTTTTAAGTTCTTTAAGTTTTTCTGTGAATTCCATATTTATTTTGTTTCTAATTTTT
>SXGQ01162366.1_pt1 | contig 11883 bp, 14 predicted proteins | sample 3178371 | NCBI WGS metagenome assembly SXGQ01 (sample SAMN11356859, study PRJNA531348) | freshwater metagenome | isolation source: freshwater sample F1-20 | place: China: Fuxian Lake, Yuxi | collected 2017-12-25 | reverse complement strand
GCCGGTACCCGAATTATCGTCACGGTTACCAAACACCATGGTCTGAACGTTGACGGCAGTTCCTAAGTTGTGGTCGATCTTTTCGCGGACGCGATACGCAATGGCGCGAGCACCGTTCCAGCTCTTGAAGACTGCTTCGACTGCGCCACGCAACTGAGCTTCGGGCTTTTGCGGGAATGCTTTGCCAGTTTCTTTCTTCACGACTTCGAGATATTGCTCGCAAAGAACTTTCAAAACCGCAGAGGTCAACTCGGCGTCGGTCTTAACTTTGGCTTTTTCTTTGGCAGCCTCAAGTGGGTGCTCGAAGTGATGACCTTCAACGCCAAGAACAATGCGTCCGTACATCGCGATGAAACGACGGTACGAGTCGTATGCGAAACGCTCGTCGCCGGTGACCTTGGCGAGACCCTTCACGCTCTTGTCATTAAGTCCGAGGTTGAGGACAGTGTCCATCATGCCGGGCATCGAGAACTTGGCACCCGAACGAACGCTGACGAGCAACGGATCGTTGGGATCGCCAAGCTTGCGCTTCATGGCCTTTTCTAGTTTCGCGATGTGCGACTTGATTTCGGCGTCAATGCTCTTGGGCCAGCCGCCCACCATGTAGTCACGGCAAGCGTCAGTGCTAATGGTGAAGCCCGGAGGAACTGGCAACTTCAAGACACTGGTCATCTCAGCCAGGTTGGCGCCTTTGCCTCCGAGCAGATCTTTCATCTGCATGGGTTGGCGGCGGTGTTTCTGATCGAATGAATAGACGTAAGGCACGGTACGAAAGTCTATGACCTGGCGCACTGAGACATAACATCAAATTCCATGCGCATTTTCGGATTCCCTGTGCAGATACGGCCAGGCTTTGCCCTGTTCATGTTGCTCATCATTGTCATTAATGGCGTCCCGATGGGTCCGTGGTTGGCTGGATCGGTTGCGGCCTTCACGTTGATCCACGAACTCGGGCATGCCATAGCCGCTCGCCAAACCGGAGCGACCGCACAGATTTCGCTTGATTTCTTGGCTGGATACGCATCTTTTGCCCCGACCCGCCCCCTGAAGCGTTGGGAGCGCGCCGGAATTTCTCTGGCCGGGCCTTTCGTCCAGATTGCACTGGGGTGCATCGTGCTCTTGGTGCTCGGCGTCAACCCGATCGATCACGACCAATTCGCGGCTGATTATTGGTCATTCGCAATTTGGTGGGCCGGCCCTGCGATCGGACTTTTCAATCTCATCCCCGTCCTGCCACTCGACGGTGGAACGATTGTTGCCGAGATCATCGATTTCTTTACACCAGGGCGCGGGCGAGAAATCATGGTCAAGCTCAGTCCCCCACTGACCGCCGCTGGTTTCATCGCCATGGTGATGGTGGACGATCTGCGACCCCTCGCCGCTTTTGCCGCGATCTTGTTAGTTCTGCAATTACAAACACTGTCGGCAAATGCTGCAAACAATCCCGACCGCCGTGCTGCTTTGATTGAACGTCAACGCCAATTAGCCGCCGAGGCCGAAGACACCGCCTGGACAACTGGTCGCCCCGGAATGCTGCAGAGCCCACAAGTCATGTCACCTTGGTGGGACGCATATTCAATGTTGCGCGCCGGTCATTCGTCGCCAACTTCTGTCATTGTGAACGATTTGTTGAATACGTCTAAAGATCGTGCTCCATGGTGGCCACCGCACGCCGCAAGTGCCGAACAACTCGCTCCGCTCGTCGAACTACTTCCGCGACCACTGCCCGAGCCAACTTCTGAGACGTCAGAATTCAGCGCATTGTCACTGCTCACAATCTTGCGTCGTACTGGCCACTTTGAAGATGCAGCACGCTTTGGCTCGTTGATTTTCAAAGCCCATCCTTCGTCACACGCGGCAATCGAAACTGCTCGATGCATCACAATGATCGGACACTACGACACGGCCGCTCAATGGCTCATCGTTGCTGGGCGCGTTGACAACCAACCTCAGCAACTGCTGCTTGCGGTAGAACACTCCGCCGAATTACAAGTTCTGCGTGGACGTACCGATATTGAAGAGTTAGTGATTCAACTCAGGAATCAACAATTGTCATAACATCGCCTGTCATAAAATAGTCGTGGCACCGACAACGGCACCAAGTTCGACTGCACGTCCGACATACGCAAGAGCGCAGTCAGGCGCCACCGATGTGAATTCGCCAACAGATTCTCCGTTAACAACGACTGCGTCACCAGGCTTCGCATTGTCAACAATTGAGCCAGTTAGCAAACGCAAATTCTTCGGAGCAGTTGAACCTCGACTGTCCATCCGCTCAACAAGTTCCTGACCGGGGTAACAACCTTTGGTAAAGCTGACTGCGATCGGGACGACTCCCGTTGCAGCCGGCAAAGTTTCGCCTGCGATGATTTCGCGGCCCATCACTGGCCAACCAGAGCGAATACGCAGTGCGTCGAATTCTTCAGTCGACACGTGAACAAATTGCGAGACCACCGAGTTGTCAATAGTTGTCAGTGGTGCATCAATCACTGCGCCACTTCCCCATTGCGATACTGCAAATCCGGCTTGTTCAATTGGCGAGCCATCACGACTGCGCAAACATAAATACTTTTGAGTTGAGACGGCGATGTCAGCTTTGACTCTGATCTTGAAACGATTCAAACGGGCCAGCAATTGCTCGCCCAAATCTGCAACATTCTCTGTGTCAAGAACAAATGTCTCTTCTTCGGTACGGGTGACTCGCACCAAAGCAATGACTTTGCCCATGGGCTCGAGCACAAACGAATAACGCGATCCACCAACGGGCAGCGAGGCGATGTCATTGCTTAACTGCGAGTGCAAGTACTTGCCGGCGTCGGCACCTGTCACCGCGAAGACTAAATGTTCAATTTCACAGGCAATGATGTTGTCGCTCACAGTGTTGGTCATTGTGTTATTCATGGTTTTGCTCAGGCTTTCGTTCCGCCGTCAAGGCGACGCTTGGTCATTCGACGGGCTGCCGGAATTGCGGCAAGCAGACCGGCTGCTTTGTTACGACATTCAAGATCTTCATCATCGGGTTCGCTGTCGGCCACGATTCCGGCACCAGCTTGCAAGTAGGCCGCCGATTCACCAATAAACATGGTGCGAATGGCAATCGCGGTGTCAAGGTTTCCGCTGAAGTCGACGTATCCGACGACACCGGCATACGGGCCGCGCTTCACTGGTTCGAGTTCGTCAATGATTTCCATCGCTCGAACTTTTGGCGCACCACTGACGGTGCCCGCTGGAAGAGTTGCACGCAAAACATCAATCGCGGTTTTGCCAGGCACGAGTGCCCCGCTCACTTGTGATGTGAGGTGCATGACGTGGCTGTACTTTTCAAGTGTCATCAACTCATCGACAACGACGGTTCCAAATGTTGACACGCGTCCAACGTCGTTTCGTGCGAGATCAACCAGCATCACATGTTCGGCGACTTCTTTCGGATTTTCGCGAAGTTCAGCGGCAAGTCGTCGATCGTGTTCGTCGTTTGTACCGCGCTTACGGGTACCAGCGATAGGTCGACTAATCACGCGACCACCGAGCAATTGCACCATGGGCTCGGGTGAACTACCCACAATGGTGACTCCAGGATGACGCAAGAAGTACATGTACGGACTTGGGTTGACCTGACGTAGTACGCGGTACATATCAAACGGATCGGCCTCTAATTGCAATTCGTAACGTTGCGATAACACAACCTGAAAAATGTCGCCGGCGCGAATGTATTCCTTCGCAACTTCAACGGCCCGTTGATATGCGCCATTAGGCATTGACGATGTAGCGACCGGAAGAACATCATCTCGTTGCGGTGGTTCAACTGGCGTATACGGCAACGGTCGCGCAAGTTCGTCAACTGCTGTCAACGCACGCGCTGAAGCCTCGTCGTATAAACGATTCAATTCATCGGTCGTGAAAGTCTGCGAGTTTTTGCCAACAACAGGAACGCTTTCAATGAGATACACCCGTTGACGCCAGTGATCGAATGCGGCCAGTGAACCAATCACACTCATCACGCCATCGGGCATATGCCGATCGTCGTGAGGAACATTGGGTAACGACTCCACTTCGCGTACAACGTCATAGCCAAGAAAGCCCATGACTCCACCTTGTAACGGTGGAAGATCGGCAATCACTGGGCTGCGGTATTCGAGCAACAAGGCTTCAATCGCTGCCAACATCCCTTGATCGCGCGGCACCGATGCCGGAATATCGCCGGTGATCTTGAGTTGACCATCAATCAGTTCAAGAGTTGCCCGCGGATGGCGTCCGACAAAACTGAATCGACTCCAACGTTCACCATGCTCAACCGACTCAAGCAGGAAACCTGGTTCGTCTCCGACCAATTTTGCGAAAGCGGCGACGGGGGTTTCGAGGTCGGCCAACACCTCAACCCAAACTGGCACGACCGTGTAGTCGGTAGCAAGGGCGTGAAATTCTTCGCGTGACGGTCGCACCATCAAAGGCTGAGTCATGCAGAAGTTCCGAAACTTGAAAAGAAACAGGTGCGTGCTCCGGTGTGGCACGCGCCAGCACCTTCTTGTTCAACCTTGAACAACAGCGTGTCGACATCGCAGTCGTAATAGGCCTCTCGTACAAACTGACGATCGCCGCTGGTGTCACCCTTACGCCACAGCTCTGAACGACTGCGGCTCCAGTACACCATGCGACCTTCAGCAAAAGTCATTGACAAACTCTCGGCGTTCATCCAAGCCATCATCAATACATCGCCGTTGGCTATGTCTTGAGCTATCACCGGAACGAGGCCGTCGGAGTTGTACTTCACAGCGGCGAGTTGCTCGGGGGTGGGGACGATCAGATTCATATCTTCAACTTTGTCAGAGATAGAGGCCGGTGTGGCCATCAATTCGGCTGGCGGCAACGGCGTGAATGTCGCGTTCACGCAACATGATGTAATCAATTCCACTGACTTCAACCTCATAGCGGTCTTCAGGACCAAAAAGAACTTGATCACCGACCTCACAGCTACGGACGTTCTGACCAAGCGCCACGACTTCGGCCCACACCAAACGCTTTGAAACCTGCGCCGTGGCCGGAATCAAGATTCCGCCCATGCTGCGACGCTCTCCGTCTTTGTCAGGGATCTTGACCAACAGGCGATCGTTGAGCATTTGAATCGCCATCTTGTCGACGCCAAGCTTTTGGGCAGCGGCCTTGTCGCTATCTTGTTTGACGGCATCTTGCTTGACAGTATCTTCCTTGACGACTGCCGGCATTTCGGTACTTTCACTCACAACGGGCACGGTACCGTGACAACTGCCTGAAAGGAAATCCGAAACGAAATCTCAAATCGTTTTATGACTTCAAAACGGTCTTGATGCGAGCCATGACCTCGGGGGTCAACAGCGGAATCACGTCAAGGGCCTTGAAGTTTTCAGTGACCTGCGAGGCCTTGCTAGCTCCCGTAATGACTGTCGACACATTGGGGTTTTTGGTGCACCAGGCCAGAGCCATCTGAGCCAGAGTGCAGCCAACTTCGTCGGCAATGGGAATCAACTTTTTCACGGTCTCTTGGGCCTTTGGAGCAGTCAAGCGCTCGGCCAGCCATCCGTAACCGGGAAGGGCAGCACGAGAGTCTTCCGGAACACCATCGAGGTACTTACCAGTCAACACACCCGACGCAAGTGGGCTCCAGATAGTTGTTCCGAGACCGAGGTCTTCGTACAGACGTCGGTACTCAACTTCGACGCGCTTGCGTTCGAGCATGTTGTATTGCGGCTGCTCCATGACGGGCTTGTGTAGGTGATGACGTTCGGCAATTTCGTAGGCGGCACGAATTTCATCGGCAGTCCATTCGCTGGTTCCCCAATACAAAACTTTGCCGCGCTCAACGAGATCGCTCATCGCCCACACGGTTTCTTCAAGTGGTGTATTCGGGTCAGCGCGGTGACAGAACAACAAGTCAACGAAATCAACTTGCAAACGATCGAGGCAACCTTCAATGGAGTGGTGCAAGTACTTGCGGTTCAAGGTGTTACCCATGTTGGGAACTCCGCCTTCAATCCCCCAAAACACTTTGGTCGACAACACATAATCTTGGCGACGCCAACCGAGTTGTTTGATGACGCGACCCATAATGGCTTCGCTTTCGCCACCGGCATAGGCCTCGGCATTATCAAAGAAGTTGCAACCAGCATCCCATGCGTTCTGCATGCAATTCATCGCCATGTCGTCATTGAGTTGCGTGTCGAAGGTGACCCAACTACCAAATGACAAAACCGAAACTTTGAGACCGCTGCGGCCGAGGCGGCGATATTCCATTTTTGGATTGGGAGTAAATGTGGCGGGAGCGTTCATGCCTCCAACCATACGACTTCACCAAACCCCTTGCGATTCTGGTGAGGATTATTCCTTATTTTCGGGAAAATTACTCACCAGATTCACGAGGTGGGCAATGTCTTCAGGGCCAATTCCGCAACAGCCACCGATAAAACACGCCCCGAGATCGACCCATCGTGTCACGGTCTCCACCGTCGATATTGACATTGAGTCACCGATCCAGCAACGGGCAACAGCGTCCCATTCGCGACCGTGATTGGGGTACACGATTAATGGAATCCCTGAGACGAGTTCGCTCATGGAAGCCAACAGCGAATCGACATATCGCGGATGGGTGCAATTCATTCCGATCGCCACTAAGTCGGCGTATCCAGCGACTGACAGGACTGCCTTATCAATGGCATCCAGACCATACGTTTGAGTTTCATCAACGAAACCAAACTGAACCAAGCCGGCGGTGCACCGAGTTCTTCAAGAATCTCGGCGATCAACAACGCCTCATCGGCTAACGGAATTGTTTCAATCGCAATGAGGTCGGCACCCGAGTCAACAAGAATTGCCAACTTCTCGCGGTGATAGTCCTCGACCTGCTGCCATTCAACTCCGTAACGGCCGTTGTACTCGCTGCCGTTTGCCAACGATGCACCAAATGGTCCAACCGACGCAGCGACTGCAACTGACGTCCCTTCAACAGCTCGACGAGCAATCGTGGTCGTTGATGCCAAAGCGTCTCGTGCTTCTTTGCTTGACAACCCGATTGCTTCAAATTGCTTTGTGCCACATTGATAACTCGCAGTTGCGATGATGTCGGCGCCTGCTTCGACAAACGAACGATGCGCTCGCTCAAGCAGAGCAGGATCATCAATCACGGTCTGCGCGGTCCATAGCGGGCCGCTGATATCTGCGCCAAGCAATTCGAGGGCTGTTGAAAGTCCGCCGTCGATCACCGTAATCGGATCACGAACAAACGGGTAGTTACTCACGAACAATCACGATGCCGGTCGCACGATGATGCCGGCGTCAAGCATGCGTTGCTTTGCTTGCGCCACTGTGAATTCGCCGAAGTGGAAAATTGATGCGGCCAAAACAGCATCGGCTCCGCCTTGAACGACTCCGTCAACGAGGTGATCAAGGGTTCCGACTCCCCCAGACGCAATGACTGGTACACCAACTGCATCACTCACACGGCGCGTGAGATCCAGATCGAAACCTTCTTTGGTTCCGTCACGATCCATTGATGTCAAGAGAATTTCACCAGCACCGAGTTTGCTTGCACGGGTCGCCCATTCGACAACATCAATACCGGTTGGTGTTCGACCACCATGCAAGAACACTTCGTATCCTTCGCGCCCATCAGACCAACGCTTGGCATCAATAGCGCACACCACACACTGCGCACCGAATTCGGTAGCGATTTCGGTAATCAAGTCCGGGTTCTGCACTGCCGATGTATTCACGCTGACCTTGTCGGCCCCAGCGCGCAACATGCGACGGGCATCATCAACGCTGCGGATTCCCCCGCCCACCGTGAATGGAATAAACACTTGCTCAGCAGTTCGCGACACCACATCAACCATCGTCTCGCGACCATCGCTTGAAGCAGTGATATCAAGAAATACCAATTCGTCGGCACCTTCGGCGTCGTAACGGGCCGCCAATTCAACGGGGTCGCCAGCATCGCGCAAATTGATGAAATTCGTCCCTTTGACCACGCGACCATTCGTCACGTCAAGGCACGGAATGACGCGGGCAACTTTCATTGCGCTCCCCCCGAACCAAGATTGACATCGCGTAGAGCAGCAACGGCTTGTTCAACCGTAAAGCGACCTTCGTAAATTGCTTTGCCAGTAATGACTCCGGCAAGAGCAGGAATCGTCGCGAGAATTCGCACATCATCAAGCGAGGCAACCCCGCCACTGGCAATCACTGGGATCGTTGTTGCCAACGCCGCAGCCCGTAAACCGTCAACATCAGGACCTTGCAACATGCCGTCACGCGAGATGTCAGTGATCACGAAAGCTGACGCCGACGGGAACCACGTCAATGCCTCGTTGAGCTGCACACCCGAATCTTTTGTCCATCCGTGAACGGCAATTTCACCAGCACGATGGTCAAGACCTACGGCCACCGCAACAACCTTTGCTGCTGCTTCAACCAACGACGGGTCGGCAACTGCCGCTGAACCCATCACAACTCGTGCAACTCCGGCATCGGCCAAGGCTTGAGCATCCGAGACCGCACGCACGCCGCCACCAGTTTGAATTGATGCTCGGCCGCGAAGAGCCTTCGCAACGGCGGCAACGACGGGGCGATTGATCGGGTCACCGGTACGTGCCGCGTCAAGGTCGACGATGTGAATCCAAGTTGCGCCCGCGTCAGCAAAAGATGTTGCGACTGCTACCGGATCATCACCGTAAACAGTTTCTTGCGCGTAGTCACCTTGCAGCAAGCGCACGACACGACCACCACGAAGATCAATAGCTGGATACAACTCAGGCTGTGAAAGATGAGAGTTCATGATGCGCCAGCTGCTTTCACAAAGTTGTCCAGCAACGCCAGCCCACTTGCACCCGATTTTTCGGGGTGAAACTGCGTGGCAAAAACATTGTCCTGTCGAAACGCAGCATTCAGAGTGACGCCATAATCACATGTGGCTGCTACGAGCGAGGGATCCATCGGAACACCATGGAGTGAATGCACGAAATACACCCACGAACCGTTTGGTGCATCGCGCAACAATTCACCTTCAAACATGGCGTCTTCAGGTCGAGTAAACGAAAGTTTGTTCCACTGCATTTGTGGGCGCTTCACACCTGGCGGAATCCACTTCACGGTTCCCGAAATGATGTCGAGGCCACGAGCATCAAGGTCTTCTTGGCTTGACGTGAACAACATCTGCATACCGACACAGATACCCAGGAATGGACGACCCGAATCAACAGCGCCGTACACAACATCTTCAAGACCAGCACCGCGCAATGCATCCATGCACGCACCAAATGCGCCAACGCCTGGAAGGACGACAGCATCAGCTGACGCGACAAATGATGGGTCACGCGTCAGTCGAGCATCTCCGCCAACTTTTTGTAAAGCCTTTTCAGCCGAACGTAGATTGCCAATGCCGTAATCAAGAACAGCAATAACGGGTTGACTCACAAAACACGCTCACAAGACACCGTCACAACACACCCTTAGTTGACGGCACCTCAGTGCCTTCAATACGCACAGCATCGCGGAAGCAACGACCAAGACCCTTAAAGGCGGCCTCAATGATGTGGTGCACGTTACGACCATGCTTGAGCCCAACATGCAAAGTCACTCCAGCTGAAGTTGCCAATGAACTGATGGCGTGTTCGGCCAATTGCGGATCAAAAGCGGGATCACCTAACGGCAAGCACTCGGGCATCGGAACATCCCACACCACAAATGGACGACCCGACAGATCGAGCGCAATTTCGATGAGTGCTTCGTCTAACGGGTATAGGCCACTGGCGAAACGACGAACGCCAGCCTTGTCGCCAAGAGCTTCGCGAATTGCTTCACCAAAAGTGATCGCAACGTCTTCGACGGTGTGGTGCGTATCAATATGAATGTCGCCTTTGGCAGAAATGCGTAGATCGAATCCACCGTGCTTACCCACCTGCGACAACATGTGGTCGTAGAACGGAATACCGGTGCTGACATCACACTTTCCGGTTCCGTCAAGATCAACGAACAGTTCAATCGTTGTTTCAGCAGTTGTGCGTGAACGACTGGCGGTACGACTCATTTCAAAACCTCCGTGAGAGCAACAAGAAAAGCATCATCTTCTTCTGGCGTGCCAATGGTGACGCGCAAGCAATTTTCTAAACGTGGCCAACCCGAACAGTCACGAATGAGCACACTGCGATCGAGCAGACCCTGCCAAACCGCTCGACCAGTTTTTGACTTTGTGCGGAAGAGAACAAAGTTGGCTCCGCTCGTAAAGACTTCGATATCGAGAGTCTTCAATGTCGCAACAACTCGTTCGCGTTCGGCAACAATCATGCGCACGCGTTCTTCCATGTCACCGCGATATTGCACAGCCAAAGTTCCGGCAATCTGCTTGGCGGTATCGAGGTGATAAGGCAAAACAACTTTGTCGAGTTCGGCAACAAGCCACTTTGGTCCGATGAGATAACCCAAACGTGCTGCAGCCATGCTCCAGGTCTTTGAGAATGTTCGTGTCACCACGAGTGGAGTTTCTTCGCTCACCAATTCGAGCGCACTCCAATCGGCGAACTGCCCATAGGCCTCGTCGACGACGACCAATCCAGGGTTGGCCCCGGCGTTGAGAGCCAGCACTTCACGAACCAACTCGGGCGAATCGACTCCGCCCGTTGGGTTGTTCGGCGAACACAAGAATGTGACGTGAGGGCGCGACTCGGTGATCACACGACGGACCTCAGCAATGTCAAGCGAGAAATCGGCGCCGCGCTCGCCTTCAACAACTGTTGCCCCAGTGCTGCGCGCGATCTGACCGTGCATTTGGTAGGTCGGTTCAAATGTGGCGACTGTTCGACCAAATCCAGAGAACGTCAAGAGAATGGTTTGGAGAACTTCGTTACTTCCGTTGGCCACAAACACCATGGCGGGGTCGACCCCGTGCAATTCGGCAATGGCCGCCCGTAAGGCCGTGGCACCACGGTCGGGGTAACGGTGCCATTCAATCTTGGCGACAGCCTCGGCATAAGCCTCGCGAAATGCGGCCGGAGGCGCAACAGGTGCCTCGTTGGTGTTGAGTCGCACCCGAACATCGACTTGGGGCGAGTGATAGCCCTCAAGCGCAGATAGATCGTTTCGAACGGGCACTCGGGTCACCCTGCAAGGCTACCCAAATGAGGTAGCCCGACCCCGATGACTTAGCCCCCATGCGGGATTCCCATGATTGTTGTGACAACCCATGGCATATGGTTGAACCGTGACCTCATCTGATTTGACCACGATTGCCGCCGAACTCGCTGTGATGGCCGAAGGTGCCGAGCGCTATCGCCAGCGCGTCGCCGATCTGGGTCAGATGAACCTTGATGGCAAGCACGACGATCTTTTGATGGCGATCCATGAGGCCGACCGAGCGTTACGTACCGCTCAACGATCGTTGTTACGAGCTAGCAAAATCGTCAAGTAATTCGCAGGTCTCTGGTTTCGGGATCAAGTTTGAGTTTCCAGCCGCCCTCGTGGGCCGCATGGTGATGCCTTGAGCATAACGGGATCATGTTGTTGAGATCGGTTGATCCACCATTTTCCCAATAGTCGATGTGGTGCACGTTGCAATGATCAAAAATCACTTCACAATCCGGGGTCGCACATGTCGGATAGATCGCTTCGAGTGCTCTTCTTTGGTGCACTGTCGCTAATCGTTTTGATCGGCCAACATCGATTGGAACTGATCGCCCATCAAGAACAACCGGCAAGATTTCTGCTTCACATGCCAATCGGCGCACTGTTTCAACAGGAAGATCGGCTCCGAGTGCAGTTCGGCAGGTGCCACCAGCGTGCAAACCACTCTTCAATGTCTCGAGATCGACATGAACAACGATCTCGGCACGGGCCGTGACGTCAGATACTGATTCGCTGGCACCG
>SXGQ01862548.1_pt1 | contig 11884 bp, 23 predicted proteins | sample 3178371 | NCBI WGS metagenome assembly SXGQ01 (sample SAMN11356859, study PRJNA531348) | freshwater metagenome | isolation source: freshwater sample F1-20 | place: China: Fuxian Lake, Yuxi | collected 2017-12-25 | reverse complement strand
TTAACTGATTCTGGTGTTTCGATGTATTCAAAACCTTCTCGGCTAACAATCCTGTAAGGGCCGTTAACCTCCTGAACTTTCAAGGTAGAAAACTTACCGTTAGCAAGCTTACCCAAGGTCTCAACAACCTCTACAAGCTGCGGATTGTGCCGACTCATTCTGGTTACGGTTTCGTTTGTAATTTCCTTTCCGGTAGCTTCGGAAAGCATTTCCTTTGCCATATCAGAAAGGCCGAACATAACTAAATCATTATGAGCTAAGCGACGGTTCAGAACAACTTTGTAGGTTTTCATGCAACCCCCTAGAGATAGTGTGATTCATTCTGCGAAGGAAGTCAAGCGATATTAAAATGAATATGCAGATTTGGTGATTCAGATGAATGTCTACTGAAATCTAAAACTTCTTTTCTAGTCAAAGAAGTTTCTTGGTAAGGTGACTAGAAAACATAGTGAAAGCTTTTCTGGTGTTGAATCTTTTTCTAGTCAATGACAATCCTTTCTTTCCAATCCGATACCCTGGGATCTCCGTCACAAACAAAGGCTTGGTTATCTTTAATATTGATAACGTATCCAGTTCGCCAATTTACATTTTCTGGCATACCCCTTTCAGTATAAAAGGTAACCCAATCACCAATAGCTAATTCAATTTCATGTTTATCTAGCATTGTGAATCTCCTTTGTTTACTCTAAGTATAGACAATACTTTTCTGTATGTCAACAGGTTTTAGAGGTATTGCAATTCATCCTCGGCTGAATCCAAAGATGCAATGATAGAATTGATTCGACAAAGGTAATCATTCAAGTCTGAATATTCCTTAGAGTCAGCTTCGGAGAATTCATAACCCGGTTGAATCTGCTTTTGTTCTAATTCATTAACCTGCTGTAAGATTTTACCCTTTTGTTTCTCTACTTCCTTAAAGGCCAAGTAGATATGATTTCTTACGGTTTCGGTATCCATGGAACCTCCGTAGTATCAGTATGCAGAATGTTTTATTCTATGTCAATACTATTCATCATCTTCATAATCGTCTTCATCGTCCTCATCAATTGTTGTGAAGTTTTTGAGTAATTCTAACGCCAGCAACCTAGCTGATTTGGCATCCGGGATAAGATTCAAAATAAGCCTAACACGGTCTTTATGAGATTCTGAACCTGAAAGCGGTCCCATTTTAGATTCAATGATTTTTCGGCATTGATCCGCAATATGTTCCTCTGCAATTTTTTGGGTTTTATGTTCCTTTCTATCGGCGGTTTGGTAGCGCTTTATGGTATAAAACATTGTATCTCCAAGATTAATGTACAGCATATTGGTTTCGATTGCAACAATTATTTTACTTTTCTTATTCTAGTCAAATGCTTCTTTCATGTTTGTTTGACTAGAAAGAGATTTTGTACAAAGTATTAGGTATTCCATTTCAAATATGCTATATATCTATGGGGGTTGAAATGAAAATCACCGCAAACGCTATCGCCATTGAAAATTCGATTATGGTTCTTCGTTCCGAGTTTTGCGAAGCTTGGCGAACGGTAGATGGTTTTGAGGTTCCGGCAGCTTTCTTTCTCGAAACCCCTTGCCGGGATTATTCCGAACTGCTTTCATTGCCGAATGCGGTAACCTTTGAGGGACGGTTATATGGTAAGTCGGGATGGAATTCGGATACTTACAAAGCTTATTATAACACAAACATCAAAACAGCAAAAAAGTATTGACAGTAGATTGCGGTTAGGGTATCGTGATTATTAACCCGAAAGGGTTTTTTTGTCAAGTAAATTCATTCTAGTCAATCATGTTCCTGACAGAATCTTTCTAGTCACCGGCGAAAAATGTATTTGACTAGAATAAATCCTACTACTAAAAATTGAAATAATGTAGGTTGCGGGAAACCGAACCATCTTATAATCGAGGGGAAGGAAAACCTCTAGGCCGAGGGTGGTCGAGCAAACCAATTCTGAAAAATCTCAGAAGGCTTTTAGAGAGCAGGAATGAAACCTGCCACGTATACCACGGAAACAAAAACAACTCGCTGACAGAGTCTAAAAAGCAGTAGAACGAATAACCGGTAGACTTCCGGAACCTTTTAGGGAACAAAATCAATCCAGATTAATTGGGCGATATGAAAAATCGAAAAAATCAAAGACATAGCTCATCTTTCAACCTTAGCTGAATGAGTCTAGGGAAGTTTTTCATTGTTTTAACTTGACAAACTTCTAATCGTTAGCTCGGGATTTTTGTGTTTCTGTTGACTAGAATGAATTCTTTGCCTTATTGTTTCTAGTCAAAAGTAAAAAATCACCTAGAGATACTTCTCCAGGTTTCTGAAATCCCCTAAGGAGTATTTCCCTATGGCCCTAGTACCACCAAAACCGTAAGCAATGTACTTACTACGGCAAAAGGAACTTCTTTCAAAACCTGCCAAGCAGCTTTCAGCATTTTGAATTTCTCCCTAGAGATACTATAGACCAATTCCTTTTGACTGTCAATATGCCTTACAAAGTTTCAACTCTACCATGGTTTCCTCTACATCATTCAGCTTGTCAATAAGATTCTTAACCTTCATTGTCCGGATTTCAGATTCCACATCATAAACACCTTCGGCGTTTGCTTTTTCTACTTTTTGATTTATTTCGGCTAGCTCGGTTTTCAGCCTAGCCGAAATGCAATCGAAGGCAATACTGATATTCATTTCTTCAACCTTACAACATACTCTAGATGTTTCTGCGTTACGCTACCAGGAATGTATTGAATACTTACAATATCCCTACCAGGATAATTCATTTCGATAAAGGCTTTTACTTCCGATGCATTTCGGGCATAAACCGTAATTAAAGTATTCACATCAAACTCCTCTTCGGTTTCTGAATTGCCGATAAGCTGAATAACCTTAGAGTATTCTTCAGATACTTCCTTTGTGGGTTTTTCTTTTTCTTTCGGGTATTTATCCCAGCTACGTTCTCGCATAATAACTCCCGGAAGTTTAGACTATATCACACTATACCCCTAAGCTATATCAATTGCAAGGGTTTTGTGCTAACCCTCTGGAAAAAACGTGCTGTTCTGCAAAGCGAAGTTCGTAAGCTCGTCGTAAAAACTTGATTGTTCGGCCGAAATGGCCAGAACTTCGTGATAGCTTTGGGCATTCTTTCCTGCCTTTTCATATTCCAAAACGGCCGAAAGAACACTGACAGAGTTAACCAGAGCGAACGCGGTGTTGTTTTGAGTCTGCATGTTACCTCCTGAAATCATCATAACTTATTCTGAATAATATGTCTAGCGTTTTTTTTTGATTTGGCGGAGAATGTATTTGACTAGAATAAAGGATTCTTGTACCTGTAGACATTTGTGGAGTCTACAAAAAACTAAAATTCCCCTAGGGGTACAAGTCCACAAAATCCTACCCATTCAAAATTATAGGCTTCCTTCCGTTCGGCAGTCTAAAAACTGAAAAACCCCTAGGGGTTACTCTGCGGAAATTCTTGCACTTCGTAATTGTGCAGCTTCTATCGTTGAGCAACCTAAAAAGTAAAAAATCCCCTAGGGATACTAGTAAGCCTACCAGAATTTGAACTCATGCCTTAACGCCTTCTCCACTACTTCCCAAATTTCTGCATCCGTCATCGATGGGTTCAGCGGGAAATCCTTTTCTACAGGGAAACAAAAAAGAACAATTCCCTTTGCGCGAATGAATACACCTCTTCTATCTTTCTCTTTACACTCCCTCCAATCTCTGATCTCCCATAATTCTACACTTTTACCCCCGGCAGAAAGAGTTACCGGAGACGTCCAACTCCAATTATAGGAATACTTCTGAACAATAGGATCAACCAAGTCTCTCACACGCGCAAAGAAAACTGCATTTGCGTGTGCACGTTCCTGTTCTGCTTTTAATTTTGCTTTGTGCTGTTCTTGTAGGTTTCGAATTCCTGGGGGAATCATAGGCACCTCTGTATCGATTTCAGTATAGTTTTGTGAGGAATGCTTCGCACAAAAAATTCCATCAACTAACACACTCGCACGCCCACAACGGTTACAAGCTCCTTTGATTAATATTCCCATCAAAATCTCCCTAGGCTATTTATAATCAATTCAGTTCAACCGCCCAACGGCTACCCTCTGAACCTGAACCATCCGTGCCAACCAAAATGACATCAAAAACATTTTTGTAAACTGAAACCTCCGAAGTGTTTCCGGCTTCAATGACCAATTCTAAACGACCAGAACTAATATCATCCGAAGGATCAAAACCCTCTCCAACATTGTTCTTTTCATTGTACAAGCCGACAAGCTCATCCATTCCAAGGCTTCGGATATTCATATTGCCTCCATAACTATCTTAACTTATTTCAATCCACCCTGCAACCATTTTCTATTCTAGTCAGGCAGAAAGTACTTGACTAGAATAATCTTCATCCCTTTTTCTAGTCACTCACATGCGCACACATGCTTGACTAGAAAACTATAAATAAAAAAGGAAACCCCCGAAGGGGTTTCTAACTTACTTTTTCCTAGAACCCGTCTAGCAGGATTCCCGCTGCACTGTCAATCGCAACCCGCTGGGAAGTATAATCCTTTTTCTGTGAAAGCTCCGTCAAGCCTTGCGAAATTCCCCAAGGGGTTCGTGGGTCGCCATAGCGCGTAGAACCGTCTGCAATATCATAGGCTGCCTCAATCGTTCCTTTCGGAAGTTTCGTAACCGTTGCAGCCTTAGAAATTACAGCTTCCTTATCCGCTCCAATCAATACGCTTTGAACATGCGAAAGCTGGTCGGTAAGCAGGTTCCGGTCAATCCGATGATTCACTACAGAATCAAAATTAAATTCTGCTTTGCGGTTGATATTCCCTACATGACGTGAACGGAACGTGCGCACGTCCACGGCTCCCCACACAATATGATTTCCGCAAACCGCATCGTAAAGGAAGGTTATCATCCCAAGGGATTTATCCCCAACTTCCGAATTCCAAAGCATAAAACCACGCTGCATCGGAGTGTTCGGGTCTGCGGGATTGTCGTAATATTCCCCATCGTTTACCAGGAAACAAAACATATCACGGTCGCTCGCATACACACCTGAAGGTGCAATGGAATCACCTACGCGAACGGCTAGGGAATTGTGCTGACTTCCTTTCAGAATATCATTTTCGGTAGCCGGGCGAGTTCGGGAATCAGAAAACCGTGCACGTCCCGGTGGAACTTTCCATCCACGTTGTACCAAGCTGTCACACATTCTCAAAAGAGAATCGTTCCAAACCCGAGTATAAGCATTGCCAGTCAACGCCCTGACAGAACCTTCATTTTTATCCAACAACAATTGGCCTACTCCCGTTCGGTCAAGTTTATGATTCAGAACTTCAACCGCCATTTTTGACGGCAAAGATTCCATAAAACCCGCTGGTGCGCTAGCACGTTGGCAAAGTTGACCGAAACTGTAGTTGGTCAATTTGAAGGGGAAACCTTGTTTCCCCACAATGCCAACCTCGCCACCGTTTTCAATGACGCGAAGGTCGGAATAGTTTACAGAAGTTTCAATGGCTGCATTGCGAGCCGAAATGGCTCGACCCAACGCATCGGCAGGAGACCAATAGCGCTCATCCACCGGGCGGTTATTCCATTGCGAGCTGGCGAGGGTGAGATTGGTTGACATTGTGTTACCTCCTGTATTTAGTGTACACCATTTCATTTCAATTACCTAACGTTTTTTTCCCTTGCCGCGAAATAATTTTTTTGATTTTGTCAAGTAATTTCTATTCTAGTCAACCACATTTCGCCGGAATGAAACGTATTCTAGTCAAACAGATATGAAATGCCTTTGACTAGAATAGTTCATTGTGAATCTTTCTATCCCATACCTAGCTGAACGGTAAACTATATCTATTCCTGCAAACCGCTCATCCGGTTCTGGTACGGAATTACCAGCAAAGTTTTTTAACCAATTCAAATATTCCAAGTTAGAAACTGTATTGATTTTCATCCTTCCTCCCTACAAGCCAATGAAGTAGCCTCGTTCATTCATTGAACAAAAGGTATAACCCGGACTGTTCACACTATCCCCAATGATGATATGGTCGAGCAATTGAATCCCCATAATTTTCCCCGCCGCTGCTACGCGCTTGGTTACATCTACATCCTGCCCAGACGGAGTTACATCACCACTCGGATGATTGTGGGCGAGAATAATCGAAACCGCTCCAGACTTCCCTTGTGATAATGCCCAGCGAAAAATCCGCCGAGTGTCCACAATAGCTAAACCATCCGAACCTCCGCTGGTGAGAATTTCTGTTTTGATTACTTGTTGCTTCCTATCAAAAGCAATACAAGCAACCGCTTCATATGCTTGGTTCATTAAAAGCGGAGCTACAACGCCTGCAGCTGCAATAGCCGAAGTGCAGGCGTTTGTTGTTACAGGTTCTGAAACCATGGTAGCAAAACGTTCTGCCAAGTCAGGACGGGCTTTCAATAATTCCGCAATTTGATTGGCGTTCATTGTGATAACCTCTGCTATCAGTGTACAGCGGATTGCATTCGATTACAACAATTGTTTTTAATTTCTTTTTCTAGTCAAACGCAAGTTATCTCTTGCAAAATATCTTTCTAGTCAAATAGGTTTTCCGCCGAAAGTAATTGACTAGAAAGAAGTATCCCAATAGAATTTTCTTTTCTAGTCAGTAGCAAACCCCTTGCGGGGTTCTCATAGCTTTATTCCTCCACAACACAAGCGGAACAAACCACTCCCCCAAAGGTTTCGCTCCAGAAACCTTCCCCAGGGATTTCCTTTCTCTCCAACCGCATCGCCTGTAACTTCCTTTCAGTCTCCACGGCCTTAACACTGTTCGCTTTGCAGATTTCACCTCCACAGGCTTCGCAAATTTCTACATCGAACAAAACGAATTCCCCGGATTCATTCACGCCGTAATATTTCCACATGTTACCTCCCACTGACAGGAATTCGAATTACCTCTAACCGATTCGTTACAGGATGACGCGCGTGCGTGAATTCGTGGTAACCTTTCCCGCTACCACGATACTTCCATTCGCTCTCATCCTCCTCATTAAAGCAAATGTTATCCCCACCATTAATATGCTTTGAAGCCAATAAGTACCACATATTTTTCCACTCGAAAGAACCAGGAACCACGATAAAAGGATTCATTTTTCCTCCGAATGGATTGTTGTTGTGGATATCTTACACGCACACGCCTATGGATTTCAAAATCTCCGTACGTGTGCGCGTGTACCAAACTACCCCAGGAATTCCTTCCCCTTGTCCGTCGTCGATGTTCCGCCCGAAGGTCCGCGCTTGCCAGAAAGGAAACCGATTTCCTTTCCGATAGCTAGGCAAAGCTCGTCGGAAACCGGAGCCCCCACGGCTCCAGAAACCAAACCCGAAAGCTTCGCAATAACCATTCCAACTTGCGTATCGAGTGCCTTTGCCATTTTGAACTCCCGCGTGCGTGTGTTTGAATTTCTAGCAGGTACGCACGACCCACTAGAATCAGTCTACCTCAACCACTCTGTAACTGCAAGGAATTTTATTTCTTTTTACAAGCTCGCGCGCAAGCGCATATGGTGAACCTTCCTTTACAATATTCCACATATCCCCAGGAACGGAACCGTATTCGCCGTTAACTCCATAACGGTAAATCAAAGTTTTGTCTGTACACACATACAAGTCGACAACTCTTTCTGGGAATGCCGCTGTACCGAGGAATTTACACTCCTCGCAGTCGTGCGTGTGCAAGGGGGAAACATTTTTCGCTACCAGCTTTGCGATTTTCATTTCATCCCCCAGGAAAGTATAACACACTCGCACACGCTTGTCAAATTTTTGACAGGTTCCAACGGCTGTTTTTATTGAAACCGTTTTCGATTGCCAACTCTTTGGCAATCGCTTTCACCTGTTCGTAAGTGAAAGTATCCGGAACGGTTACGGAAAACTCAAAGTATTCCGGATCCTCCTCTTTCGCAAGGGCACAAAGAAACCTCAAATCAGACAAGTCTGATCGGTTCTCCTTGTTGGCGAACATGAAAAACCAACTAGTGATACCGAAATTGTGATTTTCCATTGTACCTCCCTTTGGATTGTATCACATGCTCGTATGCTTGTCAATATTTATTTAGAAAGTTTTGCGAGCTACTACCAAACCGTTCTTTTTCAATCGGGCCTTGTGCCCAGGTTCAAGCTTCAACCCGTCCCAGAATTTCACAATAAATTCCGATACGTGCATATCATCGCGCGTATCTCGACCGTGATACTTGTACGGCCTATATTCCGACTTTTCATTACATGATTTCGTAACTTCAACGCGGACCATGTCTGAATGCTTAAACGTAATCATGGGAACCTCTTGTCAAATGTTTGTCAAAAATCCAGGTTAGGGAATACTCTCACAATCCCCACCGCTAGGCATCTTACGAAAAAATGGAAGGTTATCACTTGTGAAAATATCATCCTTCCTTTGACGGGAGGATTGAACTGCCCTTTTTTCGCCGAACCATGGCGTAGGACGGAAAGTGTCGTTTTCCGAAACCGTGGTAACTTCAACCATGTGGCCTCCAAAATTTTTTGTTTCAGCAACCCTCTCCACCAGTGTACACGATAGCGCAGCCGATAGCTACCATTCATTTTTTTATTTTTGCAACACCTTATTCTAGTCAACGAGCATCAAAGCTTCACCAAACCTATTCTAGTCAAACACAAACCAACAGATGGATGACTAGAAAGATAAGCTGGATTGTTTCTAGTCAAATATGCTTCGGGCAAAGTGAAATTTTCTAGTCAAATATAATTGGCGGCACTCTGAAACCCATTGACTAGAAAAGTATTTTGTGCAAAGCCTTCTCACATATGATACCTTGTTAGTGAGAGTTAACGTTCACAAAGGAGCACCAATGCCTACGAATGAAAAATTCTGCCCTTATCAATCCGTAACTGACCGCATTGTTGCAGCATTGGAAGCTGGCCCTGGCGAATGGGCTGCCCCATGGCAACGCTTGGCGTTGTCTGGCATGCCTCGAAACGGCGCCACTGGCCGGGCTTATAGCGGAATAAACATTCCGCTTTTGGCGCTTGGCTCCGGATACTCGGATTGTCGGTGGATGACTTACAAACAAGCCTCGGCCAAAGGTGCCCAGGTTCGCAAAGGAGAAAAGGCATCGACCGTAACGTTTTGGAAAATGTTAACCAAACCAACCGAATCCGGGAAAGTGCAAACCATTCCAATGTTACGGGTTTATTCCGTTTTCAATGCCCAGCAGATGGACGGCATAGAAACTGCGGAACCCATTCCGGATATTGATCCTGGCGAACGCTATACGCTCGCCGCAAAAGTATTGAAAGATTCAGGCGCAAGTGTGCGCCTAGGTGGCGACCGTGCGTGTTTCATCCCTTCCGAGGATTTGATTCGTTTACCTAAACCCGGACAATTCAAAAATGTGGAAAGTTATTGGGGTACCACATTGCATGAACTCATCCACTGGACTGGCCACCATTCGCGCCTGAACCGCCTTACGGCTACTCGGTTCGGCTCGGATGCGTACGCAATGGAGGAGCTTGTAGCCGAGCTAGGGAGCGCGTTCCTGTGTGCGCGCCTGGGAATTGCAGCAGAATTGCAGCACGCAGAATATATGAACTCGTGGATTAAAGTATTGAAAAGCGACAAACGCGCTATCTTCGCCGTTGCCAAAGCTGCACAAACAGCTTCGGAATATCTGTATCCTACTCCGTCGGTTGAATCGGAGGAGGAGGAATAAAGGTTCGCCGCTGGATATTCCCAGCGGTTTCCTTCGCTTCATTTATTCTAGTCAAGCACACACGCACACGCGGCTGACTAGAAAAATTGATGCTGCAAGCTTTTTATTCTAGTCAATAAAGTTCTAAATTCATTTGACTAGAAAAACCATAGCTGATCTTTCCAGCACTGACTAGAATGATAACCCGAAACAATAATCATTCTAGTCACACACACATGCACATAGGTTTGACTAGAAAATTGTTTGTAATTAATTCTAGTCAATCGCTAGGAGCCAAAACACCTTGACTAGAAAAGAAAGGAACAAAAAAACTCACACTTGCGTGTGAGCAGGCTACTATTTCTCGAAATGCTCGATCATTTTATCGATAATGATTTCAGCCTTTTCTTTTGGTAGCTGCGCTAAACGCAGGAAGTGTTCGAAAGTTATGCCTAACGGCCTAAGCATTTCCGTTGATAGCTGTTTCGTAGTTTTGAGTTTGTTAACCGCTTGAACTTTGGTCATTTCATTCTCCTTGTAAAAAATTTGTAAAGTTTTTACGCACACTTGTGTGCGTGCTAATAAGGGTTTGCTTCCGCAACTATTCTATCATGACACGTTCCCGTGCGCGCGTTTTATTTCACGCACGGGAACCCTCGCGGCTAACGCCGATAATCCGAGGGGTTGTAAAGTTTTTTGCTTTGACTAGATAAAGTCAAGCGGGTGGGTTCGGTTCGCGGTAGGGTATAGCACGGGGCAAACCACCTTCCCGTTTTGGAGTCAAAATGTTTAACCTTTCTTTCGCCCGCGTTGTTGAAACCGCCACCGCCGAAAGCTGCGTTTCACCTCGGGGCGCAATTCGCGCTGCATTGTGGAGCTTAGAGCTTGTAACCCCATTGTTCCTCGAAAGCGACGAGGAGTCGGCCTATATGGCCGAATATGTCGAAAAGACCGGGGCAAGCGTTCCGCCCGTTTGGGGGGATTCAAACCTCCGTTTGACCGGATGGGGCCGGGGAGTTACCGCCGCAAACGGTTTCGTAGGTGAAACCCTGGCGAAAATAGCTCTAACGCGCGGACCCCGCGCCCGAAAGGCGGATGTAGAAGTGTGCAAAGGAAAGATTGAAACCATTGCAAGCCTTGCAGCTGCTTTAGAGGATGGAACCGCGAAAGTGTGGATGGTTTACTTTCACATCGACACCCGCACCGGCGGGTTGCAAGCATGGGCCGGTTGGGTCCACCGCTCGGACTGGTCGGTGGTCTCCACCGATGGGAAATATTCCCGTATCGTTTTGAAGACGCCCGCCCGTGAATGGGTGAACGTCAGGAGCTGGAGGGATATTCAAAATATCCTTCCGGGGGACAACCCCGATATTGTGTGCGGGTTCTAACCCGTTGGCCGACTCTAAAAACTAAAATTCCCCTAAGGGTTTAGTTCGGGTTTTTATGTCGGCCGCTGATATTCGGCGTTCTATCGTTCCGGGGCCCAAAAGTAGAAAATCCCCTAGTGAGTTTTTGCATCTTAACATCGCACCTTCGGATTGTCGGCGTTGCACCGTTCGGGGGTCTAAAAGTTAAAATTCCCCTAGGGATAGTAAAGTCAATAGACCATCCAGACTCTTTACAACTCCTTGACATAGACTTTACAATCTTTCTCTAGTCAAACGCTACCGGATCGCGATAGAATGGGGGCAGGGCCGGGAAAACTTCCCCCGGTCTACCTGGGGGTCAAATGTCTTTTCAAACCTTTAACTTTTCTTTGAATGGTACCGTGGTAGATGTGAAGATTGAAGATACCAAGGTATCTTTCAAGTATTGCGGAAACGATTCGGAATATACAGGAGATACCCAGGCGGCATTCGCCGCCGAATTGAAAAAGCGTGGGTTCAAACTAGTTTCGGTAGAACAACCCGGCGCTTATTTCGCCGGGCGGGTAGAGGCCCCATATGTGTGCCCATGGCACGCACAAGGGGGGAGCGCAACAGACGACTGTTGCAACGAAAGGGGGTCAGATTACGACCCCCTAGGGGGGTGCGAGATTTCGCCAGAACCGCCAGTTCTGGCGGTTAGGGTTACAAAACTACAATAGAAAGCAATCCCTTAGGCCCCATATGGGGCCTTTTTTTTGTCTACAATTTCACAGCTACCGCCCGACTTTGTTCC
>SXGQ01437289.1_pt1 | contig 11884 bp, 14 predicted proteins | sample 3178371 | NCBI WGS metagenome assembly SXGQ01 (sample SAMN11356859, study PRJNA531348) | freshwater metagenome | isolation source: freshwater sample F1-20 | place: China: Fuxian Lake, Yuxi | collected 2017-12-25 | reverse complement strand
GTCACGGTCCAGGGCAGGGCGCTTGGGTTGTGCTCACCGGGGGCTGCGGTTGCCCTCGCTGGGTTGAGCTGCTGTGGCCGTTGACGCGTTAGCGTTTATCTGGATATTGGCTCGGACGGGTTTTTTGACCATACGGGGTCAAGTCGGCTGTTTTACAGGCTTATCCATAGCAGTCGACTCACAAACATTGACCTTGCTCTCAAAGCCAGAAAACAGCGGTTCCTGACAACCGTTCACACGGTGACTACCTGCGGCTGACGATCTTCGAGTTGAACGTCTAGAGCTACCGGCGACGCATCCTAATGCAACGTAGGCAGCGTCTCAACACCGCAACTCTGATGGTGCGCCAGTGGTTTCGACAATGCGAAGTACGCGCAACGCGCTTTCCATGTGCGCACGCATGCACTCGGTGGAACCCGCAGCATCTCCCCTGCATATCATCTCAACAATGTCGGAATGGAAGTCGTGAGCCAGCTGCTGACTATCGTCGGAGACCCGACACTCCATGCCGTGACGCGACTGCGCCTCGAGCGACGCCCGAATCGAACCGATCATCTGGAACAGTAGCAGGTTGCCACTTGCACGCGCGATCTCCAGATGCAACTCCGTGTCGAGCGAGGCATAGATGGTGGGTTGCCGCAACTCACTTTGCATCTGGATTACCAGTGTCAACATGCGTTCCATCTGCGCGGGCTGGCGCCGCTTGGCCGCCAGGGCCGCTGCACGGCACTCGAGGCTCGCACGCACATCCATCAAATCTTCCGTTGAATTGTCCAGCACCTGAAGCGCGCGCGAGAAGTAGATCCCCAGTGCAGATTCATCCAGATCTCGGCGGACGACCGGGTTTTTCCCATTCGCGATCTCCACCACGCCGAGGCCCTTAAGAGTACGCAGCGCTTCGCGGACGACCGTGCGACTCACCCCGAGCATTTCGCCCAGCCGCGCCTCCGAAGGGAGTGCCGTGCCTGGCCCGAGTTTCTCGCGCTCTATGTTCTGAAGAAGGCTTTGTACCGCCTGCTCGGCCAAAGATGTTTGTTCCAACTTGCTGAGGACAAAGGGGTGCGCATTCATGGTTACGTAGCCGAATGGTGCATCGATACCTATCATATAGGTAAATAGCTTGTGAGCGTGGATTTGAACGCGCTTAATTCGATCACTAAGGAGACATTGAGATATGTGGAAAGACGATGATGAGTTGTTTAGCTTGATGCGCTGCCGCCTTTTTACCGCGGTGGTGGGGGACATCTTGGACACCATGGAGCTGACCCGCCAGTTCCTGCCGCCCGCCATTAAGCCGGTGGCCAACTCGATGGTCGTCGCAGGGCGAGCCATGCCGGTGCTCGAGACCAATTGCTTTGCACGCACGGAGCCTGCGGGCAAGTTGCCACTGAGCCAACAACCCTTTGGCCTGCTGTTCCACGCGCTTGATGACCTTGCGCCCAACGAGGTCTATGTCGCCACAGGATGCGCCCACCAGTTCGCGCTTTGGGGTGGGCTGATGACCACGCGCGCCATGCACCTGAAGGCTGCGGGCGCCGTTCTCGACGGCTACTCGCGGGATACGGTGGAGGTCCTCGAGTTGGGATTACCCGTGTTTTCGCTCGGCGCGTACTCGCAGGATCAGGGGCCGCGCGGCAAGGTGGTGGACTACCGTGTACCCGTGGAGATTCAAGGCGTTCGAGTTCGTCCAGGCGACATCGTCTTCGGCGACCGGGATGGCGTGCTGGTAGTCCCTCGCGAAGCCGAAGTGGAAGTCATCAGCCTCGCGCTGGAGAAGGTCCAGGCCGAGAGCAGCGTACGCACGGCCATCAAGAATGGCATGAGCACGGTAGAGGCCTTCAACACGTTTGGCGTGATGTAAGGGGAGGGCGCGGGGCGCTTCCTGTTTGATTGGTTTGAGAATTGGAAACAAAGATTAAGTTGGGTTTTGGCTTGTACAAACACATGCTCAATAAGGCGCATTTCGAGTTTGCTCGTCAATGCGGAGCTACGCATTTGATTGTTCACTTGGTAGATTATTTCCGTGGAGGTATTCAGGGCGCTCATGATCAGCCTCGTGGCGGATTGAGTGGTTGGGGTTACGCGGGTGACCCCAACAAACTTTGGAGTGTCGATGAACTGGTAGCGCTGAAACGGGAAGTTGAATCCCATGGTTTGGTCCTCTGGGGAATCGAAAGTTTTGACCCTGCGCATTGGTTTGATATTTTGCTGGATGGCAAAGAGCGCAAAGAACAGATTGCCAAAATATCGCAGATCATTCGCAACGTCGGACGCGCGGGCATAGGTGTCATTGGCTACAACTTTTCTTTAGCTGGCGTCTCAGGTCGTGGGAGTAGTCGCAATTTGCGCGGCAACGCCGAAGGGGTTGCCATGCACGGACGTTCTGAGTTAACGGATACTCCGCTGCCCCTTGGGATGGTTTGGAACATGATTTACGACCAAAATGCTCCGGCTGGGACATTGCCGTCCATTACCCACGAAGAATTATGGGATAGGCTCAAGCGCTTCTTGAATGAGGTCTTTTCCGTTGCAGAGGAAAGTGGTGTTCGCTTGGGGCTGCACCCGGATGATCCACCACTTGAAACGGTTCGCGGCCAACCAAGATTGGTGTATCAGCCCTCCATGTATGACCGGGCACTACAACTTGTGCCAAGTAAAAGCAACGCCCTGGCGATGTGTTTGGGAACGATTCAAGAGATGACGCAGGGCAGCGTGTATGAGGCGTGCGATCAATACACGAAGAACAATAACGCCCCTTATATTCATTTACGTAACGTCGTAGGCAAGGTGCCAAACTATTGTGAAACCTTTATTGATGAGGGTGACATAGACATTATGCGCGTCTTCCGCATTCTGCACAAAAACAACTATGACGGTGTCATCATTCCAGACCATGCGCCGCAAATGAATAGCGATGCACCCTGGCATACTGGAATGGCCTTTGCGATGGGCTACCTCAAAGCTGCCATGACCGCAGCCACAACGTCGAGTTCATGATGGTAAACAATCAAAGGCAGCTCTTTGGTGACTATTATTGCTTTTGCAGAGGTAGCCCACACCGGCCAAGTGATCAATAACTCGACCCGTCAACCGGGCTTTGCTTTTGGTTTTATTGCAGGTGTTCATTGTGTTCTGATATTTTTATGAGGAGTAAGATGATGAAAAAGACAGTAGTACTTCTGGTTGGTTTGTTGCTTGTATTCTTCGGTTTCTCGGCTGGTGCGCAAACTCAGGCGGCACCGAAAGCGCTCACCTTCAAGGCGGGAACATTCGTTGTGCTTGAAGGCGCTTGGGGCCAGGGCATGGTTCGATTCAAGGAATTGGTTGAAAAGAACTCGAACGGCGCGATGAAGGTTGAATTGGGAATAGGACCGCAGCTGGGATCAGATGAGGATATGTCGCAGCAGCTCGAGCTGAATGCCATCCAAGTATATTGGTCGGGGGATTACCTTATCAGCCAAAGTGTCCCTGAATGGGATGTGTTTGGATCACCGTACGCGATAAAGGATTCTGCCCATCTGAAAAGAGTCTTCGGCAGCGATATTGGGAAAGATATTCAAACGAGATTGATTCAAAAAAGGGGTATACGTGTATTCACCGATGCCATTGCGACGCGTACGCCGAGGATGCTCTGGGCAAAATCACCAATAAAGAACGCATCAGATGTGAAAAATGTCAAGATGCGTGTTCCGGGCCTGAAATCCTATGTAGATGCCTGGAAAGCTGTTGGAGCCAACGTTACCCCAGTTCCCTGGCCTGAGTTGTTCGGTGCACTTCAAACGGGCATTGTCGATATGTTTGAAGGCGACATCCCCCCCGTGTATGCAATGGGAGGATGGCAGGTCTGTAAATACATGATTCCGACAAAACACATAACGGGACCTGTTCTTGTGTTCATGAATGAGAAATGGTGGAAAACTCTGAATTCCGAGCAGCAAGGCATCATCCAGGAGGCTGCCAAGGAAGCTCAGAAACTGGTCGAGAAAATCGGTTATGATGAAGAAGGTAAATTCCTTGCTGAAATGAAAACAAAGGGCGTTGTCGTAGTAGATAACGTAGACGTGAGCAGCTTTGTCCGGGCTGTCTCTGGGCTTTCTGCTGAATCCGTGAAATCCGGGAGATGGATGCCCGACACCTTTTCTCGTATTCAGGCTTTGAGAAATTGATTCAATATCCTGATGGGCTGGGAGGGGCCTCTCTCCCTGCCCGTTGTGTCAACTGAAAAAGGAAGCATCTGATGCTCAGCAGAATAACTGCGGCGGTAAATCGGATAATTGAAGTTTGCCTCGCCATCAGTTTCTCAATGCTCATAGTTATTGTGTTTGTTGGGGTGATCTGGCGCTATGTGTTGCATAACCCCCTGGTGTTCGTTGAGGAGTTGGCTGTCTTGATCGTGTGTTGGTTTGCCTTCATGGGTGCGGCGGCGGCAATACGCGAGCAGGATCACCTGGCGATCGATTTCGTAGTCGTGAAACTCCCGCCAGTGGCTAGGAAAGTGGCAGAAATACTGATTGCCACCGTGATGGTGGTTTTTCTCGCTATAGCCGGTGTTGCAGGTGTAAACACCACGATCAATCAATTTCAGGTCAATTCATTGATTTTAGAGTATCCGCGTTTTTTGATGTATCTGCCTTTTCCTTTGTTTGCGGCGGTAATGATTTTATATCTCATTGAATTTATTGTGAGGATGATCCGGACAAAGGTACGTGGAAATGAAGATGGGCATCGAGTCATTTGGGAGGTTCTGCATCATCATAGGGAAAAAGCCGAAACCAAAATGGATATGTAAGGACGAGAAAAATGGAGATCTGGATACTGTTAGGCCTTTTTATGCTGCTGTTGTTTCTCAAGGTGCCTGTTGCTTTTAGTATGGGAATAGCGTCCTTGGTATACATAGTGGTAGCCAGCCCGGATGTCCCCTTGACGTTGATCAGTCAGAGAATGATAGCTGGTTCCACAGGCTTTGTGATTATCGCTGTGCCCTTTTTCATTTTGGCGGCTGAAATCATGAATGCCGGCAGTGTCACCGATAGATTGTTCAATTTCGCCAGTGTCATTGTGGGGAGGACCCGCGGGGGACACGCCCAAGCCAACGTAATGGCCAGTATGGTATTTGCAGGTATATCAGGGTCGGCCCTTGCCGATGCTGCGGGCCTGGGTGTGATAGAGATTAAAGCGATGAAGGACAAGGGTTATTCATCAGAATTCAGCGCGGCAGTGTCGGCAGCGTCCTCGATAATCGGACCGATCATTCCACCGAGCACAGCGCTAATTTTCTTCGGTATTTCTGCCCAGGTTCCCATAGGAAATCTATTCGCGGCTGGAATTTTGCCAGGAATACTAATGGGCATTATGATGATGATTCTCATATATTTCATTGCCCGATGGAAAAAATTTCCCAGACATGTAATATCGTCTAAGCAATCGTTGAAGTATTCGAAAGAAGCCTTTCTGTCTATGTTGACCCCGGTTATAATCGTAGGGGGAATATTGGGCGGTGTTTTTACTCCTACGGAAGCCTCCTGCGTTGCTGTTGTATATGCTTTGATACTAGCTGTGGTCGTTTATCGGGAAGTTCGAATACAGGATCTTCCACGCCTTTTTACTAAGACGGCGAAGCTTACGGGCATGATTCTTTTTTTAATTGGAAGTTCCACCTTGTATGCCTGGGTTATCAGCTTTGCGGGTATCCCGGTACTAATCAAGGGTTTGTTTCTGGGAGTTACCGAGAGCCCAATCTTGGGCCTACTCTTACTTAATCTGCTGTTGCTCATAGTCGGTTGTTTCATGGAAACGATTGCATCCATTTTGATATTAACGCCTATTTTGCTCCCGGTGGCGGTGCAATTCGGGCTTACACCAACACAGTTTGGTGTTGTCATGGTAGTGAACCTCTGTATTGGGCTTCTGACACCGCCAATGGCGGTGGTTTTATATGTCACTGCCCGCATCGCTGATGCACCAGTGTATAAGGTAGTCAAGGCTCTGCTACCATTTTATGCTGTTCTGATAGGAGCTCTACTGCTAATCACCTATATATCCTGGTTCACCATGTATATCCCCGGCTTGATTTACGGTTAACTGAATACTGTGAGTAACTGCAACACCCCTCGAAACCCACGACTCGCCGATGCAACCGGCAGAAAGGAGAGGCAATGACCCCAAAGGAAAGGACCATGATGGCCCTGATGGGTGACCAGCCCGACCAGGTGCCCTGGGTCGAGGCCCATGTCGATAAAATGCTGCAGATCAAGATGATAGACGGTCACACCGACTTCATGCCCAACGAGTTCTGCCGAAAGATGGGCATGGATGGATTTGGCTGGTTCCTTAACGGCGGCAAGGGGGCGCACGCCCACGGCCTGCAATTCGCTGCGAGCAGGAAACAGTCCTACTACGCGCCAGACCGTATCACTTTCGACTTCATGCCGCCATGGATCGCCGAGATCGGCGCTGACTTCTGCAGCCTTGACGCCAACCATTGCGTCGAGGTCTGCAACCCGCGCCTGTGCTAATCAACGGAGACAACGATGACCAAGATACTTTCAGACTCCCAGGTCGCGCAGTACAGACGCGCGGGCTTCGTCCACCCGATCCGAATCATGTCCGAGGCGGATGCCAGCCAATATGAGCAACGCCTGCGCGCGCTTGAGGCGCGCGAGGGCGGGAAGTTGTCGCACAAAACCAACATGCGGCCGCACTTGCTCCTGCCCTGGCTCGAAGAGTTAGTCCGCCATCCCATGATTCTCGATGCCGTCGAGGACGTGATCGGACCCAACATCCTCGCTTGGTATAGCGGTTTCTTCATCAAGGGAGCGCACGATCCCAGCTTTGTAAGCTGGCATCAGGATTCGACCTATTGGGGCCTGTCCGGGCCCGATGTCGTCACCGCCTGGATCGCCTTCACGCCCAGCACCGTTCAGTCCGGTTGCCTGAGAGTCATTCCCGGCACGCACGGCGATCAACTCGCGCACAAAGACACGTTCGACGCGGGCAACCTCTTGAGCCGTGGCCAGGAAATCATGGTCGAGGTCGACGAGGCCAAGGCCGTCGATATCGTGCTGAGACCGGGCGAAATCTCGCTTCATCACGTGCGCATCATCCATGGTTCAGCGCCAAATGCAGCCGATCACCGGCGCATCGGCTTGACGATCCGCTACGTCCCACCCGAAATCCGCCAGCTTTCGCCGTTACGCGACAGCGTAATGCTCGTGCGCGGTGTCGACGAGTACAACAATTTCGACTACGACCCTTCGCCCAAGAGCGAGTTCGAGGCCGACGCCGTCGCCTATCACGCCGCCTTTGTCGAGCGGCAGCTCCAGATTCTTTACGCTGGTGCCGGGAGGGGGCGCGACCTCGACGCTCCTGCGGCGCGGGCGAGCTGAGGTGGCGCGGGCGGGGCCGAATCAGGCATGGTGGACAATTTCAGTGCGCGAACCGCCTTTCGCCGAGGCGTTGATGCGTTCGGCGACGATTCGCGCCGACGGTGCTGATCCTGACCCCCGTGCTGATGCCCCTGGTGTGCCACGCCGGCATCGATCCGGTCTACTTCGGCGTGTTCTTCATCATCAATAATGCCATCGGCCTGCTGACGCCTCCCGTGGGCACGGTGCTGAATGTCGTCTGCGGCGTCGGCCGCGTGCCAATGCACGATGTGATCTAGGGCGTGTGGCCTTTCCTCGTGTCACCGTTGGTCGTGCTCGCGCTGCTGATCGCCTTCCCGGCCATCGTCATGCTGTCGCTGAAATTCCTAACGGGCTGACGTCTTTCCCTTCACGGACCGAAATCATGGACGCACTCGTCATTCACGCCCCTGGCGACCTGCGGGTCGAAGATATTCCCACCCCCGCCGTCGGCGCCGGAGAGCTTCGTGTGCGGGTGCGCACTGGCGGTATCTGCGGCTCGGACCTGCACTACTACCAGCACGGCGGCGTCGGCACGATCCGCATTCAGCAGCCGATGGTGCTGGGCCACGAGGTGGCGGGCGTGATCGAGGCGCTCGGCGCCGGTGTAACGGGGTGGTCAATCGGCGAGCGCGTCGCCGTCAACCCGAGCCGCCCCTGCGGCGTCTGCCGCTTCTGCCAGCGCGGGCTGCAGAACCACTGCCTGGACATGCGCTACTACGGCAGCGCCATGCGCATGCCGCATGTGCAAGGCACGTTTCGCCAGGAGATGGTGATCCAGGCCGGACAGGCGCACCGCCTGGCCGACGGGGTCAGCGACGCCGAGGGCGCGATGGCCGAGCCGCTGGCGGTGGCGCTGCATGCCGTCAACCGCGCCGGAGCGCTGCTGGGGCGCAAGGTGCTGGTCACCGGTTGCGGTCCGATCGGCGCCATGGTGGTGATCGCCGCACGCCGCGTCGGCGCGATCCGGATCGTGGCCACCGACGTCATGGCGCAGCCGCTGCGCAAGGTGGCCACGCTGGGCGCCGACGAGACCATCGACGTGGCCGGGCAACCGAACGCGCTGGCCCGCTACAGCGCCGAGAAGGGCCAGTTCGACGTTTTGTTCGAGTGCAGCGGCAACCAACATGCGCTGCGCGCGGCCTTCGACGTGGTGCGCCCGCGCGGCGTCGTGGTCCAGGTTGGTCTGTCGGGCAGCGAGTTCACGCTGCCATTCAACACCGTGGTGGCCAAGGAATTCGACCTGCGCGGCGCCTTTCGCTTTCATGAAGAGTTCGGCGTCGCCGTCACGCTGATCAACCAGGCTCTGGTGAACCTCAAACCGCTGGTCTCGGCGACCCTGCCCTTTCGCGACGCGGGACGCGCTTTTGCGCTCGCGGCGGATCGCTCGCAGTCAATGAAGGTTCTGCTGAGCTTTGATTGACGAGACGCTCGACATCGTCACTGCGGGCGAGCCGATGGTGCTGTTCGCGGCGCGGCAGCCGGGACCGCTCGACCAGGTCGCAAGCTTGGCGCGCAGCACGGCAGGCGCCGATCTCAACGTGGCCATCGGGCTGGCCCTGCACCCGCTCGCGCGGCAGCAACTTGCCACGGGCCGCATGTTTGGCCCGCGCCGCCTCGCCACCGCCTTGCGCCGCATTGTCGTGCGAAGCGGAAGTGATCCGCGTTGAGTTGGTGTCGATAGAGGCCGAGTCCGAGTTTCAAGATGTTAGAAACCGATGCTGGCTCCGCCGTCCACCGGCAGGACGACGCCAGTGACGAATTTCGCCGCTGGCGAACAAAGATAAACCGCTGCCCAGCCGATGTCGTCAGCGTCGCCGAAACGCCCCATCGGCGTGCGACCGAGGATTTTGTCACGGCGCGCCGGATCTCCATCGAGTGCGGTGCGCATCATCTGGGAATCAATCCAACCGGGGGCGATGGCGTTGATGCGGACATTATCTGCGGAGACTTCCGAAGCCAGTGTGCGTACGATGCCGACATAGGCGCTTTTCGCGGCGGAGTAGGCGATGACATTGGGAATGCCGAACAACGAAGCCATCGAGGCAATGAAAATCACGCTGCCGTTTTTGCGCGCGATCATTCCTGGCAATACAGCCCGTGTCAGTGCGTGTGCGCCAATGACATGCGTGTTGAGCACGGATAGAAACTCATCGGGGCTGGTTTCCACGGCGGGTTTCTTGAGATGTACGCCGGCGTTGTTGATCAGGATGCTCGGCGGTGCTCCTGCCGCGCGGGTGGCGGCTTCTATAAGCCCAGTGGCCTTGTCATGTTCCGTCACATCGTGCCGGACATGACTGGCGGCCGGACCCAGCGTGGCAACCGCGTTTTTCAGTTCTTCTTCGCGCCGACCCACAAGTACGACCTTCGCCCCGGATTCCACAAGGCAGCGCGCCATGCCCAGCCCGAGACCGGTGGCTCCACCGGTGATGATGGCGACTTCTCCATCCGTTCGAAACGGTGCGTTCATTGGTTCAGAGGATTCCATATTTTTCAAAGGCTGCGGCGCTGGACATACCACTTCGATTTCCTTGCGCACCGGATTGTCCCCGGCGGCCTTCTTGAGCGCTTGAGTGATGACTTCCGCTCCAACCTGTTTTGGCACAATCACCACGCCATCGAGATCACCGGACACCAAATCCCCGGGCTCCACCGCGACTCTGCCGATTTCATTTGGGAGCCGATAATACATCACCTGTGCGCACACACCCAGGCGGCTTACCCACCGCCGCGCGAGTCTTGCGTGAGAGGCGCTGATCGCGCGGCCGTGTCTAGCAGAGGCATCTTTAATGCTGCAGTAGCGGCGGGAATCATAGTGTCCACCAAGGAGAAAGGCGGACACCATGGAGACGAAGAGTGAACTTGCCCCTGTTTCGTGGAGTTCTTAGCCCACGGTACGCGGCCCTTTTTGCGCTGTGCCTCGTACCAGCGTTGCTCATATTGCCCATCACATCAACCCAAGCCATTCATCTGGACCAAGAGCGCTGCCGACATCCTGGAGAACGTCATTCGCGCCAATAGCCGCTGAACTTCAAAACAAAATGGAACGCTACACTTGGATGTCCTTCCACAGGTAAGCCTCTGCATGGCTCCGGCCTCAGAGCATTGGCTCGCCACCGTTAACGTGCAGCACTTGACCGGTGACAAAGCCTTCATGGTCGCTGCATAGGTAGAGGCACGCCTGGGCAACATCATCGACCACCCCGAGGCGCTGCACTGGCAGTTTCTGCCGGTGCGTCTCACGTCGACTCGCCAAGTCAGGGTCTGCCACCGGATCCCTGCGGGTTTCGATCACGCCTGGTGCAACCGAGTTGGCCGTAATGCCGTACTGTCCAAATTCGAGAGCGATGGCCTTCGCCAGCGCAACGACTCCCGCCTTGCACGCCACCTTGTGGGCCTGGTCACGGACGGGTACGAAGCCCTCGCTTCCAGATATGTGAATGATGCGCCCCCACCGTTTCTCGATCATCGATGGCAACACTGCACGCGCCAGGTAGAACGACGCACTGAGGTTGGTGTTCAAAACGGAGTTCCAGAAAGCCAGGCTCGTAAAAAACATATATAAATCAACGACTTAGACTGTAAAAAATACGTCGTGTAATATTTCGTGTAATAAGCCAAGAGTTACATATTGCAACTGTTTGGGTGTCCGAGCACTTGGAGTGCCCCAGCCCGTGCATTTTACGGTTCAAAACTCAGTTTACTGCTGGACGGGCGGTGCGTGTTGGGCTGCTGGGCAGTCGGGTGCTCAAGGGACTGTGATGTGTGGGGTGGGATTGACTGGCGGTGTTGGGGCGGTGGAGTTGGTGGCGGAGTCACGGTCCAGGGCAGGGCGCTTGGGTCGTGCTCACCGGGGGCTGCGGCTGTCCACGCTGGGTTGGGTTACGGTGGCTGTCAACAGGGTGGCTTTGATCTGGGAATTTGCTCGGATGGATATTTTGACCATACGAGTTTCAGGCGGTCTTGCCTGCCCCTCACATGGCTCCTGCCAAGGTCACCGCTTTCATCGATTGGCTTCAGGCGCAACTGGATCACAACTGGTGGACTTCCCGCTATTGACTGCTGCGCTGGCGGCGCGCTGGGTCGGCGATGGGACCGTTATCTGGTAACTACCGATGTAAAGTAAAGGACTAGTACCTTACAATTTTTGCAACTGGGGTCTCAAACCTGCAGCCAACTGCTGTTTCATCCGCATCACATCACCACTTTGGAGTAATTCAATGGCAAAAATATCCAACCTTGCACTTGTTCGTCGCAGCCTGTGCGCTCTGCTGCTCGGGGCATCGGTTCTGGGCCTGCCGTCAGTGGCCCTCGCGCAGCAGCAGCTCAACGTCAACACGGCGATCAGTCGCGACGATCCGATTTTTCTGGGACTGGAGCGCTTTCGTGATCGCGTGGCCGAGCGCTCCAAGGGCCAGCTAACCATCCGGCTCTATCCCGGCTCGCAACTCGGCAAGGATGAGGACGTGCTGGAGCAGGCG
>SXGQ01755574.1_pt1 | contig 11885 bp, 4 predicted proteins | sample 3178371 | NCBI WGS metagenome assembly SXGQ01 (sample SAMN11356859, study PRJNA531348) | freshwater metagenome | isolation source: freshwater sample F1-20 | place: China: Fuxian Lake, Yuxi | collected 2017-12-25 | reverse complement strand
TTAGAATTTCTAATCTCAGAATCAACCAACCAGTTGAATCCTAAACTCTCTAAAATATCTCCAATCTCTTCAATCTCTTCAATGTGTGTGTATATTTTACCATTGTATTTTAATTCTAAATACCTCATAAATCTATATATTATCATTTTTTTTTATTAAAATATTAAAACTTAAAAAGTCCTCTTTTTTTAATAATTCCAAATCCATTTTTTATTTCCACAAGACCAAACTCTCAAATATCCCATTTCCTCCATTATTTCATGTTCAAATTTATTAGGATCAGCTCCTTTTGAGACTAATTTATCTTTTCTGAAATTAAATCTATGATATCTAATCCCATTTATAGAATACCAATAACCAGGTTTACTAGTATGTGAATATTTAAATCCTAGTTTATCATATAAACCACCATCAGAAATCATATTATCTGAATATGTTTGAATTTCAATCGGTGATTTATAGTTAATAAAATATTTTAATAACTTAGAAGCTCCACCAACAACAGAATAACCAACTTTATTACAAAATCTAGTCAATTCCCAGACACCATCTTTTGATTTACCACCAATTGGTAGTCTCAGTTTAGAAAAAGTCATTAAACTAACTAAAACATCACCAAAATAAAGACCTATTCTAATAGATGATTTACAATCTCCTTGTAAATGACTATTATTTAAAAACAACTTACTATCAGAATAACTAACTAGTCTTATATTACATTTTCTAGCCCATATCTTTTTAGATTTTCCTAGTTTATTAAGTATAAATGATTGACATATATCTCTTTTTATATTCCACTCATCTTCCCATATTGTTATTAAGTTTATATTACTATCAATAGCCTTATTTAATTTATCTAAATGGTAATTTTTATTTTTAAATTTATCAGAATGCCAATAAACTCCGTTGAATTCAAATCCAATTTTCAATTCTGGTAAATAAATATCTATCTCATATGGATTTATTTTACTTCTATCATTTTCTATAATAACACCTGAGTAATTCTCTTTAATAAAAGTTAATATTTCTTTTTCAGCAATTGATGATGTGTCAGATATTGGGTAACAATTAGTACATAATTTTCTATTATTATTAGATCTCCAATAAAATTGATAGGTTAATATCTCAAACTCACTTTTACAATCACAGCAATTAAATAATAGTTTGGTTTTATCACCTAATTTAAAATCTATAAATTCCGAACCATCCGTAGTATTTTCAATTATTCTCTCTTTATATGATTTATAAAAAAAATCTATTGTTTTTTTATGAATACTAGGATTTGACCAGGGATGTTCAACTCCCCAATTTTCTAAAGATGTTTTTTTATATGAGTCTTTATATTGTTCTATATTATCTTTAAAAGATTTAACTCTTCTCTCAATTATATCTTCTGATTTTGATGGATTATCAACACCCCAATTAGATACTAATGTTTTTTTTGACTTTTCTTTAATAGAATCATTAGACATTGGTGAATTACCACCCCATTTATCTCTATTTGTTTTTATTATTTTATTTTTAATTAAATCAGATTCAGCTGGAGTTTTTGTACCCCATTTTTCCAATGATTTTTTCTCTTTCTCTTTCTTAATATTAGGATCAGATGATATACATTTATTTGAACAATATTTTAAATAACCGATTGTTGAGTTTTTAAACTTAACTTTATTATTACAATTCGGATTTTTACAAAGAGGGACATTATCAATTAAATTTAATGATAAATAAACTTTTTCTTTAAAGGTTATATCAACAATATTATTTAAATCACAATACTTTAATACCCAATCATACTCTTCAGGATGATTAGATATAAGATATTTCTCTCTAAACATTTTACCAGAAGGATCTGGTAATTTAAATATATCTAAATTCATAATTACTATGTTTAACATATATATTAAATACACCTAATTATGTTTAACAAAAAAAGAGAAGTCATTAATGACTTCTCTTTTTTATATTTTTAAGATTTGAATTACATAAATCCACCAGCGTCAATAGCACCAGTTCTAAGTATTGTAACATTGTTAACAATGATACCCATACCCTTAATTGGTTCAACATAGGTGTCTAATACACCAATTTGATTATCTATTACTTCTAATGTGTTATTTTCATCATCCATTTTGTTGAAATAGTTATATAAACCGTTTTTACTTACATATGTTTCACAAATAACATCAGCTCTAAGTTTAATTTCAGCTCTGATATCTGGTGTGTTATATTGCCATTGGAAGTCTAATAACATTCTAGATAACTCTCTTTCTAATTCAATCAATACCTCTCTAACGTGGATGAAAGAAAGAGCTGATTTGTAAAGAGTTTGAGCTGTATTCTCAGTTTCAATTACATTTCCTCTATTTCTTTTGAACACGATAGGGTTCATCTGAGCTTGATTCAACCATTCAATATCATCATTACTATAGTTATGCTCAAGTCCAATAATGTTAGTAATTCTACCATTAGTAACACCAGCTGCGATTGTCCAAGGAGTAATACCACCTAAGTTGGAAATATGTTTTCTCATATATGTTGTCGCAACGTGTGCCGCTGGTGGCATTGAAAGTTGTCTACCACTATCATCAACTTGAATATATGGTGTAAAATAACCAACACAAGTAGATCCATCACCATCAGCAAATGTATATGTGAACGCGGAAGCTTTATCTGGATTAGATCCTTTTGCGATAAACTCAACAACTAAATCACCATTAGAATCAACGAATGTAGGTGAAGATGATGCTTTGAATGATTTAACAGAAGGCATATTCAAGAAACCAAATATATCTTTTCTAGATCCACAAATATCAGCTAATTGTTGTTTAGATCTTTCTCCCAGACCAAGTCCAAAAGAATCTACTAAATATCTATAATCGATAGCTTCTTTGTTTGTTAAAGCTCTGTATAAAGGAGTTCCTTTAGCAACAATATTTAAGATATTTTCTTGTGTTTGTTCAGTACCATCTGGTAAAGAAGCTGTTCTAGTTTTAAAACCATTGAATGTTAAAGCTTTATAAGCATATGTGTAATTATCAACCGATTTATACAAAAATGTTTGTAAATCTAATACATTCCCTGAAGATTTAGATCCAAATGAACTTCTTTTAATAGGAGCAATACATGAAACTACAACTAAAGTTGGATCATTTTTATAGATTCTCTTATCAATAACTCTAGTAAGTCTATTATTAACACCTAATAAGAAATCACCAATTCTAAGTTCAGAATATCTATCAGCTTTTACTAAAACTTTATTATCAGCAATCCAATCACCATTAGAATCAACTAATTCAGTATCAGTAACCCCAGTTGGTAATAATTCGATTTCTAATGTTTGTTTATAATTTGAACTTTGTGAAATAAGATAGAACTTATTTAATGAATCCATATTTGTATTATAAACACTTCCCAATGATGGCATTGGAGATTGTAAAGAATAACTATCTTTAAATCTAATTGATAATGAATCATTAACAACATTACCATTATCTTCAACTTTACTATCAATAAACATATTTAAGAAGTTGAGTCCGGAAGATGGCATGTGATCTAATAGATATTTAACACCTGTTAATTTTTCATAAGCAACTTCTTCAGCTACTTTATAGATATACATTCTTTGAGTACCATTATCTTTTCTAGTAACAAAAGGAGCTGATGTTGAAGCAGAATCTAAAACATTACCATTAGCATCAGTGAAATATTCAGAAGAACCAGGAGCTGATGATACAAGATTATCACTTATAATTGTAATTCTTTTTCTATTAAGAACTGATTGTTTAATCGTGATCATATCACCAAATTGAAATTTAGGATCATTATTTTTTGTTGTTGCATTATTATCAAATGATGCAGTAAACATAATATAATTATATCCAGCGAATAATGATGTTTTACCAGTATTTAATCCAGTTATTTCTTTTTCAGTCTCACCATCAAAGAAAGTAAAACTATAACCCTCTGTTGATTTCCAAACTTCAGATGGAGTTCTGTTATTTTGGAAATAATCACCATTAGTGATATTTCCACTATAATATTCTTGATATAAATCAGAATATTTAGAAACTACACCAATACTATCAACTAATGGATCAGTTGAAGTAACACTAGCGGTCAAACCAATCATTCTAGTATCCATACCATCCGTACCCAAAATAACCTCATCATCAACAGAATAAATACAAAGGAAACCTTGTAAAACTTTCTCCCATCTCTTTTTAACAATTTCAGAGTTTGGTAAATTAGTATTTAAGATGAATGATCTATCTTGACTTGAACTATTGATAATATCAGAAATAAACATACCCTCCATACTAACTTTTTCAGTACCAACAGTAGTATTAGTACTAGGTTCCAAAAGCATAACTCTCTTATTCACATCAGTACTATTTAACAATTTAACCAATCTATCAAATAATCTAAATCTTCTATATGATCTATAGTTATTTGGATTTGGAGTACCATCAGTTTTTAAGAAAGTATATTTTATTTTACCATCACCCTCATAAGAAACTCTATAATCAAATAAATCATGATTAAGTTTCTCTAAAGTATATCTTGATGGCATCAGTTGCGTATTTATTGAAGTTGGCGCATTACTTATAACAAATGTTAAATTTGATGTTGGTTGTGTCGTAACAGCAGCAACACCAGCAAAAACATTTCTACTTATATAAAAACTTGTAAGAGCTGTTATAGTCCTAGTAAAAAATTTCGGAATATAGTCAAATTTTATGTCAATATTGGTAGTACCGGAAACAGCACCAGTGGCTTTAATGGTAACTCTGATACCAGAATCCGAATTAGCCAGTGAAGTACCATCAGTACTTGTATATCTAACTTCAACATTTGGTATTTCTAGAGTAGCACCAGCAACAAGATTTAATAAACCACTTAGTGTTCCTTCTACAGGAACATTAGCAACTGGATCTCCAGTAGCTATAAAAGAAGCTGGCGATTCAAGTTGTGTATTAATTTTAGTAGTAGCATCACTTATTGGAAATGTCAAATTAGTCGTAGCAGCTACTGTAATACCATTTCCAATAGCAAAATTACTTTTATCTATGTAAAAACTTGTAGTATTTGTAATAGTCCTATTAAAACTCTTTGGGAAAGATGTAATAGTGATAACAGCATTTGCAAGACTTGCAACACCACCTGTAAATGAAACGGTAGCTCTGATACCAGAATCAGAATCAGCCGGACTATTAACCGGACTAGTAACAGCAGCAGTATATTTAACAACAACATTTGTTAAATTAGCAACACCGGTACCAACAATAGAAGCTAAACCAGTTTTAGCACCAGTTGTAGGAGGACTAGCTGGATTAAAATCAACTGTAGCAGCAAATGGAGTAGAAGAACTCAATAATGAACGATATTCTACATCAGTAGTCGAATTAAATATAGACAATCCACCAAATAAAGATCTACTCACATCACTATTAAAGAAGTATATTCTATTACCCTCAACACGATCAACTATCAAAGCATTTGATTCATGACTAGCAATGGTTATATAGTTAAAAACGTTTTTAGAGCTCTTCTCATTTACAACTATTTTATTAGCTGTGTCCAAACTATATGGAACAACAACATCACCTCTTTTTAATTGAGAAATTGCTGGATTCCAATTTGTACCACCACCTGATCCAGGAACAGAAGAAGCAGTTCTACTCAAATCTTTTAAGGCAAATAACTGATCACTCGTTTTATCAAACCAAAAAGTACATCTACCAGCCTCAACACTAGTTGAATTACCAGAACCAGTTGAGTTTGTTGCAAACACAGGAACAAGATCCGCATAATTCCATCTATCAATATTTGAATAACTAAACATTCTAGCATCATAAGAATATCCAATTTTATTAGCTCCAGGTAAAGCTGAATTACCACCTGTAAATCTAATATTAAATCCAGCAGTATCATTTATTTCAGCTTCAACATCATCTAAAAGATATTTTTTAGTATCTGTTATAGAGTTTTTCTTATAGAAAGATTCAATAAAAGAACTATTATCATGAATCATAGGATTTGGATACCAATTACCATTCAATGGAACAAATGATGTATCAACATGTATATCTTCAGCATTGATAATACTATCAGCATTAGCAGTGTCATTTAAAAAGTGACCAACAAAACTAGATGAAAATACATTAGTGGAAGTTAAAATATTCCAAACACCCTGACTAACTGTATTACTAACACCATAATATTGACCAGTGTAAACCGGTGAATATCTATTATCTAATCGAATACCATTAACATCAAAACTAGTATTCCAAGCACTAAATGGAACAAATCTATTAATGTTGTTACTATCTTTTTTTAGTTTAAACTTAAATGTATTTAAAACTACATCATTTGGAGTAAGACCTGTTATACCGTCACCATTTGAACTTTTAACACCTGTTTTAACTTTCAATTCGGATGATTTAGCTTCATAATAAACAACAGCGATAGCCGATTGTGTAGGTGATAAAGCTGGAAAATCACTAGCCGAAATATCAAATTGTTGATTTTTAACACCACCAGTTGGTAAGGAATTCAAAACAATTTCTTTATGTTCACCATTTATAACAAAATAAGAATTTACATGTACATCATAAGTAATTGTAAACTTAGTAGCTTTTGTAAAATATATTTCATGATAATTCGTAACTGGCACAGGAGTATTCTTAGAAGAATCGTCAAATTTATATCCAGTATATTTAATGCCCCAGTAACTAGATTCATTGAACCAAGATGTTCTAGCAGCATAGTTTGTTTGTACACCAGAATAAGTCGGAGCACCACCACTAGTAGAAGTATAAAAGTGATTAGATAAATTACTAAAAACGTCTTTATGTGAAAAAGGATTAGTCAATACACTTCTATTTGATATAATGTTAGTATTGGTAATAGAGGAGGCACCAGATAAATAACTACCTGAACTAGTCAAACCACCTAAATTTGCATTAACATTCCCTGGTAAATCCAAAGGTTTAACACCAAATTCCTTTTCTTCGAAAATACTTGCTTGATATGATAAGAAGTTTATTGAAGTTTCATTTTTAGCTGCAATTGAATGACCAACTAAATCGATGATGCTATTAAGACCATCAGTCTCAACAAGGTCGATATTAAATGAACAAAAAACACCTGTTTTATCAGTATCTTTGTTTAAGTTAGTTTCAATAAATAAATTTTTATTGTTACCATCTCTAAAATATGGAATCAATGAAAGACCCTCATAGTATCCTAATAATTTAACATTTCTATTTTGAATAAAATTCAAAATTAAATTTTTTCTAATACCAGATCCAAGTTTTTCATCATAAAAGAAGTAATTACTCCACACTTTATCCTGAGATAATGATTTGTAATCTGACCAATCACCAGCCACAACTACAACATCAACCATATAATCAGAGATAAAATCCTTAGGTGAAATAAAACCTGGTACTTTATCTGTCCCATACCATGATTCAGCAGTAACGTCAAAATTATTAACTCTTGATTTATAGATAAAAACCGAAACTGGTTTATCAGATAAATTAGTAATATTTAATGCTCTTGTTGAAAATCCTGAATTAAGTTTAGTCAAATTAATAAAAGATTCTGTATCTTTTTTCCAGAAACCAGTCGTATCATGAAATCTTCTAAATGCTCCTAATCTCTTTGAGTCATTCGCAATATCAGATGACGTTGATAAAGATTGATATTGAACTCTATCCAAGTTATCATTTGTCATTAAAAGATTCATCGCGTAAACCGGTGAACTCTCTAACATTTTTTCGACAGTCCTATGAAAGAAAGATCCCCTTCTCTCTAAATTTCTGTCAATCTCACCAAAAATAGACTCGAATTCATTCAGAGTACTAACTTTAATTGGTGTATTCACAGGTCCCTTTTTCGAAACACCCAAAACCAAGTTAGTCAACTGATCAACAGATTGAGGTGTTGCAATAATGGATTTATCAAATTCCTCGATAAATATACCTGGTCTTTTGTATTTTCCAATTTGAATTGCCATATTTTTTAATTATTTTTTTTTGTTATCATATATATAAAGTATAAAAAACCATTTTTTTCTATTTTTAATACTTTTTATCTGAGTCTTTTTCTATTTTATTGATATACTCAATCATTTCTTTTTTTCTCTCATCCATTTCCTTCTGAATATCATTGAATTGTTTAGCCATATCAACTTTTTTCTTTTCAATACCAGCTTTGGTATTTTGTATTTTTTGTTTTAATTTAGGTATATCATTACTATATTGAGCCTTAATACCTTTATCAGTTGTAATATTTAAGATATCCTGTGACTTTTTAAGAGTTATATCATCTGTAGCTATTTGATTAACATCTTTATCCACCTGTCTAGATTTTTTAGCTATATTTAAATATTTAACTAGAAATTCGTTTCGATCAAATTTTTTCTCTATATCAGAAATCTTTTTATCATCATTAGTTTTATAAGCAGTATCAATATCTTTATACTTAGAATTGAATTCATCAATCTGCATTCTAAGTGTATTTAATTTCTCTTTAGCCTTCTTAATATCTGGTGTATCAGAGTCATTAGTTTCCAAATTCTCCAACCAAAGATTCCAATCTCTTAAATATCTCATTTTGTGTATTTTTCAATTTTATTTTCAGGTTTTGGTTTAAATTGAACATCTACTCCTAATTTTTGAAATTTTTGTTTATACTCCTTATCAAACGAACTAGATAAGTCCAATGTCTTTAAATCATCATCTTTTATACAAATTTTATAAATATCATTTACCTTAACATTTAATGTATAACTTTCATTGTATTTTTCTTTAGAAGTATATTTAATAGACATTTCTTTATTTAATTGAACCTCATTTTTAAAATCCTTAATATTAGTATAAAATATAGTATATGGATTACCACCCTCAGCAGAAGGTTTACTAATCATATTATTTAACTCATTTTTAGTTATCTCTATAGGATCTATTGTTTTTTTCCAAGGTCCAAAACTTCTTATAAATGATATTCTATCATCCGAAATATAATGAGCAAATATTTGAACTTTAGTATTTTTTTCAATATCAGAACCATCTATAATAAAGAATGTACCAACCGAGTCAATGTAAACAGGGCCTGGACTATTCAATTTAAGTATCTCTATTTTTTTAGAATTTTCATTTATAGTTGTCTGCATATCAATATTAGCATCTAATGTACCAGTTCCACCAGTTGGCTCTGTGTCAACATTTGTACCATCAGGTATGGTATCAAAGTAATTATCTAATAGTTTAGCTTGAGATCCCTTACCTTCTGAACCAGGTTTATATAATTTATAACCATCCAATAAATCAGTCATGAATTGTCTCAATTTAGGTCCTTTACCTTCTCTAATTTCATCACCAACTCTCAATGAAGTATCTTTATCAAAAATTACTTGGTATTTTCTATTACCTAAAATATCAAAAACAGCATCTTCCCATTTATCAAATATTTCATTATTCCTCCAAGGTCCTGTTCCTTGATTACCCATATCCGTATACTCAAAAAGAGTACCTGGACTAGGACCAGCTGCAGAACCATCTAAATTTTGACTTCTTTTAGAGATAATTGGAGTCATATATAACTTATATGCCTGATTAAAAATTCTTAATATCTCTATAATTGGGTCAAATCCATCAATTATAAATCCCCTTTTAATATTTATATTTTTTAATTTAACTTCTAACTCTTCAATTATTTTTTCATCTACCTCAAATTCCGATACAGTTTTACAATTATCTTCAAAATATTTAGAAATCTCACTACCGTTCGAATCATCTTTAACTTCACTATTAACTTCACTATTTCCAACTTTTAGAGATTTTATTTGATTCATAGTATCAACATACCCCTTCAAGTTTTTACCAAAGTCAACTCCATCAAAATTATATTCATTATAAAGAGAGTTGCCATTCTCTTCTTCCCCTTTAAACAATAAAGCAACATGAGCAAACTTTGAAATCTTATCAGATATTGAACTAAATTCACTAGTCGTTAGTTTATCAATTCTAAAATTCCAATTTTCATACAATTTATTAGCCGGAATAGTAAATGTCTTATTTTTACCAGAAAGGTTTTTAACAATATCAACATATAGTTTTATTATAAAATTTTTATAAACCTCACTATCTTTATTAGATATTACTTTACTTAACTCAACATTACTAACAATTGGATCCTTTGAACCCTTCAATGTTTTATCTAAATTTTGACATTGAACTTTTAACTTCTTAAATGCCTGTAATGCATGATTTTGCTCTTTTGATATAACATTCTCACAAAATGATTGATAACTATCAACTATAGCCTTTGTCCCAACATTAACGTTTGGATTGACCGGTTTTTTACTATCAAAATTTGAATTAGATGGTGAATCAAAATTTATCTTTTTATATTGATCAATAATTTTTGATAGATATGTTAAATTAGAAACTAACAAACTATACTTATCTGAAAAAGATTCAGAATTGTCAACGGATGTTGTAGTTTTTTCATCATCTTTATAATTCTCTAAAAAGTCTAAAAACTTTTCCAATTCCTGTATCATTTTATCTTTATCTTCTAACTCATCAGATGATTCTTTTAACTTAGCAATAGCATTTTTAACTAAAGATTTAATAATAGAAGAACTTTCACCATTAGCGATTGAACTTTTAACTTCAAATAAAAAAGAATAAAACTCTAATTTTATAAACTCCATTTTATACTTAATATCAGCATCATAGGTAGCTATAAGACATCCATTGATATAAATTCTCTCAAATTCATAATTAAGTCTGTTAATTATTTTTGGAATATGAACCAAAGATGCTAGTTTTACTTTAACTTTTCTTATAATATGATTTATTATACGACCCAATAAAGAATCATTAAAACCAATATTATTACTAAACATCGGTTTCCCACTTCCACCACCTGAATATTCTTCATATATAGGGAAATTATGACCAGAATATGGTGTTTTTTCAAACTTTTTAGAAATATTTCTTTGAATAAATACTTCTCTATTAACAATATACTTCATTAAAAAGGAATTTTTTTTATTATATATTAAAAAAAAATTGTATATTTTTTAATATTTACTATATTTGTATAAATAATTAAACTATGGACCAATCAACAATTAAATGTATAGATCTTAAATCATACAATAGATTACAAATAGGTGCTATATGTAAAATTTTAAATTTCAAAAGTGGTGATATCATTTTTTTTAAAAAGAATGAATATTCAAAGTTATATTTAGTTGAGATTGATAATGAATATAAAATATTAGCGACCATCAATAAATATGGTGAAATATCAAAATCATTTAACGAATTATCAAATGATCAATTATTAAATATTGAACCAACTATATTCAATAATCTAAAAATTGAAAATCTATCTAAAATAAAATTTATAAATCTTAAACAAAACAACTACGATAAATTGACTTTTTGTGCAGATTTAGAATATTTCAAAAAGAGAGATTATGATAAAGTCTTCTTAACAGGAGATAATGTTTTTGTTTTTGCAGTAAAGCATGATAAAAAAGTAGACAAGTTAACTCTCAACACATGGTATACTCACTTAACCGAAAAGGAAATTGAAATGATAAAAAATAACAGCAAAGAGCTGATTATTAAAAAAGTAAAAGAGAAAGAAGTAAAAGAGAAAAAAGATTATATAGAAGATTTAAATCAAAAATTAGAAACTGCTATAACAAATGAGAATTTTGAAGAGGCTTCAATTTTAAGAGATAAAATTTCAAACTTAGATATAAACAGAATAAAATCCTTAGAAAAAGAATTAGAATATTGTGTAAAGAGTCAAAACTTTGAAAAAGCTATAGAAATTAGAAATGAGATAAAAGAACT
>SXGQ01341500.1_pt1 | contig 11885 bp, 10 predicted proteins | sample 3178371 | NCBI WGS metagenome assembly SXGQ01 (sample SAMN11356859, study PRJNA531348) | freshwater metagenome | isolation source: freshwater sample F1-20 | place: China: Fuxian Lake, Yuxi | collected 2017-12-25 | reverse complement strand
GTGGATGAGCACGGGGTACCCGTTCAGCAGCAGCTCGCGGTCGACGACCTCGACCCGACGGAACCCGCTGCGCACGGCGCACTACCCGAACGACCCCCGCTTCCTCGACGCCTGCGACGAGCTCGGGCTCTGGGTCGTGGACGAGGCCAACGTCGAGAGCCACGCCCGACTGGCCAGCCTGAGCCTGGACCCGCGGTTCACGCCGGCGATCCTCGACCGCGTCACCCGCACCGTGATCCGCGACCGGAACCACCCGTCGATCTTCGCCTTCTCCCTCGGCAACGAGTCCGGCGACGCAGCCGTGTTCGACGCGGCCGCTGCGTGGATCCGGCGGACCTCGCGCACGCACGTCGTGCACTACGAGGGCGCGTGCCACCCGGCCTTCGCCAGCTCCGACGACCCCGGTGACCCAGGGCCGGCCACCGACCTGGTGTGCCCGATGGACCCGTCGATCGAGGCGATCCGGGCGTGGGCTGCCCGCACGGCCGACACCGCCGAGCAGCGACCGCTGATCATGTGCGAGTTCAGCCACGCCATGGGCAACTCGAACGGGAGCCTGGCCGACTACTGGGCCGTCATCGAGACCACCGACGGGCTGCAGGGCGGGTTCATCTGGGACTGGGTCGACCAGGGCCTGCGCGCCGTCGACGGAGAGGGCATCGAGTACTGGGCCTACGGCGGGCACTTCGGTGACGAGCCCAACGACGCCACCTTCTGCTGCAACGGCCTGGTGTGGCCCGACCGGACGCCCAAGCCCGCCCTGCTCGAGTACGCGTACCTCACTGCTCCCGTGCGGTTCCGGGCCAGCGACCTGGCGCGGGGCCGGATCGTGGTGATCAACCTGCAGGACTGGCGCGACGTGTCCTGGTTGGACGGCGAGTGGGACGTGCGGGTCGACGGCGAGGTCGTCGGCTCGGGCACCTTCGAGCTGCCCGAGCTCCCCGGCGGGTTCGAGGCAACCGTGCAGCTCGACCTGCCCACCGTCGCCGTGCCTCCCGGCGCCGAGGCGCATCTCGACCTGCGGTGCGTCGTCACCGAGGAGCAGGCCTGGGCGCCGGTCGGGCACCGGGTCGCCTGGCAGCAGTACGAGCTGCCGGCGACGAAGCAGCAACGTGCGCCACGCCGGACTGGTCCGGCGGCCGCCGCCGAGGTCGAGGTGGACGGTGCCTCGGCCATCGTCGGTGACGTCGTCGTGCGATGGGACCCCGATGCCGCCGCACTGCTCGACCTGGAGCTCGGCGGTCGGTCGCTGCTCGCCGCACCGGTCACCGCCAGCCTGTGGCGGGCCCCGACGGAGAACGACGGACGCCGCCTCGACACCACGTCGGTGCAGGGGGCGCTGCAGGGATGGCTCGCCCTCGGCCTCGACCGCATCGAGCAGGAGGGCCACAAGGCCACCGTCCGCCGACAGGACGACGGCTCGGTGCAGGTCACGCTGCGTCGCCGGCTCCGACTCGCCGGCCTGGACGCACCGATCGACCATCGCCAGCGCCTCCGGATCCGCGGCGACGGCACGGTCCTCGTCGACGACGAGCTGTCGCTGCCGAAGACCCTGGACGACCTGCCCCGCATCGGTGCCCGCTTCGAGGTGCCGGCCGGGCTCGACCTGCTGCAGTGGTACGGCCGTGGGCCGCTGGAGGCCTACGCCGACCGGGAGAGCAGCGAGCAGCTGGGCCGGTGGTCGAGCCGGGTCGCCGACCAGTACGTGCCCTACGTGCTGCCCCAGGAGCACGGCCACCACACGGACACGCGTTGGCTCGCGCTGACCGACGGGCCGCCGGCCGACGGTGGCTCAGGTGTCCTCGTCTCCTCGACCGACCCCTTGGAGCCGCTCGGCTTCAGCGCCCGGCACCACCACGACGCCGACCTGTATGCGGCGACCACGACGGCCGAGCTGCGGATGAGCCCGACGATCGAGGTGCACGTGGACCTCATCAACCGGGGCCTCGGCACAGGGACGTGCGGGCCCGACACGCTGGCGCCCTACCAGGTCACCGGCGGGTCGGCTCGCTGGGGTTGGGCCCTTCGTCCGGTGCGTCCGGGCGACGACGTCGGCGCCGTCGCCCGGGGGATCCGCACGGGCTAGCTGCGGCCGGAGTTGTCGGGGGCCTCGGAGATGGTCTCCACCAGGCGCCCGACCTGCTGGGCGTTGCCGTGCTTCGCGATGTCGGCCTGCGCGACGAGCCCGATCACCTTGTCGCCGTCGATGACGGGCAGGCGGCGGACCGCGTGGCTCTTCATCGTCTCGATGGCGACGTCGATGTCGTCGTCGGCGCCGATCGTCACGACCTCACGACCGTCGACCAGATCGGCAGCGCTGCAGGACTCGGGGTCCTTGCCCTTGGCGAGGACGCCCACGGTCAGGTCGCGGTCGGTGACCATCCCCTGCAGCCTCTCGCCGTCGCAGATGATGACGGCCCCGATGTCCTCGTCGGCGAGCACCTTCGCGATGTCGGTGGCGCAGTCGCCCATCTGCATGATGCGGGGGTCGGACGTCATGATCTCTCGTGCGGTGGTCATGTCTGTCTCCTCTTCGTCGGCGGACTGTCGGCTCAGGGCTGGAAGACGACCTTGAACACGCCGTCGCGCTTGTCCTGGAAGTCCTTGTACATCTGCGGCGCCTCCTCGAGCGGGACGCGGTGCGTGGCGAAGTCGTCCACGCCCAGCGGGTCGTCGTCGGTGAGCAGCGGGAGGATGTCGTCGACCCAGCGCTTCACGTTGGCCTGACCCATGCGCAGCTGGATCTGCTTGTCGAACATGTCCATCATCGGCATCGGGTCGGCGTTGCCGCCGTAGACGCCGCTCAGCGACACGGTGCCGCCGCGGCGGACCATCTCGAGCGCCGGGTACAGGGCGCCGAGGCGGTCGATGCCTGCGGTCTCCATGAGCTTGCGACCCACAGCGTCGGGAAGGAGACCCAGCATCTGGTGGGCGACCTTGGCGACCGGCGAGCCGTGGGCCTCCATGCCGACGGCGTCGATGACGGAGTCGGCACCGCGACCCGAGGTCATCTCCTTGACGACCTCGGCCACATCGGCGTGCTCGCTGATGTCCACCGTCTCGACGCCGAGCCCCGCAGCCCGAGCGAGCCGCTCGGGGACGAGGTCGATGCCGATGACGCGCTCGACGCCCTGGTGCTTGGCGATCCGGCACGCCATCTCGCCGATGGGCCCGAGGCCGACCACGGCGAGCGTGCCCCCGTCGGGGACGTCGGCGTAGGCCACTGCCTGCCAGGCGGTGGGAAGCACGTCCGAAAGGAAGAGGAAGCGGTCGTCCTCCGGGCCCTCGGGCACCTTGATGGGACCGAAGTGGGCCTGCGGGACCCGCAGGTACTCGGCCTGCGCGCCGGGGATGCTGCCGTACAGGTCGGTGTACCCGAACAGCGGGGCGCCCTTGCCCTGCTCGGTGACCTGGGTGGTCTCGCACTGGGTGTAGAGGTGCCGGTCGCACATGAAGCACGAGCCGCACGAGATCTGGAAGGGGACGACCACCCGGTCGCCCGCCTTCAGGTTCGTGACCCCGGACCCGACCTCCTCGACGACGCCCATCGGCTCGTGGCCGAGGATGTCGCCGGCGTGCAGGTACGGGCCGAGCACCTCGTACAGGTGCAGGTCGGAACCGCACAGGCCGCTCGACGTGATCTTGATGATCGCGTCGGTCGGCTCCTCGATCTTCGGGTCCGGGACGTCGTCCACTCGGACGTCTCGCTTGCCGTGCCAGGTCAGTGCGCGCATGGTTCCTCCATCGTCGGAACCTGTCGCTACCCCTGCCGACGGGGGTGCCATGCGCATCTCCGGGAACTGGCAGCGCTGCTGACGCAGCCCGGAGGCGAGCGGGCGCTCAGATGCAGAACTCGTTGCCCTCGGGGTCGGCCATCGTCACCCAGGTGTGCTGCGGCCCCTCGTTGCCGGTCCACAGCTCGGTGGCACCGAGATCGAGGAGCCGGCGACGCTCGGCCTCCACGTCCCCGGTGGGCCGGAGGTCGAGGTGGACGCGGTTCTTGCCGGCCTTGTCCTCCGGCACCGCTTGGAACAGGACTCGGGGACCGCTCGAGCCCGGCGGGTTGATCGCCGCGCCGGTCCGCCAGACGAGCCGCCCCCGATGGGTGGTGGTGTCATCGTCCGTGGCGTGACCCTGCTCGATCATCGAACGGATGAAGCTCTCGTCCTGGGGCTCGACCTCCCACCGCAGCGCTTCCGCCCACCAGTCGGCGAGGGCGTGCGGATCGGTGCAGTCGATGGCCACCTGGATCGCGAAGGGATCGGTCACGTCCTGACGTTACGCGGGTCCTGTGACGCCCGCTCCCAGGTCGCCGGCGCAGAGGCCGGCGGCGATGGCACCGCTCATCGCCACCAGCGGCAGGCCCCCGCCGGGGTGGCTGCTGCCCCCGCAGAGGTACAACCGCTCGAGCGGGCCGCGGTTGCCCGGGCGCAGGAACGCCGCCATGCGTCCGTTCGACGACGTCCCGTAGATGGCGCCGCCGGGCGTGCGGTACCGCGACTCGATGTCGGCGGGGGTGAGCTCGTCCCGGTGGACGATGCGCCCCGACAGGTCCCATCCCCGCGCGGCCAGGACGTCGAGGAGGTGGTCGCCGTAGCCGGCCCTGGCGCCGGCCCCCTCGGGCGCGTTCACCAGCACGAACCAGCCCTCGTGCCCGGGCGGGGCCTGTGCCGCATCGGTGACCGAGGCGGCACAGACGTAGACGGTCGGATCCGTGGCCGGCTCCTTCGATCCGAAGAGCTGGTCGAACTCGGCCTCGTAGTCCGCGGAGAACGAGATGTTGTGGTGGGCCAGTCCTGGCGTCTCACCCTCGACGCCGAGCAGGAGCACGAAGCCGGAGGACGACCGGGGCGCAGCCGCGGCCCGTCGACGGCGGCGCGGGGGGGGGAGCAGGTCCCGGTAGAGGTGGAGGGCGTCGACGTTGGCCACGACCGCGTCGGCGGCGACGTGCTCGCCACCCGCCAGCCGGACACCGGTGACTGCGCCTCCCTGCCGCTCGATGCGCTCGACGTCGACCCCGGTGCGGACCTCGACGCCCGCGCCCACGGCGAGGTCGACGATCGCATCGGCCAGGCGACCGAGCCCGCCTTCGACGTACCAGGCCCCGAGTGCCTGCTCGATGTGGGCGATGCAGCTGAGCGTCGCCGGCGCCCGGAACGGGGACGACCCGGAGTAGGTGGCGTAGCGGTCGACGTACTGCACCAGGCGTGGGTCGGAGAACGATGCCGACGCCCGGGCGTGCAGCGAGCGGAGCGGGTCGATGGCCAGCAGGTCCCGGGGCGACCGCATGCGCCCGAGCAGCTCGAGCGGGGAGGACATCGCACCGGCGAAGAACGAGCGCTCGGACACTTCCCACACCTGCCGTGCGCCGGCCATGAACGCCCGCCACTCGCTGCCGCTCCCCGGCGCCAGCGCCTCTGCGGCAGCGGCGGCGTCGTCGAGCCCGGCGCGGTGGTCGAACGTCGAGCCGTCGGCGAAGCGGTACCGGCAGATCGGGTCGAGCCGGCGGAGCGTGACCAGGTCGTCGAGCGACCGGCCGGCGACCGCAGCGAGGTCGCGGAAGACGGCGGGCAGCGTCAGCAGCGACGGACCGGTCTCCCAGGTGAAGCCGGCGGCGCGGTGCTCGGCCAGCTTGCCGCCCGCTCGGTCGAGCCGCTCGAGGACCACGACGTCGTGGCCGGCCGCAGCCAGGTGGATGGACGCAGCGAGCCCACCGACCCCGGCACCGACGACGACGACCGAGGCCACCTCAGCGCGCCCGGGCCCAGGCCAGCGCGGTGATGGCGCCCATGCCGAGACCGCCGACGAGCGCGACCCACGGTTCACCGAAGAAGATGAGGAAGCCGATGGTGTTCATGACAGCCCACCACGTGTACAGCCACCGGAGGCCGGGCGACGGGGGCGTCGCCGGTCGGATCCGCTCGACCACCGAGCGCACGACCAGCCCGGTGAGCAGCCAGCCGGCGTAGTTGGTGAGCGGGATGCCCTGGTAGGCGCCGTCGACCTCCCACTCCCAGTACCCGGCGTCGACCATCTGCGGGTCGAGGAACAGGTCCCACGCCGTGAGCCCCAGCGCGCCGACGACGACGGCCACGACCCGTGAGCCGACGTGGTGCCCGACCTCGAGGGCGGTGACGCCCATGGCGAACCAGGCGAGCGGCACGATCAGCGGGACCCCGCCGACGGTGGGCTGGAGCGCGCCGGTGTAGTCGTACTCCCCGAACGGGAACCCGGTGGCCGTGCCGAGCTTCTCCACGCCGAGCGTGGCCACGACCACGAACGCCGCGGCACCGACGGCCCGAGGAGCGCCCCAGCGACCGACCACGACGGCGAGGGCGGTGAGGAAGAAGGCCACGACCACCAGCGAGGACAGCCACTCGAGGGTGGCATCGTCGTCGGTGAGGGGGATGGCGATCTGGGTCAGCGCCATCACGGCGAAGGGCGCCCACGCCAGGCGCGAGATCATCGACCGAGGAGCAGTGCCCGTCCCGCGGTCGTCGCCTTCTGCCACGTGGGCACCCTGGCACGTGCGCTGAACACGTCGTGATCCTGGGCCTCGATGCGGTCGAGGATGCGGGCGTAGAGGGTGCGGGCCGCCCGGATGCAGCGGCCCGAACGCCCGGGCAGGAACGCGATGCCGGAGTCGGCGACGGCGTAGAGATCCCGGGTCCTCGCCACCTCGAAGCGCATCAGCTCCTTGAACTCGGGCGTGGCCGTGCGGGTCCGGAAGGCGTCCTCGGCCCCGAAGCGCCGGATGTCCTCCTGCGGGATGTAGGTGCGGGACCGGTCGAGGTCCTCGTCGATGTCGCGCAGGAAGTTGGTGAGCTGGAAGGCGTTGCCGAGCTCGCGTGCCGGCTCGAAGGCGGCCGGATCGGTCGGTTCGAGGATCGGCAGCATCATCTCGCCGATCACGGCGGCCGACCCGTCCATGTAGCCGAGCAGGTCGTCCCACGTCTCGTAGGTCTCGACCGTGAGGTCCATGGCCATCGAGCGGAGGAAGCGGGCCACGCACTCGGGGTCGATGCGGAAGGCGCGCACCGTGTGCACCATGGCCTTCAGCACGAGGTCGTTGCTGTCGCCTGCCTCGAGGTCCTCGAAGAACCGGTCGCCGAAGTCGTCGAGCGCCTTCGCCCGCACGTCGGTGGCCACGTCGCCCAGGTCGTCGACGATGTCGTCGGCGTGGCGGCAGAAGCCGTAGAGGGCGTGCACGTGGTGGCGCTTCACCACGGGCAGGACGGTGGTGGCCCAGTAGTAGGTGGTGCCGTTGCGCTTGTTGAGCGCCTTGCAGTGGGCGTAGCTCTGCTCGAGCGTGACCGGCACCGGGATCACGACCGCTCCAGCTGGTCGACCCGCTCGGCGGCGAGCTTGCCCGAGATCAGCACCATCGGCACGCCGACGCCGGGCAGCGTCCCGGAGCCGACGAAGACCAGACCCGGGGCGTGCTTGGTGACGTTGTTCGGCCGGAACGGACCGGTCTGGCGGAACTTGTGGGACAGCGCGAACGGCGTGCCGCGCTCCATGCCCTGACGCTCCCAGTCGGCAGGGTCGACGAAGGCCTCGACCTCGATGTCGTCGCCGCCGACCGGGTAGCCCATCGCGGCGAGGCGACCCTGCAGGGAGTCGTGGAGGCGGTCGCGCTCGCGGGTCCAGTCGATGCGGCCGTCGAGGTTGGGCACCGGTTCGAGGACGTAGAGCGAGTGGCGGTCGCGGCCGTCGCCCCGGTCGGGGACGAGGGTCGGCTCGTCGAGGCTGTGCACGGTGACGAGGATCGACGGGTCACCCATGAGCGTCCCCCGCTTCAGCAGGTCCTCGAAGGCGCCGTCCCACTCCTCTCCGAAGTGGATGTTGTGGTGGGCGGTGCGGTCGGGCAGGTCGCCGGTGACGCCGACGTGCCACAGCGCGCAGCTGGGGGAGTAGTGCCCGTGGCGGACGTTGAACGGTTGCTTCAGACCGGGCAGGAGGGTGCGGTAGGCGACGGGGAGGTCGGGGTTGCAGACGACGGCGTCGGCCTCGAGGAGCTCGGTGGTGCCGTCGGGGTTGGTGACGTGCACGCCCCGCACCCGCCCGCTGGTGCCCTCGGCGAGCACGATGCGCTCGACCTCGATGCCGTAGCGCAGCTCCCCGCCGGCCTTCTCGATGGCGGCAGCCAGCCCGACGGGCACGGCGTGCATGCCGCCCTCGGGGAAGTAGACGCCCTCGATGGAGTCCATGTAGGTGATGACGCAGTAGATGGCCAGCGCCTCGTACGGGGCGAGGCCGGCGTACATCGACTGGAAGCCGAAGATCTTCTGCAGCCGGTGGTCGTCGAAGTACGAGGCGACCTTCTTCCCGAGCTTGCCGAAGCCGCCGAGGCGGACCAGGTCGAGCGCCGGCTTGAGCGGCCAGGCCAGATCCAGCGGCGAGTCGAAGTTGGCGTCGATGAAGTGGTCGCGCTCGAGGAGGTAGAGCTCGCGGAGCCAGTCGGCGAAGCGACCGAACTGGCGGGCGGCCTCGGGGCCGACGACCTCGCGGATCTCCTGCGTCATGCGCTCGCGCCCGTGCCACACCCGCAGCTCGGTGCCGTCGTGGTACGTCGCTCGGTACATGGGGTCGACCGGCTTGAGCGTGACGAAGTCGTCCATCTCGGCGCCCATCGCCTCGAAGGCGGAGCGCAGGAGGTCGGGCATGGTGAACACGGTGGGCCCCGTGTCGAACCGGTAGCCGTCGAGCTCGAGCAGGCCGTTGCGCCCGCCTGGCACCGTGCCCTTCTCCAGCACCAGGACGTCGTGGCCGCGCCCGCGCAGGTGGGCGGCGGCCGAGAGGCCACCGAGACCGGCACCGACGACGATCACGCGCACGCCGGGTCTCCGGAGCCGCTCGATGCCTGGATGACCTCAGACCCTCGTTCCCTGCGCGCGGAGCGACCGGAGACGGTCGATCTGCGCGCAGGGAACGAGTCGGTCATGTCTCGCGCCAGGCGACGAAGTGGGCGAGGTCGATCAGCGCGGTGCGGGCCTCGTCGGTGACGTCGGCCTGCTCGATCGCAGCGATGGCGTCGGTGGTGAGGCGCTCGATCTGCGCCTCAATCTCGTCCAGCGCACCGGTGTCGCGCAGGGTGGACTGGATGGCCACGACCTCGTCGTCGGTGAGGTCCGGCCCGCCGATGCGACCGAGCACGGCGCGCTGCTCGGCGTCGGCGGCTCCGCTGGCGGCGGCGAGCAGCGGGGTGGGCTTGCCCTCCCGGAGGTCGTCGCCCACCGGCTCGCCGATGACGGTGCCCTCGCCGAAGGCGCCGAGGATGTCGTCGCGGAGCTGGAACGCCTCGCCGAGCGGATCGCCGTAGGCGGAGAGCGCGGGGCCGAGCTCGTCGTACCGACCGGCGAGCGCGGCGCCGACGTGCAGCGGACGTTCGATCGTGTACTTGCCGGACTTGTAGCGGGCGATGCGGCGGGCCCCCTCGGGGTCGGTGTCGCCGCGGGCCGTGCCGAGGATGTCGAGGTACTGGCCGACGTTGAGCTCGATGCGCAGCTCGTCCCACACGCCGAGGACCTCGCGGCCGGCGTCGCGCAGGAGGAGGTCGGCGTAGACGTGGGCCAGGTCGCCGATGAGGATGGCGACGCCCTCGCCGAAGCGCCGACCCTCGCCGCGCCACACCTCGAGCTGGTGCCGGTCGGCGAAGGCGAGGTGGGCGGTGCGGAACCCGCGGCGGGTGGCCGAACCGTCCATCACGTCGTCGTGGACGAGCGCGAAGGCCTGGAGCAGCTCGAAGGCGGCGCCGGCGTCGACCACGATCGGGTCGTCGGCTGCGCCACCTGCACCGAGGAAGCCCCAGAAGCAGAAGGCGGGGCGGAGCCGCTTGCCGCCCGCCATCACCAGGCTGCGAAGGGCTTCGAGCGGCTCGGCCAGGTCGGGCGTCAGGGCCGACCAGCGGGCGACCTCTTCGTCGAGCAGCGTCGTGAGGCGGGCCTCGACCAGGTCGGCGACCTGCAGGAGGCTCGGCGGCGTGGGGACGGCGCGGCGGACGGTCGGTCGGGCCATGGACGTCCGAGCCTACGGCCCTGCTCGGCCGGGCTGCCTTCGCGCCCGGCCGCTCCAGGCGGGGCTGGCATGCTTGACCGCCATGGCCCGGGGGATGCGCATCCACCCGCTGGTGCCGGCCCTGCTCGCGGTGGTCGTCGTCGGCGTCCTCGTGCTGCTCGTCGCGGCGACGAGCGGGGACGACGGCGCGGACGCAGCCCCGACCACCACCGCATCCACCACGAGCACCTCGACCACGGCGTCGCCGACCACCACGTCCACGGTCCCGGATCCCGTCGCGATCGAGGCCCTGGTCGCCGCCGGCCCGGCGGTCGACGCCCCCCAGGCGTACCGGATCGCCTACGACGTGGTGGAGAACGGCCTGCCCCGCACCGAGGAGTGGACGGTGCGCCGGCCCTACGAGTCGCTCATCCTGTCCCGGCGCGACGGTCGCGTCCTCTCCGGCACGGCGACGTCGCGAGCCGCGCTCCAGACCTACCTCTCGGACCGGGAGGGTTGGCTCCCCATCCAGCCCGAGCTGCACCGTGCCGCCTTCGACCAGCACCCTGCCGCCGCGGTCGCCGCGATGGAGGCGCTCGGCCTCGTCGAGCGGCTCGGCGAGGAGACCCACGCCGGTCGGACCTGTGCCGTGTACCGCACCGGCCAACCGCTGAGCGCCGGGAACCCGACCGCGCCGAGCGACAGCGAGGAGACCGAGGTCTGCATCGACGACGCCGGCCTGGTCCTGCACGAGCGCTGGGAGATCGGCGGCAGCGTGGTCGTGGAGCGCACCGCCACGTCGGTCGAGCTCGAGCCCGAGATCGATCCCGCCGCCTTCACGCCGGGACCGGTCGTCGACGACGCCGATGCGCTGTCCCGGCTGTTCACCACCATCGCCGTGCGGGCCGACGAGGAGACGCTGGCCCGGCTCGAGACCGTGGTGCCGGTGCCCGAGGGCTACACCGAGGACGGGGCGGTCTTCCGTGCCGGCGACGGCGGCGGGAGCGGCGCCGGTGGGACGGCGACGCCGGGGAGTGCCGAGATCGTCCGCTTCTACTCCTCGGGGCCGTTCCTGCTCGAGGTGGCCGAGGTCTTCGTCGACGGCGGGGCCGACCTCGCCGGCGAGTCGGCCGTCCCGGTCGAGATCGAGGGCTGGGCCGAGGTGTGGTTCGAGCCGGGCTTCCGGACCTCGCTGCTCCGGGGCCGCACGGGGGACGGCTCCTACGTGGAGCTGCGCCACCACGACGTGGCGTTCATGTTCGACGTCCTGCGCTCGCTCCAGCCCGCCGACTGACGTTCACTCGTCGGTGACGAGGTCGGCCGTGGCGTCCTCGACCGCGTCGCGGGCGGCGAGGATCCGGCCCCGGCACCACTCGATGAGGACGGCGGCGCGCCGCACCCGGTCGGCCAGCACGTCGACGTCGACGTCGACGTCCTCGATCTCGCGGAGGATCGACTCGAGCTCGGTGACGGCCTCGCCGTAGCCGCCCGGCTCCTGTGCGTCGGTGGCGTCGGGCTCGGTCATGGCGAGCCATCGTGGTCGATGCGCCCGACCGTGGCGTGGAGGGTGCCGTCACCGACCCGGATCACCAGCTCGGTGCCGGGGGCGACGTCGTGGACCGAGCGGACCACGGCGCCGTCGTCGCGGCGCACGATCGACCACCCCCGAGCCAGCACGTGCACGGGGTCGAGCAGGTCGGCGCGGGTGGCGAGCACGTCGATGCGGGCCGAGGCCTCGTCGACCCGGCGCCGTGAGGTGGTCGTGAGCCGCCGGGCGGAGTCGTCGAGGCGCCGGTCGGCGGTGTCGAGCACCGACGCTGCGCACCGGGCCAGGCGGGTGGCGGCGTCGTCGATCCGGGCGCGCTCCCGGTGGGCCGCCGAGCGGGCGG
>SXGQ01603452.1_pt1 | contig 11886 bp, 14 predicted proteins | sample 3178371 | NCBI WGS metagenome assembly SXGQ01 (sample SAMN11356859, study PRJNA531348) | freshwater metagenome | isolation source: freshwater sample F1-20 | place: China: Fuxian Lake, Yuxi | collected 2017-12-25 | reverse complement strand
GGAAAAACTTCACCTTCTCGCTCATGTTCCCGATGGCGTCGAATTGTGCGAGGATGTCGGTGGCGGGCTTCGATGCTGGCGGGGCGGTTGCCTTAGCGGGCGCGGTTGCCTTCAATGGGGAAGGGGAGGCGGTGGATTGCTTGCGGGCGTTTTCGAGGATGAGAGAGCGGGCGAAGTCTAGCAGACTCCGGGCTTGTTGCTGTTTGTAAATGGCCGGGTGGGTGCCTGTCTCAATGAACTTCACAAACTCCTTTCCCACTGGCGACAAGGCGGCGGTGGGGGTTGCGGAGTTGGTAGGGTTTGCGCTTTCGAGTTTCGCCAGCGTGGAGGATGGCAAGGTGGATTTTCTGCCCGTCGATTGCTCATAAGCATGGGTCATGCTGTCGAGCAGGGAAACGCCCGCTGGGCGAGGATGCGCTTGGCAAAGGATGGCGGTGGGGATGTTTGCGGATGGCGTTGTCATAAGATTGCTTGAATGCGTTGGAAGATAATCTGGCGGGTGGCGGGGTCTGATAGAATGCGGCGAAGTCGGCAGGCGCGGGAGTGTTCGAGCAGATACAGGAAAAGCTGGTCCGGGTTGGTAAAGGCGGCGGTGTCGAGGTTGTGGCGTTGCCTCAGCTTATGCATCGACTGGCGGCTGGTCTGATAGGCTCGGGCGATGGCGGAAAGGCTCATTTGCTGTTTCGAGCGTGTCAAATTTTCAGCGGGTGGGGATACGTCCATTCCGGCGATTATGCCCCGGCGGAAACCGTCTGCTAGTGGATTCGCTTTCATTGATCAAATTTGATAGGGGATTGGTATTGCGAAAGATTGGTGAGTGTCTCACGGAACACGCGGGAAAGGATTTTCTTGATGTCTGCCGCATCACGTCCGGCAAGCTGTGGTGGAAGCTCGTTCACCAAGCGGTCGATTGAGCTTCTAACAATTCCGCCAATTCTCACGCCATCCGCATGGACGATTGCAGCATCGACAAAGCGGCCCTTTTCAACTTCATGGGCAAAGCGGATGCGTTCCGTCTGAGCTTGGATCTTGGCCAGTCTGGCCCCGGCGATGTCGGGCGAGGTGGAGCGGTTGGCCATAGCGTCCACGCGGGCTTGAACGGCGTCTGCGTTGGCCAAATCCAAGCCTTCATCCTTCCACCTGCGAACGGTATCTCTCCCGACTCTATGCTCCCGCGCTATGCCTGAGATGGTCGGTGTTGTTGAGGGATCAATTTTTGCCTTGGTCATAAAAAAGGATCGGGGTGGGGCGGAACCCCGGTCAAAACCCCCGAAAAAGAGATTCCTTGCCGGGGGGGGTGGTGCCGCCCATTGCCCTGTCTTTTGCGCGACGTTGGCCGCTGTGCCGCGTTTGCTCATCGTCGGTGCCTCCATGCCCCGGCGAGGGTGTCGGCGGCGTGAGGGCCTTTCTTTGATTCCACACGCTGCGGGCGCGTTCACTGTATTTGATGCGAGCCGTTAGGGTTTTGCCGTCGAGGTTGTCCAGCTTCCCAAAATCTCTCAGCTTGGTTTCGTTGAGGGAGATGAGTGAGCGGGTGCAGCCGATCTCGTCCGCGAGAGCTTGAATAGATTTGTCCCCGATGCCTTCAAAGTGTAGAGCACGGCCAAGGGCGGCGACACGGGCGCACACCGTCTTCCATGTTAGCGCCGGGTTCATTCTGTCCCTGTTCGGCATAACCAGGCGCAAGAACACAAGCAGGGCCCCAACCGGGACCGATCCCACCTCGGAAACATCGAGGGCCTCATCTTGCGTTTCGTCCTCCGGTTCGATGATGTCGATGGGGTGTTCATAAGTTATCGCGTTTTCGAGCATCACTAGGGCGATGGGGTCAAATCTGCGGTTTCACCCGCCTTGCCTTGGCTTCACCCTTGGCGACCTTCACGGCGCTGTCTGCGGTGGCGATGTCGCACGGGATGAGGTGAAGAATCCAGCGGGCCGGATCGTCTGGGTGTGATTGCTTGCCTGCGACAATGAAGCACCCTTCCCCGGTGGCGTTGAGATGAGCGGATGCGCTCGGGCCTAGTAAGATGCGGAGGGTTTCGGGTGATGCTTCGGGATTCATCGCAAGGGGAAATTGATTGAGTTGAGAGAATCGGAATTCTCAATGGGAAGCGGGGTCACAAGGGGAAAGAAGAATGCATATTTAGATATATGCATTTCTTTCCCTTTGCTCCCTACCAAGGGGAAGAAACAAAGGAAACCAAGGGGAAACTTCATCTTTCCCCTTGTGGAAGTTTGAACCATTTCACCGCTTTTCCGCCGTTCGGGTTGGGTTCAAAGTAGGATTCGATTTGCTCATCATCCTTTGCATCGTCGATGGCTTTGAATGCGGTTTTGTCGCTGCATCCTGTTTTCCGGCAAATCCATTGCATAAGTGCTTGGCGCTCCATGTCCCCCGTTCTTAGTGGGGAAAGAACATCTTCCAGCTTCACTTTTTTCTCCCTTCCCTTTGTGGATTTCCCTTTGACCTCACCAAGCATTTCCTCGGCTTCGTCCGATTCAACGGGAAGCCATGCGGGGCGGGTTGGGTCGTTGGTCCGGCGGACAAAGTAGGAGTTGGTGAATCTGCCGTCGCTGTCCTTCCATCCGGTTGTCTGCCGCTTGGATACCCGAAGCACAAACAAGCCATCCGCCGGGGTTGGTCGCAATGTCAGGATGGTGCGCGGAATGTTCGCCATTTCACCGCCTCCAATCGCGGAATAGGTGTCGTCTGTGTTGTCCCACCCATCCTTTGCCATCTTGCCTGTATGGTGGGCAATCAGGGAGGCGCATCCATGCTCTTGCAGGATAGGCATAAGACCCGCCCGGAGAAACTCGGAAGCCATCGCAACAATCTCCCCGCCAACGTAGGAAAGCAGGGGGTTGATGATTACAAGGTCAACCGGATCGGATTTGATTAACCCCGCAAGATGGGAGTGGAAGCGCGGGCCGACATATTCACGGGCAAATTCCGTTCGGAGGTTGCGGTTGAGCGGTTCAAGGTCGCATGCTGATAGTTTGCGGCTCGTTAGAGCTTCGGAGTTTTCAAGCAATCCTTCGCGGATTTGTCCGATTGTCGTCTCATCGTCCTCCCCACTGAAAAGCAGAATGCGAAGGGGGCGGGGCGGCCTGATTCCAAGATACGGCAACCCGATACCCCATGCCATCGCCGCTTGAACGGTTGCAACGGATTTTCCCGCGCCTGCCGTAGAGATGAAGGTGGCAATGTCGCCTTTGCGAATCCATCCATCACCAAGAATGACGCTTTCCAGCGGAATTTCGGTTGGGAAGTTATTCACGCCCCGGACGATATGGGATTGGTCCTTTCCGGTTTTCACTGCGGAAGTAATGCCAGCCAGCTTTTCATTCGCTTTGCTGATTGTCTCGTCTGATTCTTCCGGTGAATCATAAATGGCTTCGATACCTTGGGTGAGAACTTCGAGTCCACGGCGGGCGCGGTGCTTTTGAAATATCATCTCCAAATGCGCCGCAAAGTGGGAGGGTGATGGCGAATAATTGTAAATGTCTGTTAGCGCGGCAGGCCCTCCAACCCGATCTAACTGCCCCCGGTCATGGAGCCGCTGGGTGAGAGAAACCAATTCGATTTCCTGCCCCGCCTCGGATAGTTCTAGCAGGAAAGCATAGAGTGTGGAATGCGCGGGGAGGTAGAAGTGATCCTTCGTGATGCCAAGGGAGATGGCTTTCGGGAGATATTCCAATGGTTCTTGAAGGATCGAGGAAAGCACCGACTTTTCGGGGCCAAGCGCGAAGGGGAGGGCGCGGATATTATCTTGCTGTTCGCTCATCCTTCCCCCCTTTCTAACGAGTCGAGCAAGCCAAGGACTCTTGAAACCTCCCGATCCTTCCGCCTGCTAGGTGGGTCGCCGTTGTATGGATCGACTTGGATCATATCGTCGAGTTCTGCTTCGATCTCATCCCATGCGGCGTTTCGATCCGTTAGGGAATCACGGAAAGCCTTGCGAGCTTCTACGCTAACGGGTTTCATGCTTCCACCCCTTCCCGGTTGGATGCTGCCGCGAGTGCTGCTAGAGTTTCGGCGCGGTCAAATCGAATCACGCGGCCAATGCAAATCTTGGCGGTGATGATTCCCCGGCGGTGCCATGTGTTGACGGTCTGCGGGGTGGTTTTCAAAACCCGCGCAAGGTCGCGTGGGGTGTCCAATTGTGTTTCCAGCATTTCCGCTGGTTGGGGTAATTGCTGCATAGCAACTCCCAAGATTTCCATTTTCTGAGGCGTGGAAATGTACCTCCCCAAGACTCAGCCCCGTTTTTGGGGAATTACAAACCCCGCTCTTCCGCTGCCCGTGTCAGTGCTTTTGTGGTTGTCTGGAATCCCATCGCGGTTAGTTCGTGCGCTCGGCTCTCAACCGTCACGCCCCGCTTGTCCCAGCCATGCCAGCGCAACCACGCGTTGACATTTCGGAGCATGGTCTTGTCCTGTGGCTTCGCGCATTGTTTGGGATGGCAAAACAAAGGTGAGGGAACGTCGGCTGTGAAGTTGACCCCCCGTCCATCGGGAAACGAACGTGTGGCGGATTCCACGCCCCGCCATGCCTCCGCAAGCGCCGTTTGAGCGGTTCGTCTTGTTAGGCCAGCTTTTTCAAGCGGGATGGCTTCCCACAAGTGGCAGTCGTCGCGCAACGGATAGTGAATGACGCAAGGGGTCGAGAGGAGGATGGCAACCGGATGCAAAACCCATGTGGGAGGGCTTTCGGGGCCTCGGCAAAACCTCTTTGAGCAAATCAGGATGCGCCACGGCTTCCCTTCGTGGATGGTTTGCCAGACGGACGGGGAAAATTCCTCGGGCTCAATCTTCATGCTGCCCCCTTCACGGTTTTGAGCTTGGCCTTGGCAACCTTTCCGCCGGGGCGGAGTGACCAGATTTTAAGTGCCTCCCGCTTCGTCATTTTGCCGATATAGTGACGGCGCAACATCTCCACCCCTTCCGTGTGGCCATGCTCAAAAATGAGCTGTTCAAGCGTTTTCCCGAGTGCAAGCGCGGCGCTGGCGGAGGTGTGGCGGATTGCGTTCTGTGGCCATTCCGGGGCATCTTCCGGGGGCGCTTCTGACATGGGCGGAGTGATGGGAAGGTGTGGCACAAGGGCTGACCAAACTTTCCACCCGGCGAGCCTGCGCACGGCGTCATATTTTCGGCTCCAGTTAGGAGGAATCACGATTTTTTGGATTGGGTATTTTTTGAGCCATGGGGCAAGCGGTTCTGGTATTTCGATGAATCGGCGGCGGTTGTTTTTCCGATCATTCACGGCGGGTATGTTGATCCCTTCCGCCGTGATGTCGGCGGGGACAAGCCTTTCCACCTCGGCTTGCCTCATCCCCGTGAAAATTGAAATAGCGAACGGGATGACAGCATCGGGGAAATATGTTTCGGCGGCAGTTAGAAGGCGGGAGACTTCCTCGGCATTAAGTGTGCCGATTTCGCCGGATATGGCTTCTTGGCGTTCGACGTGTTGCAGCGTGTCGGCCTTGCACCATTCACGCGGTGGTTTTGCAGACCAACGCCAAAAGGTGATATAGAGGCGGCGCTTGGCGTTGAAGGCGTGCGGTCCGCTGGTTCGTTCGGTGAGGTGCTTGGCGATTTCCTCGCCTTTGATTGTGCTTAGCTGCCGACCGGAGAAGTCTGCGGCCAAGTGCGCCGCCATGTGTTTGATTGCCTGAGTTTGCTTTGCGCTCTTGGATTCCTTGGCCAGCTTGAAAGCCTCTAGTGCCGTCTCCATCGTCACGCTTGCCGCTGTTTCCGCTTCCATGTCAGCGATGCGTTGCGCGGCCTCTAGGATGGTGATTCCCCACGGTTTGAGGATGTTCGCGGCAATGACCGCCGTTTCAGCAAGCGCCGGGGAAATGGCGCGGGCCTGCAATCCAAATTCCTCCTTTTCCGCTTTGATTCTGTCAGCGTAATCTTCCGCCTTGGTTTTGGTTGGGAAGAATAGTTGTTGGCGTTTCCCGGTCCCCGATAGCTTGGCGGGGATGCTCAGGCGATACCCTTTGCCGCTCGGGTTCTTGGCAGGTTTTAATTGAATCGGCTTGGCCATGTCCCGTGCTAACCTAACTAACCGTAAAAGCAAGCTAAATGGGGAAAATGTGGAAAGATGGGAAAATACGGCGTCTGATTGTCAATGAATTGCGAAAGACTAACCGCTTTGGGAGCAGGAAGTCGTCAGTTCGAATCTGGCCGCCCCGACCACTTTTTTTGATGTGTGGATGGTTGTGTGGATTGGGTGATGGCGGGAGGTTTGTCAGGCAGGTTTTTTATCAATGGAAGTCGTGTGATCGTGCGGCGAGGTTGGGGTTGATGTTTGCGAGCGGGGTGATGTGTGTGACGTAAACGGTGGGTTGATCGCCTTCGGATCGCTGGAGGCGTCCTTCGGCGTAGAGGAAGGGTTCGGTGGTGATGATTCTGCGGAAGTGGTGGAAGGTTTCCTTTTTGACGAAGAGGTTGGCGATTCCGGTTTCGTCTTCGAGGGAGATGAAGCAGTGGCCTTTGGCGGTTCCGGGGCGTTGGCGGCAGATGGCCATTCCGGCGAGGGAGACGGGGCAGCCATGGGGGAGGTTTTGGAGGTCTTTGGCGCGGAGGATGTTTCGTTGGCCGAATTTTTCCCGCCACAGGCGCATGGGGTGAGGGCCGATGGAGGCACCTTGGGTGGCGTGGTCCGCAGACAGGCGCTCGGCCATTTCCATGGGTGGCATGACTCCGTGAGTTGCGGGTTGGCGTGATGTTAGGAGGTCGTCGAACAAAGGTAGCTCGACCTGCCAGAGGGCTTCCCGGCGATGTTCGACGAGTGGTAGTTCGTTCAATGCTCCGGATTGGGCGAGCAGGCGCTTTTCCTTCAAGGTGGGGCGGACGCGTGAGAGGAAGTCCTCGAGAGAGGAAAATGGCCGGATTTCGCGTTCTCTAACCATCTTGGCGGCTGTCGCGGTGGTGAGTCCTTTCAATCGGAGCAGTCCGAGACGCAGGGTGCGGTCATCGATGACGTGGGTGATTTCATGGCTGGCGATGCAGGAGACCGGGAGGATGCGGATGCCGTGGCGTTTGGCGTCCTGCATGAGGGTGTTGACGGAGTAGAATCCCATCGGCTGGCTGTTGATGAGGCCGGTGTAGAACTCGGCAGGGTGATGCACCTTGAGCCAGCAGGATGCGTAGGCGATGAGGGCGAAGGAAATGGCGTGGCTTTCCGGGAAGCCATAGAGGGCGAAGGAGCCGATGGAGTCGATGATCTTGTTCTGGACATCGGTGGTGATGCCCCGTTGCCGCATGCGATGTCTTAGTTTGGCGGTGACGTGCTCCATGCGGCTGTCATTGCGTTTGAAGGCCATGGCTTTGCGGAGTTCGTCCGCTTCGGTGCCGGTGAAGCCTGCCACATCCATGGCCATTCTGAGCACTTGCTCCTGGAAGAGCGGGACGCCGAGGGTGCGCTTGAGGGTTTCCTCGCAGGCCGGGTGGATGTAGTCGATTTTCTCGTGGCCGTTGCGGCGGTTGAGGTAGGGGTGGACGAGGTCGCCGACAATCGGGCCGGGGCGAATGATGGCGACTTCGATGGCGAGGTCGTAGAACGTCGCGGGTCGCATGATGGGGAGCGTGGCCATTTGGGCGCGTGATTCGACCTGGAAGGTGCCGATGGTATCGGCGCGGCAGAGCATTTCAAAAACGGCGGGATCGTCTTTCGGGATGAGGGCGAGGTCGACCGGGGTGCCGCGGCGTGAGCGGATTTCGAGGGCGTGTTCGATGGCGGCGAGCATGCCGAGGCCTAACAGGTCGATCTTCACGATGCCCATGTCCTCGCAGTCGTCCTTGTCCCATTGCACGATGTTGCGGCCGGGCATGGTGGCGGGTTGGAGCGGGACGCTTGAGTCGAGGCCGTGGTCGCAGACGATCATTCCGCCCGAGTGTTGGCCGAGATGCCTGGGCATTCCCAAGGCCGCGTGATAGAGGTGTGAAAGTGCGGGCAGTCTCGGATGGGAGGGGGGGAGGATGCTGGAGATGCGATCCTCGAACTCGCTTTCGGGGGTGTTTGTTTCATCCTTTTCGGAGTCCTCGCCGTGAAAAGCGGATGGGGTGTCGGAGAAGCGTTCGGCGACGGAAGGTGGAAATCCCAAGACCTTGCTCATTTCGCGCAATGCGAGCTTGCTGCGGTAGGTGATGACGTTGGCGGTCATGGCGGCTCCGCGTTGTCCGTATTTCCTGAAGACGTGCTGGATGACTTCCTCCCTGCGTTCGCCGGAGGGGAAGTCGATGTCGATGTCCGGCCAGCTTTTGCGATTTTCCGATAGAAAGCGCTCGAACAGGAGGCCGCCGCCGACGGGATCGACGGCGGTGATTCCCAAGGCATAACAGACGACGGAATTGGCGGCGGAGCCTCTTCCCTGGCAGAGGATGTTCCGGCCGCGGGCGAACTCGACGAGGTCGTGGACGATGAGGAAATAGCCGGAGAAGCCGAGCTTGTGGATCAGGGCGATTTCATGTTCCAATTGGTGGCGGACTTTTTTACTACAAACGCCGTAGCGGCGCGATGCACCGGCGTATGCCAGCCGCCGCAGCAAGGTGGTTTGTTCGGTGAGTGAAAGCGGGTTGCCCCTGCCGTCCGGGAAGTCGGGAAAGCGGTAGTCGAGGTTTTCCAAGGTGAAGCCGATCCGGTCGGCGATGCGGCGGGTGTTTGCGAGTGCTTGGGGCAGATCGGCGAAGAGGGTGGCCATTTCGCGTGGTGATTTCAGGTGGCGTTCGGAGTTCCGTGCCAGCCATTTTCCGGCGCCATCGAGCGGGACGTGATGCCGCAGGCAGGTGAAGGCATCGGCGAGGCGGCGGTCGCCGCGTCTGGCGTATCGCGGCGCGTTGCTGGCGACGATGGGAAGTTTGAGGTGCTCCGCGAGATCGATGAGATGGCGGTTGAGGCGTCCGTCGTCCCGGAGGCCTTGCCTGATGAGTTGGATGTGGAGGTTTTTGCGGCCGAATTGATCGATCAGGTGCTGTGCGGCGGAGAGGGCGGCGGGTTTGTCGTTTGCGAGGAGGTGTCGGGAAACGGGGCCGTCGCGGTCTCCTGTTAGGGCGATGAGGTGTCCTGCCGTCGAGTGCAAGGTGCCGTGGTTTTGGGGGAGCAGGTGGCGGTCGGTCAGGTGGCTGCTCATCATGCGGTAGCCGTCGCGGGTTGCGCAGAGCACGGGAAAGCGTGAGCCGTCCGGTTGGTCCAGCATGCAGCCGACGATGGCGCGGATTCCGCATTCCTTGGCGGCATGGTGTGCGCGGGCCGATGCGTAGAAGCCGGCCTGATCGGTGATGGCGATGGCGTCGCATCCGAGTTCGGCGGCGCGTCGCACCATGGTTTCCGGTTGGCTTGCTCCGAGGAGGAAGGAGAAGGCGGAGCAGGCGTGGAGTTCTGTGAATCCGGGGCTCATCGTTTACTGATAGATTCCGTCCAGTTGCCATTGATCGGGAGTCTGGAAGACGAGCCGCAACAAGTGGCGGCTGGCGAGTTGGATGTCCCATTCGAGCCGTTGCCAGGATTCCTCGGGGTGCCACCAGTCGCCGGATGCGGGGAAGGGTCCACGGCGGTCGATGATTTCGCCGGGATACGGACCGTTGAGTAGTGCCATGGGCCAGGGTTTTCCATGGCGTTTCTCGTTTGCCACCGAGATTTGGCGTGGTGGTCTGAAGCGGTGGAGGGGGATGGAGGATTCCGCGCGGGTGGTTTCAACGGGGGTTGATCGGGCCGGGCCCATTGCGGGGAGCAGGGTGAAGGCATCGACTTCGAACGATTTGCCATGGGCGGGGATTCCGACGCGGCCGGTGCCCAACAGCGCGTCGAGTTTGGCGAGTGTTTCCGCGAAGCGTTCGGGTTGGGGCATTTGTCTGCCAAACCATTCGCGCTGGGCGGATGCGGCGAATGTGGTGCCGGCATCGAGGTGGAGGCGTGCGACGGGCGAATCGAGTTTCAAGGACTCCAACCACATCTGCAGTGGTGAGAGCATGCCCTCGACCTGTGATTGGGGTTCCGGCAGCCGGACACTGCGTTCCAGGGAGTGCCCGGATTCGAGGTCGAGCCGGAGTTGGAGGAGGCTGGCGGCGAGATGCCTGGATGCTAAACGCCCAGCGAGTGTATGAAGCATTCGTTTGATGGCGAAAATGAGTGGGTCGAGGGAGTGGATGGCGTCATCACAATCATGGGATTGGGCTAAGGATTCGGGCGGGCGGTGGAGTTGAAGCAATCGGCAGGATTTTCCGTGGAGGATGTCGTGCCAGAGGCCGGCTTCGGCTCCCAAGCGTTCGGCGAGGGCTTGGCGTGGGAATGCCATGAAGTCGCGGAGGTGGCTGATTCCCCAAAGTTCGAGGACGGCGATCGGGTTTTTTCCGCCGCCGAGTGAGGTGAGGATTTCCAAAGGCAGAGGGGCGAGATCGGAAGGGTGGATGGCGCGGCCTCTGGTGGCGTCGTGCCTTGCGGCGAGATGGGAAAGGTCGGGGGTTGCCGCGAGTGCGTGCCAGATTTCCGCGCCATCGATTTCGAGGGAATCGAGCAGGTCGGTGAGGTCACCGAGCGGCGTGGCGCGGGTGGCTCGGGTGGCGCGGGTGGTGAGGTCGATGGTCACGGCATCGTGGGAGGTGAGTTCGAGGTCGGGGCCGATGGAGTCTCCGAGTTGGATCAATTCATCGCGCAGGTTGGATTCGGAAAGCGGATCGCGTGGGATGACTTGGAGATCGGGGCAGCGGATGAGTGAGCGGTTGAGGGGCCAGCCGGTTTGGAGGCCAGCCATTTTTGCGAGCGGGTTGATTGCGAGTATGGGAAGTTTTTCCTGCGGTTCGCCTGCGCGCCGGATCGCCAACACCGCGCATGGGTGGTTCCGCGCTGCGGGGTTTGCCCGCAGGGCGGCGATGACTGGGAGATCGGGGATGTGGAGGGTGGCGAACATCGGGCTCGGGGCTTCAGGTGGCGCGCCGCAGTGATTGGGAAACGGGGTGGAGTCTTTCTAACAGATCGCTCCGGGGGATGTCGAAATGTTGTAGTGTTAGATCGGCGGAGAGCGTCATGCGGAGGCTGGCGCAGGGGACGAGTGGTGATGGTGCGAGGATGACGACGCGGCAGCCGTTTTGTTCCGCGGTTTGCTTGATACGCCACCATGCCGAAGCGGGGATGGCCGAGAGTTCGCGCCGGTCGAGGCCTGTGGCATCCAGCAGGATGAACGGGAGATTTCCATCGTGGATGAGCAGGTCGGCGGCTTTGGCCATTTCCAGAGCTGAGCGGCAGCGGACCCAGAGGAGCTTGGAGCAAGCCGCGTCCTCGAACGAATCCGGATCAAAGCCGTCCGCTCCATCGATCAGGACGAGTTCGGGATGGGGGCTTGCCTCTTGGGGGTCGCCCAGAAGGCCGGCGATGAGCAGCAAGATTCCGGCTGCGGCTCCTGCGGGGATGATTTCCGAAATGGCTCCGACGGGGAACGTTTCCGCGCAAAACAGCTTGTCCTGAAGCGGAAGCACGGTTGGTTCGGCCCGCAAGGCGTGAGCTTGAGGGAATTTTTCGCGCAACTGTTGCTTCAGGATCTCGACCGCCGACGCGCTCATGCGCGGAACTTAGCGTGGTCTTTTTGAATGTTCAATCGAACAGTTTTTCCGGAGGGCGCCGTGCTATGGTTGATGGTGCCCGGTTTTTTGGGAGGATCGGGAAATCAGTTCGCGAAGTCAGGTTGGGACGGGGATGAGATTGGGGGGATGAGAGGTTGCTGGGAACGCTGGCGGGTGGAGTTGCTTGGCTTTCTGCTGCAGGGCAAAAGCATCCGATTGCATCCAAAAACATGCGGCTCGCTCGCGAGAGAAGAAGGAGGGCTGCGTCCCAAGAATTTGTTTGAAAGTGGAGCGTAGCGGATTCGAACCGCTGACCCCTTGCAT
>SXGQ01085175.1_pt1 | contig 11886 bp, 10 predicted proteins | sample 3178371 | NCBI WGS metagenome assembly SXGQ01 (sample SAMN11356859, study PRJNA531348) | freshwater metagenome | isolation source: freshwater sample F1-20 | place: China: Fuxian Lake, Yuxi | collected 2017-12-25 | reverse complement strand
GATTCGCCCCGCAGTGTGATCCTCCAACAAGTCACCAACGGCATCGCCGTCCGCATGGCTGCCCTCTACCTCTGCGCCGGCGGCCAACCTGAAGCCGTCCTCGCCCCGGTCGAGTGATCTCCAATTCAATGGGCCACAAAAAATACGAAAAACACAAAAAGTAGACCCATGATAAAAAATCCGATTAATCAACTCTGTGATATAGTCCGAGAAACCAGCTTCGCTATTCACTATTATCATCGAAATGGGCATATGGAAAAAATTTACGAAAACGCCCTGGTTCATCGACTGCGCAAGCAGGGACTGGACGTTAAGCAACAGTATCCGCTGACAGTACATGATGAGGACGGCACCGTGCTCGGCGAATTCTTTGCGGACCTATTCATTGACGGCCAACTGATCGTAGAACTTAAGGCGGCACGATCAGTCGCCGAGGAACACATCGCTCAGCTGCTCGGTTATTTGCGTTCCGGTCGAATCGAAAACGGCCTGCTTATCAATTTCGGTTCCTCGCGTCTTCACGTTAAAAAATACCTCCTGTCCGATCCTACGGCCTGATTTTTTTGCGTTTCTGGTGTTTTTTGTGGCCAATTCCGATTCCTCTTCTTTCCCCTCTTCTTTTCCTCAATACCATTTTTGTGGCTAACTTTTAAACATGCCTGCCTTTCTCATCATTAAAAACGGCCGCGTCATCGACCCCGCTTCCAAGCGGGATAAAGCCAGTGACGTCTTCATTGCCGACGGTAAATTCGTCAAAACCCTGACCCCGGCCCAGCAAAAAACGGCCCAGGTCATCGATGCCCGCGGGCTCGTGGTTTGCCCTGGTCTCGTAGATATTCATGTACATTTCCGCGAACCCGGCCAGACGCACAAAGAAACCATTCTGACAGGCTCTCAAGCCGCCGCCGCCGGCGGATTCACCTCGGTGGTGTGCATGCCGAATACATCCCCCGTCGCCGATAATACCGGGACCATTCAACTCATCAATGCCGCCGCCGCTAACGCCCCCGTGCATGTTTACGCCACTGGCTGCATTACGGTGGGAATGAAGGGGCAACAACTCGCACCCCATGGCTCATTAAAAAAAGCCGGGGTCGTCGCCCTCACCGATGACGGCTTGTGCGTTCAGTCTAACGAACTCATGCACCGCGCGGTCGAATACGCTAAAATGTTCGACCTGACTATTCTCGACCACTGCCAAGATGAGTCGATGACCGACAAGGCCGTCATGAATGAAGGCGTGATGTCGACCCGTTTGGGCCTGAAGGGTTGGCCGCACGCTGCCGAGGATATCATCGTGGCGCGTAATATCATCCTCTCGCGCTACACCGGTGCCCATATTCACATGCAACACATTAGTTCGGCTCACTCCGTCGAACTCATGCGCCGAGCCAAGCAAGACAAGGTCAACGTCACCGCTGAGGCCACCCCCCATCACATTGCGCTGACCGAGGATGCGCTCGGCACTTACGACACCAACCTCAAGATGAACCCGCCGTTGCGCACGGAGGCAGATCGCCAAGCGATTATCGCCGGCTTGAAAGACGGGACGCTCGACTGCATCGGCACCGACCACGCGCCCCATGCCCCCGAAGAAAAAGACCGCGAATTTGATTATGCCCCGAATGGGATTATCGGGCTCGAGACGGCTTTGCCCATCTGCCTCGATGTCCTCGTGCGGAAAAGTAAATTTAAGCTGACTCAAGTCATCGACCTCATGACGCGTAAGGCCGCGAATATCCTGAAACTCCCAGCCGGCACGCTCGCGGTCGGCGCAGTCGCGGATGTTTGCATCTTCAATCCCAATGAGACGTGGCTCTACAATACCTACGGCGCTTTTAGCAAATCGATCAATTCGCCTTGGAATCAGCAACAACTGACCGGTCGCGTGCAGACCACCATCGTGTCCGGCAAGATCGTCTACGCTAACGGCAAGATGGTTTAAGCGCGCAGGGCTAACGCTACTTTCATTGGCGCCTATAAAGGCTAGTCGCCATCGCGTAAGCGGGCGGTTGGTGATTCGGTGTTTCTGATTGGTTTTTTGCTGCGAGACCGCCAAAGATAAAGCCACGCCATGCCGACCGAACCCCTCCAGCAAATCTTAGTGCTCTTTGAGCTTTCCTTGCTGCTGGCCGGTCTTTATTTTTTTCAACGCCTCGTGACTCAGCCCGCCCAGCGCGCGCGTTGGCTCCGGCCCCAAACCCTAGCAGCGTGGCCCCTGACCCTGGCAGAATTTGGCCTATTTATTTTCTTTATCCTCGGCACGGGAGCGTTTTGTCAGCTGGCCGCGCAAGGTATTTTCAAAACGATCATCGCAAAATCAGTCGACCGCGAAGGACTGCAACTTTGCGTGAATGGCTTCAGTTTTGACGGCGGCGGCCTGCTCGGCTGGGGCCTCTTCCGCTGGATCCAGACAACGTGGGCCAGCCCCAGCGCCCCGCCCCCCGTAACGCCGACACCCACGCTTTCGTGGGGCCAATTGAGCCGCACCGCGAGCACGGCGTTATTAACTGCCCTACCGCTTATCGTCGCCGCCAATTGGCTTTGGACGTTGCTCATTGAAGCCTTGGGCCTACCCGCCGCTCCGCAGGATCTCATCGCTATTTTCGCCCAAACTAAATCGCCCTACGTGATCGCAGGAATGCTGATCGTCGCCTGCATCCTCGCCCCGCTTTACGAAGAATTACTTTTCCGGGCCGGACTCTATCGCTTCTGCCGGCAGCATCTCGGTCGCACCGCCGCTCTCATTTTAAGTGGCGCCTTATTTGGGGCAGTCCACGCCAACTGGGCCAGCTTCCTGCCCCTCGCGCTGTTGGGCATAATTCTAGCGCTGATTTACGAAACTACTGGCGATATTCGCGCCCCAATCATTGCTCACAGTTTGTTTAACTTAAATACGGTCCTCATCATTTTCTCTGGTTTGCCGCAGTAATCATGACGCCGTTCACTGCCAATCTCAGCCAAGCCGTCAGCGCCTACGGCGAGCGACGCTTAATTACAGAAATTCGTCGGTGGCTCGGCCCGGCTTCCCCGCCCGCCCCCTTTGGGATCGGCGATGATTGCGCGGTGCTGCCCCCGACGCGACGCCATCAACTCGTCACCACGGACCCCGTCATCTACGGTCAACATTTCGATCAGCACGTCGCTCCCCGCGCTGTCGGGGCTAAGTTGCTCAAACGTAATCTCAGCGATATTGCCGCCATGGGGGGACGACCCAGCGCCGCCGTAGTCTCGCTCGCGCTCGCGCCCGAAACGAGCTTAACTTGGCTAAAATCTTTTTACCGCGGACTCGCCAGCTGCGCATTAAAATATCAGGTAAAAATTGTGGGGGGTGATATCACGCAGGGCCCCGCTGGTTTTTTTGGCGCATTTCTAACGCTGCATGGTGAGGCCACCGGCCAGCGGGTCGTCACTCGCGCGGGCGCGCAACGAGGAGACGGCATTTACGTCACCGGAAAACTCGGCGGCAGCTTATTGGGCCATCATTATAATTTCTCCCCGCGTTTAGCCGAAGGCGCTTGGCTGGCTAATCGCCCAGAAGTTTGCGCCATGATGGATGTTAGCGACGGCCTCGCCCAAGATCTCAACGCCCTCACCCCCGCCGGTCTCACCCCCGCCCTGAGTGCAACCGCGATTCCAATCAGTCCAGCCGCTCGTCAGCGCGCGCGCCGCACCAAAAAAAGCGGACTCTTTCACGCTCTCAGTGATGGCGAAGATTATGAATTACTGATCGTGGTGCGCGCTCGCGCCAATGCCGCGCAATTAGCACGCGCGTGGCATCGACGTTTCCCCCAGACAAAATTATCACTCCTCGGACACTTCGTTCGCCGCGCGGAATTCCCCCCGGCGGCGTTGCGTCTCGAAGATTATCGCGGCTATGAGCATCTGCGCTGATTTGCTCCTCGCGTCATGACCATACTCCAAAAACTTAAAGTTGGTCTCACCACCGAATCTGCGGAGCAAACTCGCGCCCTCGCGGCCGAATTAGCGGCCGCGCTGCCGCCGGACACCACACTGGCGCTGCATGGCGATATGGGCGTCGGCAAAACAACTTTCGTGCAAGGCCTCGCGCAGGGCTTCGGCGTGAGCGAACATGTGACGAGCCCGACTTTTGCTATTTATTCCATTTATCAAGGCAGCGCTCGCACGCTGGTTCATTTAGACGCCTATCGTTTGGAAAAAAAATCGGCACTGGATGAACTCCTGATCGAGGAATTCCTGCAGACACACTGGTGCTTAGCCGTGGAATGGCCGGATAAAACCGGAGATTGGCTGCCAGCCAATGCCTGGCACTTGACGTTGTCGATTGTGGCCGGCGACCGGCATCATCTGGTGCTGCGCTAGTGGAGGCCGCGTGGGCATAAAAAAGCCCGCTCGTAAAAGCGGGCTTTAAAAATGAATGGACCCCGAGCTTATGGCTTGGGCTCTTCAATCACTGGCGCCACCGGAATTTCGGCGGCAGCGGCCGGCTCAGCAGCAGTCGCCGCAACTTCGGTGGCAGGAGCGGGAACGACCGCCGCGATTGCAGTCGCTGGGGCCGCCGCGGCACTCGGGGCCTCAGGGAAATCCACCGGGTCGTTTTCGTCTTCGCCGGCCTCAGCGCGCTTCGCGGCTTGGGGCGCCATAGGCGGCGGGGCAAATAACTTACCGTCCGAGAACTCAGTGACGTAGCCTTCCATGACGAGCCAACGAAGATCATTGCTCATCTTGCGCAGCTTTTCTGACTGCTCAGGCGTCAAAGCAACTGCTGGCGCGACGGGCTCGGCGGCCGGAACCGCGGCAACTGGTGCTGCTACGGGAATCTCGATCGCAAGAAAACCCTTGGGCAGATCCTTCATGTGCACCATCGGATTTTTCTCAATAAAATCGATGAGCTTAGTAATGGTCTCGGAGAATACTTGGCCCGGAATCCGGAAGCGGCGTTTAACGGCGCAAACATAGGAGACGCCGCGGGACCCTTTCTTGAAGATCGTAAAACTCTCGCGGCGCAGACGACCGCGGAGCGCGTTGGCGGTGTCGAGCGGGAAACGACGCTGGCGTTCGACGTGGCCCTCCAGCGCGCGACGAATTTCACCCACAGGCAGTTTCTCAATCAACTTGCCTTGGAAACGCACATTCTCGACGGCGCGCACTAATTTATCGCGAACGTTAGCGAGCAGATGCAGGCGAGCTTCCTCGATGGTGTCGAAACTGATCGGCGGAGGGGCGTCCGGCGCGGGTGTCTCCGCCACGGGGGCCACCGTCTCGGGCGCGGCGGCCTCTGTAATATTAGCCTCAGCAGGAGCCGCCCCTTCACTCGCGGCTACAACGGGCGCTTTTGCCGCCGGCGTTTTCCACGTGTAGCGCGTGGCTTTTTTCATTTTTTCCATCCAAGCGGCGAGCACCTCAGGTTCGCGCGCTGAGATGATGCTTTCACGGAAGCGCTCAAACGGCATGCGGCTGAGTTTAGCCTCATGGTGCTGCTGTAAAACTTGCTGATACCGATGATGATTCGGTGGCCCGAGCAATTCACCGGTAATTCCACATTTATTAATAATGGGGAAATTTCCTTTAGGGGCTTCGATCTCCACTTCTTGCAGGTCGAAAAATGCGCCGAGATTATTACTCAAGACGTGTTGGATCGCCGCTTCTTCCGTATCAAAAGGCAGATGATCAGGCTGCGACATGTACATCGGGTTGAGCTTTTCCTGCGCAGGTTTGCTCGCCGACTCCGTCGAACCTTCAGCGATCGCCGCTCCTTCTGGGGCGCGGCTCTGACGCATGGGCCGCTCCGCGCGAGCGCGCTGGAGCACGACAATGAAGCGATCATTTTTCTCTAAGACCGCTTTGGTGATCTCAAACAGCTGATAAGTACGGCAGGAGGCACGAACCGCTTTCACCATGGCCGCAAAGCCGGTGTCCTCGGGATAGCAAGTCGCCACGAAATAGGGACTAATATAAGGACCCCGATCGAACGACTGACCACCGCCCTCGCGGCGATCTTCGCCATGAAAATCTTGCCGACGATCACCTGCTTGAGGAGCTCCGCGGTCGAAGCGGCGACGGTCGACACCTTGAGGCTGACCTTCCCGATTCGGAGCGCCAGGGGCAAAACCAGCCCCACCAGGAGTGGGGCCACTCGGTTTTTGAAACGAGCGGCGGTCACGAGGCGGCGCCCCATGCCCACCTGCGTCATCGCGGCGACCGGGGCGATCGAAATCGCGTTCACGGCGTCCCGCGGGGGACACGGGCTTAACTTCAGACCACTGGGTGCCGAAGCTGAAAGATTGCAACTGACTTAGGTCGAGTTTGTTTAAACCAGAGTCGTTGGATTCGTTGGCAGGCTTGATATCGTCCATGAAGGGCGGAAAACGGGCGTAGTTAACCCGTGTAATTGCGGAGGTGTGCTTGGTGATCCGCAGCATCAGGTCAGATGTGCGGGAGGTGCTTAGTTTGCCCATAGAAGAAACCTCGAAGCAAGCGCATTTCGGGGCTTTACAAGCCGGAATGGATTTACCTATCTCACCCTTCCAAAGTTGGAACGCTCGGGTGGTGGAATTGGTAGACACACACGTTTGAGGTGCGTGTGCCGTAAGGCGTGCAGGTTCGAGTCCTGTCCCGAGCACCACTTTTCCTCAATGAGGAAATCGGCCTCTGTAAACATCTCCCAGTTGAAGAAATCACGCTAGTTGAGCGCGCCGATTCTTTACTGCGAAGATCACACCGGCCAGCTGTTGGTCTAGATATGACGAAGATCCGCCCCAACACATTTGACCAGTGGATCAAATCGCATGATAGTATTTAACTCCATTCAGCCATGAACCCCCACTCGATCAAACAAGCCCTGCTGGAATCTTACGCGCGGGATGGGGGCATCAACCATCTCGATGGAGTCAACTTGCCATCCCAAGACAGCGTAGCGGAACTGGCCCGTGATTTCATGCATCTGCTGTTTCCCGGTTATTTCGAACAAAGCAGCTTAGCCCAAAAAGATGTCCCGGCCTGGTTGGATCGTCTCTTGGCCAAGATCGACCAGCGCCTAACCACGGAATTAGAAAAAAGCCTGCGCTTCTCGCGTGATGCTGACCCCACGAGCAACGCTCGGCGGATCGCCACCGATCTTCTCACCCAATTACCCGCAATTCGCCGGATCGTGCAAACGGACGTCACCGCGGCCTACGAAGGCGACCCCGCGGCTCGCAGCATAGAAGAAATCATTGTCGCTTACCCGTGCGTCCTTGCCATCTCGCTCCAGCGCATCGCGCATGTACTCTATCAGCTGCAAGTCCCGTTGCTGCCCCGCATGCTCACCGAATACGGGCACGAGCGCACGGGAGTCGATATTCATCCGGGCGCCCAAATCGATACGCATTTCTTTATCGACCACTGTGCGGGGGTCGTCATCGGCGAGACCGCGACCATCGGCCACCACGTAAAACTTTATCAAGGCGTAACCCTGGGCGCCAAATCATTCGAGGTTGATGGTACCGGTCTCCCCATCAAAGGCGGCAAGCGCCATCCCGACATCGAAGATCACGTGACCATTTATGCGCATGCCACGATCCTCGGCGGCGACACGCGTATCGGGGCGCATACGGTGATCGGCGGCAATGTTTGGTTACTCGAATCTGTCCCGGCGCACCGCATCGCTTATTATAAAGGCGAAGATCTCGTGATTCGTCCCCGGCAGAAAAAAGATACCCCCGGCGTAGATGCCAGCGATTGGATGATTTAATAGCGGGGCATTCCGGTCTTAAGAACCAGAAATTGATCGCGCGCGGCGGCGCGGAATCGCCGGGCCGACGAAGAACAGCTTACTTTCGCTGCCGTTCCGCTAGGGCACGGGCCACTTCCGCGGCAAAAAATGGCCCGCGGTAAATCAAACCAGTATAAAGCTGCACTAAAGACGCCCCTGCATCCATTTTCTCGCCGGCCGAGACCTCGTCCATGATGCCACCCACCCCAATGATGGGCAGACGTCCCTGCGTGGTCCGCGCGATATAATTAATAATCTCGGTGGAGCGCGACCGTACCGGCCGCCCGCTTAGCCCGCCCGCTTGGTTAACCGTGGCGAATGCGCCGGGTCGCGCCAGCGTGGTGTTGGTGGCAATGATACCATCCAGCTTCAGCTCAGCGATCACGCCCAGCGCGGCATCGATCTGCGAAAAAGTGAGATCCGGCGCGATCTTCAGCAACAAGGGGCGGCGCGCTTTGCCCGCCGCGACGCGCCCTTGATTCTCGGCCACCAGCGCCGCGAGCAACGGTTTCAGCCAGGCCGCATCCTGCAATTCGCGCAGCCCCGGAGTGTTCGGGCTACTTACATTAACGACGAGATAATCGGCGTGATCGGCCAGTAAGCGAAAGCTACCGAGATAATCTTCGGTCGCTTGATCGAGCGTGGCTACTTTACTTTTACCTAAATTAATCCCGAGCGGAATTGTTCGTTGGCCGGGCCCCGGCAATCGAGCCAGCCGTGCCGCCAACGCGGCCGCTCCCGCATTATTGAAACCCATCCGATTGATCACGGCGCCCTCGGCGGGGTAGCGAAAAGCCCGAGGCTGCGGATTACCCGGCTGCGCATGCAACGTAACCGTCCCGATTTCCACATGCCCAAAGCCCAAAGCAGCCGCCGCGGGCCAAGCCCAGCCATTCTTGTCAAAACCGGCGGCCAGGCCAACGGCATTAGGGAATTGCAGCCCACAAAAATTAATCGGCCGATAGGCCGCCGCGGGCAGTTGCTGGAGCCGCTCGAAGGCAGCACAAAGCGGACGCACCCGCCCCAGAAGGGCGAGCGCATGCACGCTCAGCTCATGCGCCTGCTCTGCATCGAGGCGGAAGAGCGCTGGTTTGATTGCGTTTTGATAAAGCCAACCCATGGGCGGAAACGCTGGCATTTATGCGCTAAGTTACAAGCGCGCGCCGGCGACCCGGGGGCAAAATCTTTGATCTTGTTATTTCAGCCCCTCGGCCCACCCTGCCGCCAAAAATTTCCTCACGGGCACGGTTGTAAAAGAATTTATGCGATTATGCGTTTCAAGATTTGACAAGGGCGGAACCGAACCGTTTTCGTGCAGCGAATTCTAACTATATGGCGAAAGGAACTCCTCTTCTTGAATGGTGCATTGTGCGGCTCGGCGAAGACCACAATTGGTGGGTCGGGGAAACGAGCGATCCCGTCCACTGGGACGTAGACGGCCTCAGCATTATCGATCCGCGGCAAGTGGATCACATCATCGAGCTAGTTGAACCGCTCCGCGAATACGGCTTCGACGCCAATCTTTTCGAACGCGCCTTCATTCCCTTTCGCATTAATAAAGATCTGGGCAAAGGCCGCGTCCGGCTCGCTCGGACCAAACAGCCTTTACTCGAGTCCGAAGAAAAACTTTTTGCTCTGCCCGATGTGATCGATGAAGAAAACGGGCCCTACGCTGATTTTCTCGACCACATTACCCGCCTCCGCGTTAAGCTGCTCAACGATCTCCTCGATTTCGAAGAGAAGCTCACCATCGACGAGGTAGAAGACCAACTCCGCGAAGCGCAAAATAACGATTTCATCGAGGGCAAAGCCGTTCATCTGTTTCAAGAAATCACCGCCATCCTCGATTTCATGCCAGCCGGTCATGGCGATGATGAGGACGAAACCCAAAAGCGTTCCGCGGAAGACGAGGATGATGATCTCCCTGAGGTGGAAGAAGGCGAAGAAGCTAAGCTCAAGGGCGACGCCTCGCTGAAATGGGATGACGATGAGGAAGAAGGCGACGCCAAGCCGGAAAAAGAAGATAAAGATTCTGAGGACGATGACAGCGACGATGCCGAGGAAAAACCTAGCCGCGGTAAACGGAGCCGGGGGTAATCTAATCGAGTGAGCCCCACCGAGGAAATCTCACTCTGCTCATCTTAAGGCCAGCCCAACTAAAAGGTTTGTTGCCACACCGAGGGCGATCAATCAGTTACGTTGCACGCATGCTGTCGCTTTGCTGGAAACGCCTTCCGTTATTTCTCCTCACCATGGCGGTGGGAGGCTGCGCAACCGCTGGGACCAGCCCAGAGACCAGCGCTCGGCTCGGCAATCCCAAGATAGCCGCGCCCATCCTTTCAGCCCAATTGCGGCCGGGCGACACCATGCTGGTCTCGCTGCTTGGCATTCCCGAGCCCAGCAACAGCAATGTCCAAATTGACGAACAAGGTAGCATCCGCCTGCAGTACATTGGGGCCATCACCGCAGCTGGGCTAACCGCCTCCGAACTATCCCAGGGCATTCGCGACGCCTACATTAACAAAAAATTCTATCAAGCCCTCGACGTGTCCGTAAACGTTACCGAACGCTATATTTACATCGGTGGAGAGGTGCAGCGGCCGGGCCGGATTATTTGGTCACCTGACCTCACGCTTGCGAAAGCGGTGCAATCAGCCGGCGGATTCACGCTCTACGCGAAAGAATCGCGCGTGACCCTCACGCGCGACCGTAAAGCTGCTGATTTTGATGTGCAACTGGCCCAACGCCAACCCGAGCAAGACCCCCTGCTCTTTCCCGGGGATTCGATTCAAGTTCCCCGCTCAGCCTTTTAAATTAAACCTGTCCGCGTAAATCTTCGGCTGAAAATCAACCCACTACCCCATGAGTTTGTTCCAAACTAAATCGATCGAGTCCCTGCAAAAAGAAGCCGCGGCGGATGTCGGCCTTCGCCGCAGCCTCTCGCGAATGAATCTCGTTAACCTCGGCATTGGTGCAATTATTGGCGCCGGAATTTTCGTCCTCACCGGTCAAGCGGCTGCGCAATATGCGGGTCCGGCCATCGCCATTTCTTTCGTGATCTCAGGGCTCGGCTGTTTGTTTGCCGGACTTTGCTACGCAGAATTTGCCGCCATGATTCCGATCTCCGGCAGCGCCTACACTTATTCTTACGCAACCCTCGGCGAATTTTTCGCCTGGATCATTGGCTGGGATTTAATCCTGGAATATCTTTTTGTCGTTCCCACCGTCGCCGTCGGCTGGTCCGGCCACCTCGTCGCCTTTTTGAAGGAATTTAATATCGTGCTGCCAGTTCATTTGACCCAAGCGCCTTTCGATTATGTCAACGGCCAGCTCGTCAGCACCGGCCACCTCATCAATCTTCCCGCGGTCGGGATCATTGCCGTGCTGACTTGCCTCCTGGTGATTGGCATCAAAGAATCAGCCACCTTTAATAATTACATGGTCGTCACTAAGGTGTCCGTACTGTTGGCCATTATCGGCTTTGGTATTTGGTATCTTCTCGGCCACCACGACCTAGCCGTAAAAAATTGGACCCCTTTCATTCCCGCCAACACAGGGACTTACGGTGAATTCGGTTGGAGTGGAATTTTTAAAGGCGCGGCCGTTATTTTCTTTGCCTACATCGGCTTCGATGCGGTCTCTACGGCGGCGCAGGAGGCCAAGAATCCGCAGAAAGATATGCCCATGGGCATCGTCGGCTCTTTGCTCATCTGCACCGTGCTCTTCATCACAATCTCGGTCATCTTAACGGGTATGTCGAAATATACGGACCTGAATAACGCCGCCCCCGTCGTGAATGCCCTGCAAGCTGCCGGCGCCCCATTTGCCCTTCGCTTTGTGGTGGACATCGCGGCCATCGCGGGCCTGAGCTCGGTTATCTTGGTCATGCTTATGGGCCAACCCCGCATCTTCTTGTCGATGGCTAATGATGGCCTACTCCCCGCGTTCTTTGCTAAGGTGCACCCACGTTTTAAGACCCCTTATGTGACCACGATCATAACCGGCGTTCTTTCTGCGATTCTCGGCGGGCTGATGCCGCTTTCGATCCTCGGGGAAATGGTCTCGATCGGAACGCTCTTCGCTTTCGTCATCGTCTGCATCAGCATCATCGTGCTGCGCAAAACTCGGCCCGATGCCCCGCGGCCGTTCCG